>Ga0315294_10007958_pt1 | contig 11638 bp, 7 predicted proteins | sample YL17G13_40_MG_FD_203626 | JGI IMG/M metagenome (GOLD analysis project Ga0315294, IMG submission 203626) | Sediment microbial communities from Yellowstone Lake, YNP, Wyoming, USA - YL17G13_40 | ecosystem: Environmental > Aquatic > Freshwater > Lake > Sediment | place: USA: Wyoming | collected...
GAAGCCCTGGTCCGACGTATAGATGACCACCGTGTTCTGCGCCAGGCCCGCCTGGTCGAGGTAATCGAGCAGGCGGCCGACGTTCTCGTCCACGGCATGGATGCACCGCAGGTAGTCCTTGAGGTACAACTGGTAGGCCCACTTGCGGAGGGCATCGCGGTCGAGGTTCTTCGGAATCTCGGTCTTCAGGTCGGTCTTCGTCATGTTCTCGCCGACCTTGAGCGTGGCGTTGGCGGCGGCGCGGGAGCGGTTCTCGTAATGGTCCAGCAGGTTCGGCGGCTCGGGGATCGTAACGTCATCGAGCCACTTGGCGTGCCGCGCGGCAGGCTGCCACGCCCGGTGCGGCGCTTTGTGGTGGCACATGAGGAAGAAAGGCTTCTGGGGGTCCCGCTTCTTCAGCCACTCCAGCGACAGGTCCGTGACGATGTCGGTGACGTAGCCGGTGTGCTTCTGCCTGCCCTTGTCCTTCTCGATGAGGACGGGGTCGTGGTACACGCCCTGGCCGGGCAGGATGTTCCAGTGGTCGAAGCCGCTGGGGTCCTTGTGGAGGTGCCACTTGCCGAAGATGGCCGTCTGGTAGCCGGCCTGCTGGAGGTACTTGGCGACGTTCGGCCGCTCGGGGTCCAGCGGCGTGGCCAGGGTGTACACGCCGGTGATGTGGCTGTACTGGCCGGTCAGGATGACGCCGCGGCTGGGGGTGCAGATGGAGTTCGTGCAGAAGCAGTTGTCCAGTCGCATCCCCTGCCGCGCGAGGCGGTCGATGTTCGGCGTCGGCGCCACCTGGGCCAGGATGCCGCCGTAGGCGCTGATGGCCTGCGCGGCATGGTCATCGGCCATGATGTAGAGGATGTTCGGGCGCTGACCGGCGGCCGGCGCGGCAAACAGCCGGTGCGGCTCGCCCAGGCGAGTCTTCGACATAACGAGCGCGGCCGCGGCCCCAAGCCCGACCGTTCTGAGGAAGTCCCGACGAAGCAGCATGGCGGTCTCCTTGTCTTGTCGCGTCTGACCCGCGCATCGGGCGAAAGGCGGGCCCTTTCCGGAGCGACGGCCGGCGGGCCACGGCACAAGCCGTACCCGTGCCAGCGCGGGTCGCCGCGCCTCAAGACCCCGCCTATCATAGGATGAAACCCGCGGCAACGCCACCAGGTTCGCATGAACTCTCGCAGGATCGCCGGCAGGTCCATCAGCCATGCGCGGCCGGCGAGGGGCCGCCCGCCAGGACTGCGGGCGGGCTGACCCGGAGCGGGAATTTGGGGCGGTAGCGCGGCGGCCGGGCGCGGTTCATTATGCTGTAACCATTACGGACCGGCCGCTGGCCATCCTGGCCTAGGGGAGCCCCAATGAACCGTCGCGATTTTCTGCGGATGGCCGCAGCCGCCGGCGCGGCTGCGGCCCTGACGAGGCCGGCCTGGGGCGCTCCGGCGTCCCCGGCGGCCCTGCGGCCGAACATCATCTTCATCACCAGCGATGACCTCGGCCACTACGACCTGGGCTTGAGCGGCGGCCCCATCCAGACGCCGAACTTAAGCCGCATGGCCGCAGAGGGGATGCGGTTCACCCGCGCCTACTCCGGCTGCTCGGTGTGCGCCCCGGCCCGCAGTTGCCTGATGACCGGCTACCACACCGGCCACACCACGGTGCGCGGCAATTCGGGCGGCATACCCTTGCGGGCCGAGGACGTCACGGTGGCCCAACTCCTCAAGGCCGCCGGGTACGCCTGCGGCGGATACGGCAAGTGGGGCCTGGGCGACGTCGACACGGCCGGCGTTCCCGAGAAGCACGGCTTCGACGACTTCTTCGGCTACTATCACCAGGTCCACGCCCACAACTACTACACGCCTTACCTGTGGCGGAGCGGCAAGAAGGTGCCCCTGGAGGGCAACGACAACGGCGGCAACAAGGTCTATTCGCACTACGCGATCTTCGAGGAGATGAAGAAGTTCATCCGCGCCAACAAGGACCGGCCGTTCTTCTGCTTCGCCCCGTGGACCCCGCCGCACGGCGCGTACGTCATCCCCGAGGACGACCCGGCCGTGGCCCTCTACAAGGACAAGCCCTGGCCGCAGCCCGTGAAGAACTACGCCGCCATGTCGTCCATGGTCGACCGGTGCGTGGGCGAGACGCTGGCGCTCGTAAAGGAACTCGGCCTCGATGAAAAGAGCCTCATCTTTTTCTGCTCCGACAACGGGCCACCCGAGCGCCTCGAAGGCACCCTGAACGCGTCCGGCCCGCTGCGCGGCCAGAAGGGCACGCTGTACGAGGGCGGCGTGCGCGTCCCGATGCTTGCCCGCTGGCCCGGCCGCATCAAGCCGGGCTCGCAAAGCGACCTGGCGTGGGCCTTCTGGGACGTCCTGCCCACCTTCACGGAACTGGCCGGGGCCGAGACGCCCGCAGGCCTCGACGGCATCTCCATCGCGGCGACCCTCCTGGGCGAAGCCGCCGCCGGACACAAGCAGGCCGAGCATGAGTACCTTTACTGGGAGTTGGGCCAGAGGCAGGCCGTCCGCATGGGCCAGTGGAAGGGCGTGCGCGGCAAACCCGCCGGGCCCCTTGAACTCTACGACCTGGCCAAGGACCCCGGCGAAGCCAACAACGTGGCCGCCGACCATCCGGACATCGTCGCCAAGATCGAGGGCATCATGAAATCCGGGCGCACCGAGCCGCTACCCCAGCGCGAACCCGAAATGCCCAAGGGGAGGAAGTTTCGCTAGAGCGTTTTAAGATCGCGTGGATACACTACCCCTTTGCGCGGCGGGTCTCCTGACCCGCCGCGTGGGGCACTTCATGTGTATCGGCGCGGCGGTTCAGGAGAACCGCCGCGCACCTACGCAATCTTAAAACGCTATAGAGCAGGTCGCGATTGCGCGGTGCGGGGCGGGTTTCCTGCCCCTACGGCTTGCCGCACAGTTTCTTCATGGCCTCGCCCATGCCGTTGCCGATCAGGAAGTAGGTTTCCGCGTTGCTGTTCCAGTGATACGCCTGGCCCGAGGGCGACACTTCCTTGGGCCGGTAGAAATCCCGGGTCCCGACAAAGGCCACGTTGCCTTTGAACTCCGGGTAGTCGGCCACGGCCGCCTGGGCCCGCATGAGCGAGAGGGCCCGCGGATTGATCTCCTCGCGACCGCTCATCCCGGTCTCGGCGATGACGAACGGAAGGTCTTTAGCGCCGAGGTCCTTACGGATGTCGCGGATGAAGTTGGCGAGGTTCTTCTCGTACTCGTCGTTGAAGGCCTGGTTGACGCGGTCGTTCCATCCCTGGTGCCAGCCGAAACCCGCCAGTTCATACCCGCGGCCGTCGTAGTCCGGGAAGTGCGTCTTGAGGTTGCCCAGCACGTCCTTCACTTGCTTGACGATCTCGGTGTAGTAAGGGCCGACCTCGCCGCCGGAACTGGGCGGCCGGAAATCCTTGCCCAGGCTCTTGCCGCCCCACGCGAGTTTGATGAGCAGCACCTGGTTCTCGAAGGAATCGCCCAGGACGTGCCCGAACTGGAGTTCCGGGCCGATCCGGTCTTCCCGCGCCCCGTAACCGACCGTCAGCCCGCCCTTGCGTCCCAGGTACCAGATCCACACGTCGTCGCGCACGACCCACTTCCCACCCTTGTCAACGAGGTGCTTGAAGCGGTCCGCCGTGGCCGGCGTCTTGACCAGGTATTCCAGGCTCCCCTTCCCTTCATTCTTCTTGGGATCCGCCTGGATCACCCCCTGGCCTTCCATGTTCGACTGGCCTGCCAGGATGAAGACCTTCACAGGACTCTTGCCGGCCTGGCCGGACTGAAGGGGCGCGGTGAGCGCCAATGCCAGGAACGCCGCAAGAACCACAGCAACTGCCCGCCACTTTTTCATCTCTATTCCTCCTCTTCGGCCTGTTGAGGGCGGCCGGCCCAGGCGGGCCTCACTTTTTCTTGCCCGCGCCGGCCGGTGCCCGCCTTGCCGCGGCTCTTACTTGCCGGCTGCCGATGGCGCTGCATCGCCGGTGGCCGTGATGCGGAACTCCTCCGCTGCGCGGGTCCAGCGTTCGGCCAGTTCGCGGACCTTCTCGGGCTGCTGGCCGGCCAGGTTGCTGGACTCCGAGCGGTCGGAGCGCATATCGTAGAGTTCCCACGGCCCGGCGGCGCCCTCGGCCACAAGTTTCCAGTCGCCCACGCGGACGGCGCGATTGCCCGAATGGCACCACCACAGGTACTCGTGCGCGACGGCCCCGTCGCGCGCCAAGGCCGGCACAAGACTTACCCCGGGCGGCGGCGGAACGGGCTTGCCTTCCCACTGCTCCGGACGGCGGCCGCCGGCCAGTTCCAGCATCGTCGGCGCCAGGTCGATGAAGTGGCACATGTCGCGGCGCAGTTCGCCGCGCGCCCGGATGCCCGCGGGCCAATGGACGATGAGCGGCGACGAAATGCCCCCCTCGTGCACCCACACCTTGTGGAGCCTCAGGGGCGTGTTGCACGCCGTGGACCAGCCCGGCCCGAGGCAGAGATACGACTTCGCCGAGCCCGGCGGCGCGGCGGGGTCGTGCCCGTCGCCCCGGATCATCTGTTCGGCGCTGGCCCCGTTGTCGGAGACGAAGAAGATGACCGTGTTCTCGGAGGCGTTCATCGCCTTGAGTTGATCCAGGACGCGGCCGATCTCGCGGTCGACGCGGTCGATCATCGCGGCGTGGATGGCCATCTTGGTCGCCTGGAACCGCTTCTGCCCGTCCGTCAGTTGCTCCCACGGGATCGCCTTGGGGACCTCGCCCGGCCCGATCCGTTTCCGCATGTCGTCCGGCTTGAGGTTCCAGTTGGGTATGCTGTCCGGGTCGGGCTTCGAGAGCGGGCAGTTGATAAGGCCCAACTCGGTCATCCGCTTCCAGCGCTTCCGGCGGACGGCATCCCATCCTTCCAGGTAGCGGTCGCGATAGCGGTCAATGTCCTCCTGGAGCGCCTGGATGGGGAAGTGCGGCTCTGTGAATGCCAGGTACTGGAAGAAAGGACGGTCCGCGTGATTCTCGGCGTGCTCCTTGAGGTAACGAATGGCGTGGTCCGCAATGGCCGTGCTCGCGTAATAGCCCTCGTCAGGCTTGACAGGCTGGAGCGGCGGGTCGATGGCCGCCATCTTCCTGGCCGTCAGGAAGTGATGGTCGGCGTCGCTGTACTCAAACACACGGTCAAAGCCGCCCTGCTGCGGCGTGCCGTCCACGTGCCACTTGCCGGAGTGATAGGACCGGTAGCCGAGGGGCTTGAGCATCTCCGGCAGCAGCCGCGCCCAGGCGGGGCGCTTCCCGCTCGTGCCCCCGGCCAGGCCCGGCATCGCATCGCGCCGCACCTGCTGCGCATAGTAGCCGGTCAGGATGCAGGCCCGCGAGGGCCAGCACCGGGCCGTGGAGTAGCACTGCGTGAACCGGATGCCGCCGGCCGCGAGGCGGTCCAGGTTGGGCGTGGCAATCTCGCCGCCGTAGCATCCGGCGTCGGAGAATCCCATGTCGTCCATCACGATCACGAGGAAGTTCGGCTTGCGGGACGGCGCCGCCCCGGCCGCCGCACGCAGCGCCCACCACGGCGCCGCCGCCGCGCCGGCCGTCGCCACAACGGACCTCAGGAAATCCCTTCTCGTCGGGTTCATGCTATCGCGTGCCTCCTTCTTGCGGCGTCAAGGACTGGTGCAGGAGGGGGGATTCGAACCCCCAGGCCCTTACGGGCACAAGGTCCTAAGCCTTGCGCGTCTGCCAGTTCCGCCACTCCCGCGGGCTGCCCGGCGCCCACGTATACTATCGCAGTTCCGCAGGCGCTTCAATCGGGCGCCTGGCGGAGAGAAGCGGGCCGGAGGTCCAGGTACGAGGGCAAAAGGCCGCCGCCGCGCCCCCCTCGGCCCTCAGACCAGCATACCAGCATAGCACGCCGTCATGAAGCACGCAAGCATGCCCGAGATGAGCGAGCGGATGCCCAGGCGGGCGATGAGGCTCTTGCGGGCCGGGTCAATCGCCCCCAGGCCGCCAATCAGGATGGCCACCGACCCGAAGTTCGCAAACCCGCACAGGGCGTACGTCGAGATGACCGCCCCCCGGTGCGAAAGGGCCCCCTGCGCCACCAGGTCCTGCATCTGCCGGTACGCCACGAACTCGTTGATGACCGTCCGCGTGCCCAGGAGTTGGCCGACGGCCGTCGCGTCGCTCCACGAGGTCGCCCCCATGGCCCACGCCAGCGGGCTGAACGCCCAGCCGAAGAGGCGCTGGAGCGTCAGCCGCTCGGAAAACGAATACTCCAGCCCCCAGCCGCCCCACACGATTTTCGGGTCGGTCAGGGCGCCCAGGATGAGGTTCGCCAGGGCTATGAGGCCGACGAAGGCAATCAGCATGGCCCCGATATTGAGGGCCAGGCCCAGGCCCTGCCCCGCCCCGCGTGCGGCCGCATCGATGACGTTGACGGCCTCCCTGGGCGGCTGAAACTGCACCGTGCCGCGCGTCAGCGGGACCTCGGTCTCGGGGATCATGATCTTGGCGATGACGATCGCCGCCGGGGCGCTCATGACGGAGGCCGCCAAGAGGTGCCCCGCCTCAACGCCGAACGACACGTACGCCCCCATCACGCTGCCGGCAATCGTGGCCATGAACCCGGTCATGAGCGTGAAGAGTTCGGACCGCGTCATGCGGCGGATGTACTCGATGATCGCCGTCGTGGCCTCGATGCCCAGGAACACGAACAGGGCCACGGCCAGGCTCTCGGCCCCGGACGTGTTCATCGCCTTCTGCATGATCCGGGCCATCGCCCGCACCACCGCCTGCGTAATGCCCAGGTAATACAGGATGCCCGCGAAGGCCGAAAAGAAGATCACGATCGGCAGCACCTGGAACGCCACGACCGCCAGCACGGGCAGCGGGCTGTCGCCCACCCTCAGTTCGTCGGTCACCAGTTTTCCGAAGAGGAACCTGGCCCCCTCGTTGCTGGCCGCCAGGAGGGCGTTAAAGCCCGCTTCCGCCCACTCGAATATCTCGCGCCCGGGCCCGGTCCCGAGGACCAGCAGGGCAAACACCAGTTGAAGCGCCAGGCCCGCGACAACCGTGCGCAGGCTCACCCGCCGGCGGTTCTCGCCGAGGGCCCACGCGATGCCCATCATCACAAAGAGGCCTGCGAAACTCACGATGCGCGGCCAGCCGGCGTCCATCGCGGCATCTCCTCCCGGATGGCAGGATTCTGCCAAATCGCCCGCGGGCCGTCGATGAAAAAGCGCTGGGGGCGGCAGTCGCCCAGTTACGGGTTGGCGGGCGGGGTTGGTCGAAGAACAGGGGGAAGGAGTGGGAAGACGAAGGCCCGGCGGATTTATCTTTTTTCTTGCGGGAAAGGATGCCGGAAAGGATTGACAGGGCGGCGGGCTCGACCATAATAGAGAATCAGGGTGGTCCCTTGGAGAGGTGCGGTCTGTCCTTGCGATTAAACGCAAAGCGGATGGACTGGCGTTGTTGGGTATGACGTTACTTCTCCAGGCGAATGGTGCATTTCTGCGCCAGGAGGCAATTCTTATGGCAACCGGCAAGGCCAATGCGTTGCTTATTGCCGCCGGGATCGTGATCGTCGCGGCCGGCGCCACGCTCCTGGCGACCCTGGACCTCGGCTGGGGATGGGGCGCGGACCGCGTCGAAGGCCTGACCCGCGAGGACCAGGTCCGCTCGATCGGGCGTCTGGCGGACCGGCGTCCCTCGGGCGCCGCCCAGGCCCTTGCGGACGCCGCCACCAAGGAGCCCGACCCCGAGGTGCGCCAGGCGGCCCTTGTGGGCCTGGCGCGGTTTGCGACGCCCGACGCGCGGACGGCGGTCGATCAGGGCACGCACGACACGTCGGCCAGGGTGCGGGCCGCCGCCGCGGCCACCCTCGGCACGTACCGCGATGAGGCCGCCGTCAATCGCCTCGGCGAGATGGTCCTGGGAGACCCGGAGCCGGAGGCGCGCCTCGGGGCCGTCACCGGGTTGGGGCGGCACCGCTCCGCGAAAGCCCTGGTGTTCCTCATGGACGCGGCCGAGAAGGACATGGCCGTGGAGGTTGCGACGGCCGCCCTTGCGCAACTATATTACAAACTCGGCATGCAGTACACCGGCACGCAAGGCCAGGCCGACGACCGCAGAACGGCCATCCGGCGCGTGGTCGAGAACCTGAAGGACGACGTGATCGTCGTGGAGGCGTACCGGAGGGCGGGCCGGCCGATTGTCCGCAACCCCGCGTACTACGTTCCGCCGCTGACCGAGCCGGACCCGCGCGCGCAGCGGCGCTGAACGGGTCGCAGCGGGCCCGGCGCGAATGCCCCGGTCCTCCTCGCGGCACAGAGGGGCATCGCGGCGATCCTCCGCCGATAATCGCAGCGCAGCCGAGGGGGATTGTCCCCGCCCGCAGGGGTCCGGGGGCCGGAGTTTCTGTCTTGCGTATCAGGCTCTGTCCGTTTACTGGACACCTGGTGTACGGCTATAATGAGATGCGGGTTGGGCGTTACCACAGAAAACGCCCGATCCGCCAGCGGGCAGATGCATTTCGGGCCTAGCCAGAGGAGGTCGAGCCATGGCGCCACGGCGACTTGCGTTTACGTTGGTTGAACTCATGATTGTGATCGCCATTATCGGGATCCTCCTGGCCCTGCTGGTGCCCAGTTTCAGCAGCGCCTGGGCCGTGGCCTACTCCACGCAGTGCCAGTTGAACCTCAGGCACATCTACGACGCCTTCATCATCTTTGACGGAAGCGAGATGGCCAAGGGGACCGTGGCCGAGGGGTACGTCTTTCCGGACGCCGAGTTCTGGCCGGGGATTCCGTACCTGGCGTGCCCGGACCCGCAGGTTTTCACGTGCCCCTGCGCGGACGTCGCGCCCTATGAGTTCGCCAATGACCGGCCGGTCACGGAAACGGGCAGCGATTGGGGCGGGGACCCGGAAGCGTGGCCTCCCCTGCCGCCGGGGGCGCCCACGCCTGCGACGGATCTCGAGCGCAAGGATCTAAGCGAGTTCCTTCCCGACCTCAAGTACGCCTGCCGCAACCGCGGGTTCGAGGTCGGCTTTGCCGACGCCTCGCACCAGGGCATGGGCCACATGAACCTCGGCACCCGCGAGGGCGAGGATGGGCAGGGCAACTACATCGAAATCGGCCTGGACGATAACAGCCCCGTCACGGCCGGCTACATAGACAGCGACGGCCACGACGGCGTCATCCGGCTCTACCAGCAGACCGGCGGGAAGGTCATCGCCAAACTCATGAAGTATTCCTGCGGAGAACGCAACTGCGTCGTCTACAAGAACGAGCCGCTCTTCGTCTCCCCCGCCGACCCGGCGGCCGTCACCACCCCGGGCTCCGAGCAGTACGGCTGGCTGGGGCCCGGCGCTTCCAAGAACGGCATGGAAGTGGTCCTGTTCGACCCCGGGGACCGGGGGGGTACCCCGTGGAGCGGCAGCAGCAGCAGCGGCCTCGGCCCGTACGGCATGAGGCGGTCTCTGGGGCTCTGGGCCGTCCGCATCTCCTCCAACTACGGCATGGCCCGGGGAGTCGAGAGATTCCCGCCGGGCGCGGCCAAGCCGCTCGTCATGGATTTCACACACAGGATCGTCGACCCGACGGCCCCGCAGTTCACAGACTACCTGTACGGCAGCGCCCGTCACTCGGGCCAGATCAACGTCTTGTTCACCGACGGCTCGATCCAGCCGATGGACCCTTCCTCGCTGGACCCGCTGATGCCGGGCAACGAGCGGCTGTACTGGCGTAGGTGAAGCCCGCAGCGGTAGCGCGGGGCCTTGTGCCCCGCGCACCAAGGCGCGGCCGTACGGCCGCGCTACGGTCGCCGCGGCGACCTGTTGGGTGGCCATGTTGCGTCCCTTCGCGCCAAGCCCGCCATCAGGCTGGGCGGGCCACCCTCCCAACCGTAACTGCGGTAGCGCGGGGCCTTGTGCCCCGCGCACCAAGGCGCGGGGGATAAACCCCCTTGCTGCGCGCGGTGATGTTTTGATAACTTTGGCCGCGCGGGGCGCGTTATCATACAGGCGGCGGAGGCGCAGCGTGCACTGCGCCGGCCGCAAGCAGGTCAGCAAGGCATCCGGGAGAAAAGGGGGAATCGTGCCTAAGGAACCTCTGGACGAACAGGCCATCCGCCGCAGGGCCGAGGAGGCCGGCCAGGGCCACGTCTTCCGGTTCTGGAAAGACCTGCCCCAGGACGGTCGCCGGCGGCTGCTGGCGAACCTGGCCGAGGTGGACTGGGCCGAACTGGCGGCCCTCGTGCGCCAGAACGTCATCGAGCGCCGGCCGCCGGAGTTGCCGCCGGACCTGGAGCCGGCGCCGTACATCCCCCTGCCCCGGACCGGCGCGGACCACGCGCAGCGCCGCGGGATGCACCAACGGGGCGAGGCGCTCATCGCGGCCGGCACGGTCGCCGCCTTCGTCGTCGCGGGCGGCCAGGGGACACGGCTCGGCTTCGCGGCGCCCAAGGGCGAGTTCGTCATCGGCCCGGTCTCGGAGCGGCCCCTGTTCCAGGTTTTCGCCGAGGCCATCCTCGCCGCACGACGCGCGTACGATGCCGCCATTCCGTGGTACGTCATGACCAGCCACGTCACGGACCAGGAGACGCGCGACTTCTTCGAGGCCCACAATTACTTCGACCTGCCGCGCGCCGACGTCAAGTTCTTCCCGCAGGGCAAGGTGCCCGCGGTCGATTTCCAGGGCAAACTCCTCCTGGCGGCCCGCGATGAACTGGCGTGCAATCCCGACGGCCACGGCGGCTCCATCCGGGCCCTGGCCCGCAGCGGCATGCTGGCCGACATGGCCGCGCGCGGCATCGAGACCCTCAGTTACTTCCAGGTCGATAACCCGCTCGTGCCGCCTATCGACCCGGCGTTCATCGGCTGCCACGCCGAGGCGCGCAGCGACATGTCGAGCAAGATGGCCCTCAAGCGCGACGCGGCGGAAAAGGTCGGCCACTTCTGCCTCTCGGGCGGCCGCCTGCACGTCATCGAGTACAGCGACCTGGAAAAGTCCGGGGAGGGCAGAAAAATCCTGGAGGCGCGCGAGCCCGACGGCAGCCTCCGCTTCGGCGCCGGCAGCATCGCCATCCACATTCTCGACCGCAGGTTCGTCGAGCGACTGAATTCCGACGCGCGGTTCGCCCTGCCCTTCCACCAGGCCAGGAAGAAGATAGCGTACGTTGACGAGTCGGGGGTGCGCCGCAAGCCGCAGGAGCCCAACGGCATCAAGTTCGAGACGTTCGTCTTCGATGCCCTGCCGATGGCCGGGCGGCCGGTGGTCCTGGAGATCGAGCGCGCGGCCGAGTTCAGCCCCGTCAAGAACGCCGAGGGCGAGGATACCCCCGCCACCGCCCGGCGCGACATGATCCGCCTGGCCGCACGCTGGCTCCAGGAGGCCGGCGTCGCGGTGCCGCGAGACGACGCGGGCGACCCGAAGTTCAAGATCGAGATCAGCCCCCTGGCCGCCCGGAGCGCCGAGGAACTCAAGGCCCTCGTCGCCCGCCTGGGCCTGCACGAGGTGACGGGCGACCTGTACCTGGGGCCGGAAACGGCGTAGTATTCCGTCAACTTTGATTACACGGGTGCCACGGCTGCGCCTTGTGCAGCCGTGGTCGTCGGCTGGGATGCACGGCTGCAAACTGCGCAGCCGTGGCACCCGCAGATTCAATTGTGACGGAATA
>Ga0315294_10007959_pt1 | contig 11638 bp, 8 predicted proteins | sample YL17G13_40_MG_FD_203626 | JGI IMG/M metagenome (GOLD analysis project Ga0315294, IMG submission 203626) | Sediment microbial communities from Yellowstone Lake, YNP, Wyoming, USA - YL17G13_40 | ecosystem: Environmental > Aquatic > Freshwater > Lake > Sediment | place: USA: Wyoming | collected...
GCTGCTCGACGTCGACCACGTCGGACGCAGCCTCCAGCGGCTCGAAGCCAGCGGCGCGGACGGCGGCCCGGATGTCCTCCTGGCTGACCAGCGTCGGGATGTAGCGCACGCGCACGGACTCGACCGCTAGGTTGACCACCGCCGCCTCGATGCCCTCGCGCGCCAGAAGCGCGCGCTCGAGCCGCCCGGCATCCACGCTGTCGCCCAGGCGCGCCAGTGCCAGCGTTGCCTCACCCAGCGCGACGTCGTAGCCGGACTTGCGGATGCGCTCGACCAGCGCCGGGGCTGCGAGTCGCGTGGGGTCAAACTCAACGCTGGCCCGCTCCGACGCCAGGTTGACGTTGGCCACCTGGACCCCATCGAGCTTCTTGAGACCGCGCTCGATGGTCGCCACGCAGTTGGCGCACGTCATGCCAGTGATCGGCAGCGTCACCGTGCGGCTCTGTTCGGCCACAGCCATGTCCCTGGCCCAGGGGGCGGCTACTTGGCCACCGGGTAGTTGATCTCCGCCAGAAGCGTCTCGATCGCATCGCCGGTAGCCGGCGCGTCGAAGCGCACGACAACCTGCTTGCTGTCGACCGACGCCTTGACGTCCTCAATCCCCGCTAGCTCCTTGAGCTCCGTGGTGATGGTGTGAACGCAGTGCCCGCAGCTGATGTTCGGAACCGAATACGTAACCGTGGTCATGCCCACCCTCCCGGCCTGAGGCCGTTAGACTTTCGAGGCCAGCTCATAGACCTCGCCGATCTCTTTCAGCACCCTCTCGCGCTCGGCCGTGTCCTTGCCCCGCACGGCCGTGATGAGGCAGGAATGTAGATGCTCGTTGAGCACCCGCGTGTTCAGCCGGTTGAGCGCCGCCTGGGCAGCCGAAATCTGCCGAATGACGTCGATGCAATACGCATCCTCGTCCACCATGCGCTCGATGCCGCGCAGGTGCCCCTCTACGTTTCGCAAACGGCGCAGCGTATCGGTCTTGTCCATGCTCGGTATCCCCACCCCCCAGGGGGGGGTCGGGCAAATCGTACCTTCTTTGACCTGAGATGTCAAGTGCAGCAGAGCCACGGGCGTGCGCACGGCTGGGCGCGACGGATGCCCGGGTAGTATGCTTTGGCTCAACCACTAGCGGGATTGCCGCTCGGACGCTGGAGACCCCTTCGTTTGGGTCCGTCCGGCGTCCGGAGCGCCGCCTGGGCATGACGCCGGGACACCAAGGCCCCAAAGGTGGCTTGAGCCAGCCGGTCGGCTGAGCATCGCATGACGCCCTCCATACCCACCGCCGCCGAAACCGCTGCTGCACAAGCCCGCGCTGCATTCTTGAACGGGGATCGGCACGCTGCCCGACGACAGGCGTTCGACGCCCTGGCCCGAGACCGAACCTGCGATCTGGCGTGGCTCGTCCTCGCCGCGCTCTCTCCCCCGGACCGGCGTCGGGCGTACCTGGAGCACGCCTCCGCCCTTGCGCCCAACAGCGCGCGCCTGAAGAAGGCCCTGGCTGAGAACCCGCCGCGGCCAACGCAGCCCCAAGACGAGCCGGGATCACCGGTCCCTCCGGTCTCCTTCGAGAGCAAGCCGACAGAGAGGATCCCAGCTGTCGGCGAGACCGCTGCAATCCAACCTGTCGCCCCCCCTCCCTGGATGGCCGTTGGACGCATCGCGCTGCGCCGGATCGGGACCTCCCTGCTTGTCCTCGTCGGCATCGCCTACCTTGCGGCCTTTGGCCTGCTGATGGCCGAGCGCGGCCGCGCCGGGCTTCCCGCCGAGCCGGCGACGGCGCTTGCGGAATCCGTTCGACAGGTCATCGAGTATGGGCTCCACCACCCTGCCACCTACTACATGGCCAAGCAGAACCAGGCCTGGTGGAGCGTCGCCGGAACCGCGTTCCTGCGCAGCTCCGCCCTGCTGTTCCTCTCGCTGGCGGTTGCCTCGCTCCTCGGCATGCCGTTGGGGGTCTGGGCCGCCACGCGGCGAAGGCGGATCGGCTCGGCGTCGATCATGACCCTGTCCATCCTTGGGGTCTCCACTCCCAGCTTCCTGCTGGCGATGCTGTTCTGGGTGGCCGACTTCAAGATCTACCGCGCGACCGGCGTCGCCCCTCTGCCGCCCACGGGATTTGGCTGGGATCTGCATATGGTGATGCCCGTCCTGGTCCTGGCCATGCGCCCGATGGCTCAGGTGGCGCAGATCACGTACGTGACCCTCAGCGAGGCGCTGAGCCAGGATTATGTGCGGACGGCGCTGAGCAAGGGCTTGAGCCGCGGCGGCGCGGTCTGCCAGCATGCCCTGCGCAATGTCTGGATCCCCGTCCTGACGACGATCGGGACGTCCCTGCGCTTCTCGCTGGCCAGCCTGCCGGTGGTCGAGTCCTTCTTCCTCTGGCCGGGCCTGGGGATGATGCTGCTGACGGCCCTCGAGCTCGGCATGGACACTCTGATCCTCGACCTGCTGCTTGCGCTCGGGGTGCTCTTCCTGCTGATCAACTCGCTGCTCGACGTTGTATACCCCTTGCTCGACCCCCGGCTGCGTCAGGATGCTCTCCAGGAGGAACGGCAGGAGCGATCGTCGTTCCGGCACCGGCTGACCGAGGCTGCCGACACGCTCCGCGATATCGGGCGCGGATTGCGGCTGCGCGATGCGGCGCTCCGGCCGGGCCGGCGCGTCCCGCGGGCCAAGACAGAAGTCCGGCCGGCGCTGGCTGCCCCGGCAGAGGCACCGGCGCTCGCGCCGGGCACAGGCCGGACCCGGCGCCTGCTCGTGCTCGTGGTGTCCAACCCCGCGTTCGTGATCGGTTCGATGTTGCTGCTCGGACTGCTCGTCCTGGCCACCGCCGGCGGATCGCTCTCACCGTCCAGCGCCTACGAGACCCACGGGATCATCATGATCGAAGGGGAACTGGCCTCCCCGCCCTTCTCTCCTTCGGCGACTTTCCCCTGGGGCTCGGATGCCATCGGCCGCGATATCCAAGCGCTGGTCTTTGAGGGCGCGCGGCGGACGATGGCGCTGGCCATCATCGCAACGCTGGCACGGCTGGTCCTGGGCACGACGCTGGGCGTGATCGCCGGGTGGTGGCAGCGGACCTGGCTGGACCGCGTCCTGGCAGCTGGGGTGGCTATCTGGGCCGCCTTCCCCGTCACGCTGTTCGCCGTGATCTTGATCTACGGAATGGGCATCCAGCAGGGCTTCTGGATCTTCGTGATCGCCCTGTGCGTCGTCGGTTGGGGCGAGATCGCCCAGTTTGCCCGCGGCCTGGTCATCCGCCTCAAGGGCCAGCCTTTCGTCGAAGGCGCCCGCTCGATCGGCGCGCGCGCCGATCAGATCCTGCTCACCCAGATCCTGCCGAACATGACCGGGCCGTTGCTCGTGGCAGCCTCGCTGGAAACTGCCGGCGTGCTCATGCTGCTGGCCGAGCTCGGCTTCCTGAACGTGTTCATGGGCGGCGGCTTCCGGGTGTCGATCGCCGAATCCGCCAACATGGCGCCGGTGTACTACTTCTTCTCCGATGTCCCCGAGTGGTCGGCGCTGCTGGCCAACATACGCAACTGGTGGCGGAGCTATCCGTGGCTGGGCTGGTATCCTGGCGTCGCCTTCTTCCTGGCGATCATCACCTTCAACCTGTGGGGCGAAGGGCTGCGCCGCTTCCTGGACGACACCCGCATCAACCTCAGCCGGCTTCTCAACCGCAACATGCTTGTGTTGGCCGGCGCGGGAGCCCTGGTCGTCGGATTGATCCTGAACGCCGTCTCCCCTCGCACCCAGTACCGCGACGCGGCGCTCCAGTTCGATTCCGCCTCCGTCAAGGCCGACATCGAAGCCCTGGCCTCGGCGGCGGCGGAGGGACGCGAGACCGGTACGCCTGGGGCCCGGATCGCCGCCGAATACATCGCCGAGCGGATGGAGTCGATCGGCTTGTCCCCGGCCGGCGTGAGCAACACCTGCCTGCAGGCCCTCGTTCGACCTCGATTCCATCTCACCGAGGCCCCCAGCCTGGAAGTGCTGGATCCCTCCGGCGCTGTGGCCAGCACATTCACCTACCGGCAGGATTTCTTGGAGGTCCCAACAACCCGGCGCCTGAGGGTCGATGAGACCCGGGGCACCGTCTTCGGCGGCGCCGTCTTCGGCTGCACGCTCGGTGCCGGCACCAACCTGCGGCAGGAGAAGGTCGCACCCCTGCAGGACGAGGAAGGGATCGCCATTGTCCTGGAAGGGAGCAGCTGCCCTGTCTCTTCGCGCAGTGCCATCATCGCTCTGGTTATCCCGCAAGACCCCGAGGGGATCGAACGCAAGCACCTGTTCCCAGCTACCACGCCCCGGGGCATGGACCCCGAGACCACGTTCCCGCCCGTGCTGTACATCACGCGCCAGACGGCGGATGCCCTGCTGGCGACAGCGGGCAGCAGCGTGGAAGCCCTCGAAGCTCTTCGAGAAAGCCTGCCGCGGGGCTCGCTCGGTGTCACCGGGCGCGGTGCGGAGGTCCACATCAAGGTCAAGGGAACCGAGGACACGCGCGAGACAGGTGAGTACATCAACGTCCTCGGGTTCATACCCGGGACCGGCTCGCTCATGGAGCAGGTCGAAGGGCGTGGGCTGGACAGCCAGGTGGTCATCGTCAGCGCCTACTATGACGGTCTGGGCATCCTGCCCGAGGGCCAGCTCTATCCCGGCGCCAACGACAATGCCAGCGGCGTGGCGATGATGCTGGAGATGGCGCGCCAGCTGGTGGCCAGCCCCTACCAGCCCAAGAAGACGGTGATGTTCGTTGCCTGGGCGGGTGGCGAGCGCATGGAGGGCCTGTCGATCTTTGAGGTGATGAATGCCAAGGTCGGGTTCAACACCCTGACGCCGGAAGTCGTGATCGAGCTGAGCGGTGTGGGCGCCGGCTCGATGGATCAGGCCGCCATCGGCGCCGGGAGCAGTTTCCGGCTGGTCCAGCTCTTCCAGGACGCGGCGGCGGACTTCGACCTCAAGACGACGACACGCGGGCGCGGCCCGCACTTCGGTATGCCGTCCACGGCCGGCTTCGGCGGGCGCTCGGCGACGACCCTCGTCCTGAGCTGGGACGGCTCAGACGAGACGGCCCACACGCCGCTGGACACACCCGATGCCATCGACGCGCTCAAGCTGGAGAAGCTAGGCCGCAGCGCCCTGCTGACCTTGATCATCCTGTCGCGCGAGACGGTCTACTGAGCCCAGGCGGAGGCAGAAACAAACCGCCCGCCGGCGCAACACGCCGGCGGGCGGTTCTCGCGTGCAGGGGGCCGTCAGAGGGCGATCCCTGGAGGTCGCCGATGGCCGCGCTCGGCGTCGGCCGAGCCCGCGAGCAGCTCCACCGCATGCGGCAGCGCCGGGAGTACGGCCTCCAGGCTCTCGACCGCGCCTCGCGGGCTGCCTGGCAGGTTGATGATCAGCGCCGCGCGGCGCACACCCGCGACGCCGCGGGACAGCATGGCGTGCGGTGTCTTGGAGAGCCCGGCTTGGCGAACGACTTCGGCGATCCCGGGCACGAGACGCTCGCAGACCGCAGCGGTCGCCTCCGGAGTCCGGTCGCGCGGCGCGACCCCCGTGCCCCCTGTGGTGAGGATGAGATCAGCCGCTCCTTCATCCGCCCAGGCGCACAGTTGCTGCTCGATGAGCGGCTGCTCGTCCGGAACGATCGCGGTCTGCGCTACATTGTGGCCAGCCCGGGTCAGGCGCTCGCGCAGCGCCGGCCCGGAGGCATCCGGGCGCTCGCCGCGCGCCGAGCGGTCCGAGACGGTCAGGATGGCGACCCTCATGCCAGCTCCTTCCCCATCAGGTGCAGGTCCATGATCTCCCAGCCCAGCGCGCGATAGAAGTCCAGCACCTGACCGTTGTCCCGTGTGACCAGCAGGTAGCACTTCAGGCAGCCCTTGTCTTTCAACCGCCCCTCGAGCTCCCGCATCAGCGCCACACCGATCCCCTTCCCGCGATGCTCCGGCGCGACCGCCAGGTGATAGACCAGCCCCCGTCGGCCGTCGTACCCGCCGATCACTGCACCGACCAGCTGCCCTTCGACCTCCGCGACCAGGAACAGATCGGGGTCGCGACGGAGTTTCTTCTGGATCTCCGCCGGCTCGTCCGAACGGGAGAACTGCACGCCCGGCCCACAGCGGGTCCACAGGGCGCGCACGGCTTCCCAGTCCTGGGGGAAGTTGAACGTCCGCAGCGTCGCCGGAGTGGCGATTGGATTCACGGAAGTCATGCGTGCAACGGGCGGCGCCTGGCGCCTACTCCGCCTCGCCGCCGACCAGACGCTTCCAGTCACCGTGGATGCCATCCTCGGTGACGCCGAAGTAGACACGCATGCCGTGCGGCGTCCGCTGGGCGAGGTCGAAGCGGCGCCCCTTGCCCCGCTTCTGTTCGCCCAGGATCCCCAGGTCACCCTGCCACGGGACGTGGGCGGATGCCAGGTCGGCGGGCAGCCGTTCATGCTGGGTGATGGCATAGTGCCACAGCCGTCGGGCCGACGAGCGGGTGACGTTCTTGACCAGGTTGCCGTTGCGCAGGTCGCGCATGGCATAGTAGCGCGTGCCGTCACGTTCTTCGACCCCGACCACCTCGACCCCGGTTCGGGGGGCATCCGAGGTTCCCTCGGCCACCGGCAGGGGCGCCCGCGGCTCGGCCGCCGGCACGACGGCGCCAGCTGCCGCCGCTTCGGGCGCCGGCGCCGCCAGCTTGAGCCCGCGCTGAACCAGCAGCACGATCTCGTCCCGGATGGCCAGCCCCGTCTCGGCTTCCTCGCGCACGTAGATCTTGTTGTCGTCGACGGCGTAGGGCGGATCATCCCCGCGCGGCACGAGCACGCGCAGGATCGCCTTGCCGCCCGTCTCCTGGGTGTCGACGTCGCAGGTCAGCGCCGGGGAGATGCGGCTCTTGATCTCCTTCTCGAGCTGGGCCGCCTGAGCGGCGGCGCTCGTGACGCCGACCGGCGGCTGCTTCGGGTCGGCGCTCATCCCGATGTACAGCGTCCCGCCGTTGGTATTGGCCAGCGCGCACACGTCGGCGATGATGGCGTAGCGCGCCCCGCCCCGCTGCGCCATGCTGTCGTGGAAACCCTGGACGATGCTCGGACCTTCTTCGCGCGCCTGCATCACGAAGTCGTGGACCGCCTCCGCCGCCTTGTGGGGACGGGTGCGAGCGAAGTCGTTGCTCAGGAAGAGCTCCTTGAGCGCGTCGAAGGTCAACTGCGGCAGAAAGAACTCCGTCGCCCGGTCGCCGATGCCGAGGTTCTTCTTGTTCTCGGGATCGGTGCGCAAGCGGTGCGAGTCGGACCCCTGGATAGCGTGCATGCGCCGCGGGTATTCCGGTTTGGTCCCCAGGAAGAAGCCCGCCGTCGAACGGCGGCCGCCCTGCTCCAGGTCGGTGACCTCGAGCGCATGCAGGTTGGCATCCTGGGTGTAGGCGATCTTGGTCTGGCCGCCGAACGGAAAGCCGCGCATGGCCACGCCGTTGCTAGAATTCGCATGGGCGGCGATCACCAGGCCGCCGGCCTCATTGATCATCCGGTAGGCCGTCAGCACATCTGAGGTGGCACCCACCGTCGACGAGCCGCTGTCGAGTTGGTCGGAGGGGATGCGCAGGCTGAGCAGCAGGTGGTCCAGCTCCCGCACCGACTTCTCGGGAGGGAAGATGGCCATGATGTGGAAGCCGAAGGTGGCGGTGAACTCGAAGCCTGGCAGGACCAGCATCTTGTCCAGCAGGCGCCGGTATTCGGTCAACCGCTCGCGCTCATCCGGCGTCAGGCGGCCGAGCCCTTCGAGGAGTTCGAGCTTGTGGATCTCGTCCTGCATCGCCCGGTAGCCGGCCGTTGTGTTGTGGTCGGTGAAGGCGATGATGTCCAGGCCGCGGGCCTCGGCCCGCCGCAGGAGATCCAGATAGGTCGCCTCGGGCTCCTGGAAGTCGCTCGAGGCTGGGGAATGCAGATGCAGGTCGCCGACGCACCAGCGTCGCTGCGCCCCGCGTTCTATTCGTTTGGTCACGCTAGGATTGTCCTTTGGGCGATCCCGGCGAGCCGGCCGCTGGCCGGCGTGCCAGGCACGCCCGAATCGTGTCGAGTAAGTGATCCGGGGAGTAGGGTTTGAGTAGGAACGCCTCCGCCCCCCGGTTGGTGCATTGCTCGCTCATGTCCATTCCAGAGCACATCACCACCGGCGTCCCCGCCAGCGACGGCTCGGCTTTCACCTGAGACAGAAGCTCGAGGCCGTCGGTGCCGCGCAGGAACACGTCCAGCAGGATCAGGTCCGGTTGGGTCTCGCGGGCGCGGGCGACGATCGGCTCGGACGGATTCGCGCCCGCGACCTCGAAGCCGTCCAGCTGAAGGAGAGTGTGCAGCAGGGAGACCATGATCGCGTCGTCGTCGACGACCAGGATCCGCGGCCGGCGTTCGGCAACGGGCATCAAGGGCCGCTTACCCACGGGCTCGGGATGGACGCGCCGCGCGAGCCGTGCGCGGCGCGGTCTTCGGCCTTGCCGGTTTGGGCTTCGCCCCGGTCGAACGGCTTCGGGCACGATCCTCCAGGCTGGCGTCGAGCACATCGTCAACCGTGTCGGCCAGGACGAAATCCATCTCGTCCTTGACTTCGGCCGGAACATCCTCAAGATCGGGCTCGTTGCGCCGAGGAAGGATCACGCGGTGGAGGCCGACGCGGTGAGCCGCCAGAACCTTCTCCTTCAGCCCGCCAATCGGGAGCACCTTTCCCCGCAGCGTGATCTCGCCGGTCATGCCCACGTCGTGTCGAACCGGTCGTCCGGTAGCCAGTGAAGCCAGCGCCACGGCCATCGTCACCCCGGCCGAGGGGCCATCTTTCGGCTGCGCTCCGGCCGGAATGTGCACGTGAATGTCGTGCGTCGCCCAGTACTTCTCGGGGATCCCGAGCTGGCCGGAGATGGAGCGCACGAACGACAGCGCGGCCCGCGCCGACTCCTGCATCACCTGGCCCAGCGAGCCGGTGAGCAGGAACTGACGGCCCCCCGGCATGGCGGTGGCCTCAATGAACAGGACCTCGCCGCCCGTCGGCGTCCAGGCCAGGCCCGCGGCAACACCGGGAAGAGACGTCCGTTCAGCCATCTCCTCGGCGCCCAGGTAGCGCGCCTTACCCAGGTACTCCGCCGCCAGCTCGGCGTTCACCTCGACCGACGTCTGCTTGCCTTCGGCAACCTGGGTCGCCGCCTTGCGGCACAAACGGCCGATTTCCCGCTCGAGGCTGCGAACGCCAGCCTCGCGTGTGTACGACCGGATCAGCTTGCGCAGCGCCTCATCGAGGATGGTCACCTCGCCCGCTCGCAGCCCGTTCTCGCGCAACTGCCGCGGAAGCAGGTACTGCTGGGCGATGGCCAGCTTCTCCATCTCGGTGTAGCCCGAGAGCTGGATGACCTCCATGCGGTCGAGCAGCGGCCCGGGGATGGTCTCCAGCCAGTTGGCGGTGGTGATGAACATCACCTGCGACAGGTCGAAGGCCACCTCGAGGTAGTGGTCCCGGAATTCGCGGTTCTGCTCGGGGTCGAGCACTTCCAGCAGCGCCGAGGACGGATCGCCCCGGAAGTCGCTGCCCATCTTATCAACCTCGTCGAGCATGAAGACCGGATTCCGCGATTCGACCCGGCGCAGCGCCTGCAGGATGCGGCCCGGCATAGCGCCGATGTACGTCCGGCGATGGCCGCGGATCTCGGCCTCGTCGTGCACACCACCGAGCGAGATACGGACGAACTCCCGCCCCATGGCCCGGGCGATCGAGCGGCCGAGCGACGTCTTCCCTACGCCCGGGGGTCCGACGAAGCACAGGATGACGCCCTCCCGCTCGCGGCGGATCACATCCGTCGTCGGCGCTTCGTCCAGCACCGGGCGCTCGCTGCGAAGCTTGCGCACCGCCAGGTACTCCAGGATGCGCTGCTTGATGTCCTGCAAGCCGTAGTGGTCGGCATCGAGGACCTGGCGGGCGTGTGCCAGGTCCAGCTTATCGGGCGTTACCTTGCTCCACGGAAGCCCGGCCAGCCAGTCCAGGTACGTCCGGATGACGCCGTACTCGGCCGCCGCGGTGGGCAGCCGCGCCAGCCGGTCGAGCTCCCTGCGGGCCTGCTTCTCCGCCTCCTCCGGCAGACCGGCGGCGCTGATCCGCTTGCGGAACTCCTCCACCTCGACGGCTTGCTCGTCCGATTCGCCGAGCTCGCGCTGGATGGCCTTGAGTTGCTCGCGCAGGAAGTACTCGCGCTGCACCTTCTCAATCTCGGTGCGGGCCTCCTGCTGGATCTGCTGGCCGAGCGACAGCACCTCGATCTCGCGCCCCAGCAGCGTGTTCAGCCTCCCGAGCTTGGCCAGAACGCTGTCTTCTTCGAGGATGGTTTCTGCCTCCTCCAGATCCATCCGCTGGTAGTTGGTGATCGTATAGGCAACGTGGAGCGGATCCTCGAGCAGTACAACGCTGGCGATGATCTCGCGCGGCAGCGTCGGCGCCAGCTCGGCCGCCTTCTGGAACTGGTCCTTGGCCGCCCGGACCTGGGCCTCGATCTCCAGTCCCTCCTCGACCACTTCCGGACGCAGGTGCACGCGAGCGACCAGATACGGCTCGAGGCTGGTGAACTCCCCCAGTTCGAACCGCGCCAGCCCGTGCACGATCATGCGGATCGTTCCATCCGGGGCGCGGAACATCCGTTGGATCGAGCCGACGGTTCCGAAGCGGTACAGGTCCTCCGGCAGCGGCTGCTCGAGCTCGGGATTGCGGGAGGCCACCAGGCCAATCAGCCGCTTCTCGCCGGCGACGTCATCGATCAGCTTGATCGAGCGCGGCTGTCCTATGGTCAGGGGCACGGCGGTGTGCGGATAGACGACGAGCCCGCGCAGCGGGAGGATCGGAAGCTCATCCGGTAACTGCGTGAGGTCTGGCCCCAGACTGCTCGAATCCGGTGACTCCCGGCCGTCCTGGACAACGATCAATGGCGCCGGGGTGTCGGTGTCTCCGGCGGCCTGCAGGCCAGATTGTCTGAGCAGGAGGGGAAACTCATCCACCGCATCGCGGGCATCCGAGCGCGGCCGATCCCGCCCCGCCGGAGGCGGATCAGCTCGTCGGGGCAAGAGGGATGCGCCGGGGGTGCGATTTGGGTAGGACAACACGTAGGAATCCATCGCTATAGGAAGCCTCGATGGCGGTTTCATCCACCGGGGAATGAACCTGCACTCCGGTCTCGAAGTCGCCGTAGGCAATCTCCATCTGCAGGTAGGCTTTCGATCCACTGGCGTCGCCACGCGCGCCGCGGATCCACAGGACCGGCCGCTCGAAGGTCACCGAAAACTCCGCCGCGCGCATTCCGGCCGCCTCCACCACCACGATGTAGGCCTCCTCGGTCTCATAAGCATCCGTGGGAGGACGCCACAGGTGCGACCGGCGCGGCAGATGCCAGCCGGCAGGCAGGTCGGAGCGGCGGGGCCAGGCATCATCATCGCCCAATAGGTACAGCGGCTCGGGGGTCCGGGCGGAGGCAGTCGTCATCTTCGGGGGCCTGACGAGGGTTGGCGGATAGGGAATTCTACCACATTGCGGACCAACTTCCGAAGTCCACGTATTCACTCAGCTATTACGTTACCCAGGGGGCCTGGTTCTCTCAATTGATAATGTTACCGAGGGAACCATGG
>Ga0315294_10007960_pt1 | contig 11637 bp, 11 predicted proteins | sample YL17G13_40_MG_FD_203626 | JGI IMG/M metagenome (GOLD analysis project Ga0315294, IMG submission 203626) | Sediment microbial communities from Yellowstone Lake, YNP, Wyoming, USA - YL17G13_40 | ecosystem: Environmental > Aquatic > Freshwater > Lake > Sediment | place: USA: Wyoming | collected...
CTCGACGGGCTCGGTCCGGTTTTGTGCGAATGCTTACGTTCATGAAGTCGGGCGAGCCGCATAGAATCTGGAGTTCGTGAACTGGAGCAGGTAGTATATGAACGGGGCGGCGAACGGCCCGTGTCGGGCCTTGAGTCGATTGTTAATGAATTCGGGAGTTTAGAGTATCTAATTAGGGTTAGTTAACTCTAATTAGAATTAATTAGAGGGTAGGCTATACCGGCCGGCATGAGGGCCGTTTACATATCGGATGGGTATCTCCGTGAATACGTCCTGGGCATAGACCTGAGGAGATGGGATTGCCCCGGGCGTATTGCGGAGCGTATGGCGGGCGTATGCTCTAAAGTTTAAGGCGAGGACGGGAGGTTGCAATGTTTTTGAGCAAGGCGGGAATGACGGTGGTTGAGGTAGCATCCGGCGAGGGGCAGCACGGGGCCATGACCGGGGTGCACGTGGCGGGCGACGGGAGCACGGTGGCGAGTGATGGGGGGTCGATCCTTTTGGCGGTCGAGCCTACCAAACCCGAACTCGTGCAGTTGCCGGACGTGGGGGTAATGGCCTCGGTGCCGCCGGGGGGCGTAACCTTGGAGGCCGAGCAGGTGCGCCAGGCGCTGAAGAACTTGCCTGGCAAGGGTAGCGGCACGGGGGCCATGTATGCGGCGGTGGTTGAGGCCGTCGGCGGCAAGATCGGGCTCGTGACGCTGGACCGGAAGTATCAACACCAGGTGGCCGCCTTGCCCGTGCCGGGTAGGTTCCTGGATTGGCGGGGCATGATAAAGGCGGCTCGGGGCCGGGCGACGGTGACCCGGGTAGCGGTTAACCGGAAGAAGCTTATGCAGTTGCTCAAGGTTATCGACTCGGCGTGCCCCGACTCGGATAACGCCGTCTTCATTGAATTGGGAGGGGCCGAAGACCCGGTTGTGCTTCGGGCTCCGGGCTATGCCACCCAGCAGAACGTGGTCGGGGTGTTGCAGCCCCTTAGCACCCAGGGCCGGTGGCTCGAGGACACGGACTGGGAGGCAAGGTTGCGGCGGGGGGCCGACGGCGTGGCGGCCTTGGGCGGCGGGGCCAGGGGCCGCAAGGTTGGTGGGTGATGGAACAAACCAGGGTGGTGAACAAAAGATACCGGATGTTTGATGTCTATATCGGGCGGCCGGGTAAATGGGGCAATCCGGTGGCCATTAGAGCCGGGGTTACTCGAGCAGACGCTCTCGAGGGGTTCCGGGCGTATCTTCGAGGGCGGCCTGACCTCGTGGCAGATTGCATAAGGGAACTGGCGGGCAAGGTGCTGGGTTGCTGGTGTGGCGGCATGGGAATTCTGACGGCCGACGAGCCGGTAATTTGTCATGGGCAGATATTGGCCCGGATTGCAGACGGCGGCGAGATATAGTCGCAGGGGGTTGTAACATGCTGAGGGAGGAAGAGTTGGAGAAGATCATTCCCGATGGGTACAAGGAGCTCCAGTTGATACTCGAGGCGGCCTTGCGCCAGGCGGCGTGCGGCAAGGGCAAGGAGCGGCACGCCCGGCCCGGCGAGGCGTGGGTCGACCAGCCTATAATCTGGATTCAGAAGACAAACATCGGCCTGGGCTTCCCGCTTGGCCAGGTTGTGAAGAAGTGCGACGAGGTTTTGGGCGGGGCCATGCTAGGGGGCATCGGAGTTCATCGCGAGGGCGACCCCCCCATACAGCAGTCGGACGGTATGCGGCGGCGTGCGGCGGCCCGGGAGTTGCTCGGCGGCATCGTTTACCTGGCGGCGGCCGTGGCCGGTATCGCTTCCCAGGACGGTGTGGCCTTGGGGGCTGAGGCGGATGGGCCGGATGAGTTTGTGGATTGGATACGGGGCCTGGATGGTGGGGGGGGGACAAGCGATGGTTGTTCGTAATACGTTGACGGACGAGCGGTTTTGGGCCGATGGCAAGTATCGGGGGCGGCTGGGGACTCGGGAGACGGTGCCGTGTTACGTGGGCTCCGATAAACCCACCTCAAAGGCGGGCTGCCACTTCATCGACTTCGGGGGCGGCGTGACCGGGTACGTTTGCACTCGGGGCAAGGCGCTCAAGGAGATACCGCCGAGGCGGTTTATTGGATACTACCTCGAGGAGGTGTTAGATGCGAAAGCTTCTGAAGTGGATGGGTGAGTGGGTGTTTGCACTGTTCGGAGGTGGAGGTGTGGGGGTGCGGCCCGTGCGGCGTTGTGCGGGTTGCGAGGGGTGCGGCATCATCCTGGTGCCCTACCATACCGTCTCCGAATGGGGGGTGATTAAGGACACGCCGGAGGCGGATGCGTTGACGGTGCGGAGGTTCCCTTACCCCCGGCCGGTGCCGTGCCCGTATTGCGGCGGCAAAGGGACGGTGCGTCATGCGGGTTGAGTGCGAGCGGGGGGTTTGCACGTGCCTGGAATTGCGTCCGGAAGAGGGCGACGAGGGCGTGCGGTTGACCCCCGGAGCGGTGGAGCGGCTGCAGCGGGTGTGCGGGTATTATGGCGACGGTCGCAGGCAACCCTGCGGCGATCCTTGCCCCAGGGAACGGGAGGAGGCAGTGGAGCGGGCTCGGCGTTTGGGCAGATAGGCGGGCAAAAAACGCCGCCAAAGCGCTCTCGAGGGAGGCGTTTTGGCGGTATTTTTAGTCTTGGGCGGAAGTTTAATGATTTCAATGGTGTCAGTTTCGGGGACATTGTATATAGACAGGGGTGTGATACTCTGGTGGGTAGGATGTTATTCGACACTCTGGAACCCTAAAAAATCTTCACCGCCCGCAAAGGGGGCGACCAAACTCATGACTCCCAAAACAAAAAAGAAGAAGGAGGGGGCGCAGTGCGAGGCCGTTAACCGAGACGGAAAACGCTGCAAGCACCGCATTAAGGGCCGCTCTAAACTGTGCCCCTTCCATCAAAACGCTGTGCGGGGGGCAACCGCCAAAGGCGACGGCGTTAGTAACATTTACCGCATCGGGCAATTTACCTCCATCCTGGACAAGTATGGCCCCGGGGCCGAGAAGGCGATGGGGTTGAGCGACGAACTGGTATTGCTCAAGACCATGCTGGGGGCCTTGCTCGAGCGGTTGCCGGTTGCCCCGCCCCTGGCAGAGGGGGGCGTGGACGAGGGTGATGGCGACTCACAGTTGCCCGGCAGTTGTGAACTGTGTCAGTACAGGCTCGCCACCTCTTATATCCAGATAGGCCCCGCCGTGCAAGGCTACACCGAGGTGATTGGCCGCACGGCCGAGCGTATCGAACGCATTGCTAACATGACCAAGTCGAACATCAACCCCCGGCAGGTTGCTGTTTTGGCGAACCAGATCATCGCAATCATTAACGAGGAGGTAGCAGACCCCGGCGTGCGGCAAAGGATAGCGGAGCGGATTGCCACCATCGTGTTAGTGGAGGGGTAAGCGGTAAACATGCAGCCCGGCCTTCATAGAGTTAGCCCAAGATTCCTGCGAACGGTCAAGGCGATGAACCTTGGCCTCGACCAGTTCTTCCTCACCATGATAGCGCAGGGGGTTAGCGTGCCGGGCCTTAATACCGAGATTGGCAACGCCGAGGAGAAGACTCGGTGGGTTGCCCCCTTGGGCGTGCCGCTCGAGGATGCTTACCGCCAGCACCCGGCCCTCCACACCTATCTGGAGTTTCACGTAACCACCAAAGGCGAGCCCATGACCCTCAAGGGCCGCCCGTATCTGCTAGATATCATCACGGACAAGGCCCCCCACGTGGTGGTCCAGAAGAGTGTCCAGTGCGGTATCACCGAGATAGCGATGGTGGTTGCCTACACCGAGGCCCGGGACGGGCTATCGGTGCTTTATGTCTTGCCGGGCTACCCCGAGCGCAATCGGTTCGTCGCCGACCGGGTAGACAAGCAGTTAGCCCGCTCGCCCTATTATGCCGCATGTATCAAGGGGGCGGGCGATAGCATGAACGGGGGGGCGTCGGATGCCCGCAGCCTTAAACACTTCGGGGCAGGGACGATGCATTTTGTGGGTAGCAATACCCCCGGCGAGTTTAGCCAGTTCCCAGCGGATAGGCTAATCATCGATGAGCGGGACCTTTGCAACCCGGCGAACTTGGGCATGGCCCTGGACCGCCTATCCGAGTCAACCTACAAACGCATCCTAAGCATCGGCAACCCCCGCAAGCCCGGGGCACACCATACGGTAGGCTTCCTCTATGAGCGCAGCGACCGCAAGCAGTGGCAGGTTCAGTGCGAGCACTGCCGCACTGACCAGACGCTGGACTGGTATGCTCAGTTCGTGGAGGCCAAGGACGGGGGCTGGCGTTTACGTGATGCCCAAGGGCGGCCGGTATGCACCTCCTGCGGCAAACCCTTCAACCGCCTCGGCCCCGGCCATTGGGTGGCCACGCAGCAAACGCAGGTGCGGGGGTTATCGGGCTACCAGATCAGCAAACTCTTTACCCCCTCGGCGGACGTGCAAGAGTTGTTCAGCCGGTTTGTATTGGCGCAGCATAACGAGACGGCGTTGCAGTTGTTCCACGAGTCAGAACTGGGCGTCTACTATATGCCCAAGTCGAGCTCCCTTACCCTTGCCATGCTAACCGAATGTATCGACCCCAAGATGAACGACTGGGCCTTGGGGGTTGATAGCAAGGGCAAGCCCGACGGCACCTCCGTGGTTATGGGGGTGGACGTGGGGGCCGTGCTCCACGTTAAGGCCTCGAGGATTGGCAAGGACGGGGTGCGGCGTGCCGCCTACATTGGCACCCTGGCGGGCTTTGGCGACTTGATGAACTTGGTCAATCAACTCAAGCCCGAGGTTATAGTGATCGACGCCCTACCCGAGGTGCATAAGGTGGCCGAGTTTGCGGTCGACTGCCTCTATCCGGTTTGGGCGTGCCAGTTTGGCAGCAGCGAGATGACCAAGCCCATCGAGCCGCAATGGGACCAAGAGACCGGACGGAAGGTTGTGCGGGCCAATCGCACGGCGGTCATGGACGCCTCGTTTGCGGCCGTGGCGCAGGGGCGAGTGCAGTGGCCCGCACAGGCGCAGGGGGTTGAGCAGTTCTTTTACCAGATGAGCGTCCCGGTGCGCACCCTTGACCCCACGGCGGCAAAGGGGGCCGGGCGGTTTATCTGGACCAAGGGCGAAGACCATTACCGGCTGGCCGATACTTATGAAAGCATCGCTCAGCAACTCGCCGAACAATACAAGGTGGAGTTCGAATGGGTGAATTAACTTACATTGGCGGCCCGGGCCGTGCCCCCACGCTCAGGGAGCGGATTGCCCTGCGCCTACTCGGCCTCCGTTCGACCCAAGCGGACAAGGACTTCTTCAAGACGGCCGCACGTGCGGGCGTTATGAACACGTCCGAGCCCATGACCGACCCTTTTGCCCAGCACCCGGTCATTAATGCCTGTATCCGGGCCATAACGGACAATCTTGCCTCCGTGCCCTTTGGCATCTATACCGCCGCCAATGCCAAGACGGCCCGGGGGCGCAACGAGTTCAACCGCCGCCGGTTTGCCTTGGACCGCAACGGCCACTCCCACGCCCGGGCCATGCAGCGGGACGCCGAGTTTGTGCCCGTGGAAGACAACAGTAACAAACTGGTTCACCTGTTCGAGGCACCAGACCCCCGGTTAGGGTCTGCCACTCTCTTTTGGGACCTCACCGTCAAGTATCTGCTAACCGACGGCGAGTGCTGCACTATCGCCCAGGGGCGGGACAACGTGGCCGACGTGCCCGACGAGTTGTGGCCCCGCTCGGGCAACGACTTCCGCCTTATCGACACTCAGAACGGTATGCCCACCCTGTGGGGGCAGAACAGCGGCGGCAAGGAACTGCAAGACTACCAGTTGGTGCGGCCCCGGATACCCGACCCGAAGAACCCGTTGCGGGGCGTGGCCCCCTGGAAGGCTGGGCAGGTAGGCACCGAGACCGACTGGTATGCCCTACTCTATAACCGGAACTTCTTCCAGAACGGCACCACCCTGGGCGGTATCGTAATGGTGGCCCCGGGAACAACGCAACCCCAGCGGGACGGTATCAAGGCCTCGATGGAACAGAAACATGGGGGCGTCGATAACGCCTTCTCCATCGGCGTGCTGGCGGGCGCAACAGACTTCAAGGAGTTCGGCACCAATCCCAAGGACATGCAGTTCGTCACCCAGCGCAAGTATGCCCGGGAGGAGATTGCCATGCTCTTCCGGGTGCCGTTGACCGTGCTATCCGTTTACGAGCAGGTCAACTATGCCAATGCCCGGGTGCAAGACAAGGCGTTTTGGCGGATGGCGATTGTGCCTCTTATCCGCTACCTCGAAGACATCTACTATGCCCAGTTGTTCCGGTGGGTGGAGGGCGGCCGGTATTGGGGGGCGTTCGACCTCTCGCAGGTTGAATCCTTGCAGGAGGACTTCGCAGAGAAGCTGGGCAACGCAAAGGCCCTCAAGGACCTGGGATACGATCTGAACCAGATTAACGCTCGCTTGAACTTGGGCATGGAAGATGTAGCGTGGGGTAACGTGGCCTGGATGCCCGCCGGGCTTACCCCTGCCGACGTGCTCCTCGAAGAGGCTAACAATCCTCCGGAGCCCGCTGCGCCCCCGGCGTTGCCCTCGCCAGTATCAGCCGCCGGAGCACCGGTAGGCGATAAGGCCAAGGAGCACGGGGGTGGGGACGCTACCCTCGACCCATCCCGAGGCAACGACGTCCTCGCCCCCGCCCTTGGAGTTTTACCAAAAGCACCGGCGGTAAGAAGGATTAAACCCTCCAAGGCGGACACGTGGACGTCCTGGGTGCGGTTGCTAACCCCCTTCGAGCGGCGGTTTGGCAAGACCTATAAAACCTATTTGTTCAAACTGCGGCGGGAGCAACTGGCAACCCTGGCCGCACGGGCCGACCGCAATCTGGCGCAGGGGCGTGCCCCGGATGCCATCGTTGCGGACGAGCTTGCGGCGAACCTACTCTTCGCCCGCAAGGAGTGGGACGCCCGCCTTGCCCAAGTAACCCGGCCGATATATGGCGACATCATGATGGCATCCGCCAGCGAGGCGTCCAAAAGCATCGGCGGCAATATGCTCTTCAACCTTACCGACCCCGCCGTTGTGGCGGCCATGAATGATAAAGAGTTGAAGATCATCGAGACCAATACCACGCTCCGGGACAATCTGAAGGCGCAACTATCGCAAGGCATAGCCCAAGGCGAGACCACCGCACAACTCCAAGACCGGGTGCGGCAGGTATTTAACTTCCAGGAGTCCCGTGCCCTTACCATTGCCCGCACCGAGACCGGCGAGTGTGCGGGGTATGCCCGCCACGAGAGCATGATTGCCGAGGGCGTGGGGGGTCACGGATGGCTCACCGCAATGGACGAGCAGGTTCGGGAATCCCATGCCGAGGCCGAGGCCGAGGGTATCATACCCATCACCGAGGCGTTTAAGGCAACGGGGTGCATGTATCCAGGCGACTGGAACGGCGACGCCGGAGAGATCATCAACTGCCGGTGCGTGGAGGTTATCGACGACACCGTATCCATATCTCCGGGGGCCGGGGGCGGGGCAGACGAGGAGCCCGGCACGGTGCAAAATACCGGCGACATTGAATCCAGACCGTCGCCTAAAGAGTACTTCGACGGGCTTGACATTGCCGAGCAGAACTCGCTCTACGAGTCGCTTGACAACTGGATATCGGGCGGCATGTATCCAGATATGAGGCAGATGGACCGAGGGGAGGCCCTATCCATTAAGCCCTCGTTCATCCCAATCGTAGAGCGGGACTTGAACAATCTGCGAAGCCTCATGGCGGCGACCAATGGCGGGTTCGAGTCGGAGTACCTCTACCGAGGGATGAACCTATCCGGCAAGGCGTGGGACGCATACAAGGACCAGGCCGCCGTGGGCAACGTAATGACCCTCGATTGCCTAAGTTCCTTCAGCACGAGCCGCAAGGTTGCCGGAGAGTTTATGGAGGTAGGCTATGAGCGCTCGGTGCTCATCAAGATATCGCAACCCCGCACCGGTTGTTACGTGAGCAACCTTTACGACTCCGGCCCCCCGGGCGTAAAGATAAAAGGCCCCCCGAGCCAGCACGAGGTACTCGTACCCAAGGGCACAACGTACAGGGTGACGGGGGTATCCACCAAGGGTAGCGTCACCACAATCGAACTCGAGGAGATAAATGGACGCTCCGGCAAGGGGCGGCCGTTTGACGAGCGGGCCGGAACCAAACCCCCCAAGGACCGCCGCAAGATTGGCCGGTTCATCGACACCGACAAGGATATCAGCCTCCGGGTTACGGCCAAAGCATAGGAGCTAAAATGACCAAGCGAATCGAGACCGAAGACAATAGCAACGACGACGAGGCCATGTATCCCAAGGCCAAGGCCCGCAAACGCAAACGGGCAGACCGTGAACCGATAAATGACCGCATGGTACGTGATACCGAACCCAATCGGCAAGGAGGAGACGATGGCAAACGATGACAAAACAATCCGGCGGGTAGACGACACCTGCATGGCCCGGGACATCAACCAGCAAGACCGCACCATCCGGTTCCTGGCGCAATCTGCCAGGCTGGCTTCCGATAACATGGTCATCACGGCCGGGGCCGGTAAGAAGACCTCCAAGGACTTCCTCCGGAACCCGATTGTGGTGCCCTACCATTGGCTCGACCTGGCCGACGGCCGCCCGTGCGTTATCGGCAACGTCATCCAGGACGAGTTCCTGCCGGATGGCAGATACCAGACGGTGCGGTTTGGCACCACCGACCTCGCCGAAGAGTGGTGGCACCTATACGGCGTGGACCGTATCATGCGGATGGTATCCATCGGCTGGTATCGGGCCGGGCAGACGATGGAGATGGACCCGCCCCGGATGCTTAAAATCCTGGCCAAGGAGGGCATCGAACTCAAGCCCGAGGAAATCAACCGCCTCCAAGGCGTCATCACCGAATACCGCCAGCGGGACCTCTCGCTGGTTGCAATCGGGGCGGACCCGGATGCCATGCAGCACTCGGCCGACGAGGGCAACGGCGTCGCCCGGGCGTATATGCGGGGTTACGAGCGCACCGGCGGGGTATGGATACCCGAGGCCGAGCCTGTGCGGGCCGTTGTGCCCGGCGACGTGGCCCCCGCCGCCCCCGCCGCCCCTACTACCCCCAGCGAGCCCCCGGCCGACCCCGTGGCCGCCTTGCGGGCAGATATGGAGAAGTTAACGGCCGCCATCGGGGCGGGCGTTGCAGCGTTTAACGACGCAAAGGCTACCCTCGAGCGGACGCAGAACTCGAGCGATGCGGGTACGCAAGGCGAAGGTGGCACGGCGGGCAATGATGCCGACGCCGTGACCGAGCCGGAGCCGGTTGCGCCTCCCCGCAGCGGATACGAGGAGCTGCTGACGTTCCGGGGTATCGGAACCGCCAAACCCCCGGCCCCTGGTTATGCGGGGCTGGCACAAACCGCCGCCACTGTTGCGGCCAACCTGAAAAAGGAGTAACGCTATGGGAACTTCCGCAGCTACCATCACCTGCCCGTATTGCAACGGCGTCGTCGAGCGCAGCGAGGGTGCGTGCCCGCACTGCCACGGCGACCTCAACGCCCCGGCCTTCCGGAAGATGCTCGTCGAGATCGACGCCCGCACCTCCGGCATCCTGGCGAACGTGTCACAGATTGGCGACTCTGCCGAGGATACCCGCAAACGCATCGAGAAGCTCGAGGAGCTGAACAAGCAGCGGGTCGCCAGCGACACCAAGCCCGACGGGGCCGTGCCGCAGGTTAACATGCTCCGGCTCGTGCGGGGCCTCATCTCCGGCGACTGGAAGGACGCTGAGTTCGAGCGCAAGGTTGCCGCCGACTCCGCCGACGTGGCCCGGACGATGGGCATGGCGGCCGTCTCCACCGGCGGGGCGCTCGTGCCCACGCAGTACCTGGCCGCCGCCTTCATCGACTCGCTCAAGGCCCGCTCCGTGGTCGAGGGTTTGGGCGCAACGATCCTCGATGGCCTCGTGGGCAGCCCCGTGGAAATCGCCCGGCTGGCTCAGAGCACGACCGCCGAGTGGGTAGACGAGAACGCCGAGAAGCCCGAAAAGGACCTGGCGTTCGAGAAGCTCTCGATGGTGCCGCACGAGTGCGCTGCATTCTCGCGGGTATCCAATCGCCTCGTTATGCTCAGCAATCCGGGCATCCTCAACCTGCTCCAGAACGACCTCTCCCGGGCCATTGCCGGGGCGTTCGACATCGCCGCCATCCGTGGCTCCGGCTTGCTCTCCGAGCCCCGGGGCGTGACCAACACCGTCGGCATCAACACCCACGTCCTGGCCGCCGACGTGGGCAACGGGGCCATCCCGACCCTGGACGATTGCTACGACATCCTCTACTCCATCGAGGCCGACGACGCCGACGTGGGCAAGCTGGGTTGGGTGTTCAACCCCCGCACGTTTAACACCCTCCGCAAAATCCGGGACGCCTCCGGCGGTGCGGGCACCGGCCAGTATATGCTCCAGCCGGACGTGACCGCCCCGTTCAAGGGCACGATGCTGGGTATGCCGTTCCGTACCACAACCCGCATCCCCATCAACCTGACCAAGGGCGGCAGCGTCAACTGCTCCGAGATCATCTTCGGCAACTGGGAAGACCTGCTCCTGGCCCGCTGGGGCGTGCTGGAAATCCGGGCCTCGCAGGATGCGGGCACGGCGTTCCGGTATAACCAAACCTGGATCCGGGCCTCCCTGCTCGGCGACGTGGGCGTGCGGCACCCCGTGAGCTTCTGCCTGGCGAACGGCGTGCGGCCCTAACCCTAAACCCTAACCCCACAACCTAACCGCCGCCCGGGTAGCGGTTGCCGCAAGGCACCGCCGCCCGGGGGCGTTACCAGATAAGGAGCAAGATATGGGCAGATTGGGAGACGTTTGCAGTCCGGCCATGCTCGCCCCGGGGTTCTCCCTGGCGGCGTCGGCCATTTTGGGTAATATGGACACCGCCGGGTTCCGTACTGCCCAGGTCATGGTGGGGGTGCACGACCCTGCCGGTGCGGGTGCGGACACCCTGAAGTGGAAGGTGCAGCACTCGCCCGCACGCCCGCTGGTCTCGCCGAATATGCGGGCCTATGACGGAACCGACCACGGCGGCCTGGGCGTTAACGATGCGGCCGGGGCGTTTGTGAAGTATGCCATCCCCTTCACCAACGCCACCGCCCGCACCATCAACGAGATCAGGTTACATCTGAGTCGCTTGGGCGTGCCCGCCCTGGCCGCCGGAAACCAGGCCAGGGTTAAGGTCACCATCGACACCGAGGCGGCGGCCAAGCCCGCCGGAGCACCCGTGGCCGTGGCCCGGTTTGTGGATGCCAATGCCATCGGCCTCGCCCGTGAGGAGGTCTCGTTCGTCTTCGACCAGGCCGCCGACCTGGCCGCCGCCACAAACTACTGGATCGTCATCGAAGGCATCTACGACGCCAGCGACGCCGACTGCATCAAGGTGCATTTTAACAACGTGGCGGGGGGTTGCCTTAACTGGGACTCCTTCATCATGGTTCCGGCGTGGGTCTCCCTGGCGGCGAACGCCTTCTGGTATGAGATGGACTATCTCACCTATGTCGACGTTCCGGATGCCTGCGTGACCCCCGTGGGTGATACCACCTTCACCGAGGACACCATCACCAACGACGCCGTCGAGGGCGTGACCCTCAA
>Ga0315294_10007961_pt1 | contig 11637 bp, 8 predicted proteins | sample YL17G13_40_MG_FD_203626 | JGI IMG/M metagenome (GOLD analysis project Ga0315294, IMG submission 203626) | Sediment microbial communities from Yellowstone Lake, YNP, Wyoming, USA - YL17G13_40 | ecosystem: Environmental > Aquatic > Freshwater > Lake > Sediment | place: USA: Wyoming | collected...
TAGCAGCTGGTCAGATCCTCTTACTGTCACCGTATCCGAAGAAACCGGTGGAATACCTCCCGTCTTGGATATTATTGCACCAGATAGTGGTTCTGCAAACCAAACAATTCTTTTTGATGTATCGGTAAGCGTTGGTGCGGATAGTGAGATTATTTCCTACAGCTGGGATTTTGGGGATGGAACAACAGGAACCGGGAAAAACCCGAGTCATGTGTATACTAAACCTGGTGTGTATTCTGTGGTCTTGACGGTACTTGATAACACGGGAAAAACCAACCTAAAGACGTTTCTCATAACCATTGGTGCTGGTGCTGACACAACAGCACAAAGCCATGAGTTTCCCTTTTCGTATCTCGGGATCGCCCTTATCTTGGTAGTATGTCTAGGGATTGGCTTGTTCATCTATTTTAGAAAAAAACTTCTGAACATATTTTCAGACAGATTGGTAGTTCATCATGAGAGAAAGATTGAACATCTTTCCACAAAAATTGCAGATATGAGTCAGAGATTCGAGCCTAAACCTGTCACGAAGCACCATGTTTCCCATACTCAGAAGAAGCTTTCGAAATCTATTGAGCCATCTATAGAAAAGCAGGTCGATCGTGTTCTTCTTTCAAAGATAGAAGAAAAGATAGATAGGATGCAGAATCATTAGTCTTTCTGTTGTTTTTATTTTCTTTTCTCGTAAGGCTAGAAACGAAGTTTTTTATAAGAAGTCAATATTCTTGGTTAACCTAAGGAAGCAAGAAAAGATATGAAGAATAAGAAAATTGTTGTGACCGGTGGTGCCGGATTTATTGGTTCAAATCTCGCACGACATCTTGCGAATGAGAACAATCATGTGGTTGTCATCGATAACCTTTCTACAGGTCATCTGGAGAACATTCAGGATCTTGTAGCGGCGGGAAAAGTCGAGTTCATTAAAGGGAGCATCACTGAATTAAATGTGCTACAAGATGCTTTCAAAGGCTTTGATTACGTTTTTCATGAAGCCGCTCTCCCAAGTGTTCCTCGGAGTATTAAAGAGCCTCTTCTCACCAACCAGGTGAATATTTCTGGAACTCTCAATGTATTAGTAGCGGCAAAAGAAACTGGTGTTAAAAAAGTCATATACGCTTCTTCTAGTAGTGTGTATGGTGATACGCCTACGCTACCCAAAACGGAGAGTATGACCCCCAATCCGCTTTCTCCGTATGCGGTGAGTAAACTTGCAGGGGAGTATTACTGTCAGGTTTTTACGAGTGCGTATGGTTTCCCTACGGTCGCTCTTCGTTATTTTAATGTGTATGGTCCTCATCAGGACCCGGCCAGTGAGTACGCTGCGGTTATTCCTAAATTTGTTACCCGCGTATTGAATCATCAGGATATCGTTATGTATGGTGATGGGGAGCAGACCAGGGATTTTACGTATGTTTCCGATGTAGTTCGTGCAAATATTCTTGCAGCTGAAAGCCAGATATCTGGTGTGTTTAATATGGCTGGTGGGAAGCGTATTACCCTCAATGATCTTGCTCAAACGATCATGATGTTGTGTGAGAATACAGTAGATATTGTCTATGAGGATGTCCGACCTGGTGACATTAAGCACTCTCTTGCAGATATCTCAAAGGCAGAAAAAGGGTTTGGTTACATCCCAGAATATGATATATCTGAAGGGCTGAAGGAGACGATAAAATGGTTTCAAAAGTAACATTGAACGAGAAAATAGTATGTGTTGTTGGATTAGGGTACGTGGGAATGCCCTTGGCAGAGGCGTTCGCGAAGCATGTTCGTGTCATTGGCTTTGATATTAATGAAAAGAAAGTAAAGACCTTGAAGGAGCAGTATCCTTCGTTAGAGTTAACAGCTGATCCTAAATTTATTAAACAGGCTGACGTGGTGATTATCGCGGTCCCGACTCCTGTGACTAAATCAAAAGAACCGGATTTAAGCCCAGTAATTTCTGCTTCCAGGCTTGTTGGTCAGAACCTTAAGAAAGGGGCGATCGTGGTATTAGAGTCTACGGTGTATCCTGGTGTCACCGAGGAAATAATGGGTCCTATTTTAGAAAAAGAGTCCGGGTTAAAGATCGGCCATGATTTTAGTGTCGGGTATTCGCCAGAGCGGGTCAATCCTGGTGATTCTGCTCATTCGATTGATAAAATCGTAAAAATCGTCTCAGGTATGAATAAAGAAACAACGGATGTTCTTTCTGCGCTGTATAGTAAAATTACACAGGTGTTTATCGCAAAGAATATTAAGACCGCTGAGGCAGCGAAAGTCATTGAAAATGTGCAACGTGATTTGAATATCGCGCTGATGAATGAACTGTCCATGATTTTTCATAAAATCGGATTGGATACAAAAGAAGTGTTGGATGCAGCGTCCACGAAATGGAACTTCATCCGATTCTCCCCGGGTCTTGTAGGTGGGCATTGTATTCCGGTTGATCCTTATTATTTGGTGTATAAGGCAAGGGAACTTGGGTATCACTCTCAGGTGATTCTCGCAGGGCGATCTATTAATGATTACATGCCAAAACATGTTGCGTTGCTTGCGATAAAGGCGTTGAATCAGGCAGGGAAAGTAATGAAAGATTCAAAAGTGTTGATCATGGGGTTAACCTACAAGGAAAATGTGCCGGATACGCGAGAATCACCGGTAAGTCAGATGGTGAAAGAACTCAAGGAGTTTGGTATGGAGTTATTCGGTTATGATCCGTTGTTAACCTCCAGGGAAATCGAGCGGTTTGGGGTAAAACCAGTCGAGGGGTTATCTGTGAAAACAGATTGTGTTATCATTGCTGTCGCGCATGAACAATTTAAAGCAATAACCCTTGATGTGTTGAAGACTGCTTCAAAAGAAAACCCTGTCTTGATTGATGTTCGAAGGATGTTTGATGAGCAAGAAGCAAAAAAGAAAGGGTTTTTGTATTACACATTATAAAACGAGGCTGGATTGCTCAGGAGTGCTGTTCAGAGAATAGTGAAAACACGGAGGCTTTGTTTGTCGCTCAAATCTCTTAGTTTTTGTCCATGATTGTTTTTTTCTCTGATGAAGGGTTTTTTACAAAAAATATTTATTTATGGTAGAGTATCCCTGTTGAGCGTGGAGTGTTGATGAGATGTATCTCAGGAATGGATTTTTTTCATTATGATATTTTACCTAATCACATTAATAAAGCTCAAATGACATAGAGTACCATGTCAATGAAAAACATAGAACTATAAGTTATTGGTAATAGAGATGGGAAGTGATTGCTTCAAAATGCAGAGTAGAATAGATTTAGTGAGAGTGAGGGTGATTGTCTTCTTCGTATCTTTGAGGTTTGTATCGGTTTCATCGGTGGTGAGATCGCTACATTTACGAACAGGAAGAGATGATTTCAGAGGTTTAGGAAGCAGGTTGTCTGCAAGTTGAAAAAAATGGTTGTACTATGAAAAAACTGCTACTGGTGGTAGGGATGGTGTCCCTTCTCCTAGGGTTTTCATTCCTAGCTCCAGCTGTCATCATAGATCCCTCCATGCAGTTCATCGTTGAGAATGAGACGTATACGGTTAATGCCACCATGGTTTTTGACCAGATAATCATTAGCTCTTCGTATATTGTTTTTAACGAGACAGGTTTTTATGTCTTTTCTCCTAATAGCATTACCATAACACTCGTGTACATCAATGATGATGTCATCGGTGCAGCTAATGGAGAAAAAGTAGTGGATTTCTATGCGACAACAACTGCAGGGACTGTATGGTTTAATCTCTCTGGTTTTCCGGTAGGCAATGAGTATGTGATTAAACGGAACGGCAACCCTGTTTCAACTAGTGTGGCGAATGCTTCTGGGTTTATTTCTTTTTCAAATGCGGCGTGGAGTACTCAGCGTTTTCAGATCGTTCAGCAAGCACAAGCACCAGGAGATTCTATACCTCCGCAGATATCCGGGGTGACTCGTACGACGTCTAATCCATTGGATACCGATCCCGTGTATGGGTGGGTGAATGTGAGCTGTACGGTGACTGATAATGTCGCGGTGTCCCAGGTGATCCTGAGGATTCATACCCTTAGTGGCTCGTGGAATAACGTTTCTATGATAACCAGGACCTCTGGGAAGTATTATTATCGTTCGACCACCGCGTTTTCTTCTGCAGGGAACTACAGTTATTCTATCTGGGCAAAGGACACGAGTAATAATGCGGTTACTTCGAGTACTGTGTTGTTTTCGATGCCGCCACGCTGGGATATGAACAGTGATGGTGTGGTTACTATTCTGGATTTGGTGCTCATCTCCAATCATTATGGTGAAACTGGTGCTTCGGGATGGATACGGGAAGATGTTGATAATAATGGCAGGATTCAAATCCTTGATATGAGCCTTGTGTCCGTTCATTTTGGTGAGGAATGGTGGTCGTAGAAACTATGAGCAGGTGCAGCATGGTAGAAAGGGTACCAAGGTGTTACTTTGCGGCTTTAAAAGTTTTTTTTATTGTGTTTTTTGTGGTGTTCTCCTCTGGCGTTCGTATTGTTGGAGCAGCTGATCCTACTCCTATTAGTATTACTCCAGTGAGTCAAACGGTTTCCGCTGGAGATGCGGTGAGTATCACTGTTGATTGTGTTCCTCAACGACCGGTTAAGGCGTTTGAGTTAAAACTCTCGTTTAATCCTTCGGTTCTTCAGGCGACGTCGGTGTCAGAGGGGGATCTTTTTGAGGGGTATGCCACGTTTTTTAATCCTGGGACGATGAACAACCAAGCCGGCACTATCGTCAATATCTATGATTTGATTGTTGGCCCTGGGAATGTGACGAGCCCTGGCTCTTTTGTTACCATTCATTTTACTGCGCTGTCCACCTCTGGCACAACGACGCTTACTCTGTATGATGTGCGGGTGACCAATGAGACAGAGTATATTGAGATTAGTGTTTCTTCCGCGAGTGTAACGGTCACAGGAGGGAGTAATCCTCCTCCGAGTGGACCACCAGTGAATCCTCCTCCTTCTTCACAAAATCAACCTCCGAGTACGCCCCTGGAGCCCTCTGGTCCGGTATTTATCGAGGTAGGTACTTCATATGAATATACAGACGCTGCGGTTGATCCTGATGGTGATCAGGTGCGGTTGCGTTTTGATTGGGGTGACGGGTCGTTCAGTAATTGGACAGGCTTTGTGGTTTCGAATACGTCGGTTGCTGCTTCTCATGCATGGGAGAATGCTTCAACCTATGCCATCCGGGTGATTGCTCAGGATACGAATGGTTCGAATAGCAGCTGGTCAGATCCTCTTACGGTAGTAGTTTCTCTAGCAGGTTCGGAAGGGAGTCCGCCGGTTGGGGAGTTTAGCATTCCTCAGAATGCTTCTTCGAATCAAACCATAATCTTTGATGCCTCAGGGAGTTACGATCCTGATGGCGTGATTGTCTCCTACCTCTGGGATTTCGGGGATGGGGTCACAGGCGTAGGGGAAAACCCGGTTCATACCTATCGCTTCCCCGGGGAGTACACCGTGACGTTGACAGTGACCGATAATGCTGGCATGACCTTTACTACAAGCCAGGTGGTGAGTATCGCTGCAGGCTCATTGGTCCCAACAGAAAAGGGAAATGATTTTCTACAATCCAATAGCAGCGCAATTATCCTTATTATTGCCCTTATAGCAGTACTTATTTTACTCCTTGTCTTCAGAAACACTATCCAAGAATTATTCTTACAGAGACGTATTGAGACAAGCCAAAGGAACCTTGCACAGTTTGAGAGAAACACTACAGATATCGATGAGATTGTCGATTCCTTGTTTCTCGAGATGAAACAGAAAACTAAGAATCCAAGTACGGCATACATCCTGAATGCGTATAGTGATCTGATCATTGGGAATGTCGAGAAAAACGCTGCGTTTCACGTCCCTGATTTAAGTATCGTGGAAGTCGAAAGAATAGTTGATGGTCTGATCCATTCTAAGATTGTCGCAAAGCTCGAAAAGATTTAGGTTCATATTTTCGTTTTTCTTTAGAAAAAAAACAAACGAGGATTTTTATGTACGCTCAGAGCAAAAATATTTCGAAATGTGGTTCCAATTAAGATATCTTCAGTCATTTTTTTTCGTTGTCGAAATTTTTATCTAAAATGAAACATTAAAATAGTATATTTATAATTACGATAAAAACAGGGAGAAATTTAATATGCAAAATATCATTTGGAAGAAAGGAATTGTTATTGGAATAATACTCTTGTTCATTGGTCAAATATTTTACCAATTATCAGTGGAGATAATAAAACAATTAACAATAATGAGAACTATCTTTCTAAAGATAAAAACGATATGAATGCTCAATTTATTAGTACTTCGCATCCTGCCAGGCAAAATGAAATTGACCAGATGAAAAACCTCTAGGGTGTCTTTGATAAAAAGAGGAATTACAATGTTATCTCTGCTGTGATGGCCATGGCACCGGGCTTGCACCACCAACCGGGGAAGAGTATGAGACGATGATTGGTTCTCTTTTAATCGTCGATAAAATCACGTCGCCTGCGTACCTTTCTTATTTTTATGAATAGAAAATTATATAAATATCTGAAAATAATAGAATTTATCTACTGATTCGAAAACTTACAAAGTCAAAAAACAATAAACACAACAAAAGATAAGGAAAGAAGTATCATATTTGAGGGAGAATAATTCTATTAAAGGAGCGAAACAAAATGCAAAATACACGATGGACGAAAACAGGAGCTTTTGGAATAATTATGCTGTTTTTTGGAGCAAGTGTTATACCTCTTATAAAAGCAGATCCAATTGCTTGGGATGTAACTATTCAGTGTAATAATCCTGGTGGTCAAAACGATTACGTCGTGTTTGGTGAAGCACCAGACGCTAATGACGGCCCGCCTGCTGATAGCCATGATGTTGCAAAACCACCAGCACCAATGCCCTCCTATATTCGCACTTATTTGAAAGATGGCCTCCCCGCCCCTTATACGAACTTGTGGAAGGATTACCGTCAATACCCTGATTCCGCTAAAGTCTGGAATTTATCGGTAAAATGGGAGCCTGAGGATGGAGAATCACCTACCACTATCACCATGTCATGGAGTACCGCTGAGGTTGGTGAAAGTGAGTATACCTCGGTGAATCTCTGCACAAACGCAGGGGTTGTTTTGAAAAATATGCTCGTAAACAATACGTATACGTTTACTTGCCCAGCTTTGGTTCCCCAAAACTTTAAAATTATCTGTTCCTCTTCTGGTAATCAACCACCGGTAGCAAACCCTGATACGTATAGTACAAATGAGGATACCACACTTACCATTGCAGCACCTGGTGTGCTTGGCAATGATAACGATCCTGATGGTGACTCGATTACTGCGGTGAAAATGGCTGATCCTCTGCATGGTACGCTCTTACTCAGAAGTAATGGCTCCTTCATTTACACGCCCAACTTGCACTATTTTGGTAATGATTCATTCACTTACAGAGCTTATGATGGAAATGCTTTCTCTAATAACGCTACAGTCTCTTTCACGATTAATCCGACCCACTACACATTAACGATTACGTATCAGGGTTCAGGAACCGTAACTAAGAACCCTGATCAATCCTGGTATACGTATGGTCAGGTTGTGACTCTTACTGCGAATCCATCGACTGGTTGGGTGTTTAATCATTGGGGCGGTAATCTGACTGGGAGTACGAATCCTACTTCGATTGCGATGAATGGGAACAAGAATGTGATTGCGAGCTTTACGATCACCTCAGGATATACCTTGACGATCACCAAGAGCGGTACGGGATCAGGAACTGTTGATGCGAATACAAGTGGCCCGTATTATTATGGCGACGCTGTGACATTATGGGCGAATGCGTCTATTGGATCGACGTTCAGTGGTTGGAGTGGTGCTCTGACTGGGGTGGTGACGCCGCAAGTTCTCATCATGAATGGTAATAAAACTGTGAATGCCGCGTTCACGCTGAATGGACCGTATACGTTGACTCTTAGTACGAGTGGATCTGGTGGTGGTACGATTCAGGCTAATCCGAGTGGACCGTACTACTATGGAGCTACGGTAACTGTATGGGCGAATGCCAGTAATGGAAGCACTTTTGTTGGTTTCAGTGGAGGTTTATCTGGGACGACTTCGCCGCAAACTCTTGTCATGAATGGGGATAAGGCGGTTACTGCGAATTTCACGATCACCTCAGGGTATACGTTGACGATTACGATACAGGGCCAAGGGACGGTGACCAAGGTTCCTGATCTGCCATCATACACCTATGACCAGGTTGTTCAGCTCATAGCAAATCCTTCTCCAGGGTGGTCTTTCAGCCAATGGAGTGGCGATCTTACAGGATCGACGAATCCAATTACCATAACAATGACGGCCAACAAAGCGGTCACGGCAACTTTTTCTTATAACGGAGGAGGCGGTGGCGGAGGCACACCACCAACACAAAACCAGAAACCAGTCGCTGACCTCAACGCTGGTGAACCCTACCAAGGTTTTGTGGATACAGAAATAACATTTGATGGTTCCAAGAGCTATGATCCTGATGGAAATATCACCAAATGGTTCTGGGTTTTCGGTGACAACACCAATGGGACTGGAAAGACAGCTCCACATATCTATTCAAAAGCAGGAACATACACAGTAACCCTTACAGTGACTGATAATGAAGGAGCAACAAATACTGACACAATAACCTGTGTGGTAAAACAACCAAACAGACCTCCGACAGAACCAATCATTACCGGACCAACAAGCGGTACGAAAAATACAATGTACACCTATACCGCTTTATCAACAGATGCGGACAATGATACAATACAATACACGTTTGATTGGGGTGATTCTTTATCTCAGTCAAGTGGATTCTTACCGAATGCCACAAACTATACAGTGAATCACAGCTGGACAGCTGCAGGACGCTATAGCGTCACTGTAACGGTAAACGATAATCTAACAGAGTCTTCTTCAAACATCACCGTCTACATCGATGCATTGCAAACAAGAGGCGTCGGCTATCTTCTCGACAATGACGCCGATGGTATATACGACGTATTCTACTCTGATGAGAAAAAACAAACAATGACGATTCAGAAAAAGGATGATAGCTATCTCATTGATAGTGATGGAGATGGAGATTGGGACTATACGTATAATGCAACAAACGGACTCACAGACTACACGGAGCCGCCAAACACACCTGGTTTTGAGATCATTATTATAATCGGTGCAATAGCGTTGGTCATGTTTTGGAAACGAAAAAGGAGATAAATTGATTCGCACAAAACATGAGTTAAAACCGTGGTAATGATTCTTGGGGGTAGTTATATATATGTGAAAAAATTCGTGTTTTGAACCCCAATTCACTCTTTTATATCAATGCCACCAAATACTTAAATGCTTTTAATCTGAAACCGTTGATGTGGAGAGACTCGTGGATAGTCGTATTCATGCAAAGATACTAGAAAAGATTGATGCCTTGTGAACCAGATTTTTTTTCCGTTTGAGTATACCACTGATTATTTTTCGTTGAACCAGAGCAGTATCTGGTACGGTACTAAAGTATATTTAAATTAAATAACTGGTTTCTTTGATGAGCAGATCCATGATGATGTGCAGGACTACTGCCCAGACGCCCATGATCCATATCGGTTTTCTTTTGGTATCAAATCGAACTATGAGGAGGAGAAGAACCCCACACACAATCGGAGTAAGTACATGATGAGTAAAAATCTGATACGGCATCAGTACCTTCATTGGTTCGAGGTTGGTGATATAATATATTCCTAAAAAGAAATCTGGTAAGAGGCTAAAGAGAATACACACAACTGCAAGAAAGAAACGCTTTTTGTTTTTCTGATCATTTTTAAAATAAAAACTGAAAGAATATCTGCCGATGAAATACAAGGTAGATCCTGCTATGAGATGAGGGATTAATCCTGGCATCGCTCTCCGTCTGCATTCGTAGAATTATTTTTTTTGTAGAACAACAAAATCCTCGTCAGTGTCTTGTTGCGCTTGTTTGATAATACGGGGAAGAACATTTAACATTACGCCCATAAATAAGGCGATAGCACCAATGATGAGCAAAACAGCTATTGCTATCGCGTATGAAATAAGGAAAACATGGTTCTGATTATAATACTGTAAGGTGTAAATACTCAAGATGATCCCACTTAAAAAAACAAAAAACCCAGGGACCCCGATAAAGAGTAACGGTCGTTTTTGTGCCACAAGCCAGATCACATAGCTGAGGACAGAAAACCCATGGGATGTCGGTGTTTTCGTCGATGAATCTAAATCTTTATACTTGCATGTTATCGATGCCACTCCGACTTCCAAACCAAGCTGATTTGCTCTGATCAGCTGCTCGCTTTCAGCGCTAAACGACTGCCCATTCATATACCTGTAGAGGTTTTCCACTGCTTTTTTATTAAACGCACGAAAACCGCATTGGCTATCGGTGACCTTCCCGCCACCCCCGAAACTCGTGGTATAGTCAAGGACTCTTTTCCCGATTCTCCGCCATAATGGCATCTCCGTTCTGGGACCAGATCGAAACCCAATGGAGATATCATGACCGTTCTCCAAAACGTTTTTTAAGACAGTAGGAATTTCTTCAGGGTTATGCTGTCCGTCTCCGTCAATGGTGATCACGTACTCAAAATTGTTTGCTAAGGCATAGCGAAAACCGGTTCGTATCGCAGCGCTTTTTCCTTTGTTTCTTTTATGGACAAGGACATTTGCACCTGCTTCCTGTGCAACTTGGGAGGTATTATCTCTGCTTCCATCGTTGACTACAACCACTTCATCGACGTACAGTTTTGTCTTGTGAACAATAGTACCGATACTGAGCTCCTCGTTATAGCAGGGGATCACTGCAAGGATACGTTTGTGTTCCTGACCGGTCACTTTCTCCGTCTCCATCTGACGATAATCTTAAACCTGTGTTTAAATTTTTGCTAAGAAATTAATTCACATTAGATGTTCTTCTTATTTATATTATTTATTCAATCTAATTTCATAGTATTTAAATATTATGAATTTTTTTAAAAATCCGCTGCCTTATATCCCTGGAAGGAGTAATAAGCTGCTCTCTATGATTATTTATAAAAGAATCACTTATTTGTATGGTTTCTATAAGATAAAAACTAAATCTCCCAAGACATGGTCACAAGATAAACAAGAGGAGAACATAACAGTTCAAATCAATTTTCTTCTAGGTTTTTTGGTTTCGTCCATACTACACTGAAGTAAAACAAAGCATAGAGAGAAATCCCTTGTATGATGAAGAGGGACCCAGAGACACCAGAAATCCTTTCCCGAGCTTGTAAGACTCATCAGTCCTGAAAACTGTATTAAATTTTATAAAGGTCTTAAATCATTTCACATCGAATTATTGATAAAATCGAACCACTTTAAACAACCAGGAGCCTTTTTCAACAAAAAGGGTAACAAGTGTCCAACATGATTAATATACTATTTTTACCATACAATAACAAGGTATAAATATCCCGCATCTATCTAATTTCGTTATAAATAACGGTAGAAGATAGATATAAATACTGACCGGGGAGTGAAAAATTATGAAAAAACATCATGATGTAAAAATAAGATTGTCTCGAACCATAGTGATTATTTTAACAGGTTGGATGCTGTTCATTATGGCTTC
>Ga0315294_10007962_pt1 | contig 11637 bp, 9 predicted proteins | sample YL17G13_40_MG_FD_203626 | JGI IMG/M metagenome (GOLD analysis project Ga0315294, IMG submission 203626) | Sediment microbial communities from Yellowstone Lake, YNP, Wyoming, USA - YL17G13_40 | ecosystem: Environmental > Aquatic > Freshwater > Lake > Sediment | place: USA: Wyoming | collected...
GGTCAGGCGATTCGGCGTCAGGGAGATCCATCTGATGGACGATTGTTTTACCTATAATAAGAAACGGGTGCTGGAATTTTGCGCGGGGGTCAAAAACCTCCCGCACAAGCTCCGTTTTGTATTTTCGAACGGGATCAGGGCGGACCAGGTCGATGAGGAGATCCTCACCAGCCTGAAGGGCATCGGCCTCCGGTATGTGATGCATGGCGTCGAGTCGGCGAACGAGGAGATCCTGAAGATGGCGAAGAAGGGCGTCGCCCTCGACAGGGTCAGGAAGTCGTTTGCGATCGCCAAGCGCCTTGGGCTGGAGACATGGGCGTGTTTTGTCATCGGTCTACCCGGCGAGACGGAAGAGACCATCAAGGAATCGCTCCGGTTCGCCAAGGAGATCGACCCCGATTTCGCCAAGTTTTTTATTTTAAAACCGTATCCGGGAAGCGAAGTTTTTGATGAGCTGAACAGCAAAGGCTGGCTGATAGAGATGAACTATGACTGTTACGGGCTGTATACCGCGCCCGTCCACCGGTTGCCCGGTCTTTCGCCTGAGAGGATGCTCTACTGGCACAAGCGGGCGAACCGCGAATTTTATCTCCGTCCGGGCAAGATACTATCGCATATCGCGCGGATCCGGACGTGGCAGCAGTTTGTCCTGGCGCTCCGGGGGGCGAAACTTATGATGAGCCTCATGAAATAGGAAGAAGTAACATGCCGGCATTATCAGTCGTAATACCGACGCACAATTCACAGGACACGATCGGACCGCTTCTTGAGTCGATCCTGTCGCAGGATTTTAATGATATTGAGGTGCTGATCATTGACGATGCCTCGAGCGATGCGACCGAATCGATCGTGAAAAGGTTCAACGTGCGCTATATGCGCCTGGACAGCCGGTCCGGACCGTCGGCCGCGCGCAATTACGGCGTCAGCAGGGCGAGGTCGCAATGCATCGTCTTTTTCGATTCCGATGTGGTCCTCCGGGAAGGCGTCTTGAGAAGATTTCACGAGAAGTTAAGCGATCGCGCGATACGGGCCGTCATAGGGCTCTATGATAAGATACCCCTGAACGACGGGCTGGTCCCGTGGTATAAGGCGATACAGGAACAGGTCTGGTTCGACGACATCGTCGGCGATACGGTGACCACGTTCACGCCGTCGGTCGGCGCGATCCGGAAGGATCTCTTCGACAGGCTCGGAGGGTTTGATAGCGTCTATACAGGGGCGGAAGTCGAGGATTACGAGTTTTCCCATAAATTACTGAAAGAAGACCGTATCTACCTCGATCGGACGATCCGGGTCCGGCATCGTTTTCCCTCGTTCGAAAAACTGGTCAAGAGCTACGCGCGGCGCTGTTTTCTCTGGGCGCAACTGTTCCTTAAGGATCCGCGGTTCGACAATAACGCGACCACATCTCGGCAGGCCCTGGCGGTCATGTTTTACGCGGCGAGTGTCCTCTTGCTCTTGCTGGGACCCATCATGGCGTCCTGTTCATGGGCGGGGTTGACGCCGCTGACGGTCGCGCTTTTTCTGGATAGGAGATTCGTATCCTACGCGTTTAAGGAGAAAGGTCTCCTGTTCGCGGTCTATACGGCAGGGATGAATCTTTTTCTGTCGCTGATCATTCTTGTTTCGGGAGGCGCGGGTATCATATATGGTCTAACCAAACCGCATAAGGAGTCTAGGCGATGAAGAATCTGATCACGGGAGGGGCGGGTTTTGTCGGTTCGAATCTGGCGGAAGAGCTGCTCAGGAGGAACGAGGAAGTTGTCGTTATCGACAACCTCTCGACTGGGAGCGTGGAGAATATTGCTCACCTGAAACGTCAAAAAAACTTCAGGTGCTATATCGATACGATCATGAACGAGAAGCTCATAAAACGCCTGATAAGAGATGTGGATTGCGTTTATCATCTTGCGGCCGCTGTAGGGGTGAAGTACGTGATCAACAACCCCCTGGAGGCGATAGAGACCAATGTCCGCGGAACGGAGATCGTCCTCGAGCTCTCGAACAGACTCGGGAAAAAGAAGGTCCTCCTGACGTCGACCTCGGAGATCTACGGCAAGGACCGGTTGAACCATCGGGCGTTCAAGGAGGATGATGACAGGGTCCTGGGGCCGACGACCATTACCCGATGGAGCTATTCGTGCACGAAAGCGCTCGATGAATTCCTGGCGCTCGCCTACTGGCGGGAAAAGAAGCTCCCCATTGTTATCGCCAGGCTTTTTAACACCTGCGGTCCGCGGCAGACGGGTGCTTATGGGATGGTCATTCCGCGACTGGTCAAACAGGCACTCATGAACCAGCGCATGACGGTCTACGGAGACGGGAGACAGACACGATGTTTCACCTATGTTTCCGATGTCGTCTCCTGCCTGATCAAGCTGATGCATCACCCGAAGGCGGTCGGCGAGGTCTTCAACATCGGCAATCCAAAACCGATAACGATACTTGAGCTCGCCCAGAAGATCAAGAAGAAGATCGGGTCCAGGTCGTCGATCATCTTCGTCCCGTATGAGAAGGCGTATAATAAGGGATTTGAGGACATGCGGCACCGGGAATCGGATATCACTAAGATCAGGCGGCTCATCAATTTCGAGCCGAAAGTCGATATCGACGAGATGCTTGACAGGATCATTGAGTATTTTGAGCGATAACCTATACAAAGGGGATTGGATATGCAGTGGACAGAGATACTGAGTGCCTTTGTGACCGCCGCGCTTATCTCGTATCTGGCGACACCGTTCGTCAAACTGATCGCGATCAAGACGAACTTCCTTGATCAACCGCGCTCCACCAAGGTGCACGCTCACCCCAAACCGCTTCTGGGCGGGGTTGCGATCTGGGCCGCTTTTCTGATCGCCATCGTCTCGAATCCGTCTCTGGTGAGCTCGCCCTTCATCATCCCCTTGATAGCCGGGGCGTTCGTCTTATTGCTCATCGGGCTTATCGACGACAGGATGGGGATGGAACCCAACATGAAACTGCTCGGCCAGTTCCTCGCGGCGATGGTCGTGATAAAATCCGGCCTGAGGGTGGAGTTCCTCAACAATTATTACCTGAACGTCATTTTCACGTATCTATGGATCATTGGCATCACCAACGCCTTTAACCTTCTGGATAACATGGACGGCCTGTCAAGCGGGATCGCGGTCATCTCGGGCGTGTTTTTCGGCATCATCTCATGGCTCGATCACCAATCGGCGGTGGCGGGGATATCGTTCGCCCTCGCCGGAAGCAGTCTCGGTTTTCTGAAACACAATTTTCCCCGGTCGAAAATATTCATGGGCGATACCGGCAGCCTCGTCATCGGGTATATACTTGCCTCGATAGCGATCGTCGGGAAATGGAAGACCTACGTATGGTCCACATCATTGATGATCCCGATCCTGGTACTGGGGTACCCTATCTTTGATACGACGCTGGTGATCGTCATCCGCCTGCTGGAAAGGCGTTCCGTCTTTGACGGCGGCCGGGACCATTCCTCGCACCGCCTGGCGCTGCTTGGCCTCAAGAAGAAACGGGCTGTTTATATCATCTTTATGGTCTGCTGCATGCTCGGGCTCGCGGCATTGCTCCTGACCAGGGTTAGCCCGCTGGTCGGTATCGGGATCGGAATCCTTGCGATCGCCGGAATGATCGGCCTGGGGATACGGTTGAGCATCGTCAAGACTTCGCGAGAGGGACGAAAGAAGATACGATGAATACGATCAGAAAAGAGAGCCTCATCACATTTTTGAACACGACGGCGCGCTGGTGCGTTTACCTCCTGATCTTCTCGCTCCCTTTCTCGAAGTCGCTTATCGAGATCTGCGCTGTTCTTGCTGCGATCACGCTGGTCGCAAAAAAGGCGCTGACCGGAGAACGGCCCCTGATCAGGGCCCCGCTTCGCGCGCCGATCGTCATCTTCCTCGCGGCCTCCTGCCTCTCGTTCATCAACACCGACTTTTTCTATCTGAGCTTTTTCAGGGGGCTGATCTCCAAATACGCCGAATTTGTCCTCATCTATTGTATCGTTGTCGAGGTCATCGATACCAAGGCAAAGGCGGACGATCTTTTGACGATGTCGCTTCTCTCCCTCGGCCTGGTTACCATCGACGGTTTTATCCAGTATTACGTCTTGCATGTCGATCTTCTGCATCAGCCGGGGTATCCTTCATTTAAATATATGCCCTCATATGACGTCTTTCCGTATATCGGATTTCCGACGGCCTCGTTCCCGTATCCGAACGATCTGGCGGCATGGTTACTGATATATCTTGTGCCGCTTTTATCGGTCATCCTGTTCACCGCCGGATTAAGGAAGATCCGGTTAGTGTCGATCGCGCTTTTTATCCCCGCCTTTTATCTCTTTATCCTGACCAAGGCGCGGGGGGCCTGGCTCGGGTTCTCGGCGGCCATCATCGCGCTCTTGGTGTGCAATATCAGGAAAGCGCTCTCGGTCGTCGTGGCGGTGGCGGTCATTATCACGATCGCGTTCTTCGTCATGAGGACCATGCCGAGCGATAACCAGTCCTACCACTCGCTGCTGCAGGATATATTTTCGATGTCAAGCGTCAGCGACCGGTCCGTCATGTGGAACAACGGCTGGAAGATATTCATGAAGCATCCCGTTATTGGAAACGGGCTGAACACGTTCTTCAGGCATTATGCCGCGGTCCGGGAGGACGAATTCAGGAATTCCAAAGGGAGCTATGTCCATAACTGCTATCTGCAGATGGCCGCCGAGACAGGCATCGTCGGGCTGGGGGCGTTTCTCTTCCTGGTCGGGGCTTTCATCGTCGTCTCCCGGAGGCGGATAGGGCACGTCAGGAACGCGGACTACGCGAACATAGCTCTCGGTCTCATGGCCGGGATCATCGGTTTTTTGGTGCACAGTTCTGTCGACACCAATCTGTATTCGCTCAACCTTGCGACGCTTTTCTGGTTTTCGATGGGGTCAGTGATCGCCCTCAGTTCACGGGAGTTATCATGAATATCCTGATCTTTAATCCGCTGGGTATCGGGGATGTCCTCTTTTCCACGCCCGCCCTCAAGGCGCTCAAGCGGCGCTATCCGGACGCCTCTATCAGCTATATCTGCAACAAGAGGACGTATGAGATCGTCAGGATGAACCCCTTTCTGTCCAAGGTGTATATCTTCGAGAAAGACGATTTCAGGAACGAATGGCGCAGTTCAAAGATACGCTGTATCGGAAAGATCCTCTCGCTGTGCCGTGAATTACGGCGGGAACGGTTCTCGGCCGTTCTGGATCTCTCCCTCGGGTGGTATTATCACCTTATCTTTTTTCTTCTGGGCATCAGAGAGCGGGTAGGCTTTGATTTCAGGGACCGCGGGAAGTTCCTGACAAAGAAGCTCACGATTGACGGTTTCAACGATAAACACGCGGTCGAATATTATCTGGACCTGGTCCGCCTGTTGGGCGTGAATATCGAGGACCGGACGCTTGACCTCTATCTCTCGAACGATGACCGGTCATGGGCAGAACGTTTTCTCGCTGACAACCATATTCTGCAGGGAGATATCATCGTCGGGGTCATACCCGGGTGCGGGGCCAGCTGGGGCAAGGATGCCGATTTCCGGCGGTGGAATCGAAAGAATTTCGCCGAGGTATGCAACCGTCTGGTCGATGCGTATCATGTCAAGGTGCTCATCTTCGGCGATGAGAGCGAGGTCCCGATCTGCCAGGAGATCGCCGGGATCATGAAGCACAAGCCGATGCTGGTCTGCGGCAAGACGACCCTCTGTCAATTTCTGGCCCTGGTGAGCAAATGCTCGCTGGTGATCACGAACGACGGCGGTCCCCTCCACATAGCCGTGAGCCTCAAGGTGAAGACCGTCTCCATATTCGGTCCCGTGGATGAATATGTCTATGGACCGTATCCGCCATCAGCCGACCACCGTGTTGTCTCCAGGAAGGGACTCGCCTGCAGGCCATGCTATAAAAAATTCCGCTATGCGCTCTGCGGAACGAAGCAATGTCTGGAAAGCATCAGCGTTGATGAGGTATGGGAGGTAGCAAAAGGACTTCTCGATACCGTGGTCATACACCATGCATAATATGAAACTGGTCTTAGTGTTTCCGGGGATAACAGAATCGGGTTTCAATGCTACCGGCAGGAAGCTTCCGCTTGTCTGGATCAATCACGGGCTCGCTTCTTTAAGCTCCAGCGTAAAAGCTCGGGGGTTCCATGTCGAGCTTCTTGATCTCAGGCAGCTTTCAGGATGGGATGATGTCAGGCGCAGCATCGCGCGGTCTCAGCCCGACGTCCTCGGCATAACGATGATGAGCGTTGATTATGAAAGTGCCGTGCGTGTCGCCGGGATCGCCAAGGAGTCCGATCCGGAAATCGTCGTCGTGGTCGGAGGACCGCACCCGACCCTCATGACCGATGAGGTCGCCAGGGAAAAGAAGATCGATCATGTCATCCTTGGTGAGGGAGAAATAAGTCTGGTCGAGTTATTGCAGGAATTAGAAAAAGGCGCCCGGCCGCCGAGGGTCATTCAGGGAGTCCCTCCCGATCTGGAGACCCTGCCGTTCATCGACAGGGAACTGTTCGCGTGTGAAGAGGTCGTCATCGACGGTTTTCTGCCGCGGCCTTTTGTGACCCTGATCGCGGGCAGGGGATGCCGGTATAACTGCAGTTTCTGCCAGCCGGCCGAACGGAAGATATTCGGCCCGCACGTCAGGCGCAGAAGCGTCGCCAACGTGATCAAGGAGCTTGAGTCACTGCGGGACAGGTATCATTTTAACAGCCTGATGATCCACGATGATTGCCTGACCGAAGACGAAAAATGGGTGCGGGATTTTTGCCAAGCGTATACCAAACGAGCCTTCCGCCGTCCGTTCGTATGTCAGACAAGAGCAGATATCGTCTCGAGGAACGAGGAGATGGTGCGGTCGCTTCGCGACGCAGGACTCGCAATGTTCCTGATCGGTTTTGAGAGCGGCAGTCAAAGGGTGCTCAATCTGCTGAGAAAAGGGACGACTGTTGAGCAGAATTACAGGGCCGCAGCGATATGCAGAAAGTACGGGATCAGGGTCTGGGCAAATTATATGCTCGGCATCCCGACCGAGACGGACGAAGAGGCCCTCCAGACGCTGAGGATGATACGGGGCATCAGGCCCTATCGCGCCAGCCCGTCGTTTTTTACTCCGCATCCGGGAAGCGATCTGTATGCATACTGCGTCGAGCGCGATCTTTCGCTCGTCACCAGCCACGCGGGCTTTTCCCGGTCGCCTCACGAACCGAAGATACGCGGCGTCAATTACGCGTTCTTGAACGATATCGTCAGGGAATCGGTCAAGATGCCCCTCTCCGTGCGGATACAGAGGAAGATGGATTCTCTTTTTGAGAAGAAGATGAAACCCTATTTCCGGCGTTATGCGACCAGGGGGCACGCTTAGACCGTCATGGGCGAAAGGATCGTCTCAAGGGACATGGACCAGAAGTGCGATATAATCATCCCGGTATGGAACAATCTTGACCTCACGAAGGACTGCATTGAGCATCTGATGCGCAATACCGATACACCTTACCGGATCATCGCGGTCGATAACGCGAGCGATGACAGGACGTCATCGTATCTTGACGGCCTTTCGGCGCGGACAGATGCCCTGGTCATACACAATGACACGAATCTCGGCTTTATCAAGGCGGTCAATCAGGCCCTTGCAGTATCCAGCGCCCCGTTTATCTGTGTTTTGAATAATGACACTATACCAGCGGAGGGCTGGCTGAGGGCGATGATCGATTTCGCCCGCGAACATCCGGATGTCGGCTTGATCAATCCTCAGTGCGATGGTCACGGCTCAGCCCCTATCGGGGAATACGCCCGGTCCCTGCGCAGCGAAAAGGGCAACTATATGGAGATGAACCAGTGTCAGGGGTTCTGCATGCTGATGAAGAGAAAGCTCGTCGACTCGATCGGTCTCCTTGACGAGGCGTTCGGGATCGGCGGTTTTGACGATACCGATTACTCCATGCGCGCCCATAAGGCCGGGTTTAGATGCGTCGCGATACGCGACGCGTATGTCTATCACCGCCAGCACGGTTCGTTCGATAAATCGCAAGACCGGGAAGAATGGGTCAGGCGCAACGAGAAGATCTTTATCAAGAAGTGGGGCAGGCCGCTCAGGTTTGCCGTTGCTGCCTCGTTCCATGAAGGCGCGTGGGAAAAAGACGCGCGGGACCTTCTGGTCTTCTGCTACGGGTTGGCGCGGGAATGGTCATGGGTGCACCTCTGGCTGAATTTCAAGAAACCCATGAAGCTCCGCGCGGAGCTGGTACTTGAGATCCTGAGATCGGAGGACCTTCCGCCGCATCAGAATTTTAAAGTCTCGGTCTTCTCAATGCCCGAAGCGGTTTTTTACCTCACCGTTTTCGGGAAGCTCCTTGAGCGTATCAAGCCGAGAATGGCCAAAAAGAGGTTTAATGCCTTTATGACCACCGACGAGCGTCTGGCCGGTTTTCTGGCGCCCTTCAGCGCGATGCTGATGACGAGATCCTGCCCTATCGACGTCCGGGATATCGGAAACGCGTGGCATGCGCGGGCGAAAGATTCGATACGAAGACTAAATGAAAGGGACCATGAATAGCAGGATACAGTGCGATATCGTCATTCCGGTAGTCGATCAGATGCTGTTGACAAAACAATGCGTCGAGTCGATCTTCGCGTGTACCGACAGCCCCTACCGGCTTATCCTTGTCGATAACGGGAGTGCCGATAAAACACGGGTCTATCTGGAAAGCCTCAAAGACACCAGCAATACTGTCACCATCCTTAAGAATGACTACAACAAAGGATGGATCAAAGGGGTCAATCAGGGTATCGGGGCCTCCTTAAGCGATTATGTATGCGTCATGAACAATGATACCATCGTCAGGACGCAGGGATGGCTTTCCAAGATGATCGCTCTGGCGGAAGCGGAACCGACGGTCGGTCTGATCAACCCGCGGTTTGATCTTAAAGATGAAGGCTCGTCGCTCGGAGAGCCCTTCATGGAAGTGGATTTCTGCCGGGGATATTGCATCCTGATCAAACGGGATGTCATCAAGAAGATCGGTCTTTTTGACGAGGCCTACGGGGTCGGTTATTATGACGATGACGATTACTCGGTCAGGGCTATCCAGGCCGGTTTCCGCTGCGTCCAGGTGCGCGAGGTGTTCGTCGAACACCTTAAGGATACGACTTTCTCAAGCCTTTTCGGAAAACGGTGGATGCGCAATCTCCACGAGAAGAACAAGCTTCTCTTTTACTCGAAGTGGGGCCGGCGCCTGCGGCTCCTGTTCATCGTGAACGGGACGAAGCAGAGAGAGAAGAACCTCTCCGATATCCTTTTTTCGCTTGCCCGGCGTCAGCATATCCTCTACATCTGGAATCTGGGAGAAAGATTGAGGATCAATCACAGTAACGTCCGCGAAAAGATCTACCGCTTTGACCTGCCGCCGATATATTTTATCGCCAAGATCATTTCGAACAGGATGCGGAAAAGAGAGAAGCGCTTTGACGCGGTCTTTGTCGAAGAGGGAGCGCCGCTGGAGATCCCGGGCATTGTCGGCAACGCGTACCGGTTCACCCTGAAGAACGATGAAGGCGGCATCATGAAGATCGTCGAGACCATGACGGCCGGCACCAAGAAAGAGAGCCGTGAGGCCCTGGAGCTGTTTTGATGAGATGCGATATCATCATACCGATCTGGAACCAGCCGGAACTGACGCGCCAGTGCATCGATTCGGTCACGCGGAATACGGAATACCCCTACCGCCTTATTCTGGTCGATAACGGAAGCGCCGATGAGACAGCCGCCTATCTCAGGCGCGTCGCGGGATCATCTGCCGCCGGCGCGGTCCTTTTGAGGAATGACAGCAATAAAGGTTTTATCAGAGCGGCGAACCAGGGCATGAAGGCGTCCGACGCGCCATATCTGTGTCTTTTGAACAATGATACGATCGTCTGCAGACGGTGGTTGTCAGAGATGGTGGCCGTCGCCGAGAGTTCGAGCGATATCGGGATCGTCAACCCGTCGAGCAACACACTCGGCAGAAGGCCGGCGGATGATGAATCCGTTGAGGCGTATGCCGGAAAGCTCGCCGCCTCCTGCGGATCTGGCAGACTTACCGAGCTCGGCAGCGCCCTGGGGTTCTGCATGCTGATCAAAAGGAACGTTATCAATTCAGTCGGTTATTTCGATGAGGCCTATGGAATGGGGAATTTTGAGGATACCGACCTTTCGAGAAGGGCGGCGCAGGCCGGGTTTCGCCTGGTCATCGCCGATCGTGCCTATGTCTATCACAAAGAAGGTTCATCATTCAGCAGGGTCAGGACTCATGACAGCGACTTTATGAAGAACAGGAAGACATATGAATCGCGGTGGGGAAGACCGAAAAGGGTTCTCTATGTCCTCTCGTCAAACGATCAGGGCCTGATCGCAAGGATCACCGCACATGCCCGGAGGCTCTCTCTCGCGGGAGACTGGCTGTACGTGTACGCCAAGGATTCGGTCGATACGCGCATCATACCATTGCATTCAAATCTCATTATAAAAAAGTTTCCCGATAGGTTTTTTACACTGAGAACGTTTATCAGGGTAGTGACAAAAAAGAAAAGATTCGATACAATTATCCGTTAACCATGAGACCGATCTACGGGAAGATCATAAACATAGTTTTCGGCCTCGCGATCGGCGTCGTGTTGAGCGAAGCCTGCGTCAGGGTCCTGTGGAACCGTCAGATCATCAGGATGGATAATCTAGGGGTCATATCATACGCCTTTATGCGCGAGACCAGCAACCCGGACATTCCATTCGAACTGAAACCGGACGCCGATATTGATATCTCCTATCCCCATTATGCGGGTCATGTCGTTACCAATAGAGACGGTTTTCGCGACCGGGAATATCCTGTTCAAAAAAGGAAAGGGGTCTATCGGATCATGGTACTCGGCGATTCGATAACATTTGGATTCGAGATACGGGAGAATAAGGACGTCTATCACAGCATCCTCGAAGAGATGCTGAACGCTGAAGCGCCGGCCGGGAAGCGCTTTGAGGTCATCGGGACGGCAGTACCAGGCTATAACACCTGTATAGAGGTAAATGTCCTGAAGGAAAAAGGGCTCAAATACGATCCCGACCTGGTCATCTTCGCCTATTGTCTGAATGATATGAGGGATTCAATCTATTCATGCGAATACGGACGGGGACTGCATCTGGGATGCTCAAATCCGAGCATCCTGAAATTACCGTCATTCGTGCGCAGACAGCTGCGGCGGTCCGTGCTCTACTCGTTTCTCGCGAATAAGGCCAATATGCTGCGTTCATATCTCAGCGCAAGGAGCGAACTCAAGAAGGCGCGGACCACAACCGAGGAACCCCGACAACCGGCTCGAGCGGCGCTTAAACCGGCCGTACCCTCGTCTGTCAAACTCTATTTTCCAACGGATTCAGTATGGTATTCGATATATAAGGAAAGCCACAAAGGCGACTATATATCGGTAATGGACAGGATGATCCTTGACGATCTGGAGAAGATGGCGAAAGAACATTTCTTTGATGTGCTCTTCATAATATTCCCGGCCTTCGAGAAAGATCCGGCGTATTTTCCGCAGGGTCAGCTCTACGCGTTTGAGGATGCCCATGCG
>Ga0315294_10007963_pt1 | contig 11636 bp, 8 predicted proteins | sample YL17G13_40_MG_FD_203626 | JGI IMG/M metagenome (GOLD analysis project Ga0315294, IMG submission 203626) | Sediment microbial communities from Yellowstone Lake, YNP, Wyoming, USA - YL17G13_40 | ecosystem: Environmental > Aquatic > Freshwater > Lake > Sediment | place: USA: Wyoming | collected...
AAGCACCGGGCCGACCGCTTGGCCCGCTTCCTGGAGACGCGCGGCGTCGCCTGCGACCGCATCCACGGCAACCGCAGCCAGGCGCAGCGGACCGAGGCGCTGACCGGCTTCAAGCAGGGAAAGTTCCGCGTCCTGGTGGCGACGGACATCGCCGCCCGGGGCATCGACGTGGAGGCGCTGGGCCTGGTGGTGAACTTCGACGTGCCCCATTTGCCCGAGGACTACATCCACCGGGTGGGGCGCACGGCCCGGATGGAGGCCACGGGCGACGCCTACACCTTCGTCTCCCCCGATGAAGAGGCGGGCCTGCACGCCATCGAGCGCCACATCGGGAAGCGGCTGCCGCGCCAGAAGGTCGCCGGATTCGATTACGTGAGCCGGCCCGTGGAGCGCCTGGAGGTCCCTCTCCAGGAGCGCATCGCCGCCATCCGCGTGAAGAAGGCCGAGGAGCGGGCCCGCGCCAAGGCCAAGGCCGTGCGGCAGACCGGCCAGAACTCTTCGTCTCGAAACACCCGAGCCGATAGCGGGTCCGGCAGTGGCGCTCGCCCATGGCAACTGGGTGCCCGGCAGTCGGGTGCGGGCGGCGCGAGCCGGATGGGCGCCGGGCTGGCCTGGCTTCGCGAGATCACGGCTCGGTCCGATCGCGGCCCGGCGGCCGGAGGTTTCTCTCGAACGACCGATCGGCGGCCCGCGGTCGGCGGCCGACCCGCACGGCCCCGCTAGCCGCTCCGCAACGGCAGAAGAGCAAACCACGATCTGAAACGCGTTAACCGCCAAGGCGCCACGCCAATTCCGAATTTCGAAATCCGAATTTCGAATTTGGGGTTGGCGTCTTGGCGTTTCAGCTCCTCTCGCCCCCTTCCCCGTCAAAAAAGCCTGTTGAAAACCGCCCATCGAATAGTGGATGATGCATAGCCATAGGGGGGAGGCGGAGAGACTCGCAAGCCGTTTTCGGCCTGACGTGCTGATGGTGCTTTCCAGCCAGGGCGGCGGTGCAGGAATAAGGAGACCGACCGTGAAACTCTCACGCGAAGAGCAGGCGGTGGCGAGACAGGTGACGGCGGAGACGCTCGAAGAGTACACCATCAACCTCACGAAGAAGGTCCGCCTGTCGGGATCGCCGGAGGAGCGGGAGGCCTTCCGATACATCGCCAGGACCCTCAGGGGCTGGGGGTTCAAGATCGAGGAGTACCGGCCCGAGGTCTGGACGAGCTGGCCCGTGGCCGCCCTGCTGGATATCGTGGGCGACACGCCCGAGAGCATCCCCTGCATCACGCACTCCATGGCCGCCTCCACGCCTTTCGAGGGAGTTGTGCTGGACCTGATGGACGTCGGCCGGGCGGACGCGGCGGCGCTGGAGCGGCAGTCCGTCGGCGGCCGTGCCGCCCTGACCGATGGTCTCGCCATGCCTGCCAAGGTGTACCGGCTGGAGCGGGCCGGCGCGGCGGCGCAGATCAACGTGTGCGGGGAGTACCCGCACGAGATGATCACCTCCATCGTCTGGGGCTCGCCCACGCCCGAGAATGCCCATCTGCTCCCCCAGACCCCCATCCTCTCCGTGAATGCCGAGGACGGCGCGCGACTCCGCCACGCCCTGGCGAAGGGGCCGGTCCGCGTCCGCCTCCGCACCCAGGTGGACACCCGCTGGCGCCCCATCCCCGTCCTCATCGCCCACCTTCCCGCCGCCCGGGAGAACGGCGACTTCGTCCTGGTGAGCGGGCACGTGGACTCCTGGCACTACGGGGCCATGGACAACGGGTCGGGGAACGCGACGCAGCTCGAGATCGCCCGGATCATGGCCGGCCGGCGGAAGCAGATGCGGCGCGACCTGCGCCTGGCCTTCTGGTCGGGCCACTCGCACTCGCGCTACGGCGGCTCCGCCTGGTATGCGGACAACTTCTGGCACGAGCTCAACGAGCACTGCGTTCTCCATCTCAACGTGGACTGTCTCGGTGCCAAGGGCGCGACGGTCCTCTCCGAGGCCGTCGTCATGGCCGAGACCCGCGACTTCGCCTCAGGGATCGTCGAGAAGATCGCGGGACAGCGTCTGGCCGGGATTCGGCCGAAGCGGGCGGGCGACCAGTCCTTCTGGGGCCACGGCATCCCGTCCGTCTTCATGACCCTCTCCGAGCAGCCGGCGGACGCCTCCGTCGCGGCGCGGGGCTGGGCCCAGCTCATGGGGGGGCAGCCCAGGACCGGCGGCCTGGGCTGGTTCTGGCACACCCCGGAGGACACGCTGGACAAGCTGGATCCGGACTGTCTGGTGCGCGATGCGCAGATCTACGTCCTGATCGCCCAGCGGCTCCTGGAGGACCCGGTCCTGCCGCTGGACTACCGGGCAGTGGTCGAGGAGGCAAAGAGCGTCCTGGGCCGGTATCGGAAGGAGGCGAAGGGGCGGTTCGATCTCGGGCCCGCCTTCGAACTGCTGGACCTGCTGGAGAAGACCCTGAACGCCCTCTATCGGCGAATCCGAACCGGCCGGCTCACGCCCGCCGCGGCCGATCTGGTGAACGACTGCCTGATGACGTTGGGACGGGAGCTCATCCCGATCAACTACTGCCGGGCGGAGCGCTTCGAGCACGATCCCACCCTGCCCGTCCCGCCCTTCCCGGGGCTCGAGCCGATGCGACGGCTGGGCACGCTCCCGCGGAAAAGCGACGAGGCGAAGCAGCTTGCGGTGGGCCTCGTGCGCCAGCGGAATAAGACCTGCTTCCACCTGCACCAGGCCGTCTCCATGGTGGAGGCCACCCTGGCGGTCCTGGCCAAATTGTCAAGGAAGTAGAGGATCCGGAGGGAGTTCGGCAGAGGGGGCGAGGAGTTAGGCTGAGGGGACGCCCTTTAGTTATTTAAGATACGCCCAGCCTGGCCGGAACTGAAATGGCCAAAGGGCGTCCCCTGTATCCGGTCAGCCCTTGCGCGTTAGCACCTCGACGCCGTCGGCCTTGCCGACGATCAGTTGGTGGGCGATGCCGATGAAGAGGCCGGTCCCCACGACACCCGCTCGCGCCAGGAGGCGCGCCTCGAGCTCCTTCGGGTCCGCGATCCCGCCCTCGAAGCGGCAGTGGAGAATGTAGTTTCCCTCGTCCGTGACGAACGGACGGCCATCGGGCCCGGTCCGAAGGGTAGGCATCCCTCCCAGCGACGCCACGAAGGCCAGGTGGGTCTTCCAGCCGAAGGGCACCACCTCGACCGGCAGTGGCGCCTTGGTCCCGAGTCGGCTCACCAGTTTCGAGTCGTCCACCAGGATCACCACCTGACGCGAGGCGGTGGCCACGATCTTCTCCCAGAGGAGCGCCCCGCCCAGCCCCTTGATCAGGTCCAGGTTCGGATCCACCTCGTCGGCCCCGTCCAGGTTCAGGTCGAGCACCGGATGCGCGTCGAGGGTCGAGAGGGGCACCCCGGACTCCTTCGCCACCGTCGCGATCGCGCTCGACGACGGGACGCCGATGACGTTCACAAGGCTCCCCTCGCGGAGCTTCCGACCGACGGCCTGCACCATCAGGGCCGAGGTCGTCCCGCTGCCGAGCCCCAGGACCATGCCGGACTTGACGAGGCGCGCGCCCTGCTCTGCCGCTGCCTGCTTCGGATTCACGGCTGTCATCCTTTCCCCGAGACGAGGCTCCTCGCCGCAGCACGATCCAGCAGCCATTCGACCTTTCCATTTGGCGGCTTCACGATCTGAGCGGGGAGGCGATCGGGATCCTCCGAACCCTCCAGCACCTCGCGCACGGCCTCCGCCTTGTCGGCTCCGGTCACCAGGAAGAGGACGTGCCGCGCGGCATTCAGCACCGGCGGCGTCAGCGTCAACCGCCACGCCTCCAAGCCCTCCACCCATGCCGCCGCCGTAAAGCGGCGCGTCTCCCGCACCACTCCCGACCCGGGAAACAGCGAGGCGGTGTGGCCATCGGGGCCGAGGCCGAGGAGGCAGAGGTCGAAACGCGGCGGGCCGTTTCCCCCCGTCTCAATCACGCGCCGCAGCACGGCCTCGTACTCCCGCGCGGCGGCGGCCGGGTCGGGAAACTCGCCCCGCATCCGGTGGACGTTCGCCGCGGGAATCGGGACCTTCGAGAGGAGCGCTTCCCGGGCCATGCGGTAGTTGCTCTCCGGATGGTCGGGCCATACGCATCGTTCATCCCCCCAGAACACCTCGATCAGGGGCCACGCGACCGCCTCCTGGTACGGTGATTCCGCCAGCAACCGGTAGAGCGTCTCCGGCGTCCGCCCCCCGGCCAGCGCCAGCCGCATCCTTCCGCGCTCCTCGATCGCCTCGCGCGAGAGCACGACCAACCGCTGGGCGGCGGCGGACGCCACCTCAGCCGGGTTCTCGCACACGATGATTCGCCGACCGCTATCGCCTGCTGTCATCGCTCCCGTCCGTGCCTCTCCCCCTCGGTCAATCTGCGTAATCTGTGGATCTCGTTACCCCTTCACGGCCCGCTCCACCCGCCGCAGGCCATCCGCGATGTCCCCGGCGATGTGGATCCGAACCGCCCGACGCTTCCGCGCCTGCAGGGACTGCAGATCGCCGAGCGCCTGTGCCGCCTTCATCACGCCGAAGGTGTACGGCTCGCCGGGGATCGGCAGGTCCACCGGATCGTCCGCCGTGAACTGGAGGAAGAGGCCCCCGTCCCCGCCCCCCTTGTGCAGCTGCCCCGTGGAGTGGAGGAAGCGCGGGCCGTAGCCCACCGTGGTCGCCACCCGGAAGCGGTCGCGGATGTGCACCCGCACGGCGTCCAGCGCCCCCGCCACGCCCGACGTGCCCTGGAGGTACGCGGTCAGCGCCACGTAATCCCTCGGGCGGATCCGGGCCAGGTGGGCCCGCAGGGCCCCGGCCAGCGTCGTGGCGCCCCGCAGGGCCTCGGCAGCGGCGGCATCGCCGTAGAGGCGGACCGACCCCTCGGTGAAGATCGGGTCGCCCTCGGGGAGCTTGCCTGCCGCCTTGTACTCCTGAAGCAACCGCTTCGTGTTGTCCTTGCTCTCCTGCACGTTGGGCTGGTCGAAGGGATTGACGCCGATCACGGCGCCGGATACCGCCGTGGCGAACTCCCAGCGGAAGAACTCCGCCCCCAGGTCGTACCGGTCCTGCAGGGGAACGGTGAGGATGGGCTGCCCCGCCCGCGTGAGCGCCCCCGCCTTCGCGTCCAACTCCCGATCCGCCGAGCCGCCCAGCCGCAGATACACGAAGAGTCGATCATCTCCATAGACCGACGCATCGCCCGGATCCTCGCCCTCCACCGGGAGGATCCCCTTCCCCTCCTTCCCCATGCTCTCGGCGATGAGCTGCTCCACCCAGTACCCGAACGAGGCGATCTCGGGCGAGCAGAGGAAGGTGACCTTGTCCCGGCCCGCCTGGGCCAGGGCGCCCATGACGGCGCCCAGCCAGGCGCCCGGGTTCTCCGCCGGAGGGGCGGCCGGGCCGCAGGCCTTGGTCATCCGGTCGGCCCGGTCCAGCAGGTGGAGGACGTCCACGCCGATCAGCGTGGCGGGGACCATGCCGAAGAAGGACAGGGCGGAATAGCGGCCGCCGATGTCGGCGGGGTTGAGGAAGACGTGACGGAATCCCCGCTCGCGTCCGTTCCGCTCGAGGAGTGTCCCGGGATCGGTGATGGCGATGAACTGCTCGCCGGCCCGCTCGCCCCGGAGGGAGCGGATCTTCTCGAAGAAGTACTGGTAGAAGGCGGAGATCTCCGGCGTGGTCCCCGACTTGCTGGCCACGATGAACAGGGTGCGCCGGAGATCCACGGACTGTTCGAGGGCCTGGATGCTCGCCGGATCGGTGGTGTCCAGAACGGCCAGACTCGGGAACCCCGCCGCCTGGCCGAAGGTGATGCGCAGGACGTCCGGGCAGAGGCTGCTCCCGCCCATCCCCAGCAGCAGGACGTGCGCGAACCCCGCCTGGCTCCTCTCGACCGCGAACCGGGCGAGGAACGTGGCGTGCGCCCGCACCGTGTCCATGACGGTGAGCCACCCCAGACTGTTCTTGATGATCTTCTGGTGATCGGAGTCCGACTTCCAGAGCGTCGGATCCTTCCCCCAGATCTTCTGGGCGGCGTCACGCTGCGCGAGGTCCTTGAGCGTGGCCTCGATCGCGGAGGAATAGGCGTCAAGCCCGCTGTGCGCGTATCCGCTGCTCATGGTGCGCCTCCCCCTTTCCCGGCAACGTGGCAACGTGGCGATTAGGCTACTCGCAGTGAGCCGCCTTTCCGAGTTGCCCGATCGCCCAATTGCCGGATTGCCTTGCTCTACTTCCCCAACAGCTTCGTGGCCTGCGCCGCCACATGCTCGGCGGTGAACCCGAACTTCTCGAAGAGGACCTTGCCGGGCGCCGAGGCGCCGAAGCGGCTCATCCCCACCACGCCGCCCGCCGCCCCGACGTACTTGTGCCAGCCGAGCGGGACACCCGCCTCTACCGCCAGGCGCACCGTCACGGCCGGCGGCAGGACCGCCTCGCGGTAGTCCTGCGGCTGCGACTCGAACAGCTCCCACGACGGCAGGCTCACCACGCGCGCCGCGACCCCTTTCCCCTGCAACAGCTTCTGCGCGTCGAGGGCCACGGAGACCTCCGATCCCGTGGCGATGAGGATGACCCGGGGTGCGCCGCCGGGCGCCTCCGCCAGGACGTACCCGCCGCGCAGGGCGTCGTCGCCCGTTCGCACCCCCGAGCGGTCCAGGACGGGAACGTTCTGCCGGGTCAGGATCAGGCACGTCGGTCCGCGGTGGAGCAGGGCTGCGCGCCAGGCCTCGACGGTCTCGTTTCCGTCGGCCGGCCGGATCACCCGGAGACCGGGGATCGTCCGCAGGGCCGCGACGTGCTCCACGGGTTGATGGGTCGGCCCGTCCTCACCCAGGCCGATGCTGTCGTGCGTGAAGATGAAGACTACCGGGAGGTTCATCAGGGCCGCCAGACGCACTGCCGGCCGCATGTAGTCGGAGAAGACCAGGAAGGTCGCCACATAGGGTCGGAGGCCGCCGTGCAGCGCCAAGCCGTTGGCGACGGCCCCCATGGCGTGCTCCCGCACACCGAAGCGGAAGTTGCGCCCGCCGTACGATCCGGCCTGGAACTCCCCGCCCTCGGCCACATAGGTGTTGTTGGACGGAGCCAGGTCGGCCGAGCCGCCCACCAGGTTCGAGACGGTGGCGTAGATCGCCTGGATGACCTTCCCGGACGCGGCCCGGGTGGCCACGGCCGGATCGCCGGGTGCGTACGTCGGCAGCTTCGCCCCCCACTGGGCGGGAAGCCTGCCGCTCTGGTGCAGCTCCCAACGCTCGGCCTGGGCGGGGAATGCCGCGGCATAAGCGGCCATCCGTCGCTGCCAGTCCGCCTCCCAGGCCCGGCCGCGGTCCAGGGCTTTCCGGAACTCCTGGCGGACCTCCTCCGGCACCAGGAAGGCCGGGGATTCGGGCCAGCCCAGCTTTTGCTTGGTGAGCGCGACCTCTTCCTCGCCCAGCGGCTCGCCGTGTGCCTTGCTGGAGTCCTGCTTGTTCGGGCTGCCGTAGCCGATGTGGGTCCGGCACATGATCAGAGACGGCCGCTCCGTCTCGGCCTGCGCCGCCCGGATGGCCGCCTCGACCGCGCCGAGGTCGTTGCCGTCGGAGACGCGCAGGACGTGCCAGCCGTAGGCCTCGAACCGGCGGCCGACGTCCTCGGTGAAGGCAATGCACGTGTTCCCGTCGATCGAGATGTGGTTGTCGTCGTACAGGCAGATCAATCTCCCCAGCCGCAAGTGGCCGGCCAGCGACGCCGCCTCCGAGGCCACCCCCTCCATCAGGTCCCCGTCTCCCACGATGCCGTAGGTGTGGTGGTCCACGATGGGATGGTCGGGGCGGTTGAACTGCGCCGCCAGATGCCGCTCCGCGATGGCCATGCCCACGCCGTTGGCGAAGCCCTGACCCAGCGGCCCCGTGGTGGTCTCGACACCGGAGGTGTGGCCGTATTCCGGGTGACCAGGCGTCTTGCTCCCCCACTGGCGGAACTGCTGGAGGTCCTCCAGGTCGAGGTCATACCCGGTCAGGTGGAGTAGGGCGTAGAGCAGCATCGAGCCGTGGCCGGCTGACAGGACGAACCGGTCCCGGTCGGGCCACCTGGGGTTCTGCGGATTGTGCTTGAGGAAGCGGGTCCAGAGGACGTAGACCATGGCGGCCGCCCCCATGGGCATTCCGGGGTGGCCGGACTTGGCCTTCTGGACGGCATCGGCCGCCAGCATCCGGACGGTGTTGATGCAGAACTGATCCAGTTGCTCCTGTGTCGTCATCGCCACTCTCCCCCGTCGGTTCACAGAGCGCCGCAGGATCGCGCGCACGCGAACAACGATCTACCATAGCACACATGGCCATGGATTGTCAGTCGCACGGCCCGGCCCAAAAAAGAACCGCTAAAACGTCCAGGGCCGCATCCCGGCACCGTGGCGTCTTGGCGGTTCGATGATCTCGCTTCGACTAGCGCCCGACCTGCTGCAGGACGTCGCGCGCGGCGCCGCTGAACACGGCGCAGGCGCTCAGCATGATGACCTGGAATCCCTGCTCGTACAGCGCGCGGCCATTGGCCGCGTCCAGGGCCAGGATCATGGCGGGCTTGCCCGCCGTCTTGGCGGCCGCGAGCACCTGCGCGACGGCGGCCTGGACGCGGGGGTCCTTCCAGCCGCCCGGGATCCCCATGGAGAGCGCCATGTCCCCGGGCCCCGTGAGGACGATATCCACGCCCGGCGTCGCACAAATCGCCGGCAAGTTCTCGAGCGCCGCCTGGTCTTCGACCAGCGGGATGCAGAGGACCTCGTCGTTCATCTTCGTGAAGTACTCGACCTGTGTCTGCGTGATCCCGTAGTTGGCCGCCCGCGACCGGCCGAAGCCGCCTCGCAGGCCGACCGGCGGGTACTTCATGGCCGCCACGGCCGCCTCGGTCTCGGCCCGGTTCATGATGTTGGGCACGATGATGCCGCCCGCCCCGGCATCCAGGTACTCCAGGATGACTGCCGGATCGTTCTTCGGCACTCGGACGATGCTCGTCATGCCGGTGACGTCGGCCGCCCGGATCAGGCCGCGGGCGGTCTCCGGGTTGAGCCCGCAGTGCTGCCCATCCAAAAAGACGAAGTCGTAGCCGAGATGCCCCAGGACCTCGACCAAGTCAGGGCAATTGAACTCGACCAGAACACCGCAGGCCCACTTCCCCGCCGTAAGCTTTCGCTTCAGGCTGTTCGTCCGCACGGTCGGTTCCTCCTCGAATCGGAGCCCCGAACGGTCCAGGGTCTAGACCTGGGCCTCCTTGCTCTCCTCGCGGATGGCGGACGGCAGCGCCTGCCACGCCGAGGTCAGAAAGATGATGGCTGTCACGATCAGGAAGAACAAGGAGATCGGTCGAGTCACGAAGGTGCTGTAGTCCCCCTGAGAGAGGGACAGGGATTCGCGCAGGCTCCGTTCCATTAAGGGTCCGAGGATCAGCGTCAGGATGGCCGGTGCCAGTGGGAAGTCCAGCTTCTTGAAGATGTATCCCAGCATCCCGCAGAACATCATCACGCCGATGTCGAAGACACTGTTGTTCAGGCTGTAGGCCCCGATGATGCAGAAGACCAGGATGAAGACCACCAGGATGTTGTACGGGATCTTGAGCAGCTTCGCCCACCAGCCCACCAGCGGCAGGTTCAGGATCAGCAGGATCACATTGCCGATGTAGAGCGAGGCGATGACCGCCCAGACGAAGGTGGCGTGCTGCTGGAAGAGGAGCGGCCCCGGGATCAGGCCGTTCATGATCAGGGCACCCATCAGGATGGCGATCGTGGGCGAGCCGGGCAGCCCCAGGGTGAAGAGCGGAATCAGGGCCGCGTTGGCGTACGCGTTGTTGGCCGTCTCGGGGGCCGCCACGCCCTCGATGACACCGGTCCCGAACTTTTCCGGGTGTTTGGAAACCTTCTTCTCGATGGCGTACGACATGAAGGAGGCGACGGCGGAGTTGGTCCCGGGAATCAAGCCCAGGAAGAAGCCCAGCCAGGTGCCACGGTTGATCGCGCTGGCGCAGATCCGCCACTCGTCTCGCCTGGGAAGGAACGACGACACCTTCACCTCGCCGGCCACCATGTTTTCCAGGGTCTTCTCGGCATTGAGGAGGATCTCCCCGATGCCGAAGAAGCCCATCACGACGGGGACGAACCGGACGCCGTCCATGAGCGGGGTGATGCCGAACGTGAAGCGTGGGGCCCCCTCCACCGGATCCATGCCGACGAAGGAGAAGATCAGGCCGACGACGCCCATCACCAGCGCCTTGGTGAGCGACTTCCCCGCCAGCGCCATCACCAGGGAGAGGCCGACCAGGAGCAGCGAGAAATACTCCGGCGGGCCGAACTTCAAGGCAAAGCGGGCCAGGGGGAGGGCCATGACCACCAGACCGAGCGTGGCCACGCTTCCGCCGATGAACGAGCCGATGGCCGCAATCCCCAGGGCCGCTCCGGCTCGGCCCTTCTTGGCCATCTCGTAGCCGTCCAGGCAGGTCACGACGCTCGCGGCCTCGCCGGGGACGTTAACCAGCACCGACGTGATGGTGCCCCCGTACATGGCCCCGTAGTAGATCGCCGCCAGCATGATGATGGCCGGGGTCGGCTCCAGCCTGAAGGTGATCGGGATGAGCAGCGCCGTCCCGGCCGCCGGGCCCAGGCCCGGCAGGACGCCGATCAGCGTCCCCAAGACGCACCCAATCGTGGCGAAGAGGAGGTTCATGGGTGACAGCGCCACCGCAAAACCCCCCATCAAGTGCTGAAAGGATTCCAAGTGCCCCTCTCCAGTCCGGATAATTCATGACCCCGATTCTTCGGGAAGAATCGGGGCTAGATGCCCAGGATTCCCCCCGGCAGTATCACCTGCAATCGTCGGAAGATGTAGGCGGTCCCGAAACTCCCGAGGACGGTCAGGACCAGCGTCAGCCACCAGGGCTGCCGCCCCAGCACCCTCAGGAGGAACCCGCAGAACAGGAACATGGTCAGGCTGTAGCCCAGGCGCTCCATCAAGAGCACCGACGCGACCAGCGCCCCCAGCAGGTAGCCGATCCGGACCAGCCCTGTCCGGTCCGGAAAGAAGCCCGCGGGCAGCGGCTCGCACGTGCGAAAGCTCCGACCGATCTCGAGCACCGACAGGCCGATGACCAGGACGCCCAGCCAGAACGAGAAGAAGCCGGGGCCGGGGCCGAAGTCGCTCCCGTAGTAGTTGATCTGGACCGACTCATAGATGACGAACACACCGAACAGGAGCAGCGCGCCCCACGCAATACGATTGACGGTACTCATGCGCAATCCGGGGGGATCACTGGCCTCGCCCTCCCTCCAGGCTCAGCCAAAAAGGAAACCCGGCACCGGCCGGCGACCGGTGCCGGGAAAGGAATTTTCCGGCCCGACTACTTGCGGTAGAGGGCGATCAGATCCTTGGCCCGTTCGTTCTGGGTCTCCATGAACTTCGCGTATTCCTCGACGCCCATGAACTTGAGGGTGAGCCCCGCGTCCTTCATCCGCTTGACATGGTCGGGGTCGTCCATAGCCTTCTTGATGGACTCCTCCATGTACCGCACGATGGGCATGGGCGTTCCCGCCGGGAACACGTAGCCGCGGGTCGAGGAGGAGATGAGGTTGATCCCCTTCTCGCGCAGGGTCGGCACGTCC
>Ga0315294_10007969_pt1 | contig 11629 bp, 20 predicted proteins | sample YL17G13_40_MG_FD_203626 | JGI IMG/M metagenome (GOLD analysis project Ga0315294, IMG submission 203626) | Sediment microbial communities from Yellowstone Lake, YNP, Wyoming, USA - YL17G13_40 | ecosystem: Environmental > Aquatic > Freshwater > Lake > Sediment | place: USA: Wyoming | collected...
ATCCATGAAAAAATGGATTGTTCAAAGAAATACTGTGGTGATAATCGCCATAGAGCATTGACCCATAACCATTTTTGGATACATGAGGTCATGGAAGTAATCTTTGGGAAAACAATTACTAATTCTGATGGTAAAGTTGTAAGCATATACAGAATATGTGAACAACATATCAACGAAGATTTTAGATTTAAGTTTTTCCCTAATGTAATGGATTACTTATCAGAAATGGAATTGAAAAACTGGATGAACAATGCTATTGGTGATATTCCAAAGACTAAAGAAAAGACTATGTGTGAAAAGGTTGTAATCGAAGAAAGAGTGTATACTTTCAACGAACTATAAGTTTTTAATAAAGGAAATTAAACATGACTGACAAAGAAATAGTTTTAGGTATAAAGAAAATCAAACAAGCACACCCAACTATTAGTAGTATAAGTGTTCAATTTGAAGGTAGTGGTGATAGTTTTTCAGATTTCTATAATCACAATATTTTAACATGGTCTGCTGGTACTTTTTCAACCTTTGAAGGTGGTATGAGTGCTATTGGTTTTGATATAGACGATTTATTTTGGAAGATCATAGAAGAAGATGGCAGGGCAGATTTTAACAATGAGGGTTCAAGAGGATCAATTAATATTGATTTTAAAGAAGGAGTTATTAAAATCAATGTTGAAGTACCAGAAACAATTTGGGAAGAACTTGGAGAAGAAGAAATTAACTTCAAGCCAGATTATGGTATTATCAAAACAGAAAAGTCTTTATCAGATTTAAGGAAAGTTAAGAAGGCAAAGTAGTTTTAAATTCTATTCAAGGAGGATAAGAAATGGATAAGCAATCAGGATTGGTTTTGAAGCGTAAAAATGGTGAAGGTTTTTATATTGGAGATGCTTTTATAAAAGTAATAGAGGTTGGAAGAAACTCTGTTAGGTTAGTTATAATTGCACCTGACGATATAAAGATTCTTAGAGAAGAACTACTTAAAAAAGCAGAATAGTTGAAATTTTAGTATTTTTATTTCCGATATAAAGGTAGACAGATATGTTACAAGATTTGGTTTTTGGGTTTTGCGTAATCTACATTTCTGTAGTTTTACCTATTACTTTTTGTGTTGCTTTAGTTTCTGTAATCATTAGTATTATTAATTAAGGAGAATGGATATGTCTAGTGCTTGTGCAAATTATGTAGTTAAAGAATCTGCTCTATCTTTCCAAGAAGGCAGCAGCGATAAGGTTTACTATGTTAGTTTAGAAAGAGTAGAAAATGATAAGTGTGTTGTAAACTTTGCTTTCGGAAGAAGGGGCAATGCTTTACAGACTGGAACTAAAACAAATGAACCTGTTGATTTCACCACAGCAAACAGAATTTTTGACAAGCTAGTTCAAGAGAAAATGAAAAAAGGATATAAAGGTGCTATAATTTCTGTTATAGAAAAAAGTGAATCTAGTGAACCATCTAAAGTTATACCAGTAATTAAAACAGAAGAAGTAGCAGTAAGTAAATGTGTATTGCTTAATGCTATAAAAGAAGAACAAGCACATAATCTTATCAACGATAATGATTGGATTATACAAGAGAAGATGGATGGTGTTAGGTATATGCTAGAATTTGAAGGACTTCCATTTGGTTCTAACTTTAAGGGTTACAATCGAAAAGGCAAAGAAGTTCCAGTTAGTGAAGAAATAAAAACATTATTTGAAAGTTTTGAAGATTTACCGCCAAACTGTTTCCTTGATGGTGAACTTATTGGTGAAACCTTCTATGTTTTCGATATCCTTAGCATGGATGTAGATTTAAGAGAAGAAAGTTTTGAAAGACGATACAGCTTATTGGCTGAGTTCTTTAGGCTTTATTTTAATAAAAAAGAATGTATCAAGCTTGTGAAAGCTTATGGTAAAAAAGAAGAAAAAGAAAAGTTATTTAATGATTCAAAAGCAAAAGAAGGTGTGGTATTTAAGCGTAAGAGTGCTAGTTACCATGTAGGCAGGCCAGCAAGTGGTGGCGACTATTTAAAATTTAAGTTTTGTGAGTCTTGCACTTGTATTGTTTCTAGTGTAAGCAATAAGAGAAGTGTTGGGATTAGTTTGATGAAAGATGGTAATCTTGTTTCAGTTGGCAATGTTACCATTCCAGTTAATTATGAAATTCCAACTATAGGAAAACATATAGAAGTTAAATATCTTTATGCTTTTGCTGGTGGAAGTTTAATTCAGCCAGTTTATCTTGGCGAAAGAGATGATGTTGAAGTAGATACTACTGACAGTATAAAATATAAAGATACTGAAGATTAGGAGTAATGTATTTTCAAGAAGGTAATTTTTTAAATTTTAGAAAGAAGGGTACAATGAAGTCTTTTATTATTGGTTTGATTGTTTTGTTGGGAATTAGTAGTTATGCTGATGCACAATTTTTTGTGCAACCGCAAAGATATTACAACAATGGTTATAGAAATAATTACAACAACTATAGTTACAACTATAGTTACAACAATGGTTACAACAACTATGGTTTTAATAATGGGTACAACAATGGGTATTTGTATGGGCAAAATAATAATTGGTACAACAATGGGTTCAACAGATATGTAACACCAAGTGGTTACAGACCATTTAACAATCCATACTTTCGTATGGCAACACAGGGAATTGGTGGATATGGGTGGTAGATAAAGAAAAAGTAATTTGTTTTTTGGGATGTTTATTTATAATAACAATAAGTATTCTAGCTAATTCAATAATTTTTTTAGTTTTAATAAAGAAGGATAAGTTTATAAGCTTATCCTTCTTTAATTAACATTAGAACTTAAAGTTTTTAAGATCAGGGCCGATTTGATTAATAAGTTGATGACGAGTAACAGCCTCTTGTTCCATTTCTTTCTGAGCCATAAATCTGGCTATCATCCATTTGCGTTGTTCAGTTTCAAGATTTTTCGCTTCACTTGGTTGAACGCTTAAATGATAAAGAAGGAAGAAACATTCTTCATCTAAGTCAGTTGGTTTGTAATTAATTTTAAAATCATCAGATTCTGGTAATAGAATGCTCATAATAATCCTTTCAGTAGTTGGATATATTATTATAGCATTTAATCATTATCATAAGAAAACTTTTTATCTATTACTTTATCTGCATAATCTTTTAGTTTATCGACATATCCAAGGTTACGAAGTTCTTTAAACACAAGGTTTTCATAAGAATACTCACCTTTATGTTTAAGTCCTGCAATTCTATAAAGTCTTATTTTTTCTTTTAATTTTTCAATTGCATCTAAGTCTTTAATTTTATTATCAATAAAGTAATTAATTTGGTCTACAAAGTGTTTTACTTTTAATTTAAAGCCTTTGGATTTAACATCCACGAATTCTTTTTTAGGTTTAGTAATCCATTTATCTTTTAATAAAGAATAAACGCCTTGATCAGCAGGAGTATCCTGCTTTACATCTTGAGCAAATACTTCAACTGGATAGCCCTTTATTTTTATATTATGGTTAGCAGACCATAAGTTTTTCTTATCAACAATATAATCATCCACGAGTTTATCACATTTAATCTTATCTTTATCAATTAATAAGTGAACATCCAAGTCAGAACCACTTGTATAGTTATAATTAGCATTACCTCCAGTAAGGATAATATCTTTTATAATATTCTTATCTAGTTTGGCGTATTCTGCCCAATAGTATGCTAAACTTATAAGTTTATCTTTTGTTTCTTGATCTAACTTACCAGGCGGACAAATATCTTTTGCCAATGGAGTACAACGCCAAAGTTTTGGATTTAGTTCTTTGTGAAGTTCAAGAGTTGTATCGCCTTTTATAAAATCTTTAAATCTCATAATAATATTTATAGTAATATTAGATTTTCCTATTGAATTTTATGTAAAAAATCCTAATAATATTTCAACAGGAGAAAACCATGAGTAATTTTTATCTTAATACGAGTTTTGATAACCCTGCAATCATAAGCAATGATGATTCATTGTTTGATGGTGTTATATCTAGTGGAAGTAATAATTATTACCTTTATCTTTCGACAGTAATGCCGATAGAGTTCAAGGATAGAAAAGACCTTGGAAAAATTGTTAATGATTCTATTGATTCTGAATTTAAGTTAAATGCAAGCAATAGATTAATATTACCTTGGTTTAAAGAAGATGAATACAAACGCAACTTGTTTTTTTGTAAAGTTGAAATGTTTTTAGCTACTGATCTTCCGTTTGAGGATGTTGTAAAAGTTTTTAAGAATGGCAAGAAATTCAATTGTTTAGAAATCAAAAAGATTAAATTAGATTTTTTCAGAGATCCAGAAGTAATGGCAATTTATATTCCCGAATTTGATGATCCACCTATTGTTTCCTGTGATTCTTGGAAAGGATTAACTTTTGATGATAGGTTATTGTCTGATGTTAATTATTTAACGAATGAAAGCCCCTTTAAGCGTTATTACGGCATTGAAAGTCAAATAAGGATGGTCTTGTCATCTCTTAAATCTTCTATTGATTCTGGTGGCAAAAGAATGACACATTGTGTTCTATTTGGGCCTCCTGCTTGTGGAAAGACGAGTGTTCTAACTACTTTAGAAGAAATTGTTGGCAAACATAATGTTCTCAAGTTAGATGCTACCACTACTACAAAGGCTGGTGTAGAGAAGTTATTTTTAAATACAGTAATTCCTCCAATTGTAATACTTGAAGAAGTAGAAAAGGCTAATGAAGATTGGCTAAGAAATTGGCTTTCGCTATTGGATGAACGATCAGAAATTAGAAAAGTAAGTCACAAAGAAACTATCGTTAAGGATATAGACATACTGTTTTTCTGTACAGTCAATGATTCTGATAAGTTTAATAATTTGTTAGATGGTGCATTAGCAAGCAGATGTAAGAATAAAATATATTTTCCAAGACCAACAGAAGAAACCATTAAGAAAATATTGTTTCGAGATGTACAAGAGAATGGTGGTAAAATTGAATGGGTTGAACCAGCATTGCTATTAGCAAAAGACTTAAATGTAGATGACCCAAGAGTAATTATTTCATTTCTAAGTGGTGGAGATAGATTGTTGGATGGTTCTTATCAAAAAGATAAGAAAAATTGTTCAGAGAGTAGTATATTATGATATGAGAGAAGAAGATATTAAGAAAATTGAAGATACTATTTATAATATTACTGAAGGCAAATGGTATATTAAAGATGATAAAGTTTTAGTATTTTTACCAGAGATAAGCTTAGAACCAATTTTAATTGCAGATTTTTCCACTTCTGAAGTTGATATTAAAAATAATATTAATTTTTTATTATGTGCCAAAGATAATTTTGTTAATTTAATCGAAGAGGTTAAAAGATTAAGATCATTATTAAACCTTAATTGTGTAGATTACAACATATGACTAAAAAAAATGTATTTACGCCAGGTCCTCTTTATGAAAAGCGTAAACAATTATTAGCTAATTTAAAAAAACTTAACCTTAAAACTGGTGATATAGTTTTCAATGCATCTAATGTAAAAGGCCCATTTGGAATTCCTTTTGCTAAATGGGTACAGAAGTACACTAATTCTAAATATTCTCACGCCACAATCATGTATGTTGATAAAGATGAATACTATGCCATAGATGTTTCTGATTTTGGCACTAGGAAGTTAAGAGTATTAGATTGGTTTGATAATTGGGATGGAGTTGATTTTTGCGTTTACAGATTAAAAAATAATAGTGTTTTTGATGAATTAAACTTTAAAGATGCAATCGTCAGATTTATAGATGAAGATCCAAGTTACGATTTTAACTTTAATGATCCAAATAAATTTTATTGCACGGAAAGTGTTGGTAAAATTTATTTAGATTGTGGATATGATTTAGGCGGTTGGTATTTACTAAAAGATATAGTGCCTTGGTGGTTTTGTCAGATAATATTAAGGTTTAATATATTGTTCAAATGGTTTTCAGATTCTTCTTTACCAAGTGATACGCCAATTATTATTGTTGGCAATGAACAAAAAGGTATGAGAGCATCACCATTAATTGAAAAAATATATGAATATGATGGTGCTACAGACACATCCAACTATGTTCAATCTTGACTTTGTTTTTAAAATATATTAAATTTATTATGGAGGTTTATCATGGAAGATACAATGTTTTGCAATTTAGATATTGGTGCGTTTATTTCAACTTGCACTGAAGATATTAAATTTATATCTGTGAATTCGGATGCTATATTAGATAAAGAATGGCATCTTCTTGAAGAAGATGATGACCATGTTTTTCTTAAAAATGATAACAAAGTGTTATTTGTTAAGAAAATTAAAAAATGCTAGTGTAACTCAATTGGTAGAGTACAGGTTTTGTAAACCTGAAGTTGAGAGTTCAAGTCTCTCCATTAGCTTTTCGATTTGCATTTTTAATTAATCTTCATAAAATAATTTATGAAGACCAAAATTTGTATTAAGTGCAATAAGGAATTCTTAGTAAATACTAAAGTTAATGGAAAAAGAATTAAATGTGGCAATAGGACATCCTGCTTTGATTGTGTTGCTTATGTTTCTTTAAGCGATAGAATAAAAAACGCCCAAAGTGGTACTTACAACTGCTCTTCCTGTAATAAAGAAGTAAATCGCAGGTTAAAAGAAATATCTCCTAGTGGATTAGTATATTGTTCTTCAAGCTGTGCAGCCAAGATTAATAATAAAAACTTTAAAAAAAGAAACTTTACTAATAAATGTGGCCATGATGGGTGTGAGACATACATTTCAACTGATGCATCTTATTGTAAAAAATGCTTTATTGAAATAAGAAAAATAAAAGATATTAATGAAAATACATTAGGATTACATTATTTAAGGGGAAAGGGTTCTAATAGACACGCTGGTATACGAGATCATGGCAGAAGAGTTTATAAGCAATCAGGTGAACCTATGTGTTGTTATGTTTGTGGTTATTCTATTTATATTGAGATTTGTCACATTAAAAGTATTGCATCTTTTCCAATGGAAACATTAATAAAGGATGTTAATGATATTAAAAATTTAGTTGCATTGTGCCCTAACCATCATAAAGAATTAGATAAAGGTTTAATAAAGTTAGAAAAATACCATTGCTTAAAATCATAAATTTAAATAAACTTAACATACAGGGGATATAGCTCAACGGCAGAGCGATTCGCTCATAACGAATGGGTTCCTGGTTCAAATCCAGGTATCCCCATAAAGCCACAATGTGGTTTTATTCCCTCGTAACTCAATTGGTAGAGTGCAAAGCTGTTAACTTTGAAGTTCTTGGTTCGAGTCCAAGCGAGGGAGCTACCATTCTTTTTTCATTTGAATAGAAAAATCTATTCGTTCAATGCTTTGTGCATTATTTGGATAGTAGGATGTCTTTGTTTCTGTGTTAACTGAATTCTTTACACCTGCACATCCTGATATAAACACGCATAGTAAAACTAATTTTCTCATAACATACTCCTTTCACATACTTATTCGTCTTTTTTTGGTATTAACTTTACTATTTCTTGAGAAAGTTGAAATGTTGTAGTTGAGAAAACCGATATTGCAATATAGAATGAGTTTGTAGTTATGTTGACTGCATTAAATAGTTATACCTTTATAGGAGTTTAGAAATGTTCAAGCATAATAATTTTAATGGCAATGGATTTAATGGAGCAAAACCATTTAAACAAAGAAATGTAAAACAATATAGAGGTAGTGTAAACATGAACACTATACAAGATGAAAACTTTATTGAAACTGCTGCGTTTCAAATCAATAGGTTTAAAGATTGCATAAACCTTAGATTTAACGATATTTTCCTAAAACAACTATTGGATCAAGTTAATAAACAAACACCCGATCCTATCATTAATGCGATGCTTAATGACATAGAAGATGTTATTACAGAAAAAAACAATGAGTGTTTTGTTTCAGAGTCTTATCATATTGGTAAAGTTGGAAAGTGCATATACATTAATATGAATAATGATTGTGGTTTAAAACTATATGATCTTTTCAATAGTTTAAATTCTTTTCCTCCATACATATTGGCTTTTAAACAAAGACTTGAAAAACTTTGTTTGCAAAGCAGAAATTATGGAAAAGAATTTGAAGAAAATTACAACTCATAATTTGTAAAAATTTATCTTCATGTATATAATATATTAACTAAAAGTGGTTAATATATAAGTGCAGACGATTCGAGGGAAGACTAGTGTAGTGGTCTTCCCTCTTTCATTTTAAAAAATTTAAATAAAACTTTAAAAAATAGTTGACTTTCTCCATCTTAACATCTAATAATAATAAGGTAAAGATAAACAAGCGTTGTTTATCATATTTTTGGTTAGAGGGAGACTAATCATGTCTAAGAAGATAAGCAAGAAATACAAGGATCGTATTGTTGCAGAACATTTTGTTAAAGCATGGATGGAAAGCAGTAATATTTACGAGGTTGCAGAAAAACTGGAATTGCAACCACAATCAGCTTTTCAAAGAGCTAAAAAATATATCGAAAGAGGAATTTGCTTAAAACAACTTCCTTTGGGTGGACCAGGAAAAGGCCATGGAGAAAGAATTAACATAAAGGCTATAAATGAATACATAAATAAATTCATTGAAAAACCTGCTGTGTAATGTTTCTAAATAAAACAACTACTGCAAATTTAATTTGCAGTAGTTTTTTTATTGCCATTTATAAATACATCATGAAGATGTTCATAATAAAACCTTATCGAATAAAAAAGAAAGTTTTAGAACCTTGGTTCTATGATGATCTTTGGTTTTTTGATGACGAGGTTTTTAAAATAAAACAAGAACAATTTCTAAACGGTAGCGATATCATCCTTAAACATATAAATAATAAATTTCCAAAAGAACAAGAATTCTTTTATCTTGTCTTTTCTAATTATGAATTTGAAAATTATAATTATACTTTAAATCTTATAGATGATGTTTATTATCTACAAAACACAACTATCTTTGGTAACTTTCCAGTTAAATTACTAGATTACTTTAGAAAACAACCAAGTAAAATATTTTTGTATGCTTTTAGAAAAGAGGAAAATTGAACGACAAAGAATTTTTTATACAAGAATCTAAAGCAAATGAGCTATCACTTGAAATCTTAAGACTAAAACAAACAATAATATTATTAGAAGAAAAATTAAAAGAAAAAGACTTGCTTTCTTAATAATATATTATAAGATATTATTAATAAAGGAGCTTTATATGTCTTATGGGCCAACCACTGAAGAAATGCTTTCTGCTTGGGGAAAAGAACTCCCTAATTTAAAAATTCAAACTCCCAAGAAACCTTCTTGTGAATTAAAATCATTGACAGAAGAAGAAAAAAAACAAATTATAAAAGATGAAAAGACTAGATTAAAGAAGCTTAAAAAACAAGCTAGTGATGAAGCATTTACCGAAGAATTAAAACGAAATGAACTACGAAGAAAAGAAAGAGATTTAAAACTTCAAGAACACTTAGCTGAACTAAGAGAAGATAGTAGACAAGACTCAATCAGAAAAAAGAAAAAAGAAGAAGAAGACAAAATGTTTTATAGTCTTAAAGCTGAAAACAACCAATTGAATTCTATTTTTAATTCTTTAAGTCAAGCTGGTGAAAAAAATTATCAAAAACAACAAATGTTAAATGCTTCTATCGCAACCGTAAAATCACTTGATAATATTGATTGGCAATTGTCGTTTGATGCAGCAGAAAGAAGGAGATAATAATGTTTTCTTTTTTAAGCAATCTATTTGGTAACTCTAAAGCACAAAATGAATTACAAAGTATAGAATCAATCTTCAATTTCGCCAGAAATGGAAGCATTGAAGAAAAAATAGAATACATTAAAACCAATTGCTCACAAATGGCAAGCTGGTTATCCAACCATTCTGATATGGATGATAAAAAAGCTGAGGAAATCATTGTTCTTACTGTTAATAACCATGTGCTTAAGAATTATTTAATACCATTTATGAAAAATCATTTAAATTCTTCTAATGTTGACGCACAGTTGCTTCAAATAGAAAGACTTAAAGCAAAAACAGCAGATAATATTGATTGGCAATTGTCATTTGATGCAGCAGATAGAAGAAGATAATCCTCCATATCATCACCTCCATATCATCACCTCCATATCATCACCTCCATATCATCATCACTAATGAAATACAATTCAATTATTGTGTTCCTTTAGTGTTCTTTTAGTGTTTCTTTGTAAGTTAATCAGAAAACAGTATGCACTTTTCTGACAGGAACTCCTCCCCTTACAGCGGTAACTCCTCCCCTTACAGCGGTAACTCCTCCCCTTACAGCGGTAACTCCTCCCCTTACAGCGGTAACTCCAAGAGGGGAAGCTCCCAACACAAGAGGGGAAGCTCCCAACACAAGAGGGGAAGCTCCCAACACAAGAGGGGAAGCTCCCAACACAAGAGGGGAAGCTCCCAACACAAGAGGGGAAGCTCCCAACACAATAAGGTCGGAGATAAGGTCGGAGATAAGGTCGGAGATAAGGTCGGAGATAAGGTCGGAGATAAAATTACACAAAACGCCTAAAGAGAAATAAACATCCTGATGCTACCAAGGTTAAAGTATAAGTTTATTAAGTTTATATTATAGCCTGCCTGTAATAAGGAATGGATGTTGATCTATATTATAGCCTGCCTGTAATAAGGACTGGATGTTGATCTAGGCAGAGATAAGCTAATTATCTCCACATATTAAATTGTGGAGCTTTGTTAATAATAACTCTGCATTCAGGACAGGTATGAAAATGAGTGCCAGTACAGCAAACAATATGTTCAAAACACATTTTAGCTTCACCGCATTCCCAACATCTTGCAAGGACTTTTTCAGGTTGTTCATGAGGTGGTGAGGCGTTCTCAAAAGTATCCATTTTTACTTCTCCTTATTAAAAATAGAATTAAGCTTTATTGCTTATATAATTATTTTCAATTAACCAGCAAAAATAACAAAGAAGTTCTTCTTCAGGAAATCTACCAAGAGTAATACACTTACAACCAGTACACTTTTTTGCTTTCCCAGAAAGTAAAATATCTTTATATCTTTCTAAATACAAATCTTCTGGGTTGCTATTATTTTGTTTAACTTTTACTTCAATATTATTATTCATAATTAACCTATAGCAAATTTAATCTTTTATTAGACTGCTATATTAGAGTATTTGAATAATTATATTTGTCAAGCCTCCTGAAATATTAAAATCTTTCTTTGAACTTTCCTGAAATCTTAATTATTGCTAGGATGTACTTGTAAGTTTATTGCTAAGATGTACTTATAATTTTATTGCTAAGATGTACTTATAACTTTATTGCTAGGATGTACTTATAAATTTACTTTCAGGCGTTATTTAGTTTAGTTTAACCTGCGAACAATATAAACTTATATGATTTTTAAAAATACTTTTAAAAAATTTAAAGATTTTTGCAGGAAAGTTGAAATTTAAACGAATAACTTTCCGATAGGATATAGGGGGAAACTAAGTTGATTCCCAGAAATACAACATAAAGGAAGTATATCATGTTGAATGAAGTAGCCTGTGCAGCAATCGAAAAGGTTTTTGGAGAACAAATCACTAAATTGGCTACTGGTAGCCATGATGTTGACCTTACTATCACAGTAGTAGACAAT
>Ga0315294_10007971_pt1 | contig 11628 bp, 8 predicted proteins | sample YL17G13_40_MG_FD_203626 | JGI IMG/M metagenome (GOLD analysis project Ga0315294, IMG submission 203626) | Sediment microbial communities from Yellowstone Lake, YNP, Wyoming, USA - YL17G13_40 | ecosystem: Environmental > Aquatic > Freshwater > Lake > Sediment | place: USA: Wyoming | collected...
CGTCCTGTTTTGATGAATGCCGTCAATGTCGGGGAAGTCTTTTACATTCTGTCGCGGCAACGCGGTGATCGCGCCGCCGAATATTTTCTGAGCGTCGTCCTGCCCGGGCTGCCGATTGGCGTGATCGGTAATTCGTTCGCTAACGTCATGGAGGCGGCCCGCCTCAAGGCGAAGCATGCCCTGTCGTTCGCGGATTGTTTCGCGGCTGCCACCGCCATTCGGGAAAATGCGGTCCTGGTCACCGGCGACGCGGAGTTCAAGAAGCTGGGCCGGGCCGTAACGATTGAATGGATCGATTGAGGAGAGAGGCTTAAAAAAAACCGGCCCTCTTGAGAGCTTCCTGGGAGATCCTGGTGCCGGGGCCCCGGGCTTTGCCCGGGGGTCCACTTCCGCCGCGAAGGCTCGTCCCTTGGCATATGGTGTGCGGACTCAATCTGGATTGACAGCAATGACAAACCGGAGATATATTTTCTTCGTTCCAATTTCGGCGACAGACGACTCCATCATTGAATTGAAGGAGATGAATTAACGAGTCGAGTTGTTCGCCGCCGAAATCGGGCGAAATAAGAGGAGGATCCATATGAAAATATCCAGGCCCTCCGGTCTGATCGTCCTCGCGGTCGTTTTGGCCTCGTTTCTCCTCGCCTCGGCCGCGTGCGGCCGCAAGGCCGCGGCTCCAGCTCCATCGGGGCTCGAGCGGGGATTCGTCCAGCCTCCCGTCTCGGCCAAGCCGTGGGTCTATTGGTTCTGGTTGAACGGCAACATCACCCGGGAAGGCATCACCGCGGACCTCGAGGCGATGCGTCGCGCCGGCATCGGCGGCGTGCTCATCATGGAAGTGGATCAGGGGGCTCCGGTAGGGCCCGTCGGCTTCATGAGCCAGGACTGGCGAGCCCTGTTCCGCCACGCCGTCGTCGAGGCCGAGCGGCTCGGGCTCGAAATCAACATGAACAACGACGCCGGTTGGAACGGAAGCGGAGGACCATGGATCAAGCCAGAGCAATCGATGCAGGCCGTCGTTTGGAGCGAAACGGACCTCTCCGGCCCGCGCAAGTTCTCCGGTGTCCTGTCCCAACCCAAGACGACCGCCGCGTATTATGGCGATATCACCGTGCTGGCCTTCCCGGCGCCCGGGAAATACCGGATCGCCGATATCAAGGCCAAAGCGGGCTATGAAGTGGGGGCTGTGGGATCGCCCGCCCGCGCCGACCTCGCTCCAAGCGACGTGATCGTGCACGGGCGCATCGTCGATCTCCAGGCGCATATGGACGGAAGCGGCCGCCTGACGTGGGATGTGCCTGCCGGCCGATGGACCGTCGTGCGCTTCGGCCACACCAGCACGGGAGTCGAGAACGCGCCGGCGCCGAAGAGCGGCCGGGGGCTCGAATGCGACAAGCTCTCCAGGGGCGGCATCGAAGCGAATTACGCCGGTATGATGGACAAGCTCATCTCCGACGCCGGCCCGGCGGCGGGCAAATCGCTGGTCGCCACTCATATCGACAGCTGGGAGAACGGCTCGCAGAACTGGACGGCGGCGATGCGCGATGAATTTTCCAAACGACGCGGCTACGATCTCTGGCTTTATCTCCCGGTCCTTACGGGACGGGTTATAGGGAGCCTCGAAATCTCTGAACGCTTTTTGTGGGACCTGCGCCGGACGATCTCCGAGCTGGTCATTGAAAAATACGCCCGAGGACTCGGGGAGCTGGCTCGCGCCCGCGGCCTGCGGTTGTCTATCGAAGCCTACGGCGGCCCGTGCGACAACTTGCCCTACGCCGGCGAGGCGGACGAGCCCATGTGCGAATTCTGGATGGGAGGCGGCGCGTTTGAAACCGTCAAGGGCATGGCCTCCGCGGTCCACACCTACGGAAAGACGATTCTCGGGGCCGAAGCCTTCACCGCGGGCGGCCGGGAAAAGTGGCTGGAGCATCCGGCCTCGATCAAGGAGCTGGGCGACCACGCCTTCTGCGACGGCGTCAACCGCTTCGTCTTCCACCGCTACGCCCTCCAGCCTTGGCTCGACCGCCGGCCCGGCATGACGATGGGCCCCTGGGGACTTCATTACGAGCGGACCCAAACCTGGTGGGAGCTGACGCCGGGCTGGCACGAATATCTCGCCCGGTGCCAGTTTATGCTCCGGCAGGGGCAGTTTGCGGCCGACATTTGCTACCTCCAGCCCGAAGCGCCGCCCCAGAGCTTTTCTGAGCATCCGCGCCGCGGGTACGATTGGGACGAGGCTTGCGTCGAGGTCGTGATGGAGCGCATGACCGTGAAGGACGGCCGGCTCGTTCTGCCCGGCGGCATGAGCTATCGGGTTCTCGCCCTTCCCGATTCGCCGACCATGACCCCGGGGCTCCTGGCCAAGGTCGTTTCGCTCGTCAAGGACGGGGCCACGGTCGTCGGCCCGAGGCCGCAGCGATCGCCCAGCCTGTCCGGCTATCCCGCATGCGATGACGAGGTCAAGCGGCTGGCGGACGAGCTGTGGGCCGATTGCGACGGGAAAGCGGTCCTAGAGCACCGCTTGGGGAAGGGACGGATCGTCTGGGGCGAAACGCCGGAGAAAGTCCTCGAAGCCGTGGGCGTGCGGCCCGATTTCGAATGCGCGGCCAGATGGCGTTATATCCATCGCGTCGACGGCGACGCGGATATTTATTTCGTCTCGAATCCCGAACCTTATGAAGTGGCGGCGACAGCCGCGTTTCGTGTCTCCGGCAAAGTCCCCGAGCTCTGGTGGCCCGATACTGGGCGGATCGAACGCGCCGCGGCATTCGAAAGAAAAGGCGGCATCACGAGCGTTCTCCTGCCGCTCGGTCCGAGCGGATCGGTGTTCGTTGTCTTCCGCGAGGCCGACGCCGGCGGCGCGAGCATCGTCAGCGCGACTCGCGACGGAAAGCCCCTCTGGTCGACGGCCTTCGCCCCCGCAGAAAGGCTTATTGTCGAGAAGGCCGTCTACGGCGTTCCCGGCGATGCCGTTCGGACCCGCGATGTGCGGGACAAGGTCCAGCGTCTCGCCGATATGGGAGAGACGAGCTTCCGGGTGGCGCGCATGGCGGAGGATGACGACCCGGCCTTGAATATCGTGAAGACGCTCGTTCTCGAATATAAAATTGGAAGCAAGCCCGTCGAGGTCAAAGCCACCGATCCGGAGACGATCGTGCTCCGGCCGTCGGAGCGCGCCGAGCCGGCGGTGGAGCTCCGTCGAATGGACGAAGGACGGCTCGGCATCGAGGCCAGCCGGCCGGGTGTTTACGCGTTCTCGACGGCCTCCGGCAAAACGATCCGGGAAGAGATCGCGTCGATTCCCGCGTCCGTCGAAATTCCCGGTCCGTGGGAAATCACGTTTCCCCCCGGGTGGGGTGCTCCGGAGAAAATCACCTTCGATCGGCTGGTGTCCTGGACGGAACATCCCGACTTAGGCGTGAAGCATTTCTCGGGGACCGCGATTTACCGCGCGGCATTCGCGGTGCCGGACGGAGTTCTGGGCGACGCCGCGGCGCGCCGCGTTTATCTCGACTTGGGTGATGTCCGAGTGATTGCGCGGGTAAAGCTCAACGAAAAAGATCTCGGTGTTTTCTGGAAGCCGCCTTACCGTGCGGACGTGACGGAAATTCTGAAATCGGGCCAAAACACCTTGGACGTCCAAGTCGCCAATTTATGGCCCAACCGGATGATCGGCGACGAGGCCCTTCCTGACGACAGCCTGCGCAACAAGGACGGCACGCTCAAGGAATGGCCGGCGTGGCTGAACGAGGGAAAAGCGAGCCCGACGGGACGATTCACATTCACGAGCTGGCGCCTCTGGAAAAAGGGCGATCCGCTCGTTCCCTCCGGATTGCTGGGGCCGGTCACCCTGGCCGTATCCGAAATCCGTTCCGTGAAATGGTGACGTAGGAGGGACTGTCTCATTGAGGTACACACACCGTATGTGTACCTACTGCTCGCTATTTCTTAGCGCCCAGGTAATTCAATAGAACGTCTTTAACTCTCGTTTCGAAATGCTCGTCGCTTATGAATTCATGGATATCATCATGGGGTATGGGAAAATCGCTTGGCTCTCGTTTCACGAATTCGGGCCAATGATCGAGTTTCCACTGGTCCCATTTCGATTCTTTTCTTTTCAGCCTCTCTTCGATCCTTATTCTCAATACGTCTTCATTTGGTGGAACGCACCTCACGATGGCCAGCCTTGCCTTAAATTGGTGAGCCGCTTTCTTGAATGCCGGAACCCAATGGCTGTATTTGTCGCGCCGCCAATGATTGATCGAGAAGGGAGCGTCTATGATTGGAGTTTTGCCGAGAGCCAGTTGGAGGCGGGCAAAATCGACCAAGATTCGAAACGTAGGCCCCTGAATCCTCGAATAGGTTCTGCCCGTGATTCTTTCCGCATCCGTGAACGGCGTCTCGATCAAGTCCTTCGAGATGTACGCCGAATTGATGATTTTCCCGGCCAATTCTTTTGCCAATGACGTCTTGCCGCTGGCCGGAACGCCGACGACCATGCACAAAACCGGCTTATTGACCATGTATTGAGCCGCTTTTCGCATCAGGGGACTTTCATTATAACCTATTTTCCGTTTATCGACTTCATCACCCGATTCCTTGCCGGCGGTCCGGATCCCCATTACAAAATCATCGAGTATGAAAAATCGCCCTAAATAATTTCGATGACAGGAAACTCAATATTTGAATCATCCTGTTTTGGCTACGGATCATTCAATCCCGGGATCGAGGACGAGGAAGGAATTCAGTGGTTGAGTTGTCTGTCACGGTAATTGCCGAAATTATGATAGATTATATGCTTGATTCGGAATTGAGGAGGAAAAAATGAGCCCACGAATTTCCTTTGTTCTGATGCTCGCCGTCGTTCTCGGTTTCTTCGCCTGCGCGAGCGAGGAGAGCCGGATGCGGGGCGCGCTCGATAGCTTCACCGCTCAGGGGCTTTCTGAGGCCACGAAGATCCTCGCCTCCGACGAATTCGAGGGGCGGGGGCTCGCCTCGAAAGGCGAAGAAAAAACGGTCGCCTTCCTCCAGCAGGAATTCACGAAGATCGGACTCCAGCCGGGCAACGGCGCGAGCTTTGTCCAGGAGATCCCGATGGTGGAGATCACGGCCGGGCCGGGAGCCAAGCTCGAGGTCAAAGGCAAAAAGAAACCGCTCATTTTCGCGCCCGGAGATGAGTATGTGGCGAGGACCCAGAGGGTGGCCGAGACGGTTTCGCTCGCCGATTCGGACATGGTCTTCGCCGGCTACGGCATCGTCGCGCCCGAATACAATTGGAACGATTACGCGGGCCTGGATGTGAAGGGAAAGACGGTCGTGGTCCTGGTCAACGATCCCGGATTCGCGACGCAGGATCCGGCGCTTTTCAACGGCCGGGCGATGACCTATTACGGCCGTTGGACATATAAATACGAGGAAGCCGCGCGGCAGGGTGCCGCCGGCGTTTTCATCGTCCATGAGACCGCCCCCGCCGCCTATGGGTGGAACGTCGTCCAAACCGGATGGACTGGTCCGCGGTTCAGCCTGCTGAGCCCCGACAACAACATGTCCCGGTGCGCCGCTGAAGGCTGGCTGCATCTTGAGGCGGCGCGCAAGATCTTCGAAGCGGCCGGAATGAATTATAACGAGATGAAAGACGCGGCGGCGAAACGGGGATTCAAGCCCGTCCCCCTTAGCCTTAAAGCGGGCCTGACCCTGAAAAACGCTGTAAGAAATGTCACCTCGAGTAACGTCGTCGCTCTCCTGCCCGGGTCGCAGGCGCCGGACGAATGTGTCCTTTACATGGCTCACTGGGACCATTTCGGGCTGCATCCGGCCCTCGCGGGAGATCAGATCTTCAACGGCGCCGTGGACAACGCCACGGGGACCGCGGCCCTGCTCGAACTGGCCAAGGCGTTCAAGGCGATGGGGCTGGCGCCCCGGCGGTCGATCGTTTTCCTGGCGGTCACCGGAGAGGAGCAGGGCTTGGTCGGCTCGGCGTACTATGCTGAGCATCCCATTTTTCCCGCGGCCAAGACGGTCGCGGCCATCAATATCGACGCGATGAACGTTTACGGGAAGATGAAGGACATCACGGTCGTCGGCTACGGCCTCTCCGAGCTGGACGCGTATATCGAGGCGGCCGCCAAGGAACAAGGCCGGACCGTGAATCCGGACCCGACTCCCGAACATGGGTCGTATTTCCGTTCCGACCACTTTCCTTTCGCCAAACAGGGGATCCCGGCGGTCTATCCGAGCGCCGGAACGGAAAGCGTGGAGCACGGCAAAGAATGGACGCTGGCTCAACGGGCCAAGTTTTTGGCCGAGAAATACCACAAGCCGACCGACGAGTTCGACCCGAATTGGGACCTGTCCGGAGCGGTCGACGACTTGCGGCTTTTATTCAAGGTGGGGCATAAGCTTGCCACGGAATCCACGTTCCCCAACTGGAAGGAAGGGACGGACTACAAGGCGAAGCGGGACGCGGATATGAAAGCGGCGGGATCAGGCCCGGCGGGAATAAAGAAGTAAAGAAATAAAATTCGGTGATAGTCAACGCATTACCGAAATTATTAAAGAACTGCTGATCAACAGTCTATTTTATCGCCGGACGCATCGCTTTGAATATATCGCTGAGGCCTTTCTGCAAAAGACCGAAATCCCATCCGACGCTGATCAGTTTGTAGCCCGCATCGATTTTGGCCTTGATATCTTCCGGCGTGGCATTGGTCGCCGAAATGACTTGATGCTCTCGGCACATCTTTAGGATGCGTCCGGCATCCGCGTCGGGGATGTGAACAGTCTCTATGGCACTGATTCCGGGCGTTTCGACGATCTCTTGGGCGTGACGGACACCTTCTTCGGTTTCGATCATAGCGACGACCAGCAATTCTCCTTTAGGATTGAGGGGCCACACATCGCGCCTCTCTTTGGGAATATTCAGCCCGGCCAAGGCCGACGTTTCCGCCCCACGCACGGCCGAAATGGCCCGCTCCAAGTCGACCCGGCTCTCCACCATCGGAATCCATACCCCCATGGCCGGTCCGACCTTAAGCGATTCCGCGATTTCATAGCGCGGATCCCAAGTCGCTCTGTTGGCCAATTTGACGAGGACGACAGGCGCGACCCGCGGCTCAGTCCGATAGCGATTGCTGAAGTCCTGCACTTCAAGGAGAAAGCGATGAAGCATGCTGAAATCGTAGATGTCATGCTCGACATCGGCGACGATGAAATCGGCGTCGCTGGTCGCGAGCACTTTTGCGATTCGAGGCGCCGAGAGTGCGCCGGTCCAGACGCCGATAGCCGGTTTTCCTGATTCCAAGATGGAGATAAGGCGATTCATCCGATCCTCGGCCATCGCCCCGTGCGACAGGCAGGACATCATGATCCAAGCCAATCCTAATCCAACAATCCTTTTCGTCTTTGTTTTCATTTCAAAGCCTCCCCGCGAAAGAGTACGGCCCCGCGGGCTTTCTTAAGCCGCTCCAAAAAAGGCTTGTCGAGGAAGCTTCTTTCGTCGAGTTCGCAGAGCCGGTTGAACATCGGCTTGGTGACCGTGAAGGCGAGGATGTCAGGCGGCAAGTGCTGACGCATGGCGATATCGGTCGCGCCAATCGAGGCCTGTGCTATATTGAAGTCATCGAATGGGATGAGCTCACGACAGCCTGAGCCGAAGGGCGCGATGACGGGAGGCGGATCTTCCGGGGCGCTGTGGTACTGCGCGCCGATCATCAAAGCGGTCAGCTGGTCAGGGTTGACAAGGAAAGTGATTGTCTTGAGATATGTCCAGCCTTCCTCTTTGAGCGGCCCGATGAAGATGTGGGCGTTCTCGGCCCGGAAGGGCGTTCTCGAGCCGATGGATCTCTCCATGAGCTCTCCCGAGGCTTTGAGGCCTTCGTCATCGACAAGAAATTTGATGAACTCTTCTCTTGACCTGGCCTGAATGCCCCAAAAGCAGCTGCCGGAGCCGCCGCAGCCGTAACTCTCCCTGGTGATATGGAGAGTCTCTCCCCTCAGCCAGTTCCCGTAGAACGAGAAGACACAGCCGTTTTTCTTAGGAATGGCGAGGGGTTTGAAGGCGGCCGGGTCAGGCGCATCATAGACTCCGATGAGCGGAAGCCTGATATCCAACTTTTTTAGTAATAGGGCTGGATCGGGTTGCGTTTCTTTTCTCATTCGCTTCTTGTCTCACTTCTGTAGGCGAGTATTCTAAAAGATTACCGGGTCCACCTTCCGTTCAATGTTTTAACCGGGCCGGGATGAAAGAACTTTTCCGGAATCATCACACCGTCTTTCTTAAATACCATTCCATTCTTCATTACAAACCGTACATTGCGCAACGCGTCGATGTCACCGAGGGGATTGCCTGGGACCGCAATCATATCGGCGAAAAATCCCGGCTTGATCGGGCCGCGCTGGCTGATGATGTCCGCGGCCTTGTAGCCATTCATCGTCATCGCCCGTAGAATGTCGGCCGGAGGGATGCCGGCGGCTTTCCATGTTTCGAGGAAGTTGAGGGTCAGCTCCCCGCGGGTCAGCCACTCGCCGGTCTTCGGATCTTTCATCCGTTCGTTCCAGTAATCGAAATCGGTTGAATAGGTGACGAGCACCTTTTTTTCCCAGGCATCACGCAAATTCGCGACCGTCCGCTTGAAAGCCGCCTCACTGCCTCGATAGGGCGTGAAGGGGGTGTCGGTGCCCGCCAAAAAAATTCCCTTCTCGGCCATCTGGCGGTGGTGTTCCGGTGTGAGCGCATTGTTGTGAGCGATGATGTAGACCCCAGCGTCGATAGCCCGTTGCGCGCCGTCAGCGGTCTGCACGTGCCCCTCGACTTTGCATCCGCCCTTGGCCGCCTCGCTGATGGCCAGCTTGATGTCGTCAACAGAGTAGCCCCAAGGCTTGCAGTCGATACAAAGTTTGATCGTCCGGGCGCCGAACAGCATATTCTCCCGGACTGCGCGCACGATCTCATCCGGGCTGTTGGCGTCGATATATTCAGGGAACATGATGTTGTGGTACTTGTACATTTCCGGCGTTGGCCAGAACTGCCCCCCCGTGCTGCCGATCATCGGCCCCGACGGAATCACGGTAGGTCCCGGCAGCCAACCCTGCTCAATAGCCTGTCGGAGCGCGGCATCCGCGTAGAGCGCGTTGTTTCCCACGTCCCGGACTACGGTGAAACCCGAGTTGAGCAGTTGCATGCCGTTGGACGCAGCCTGAATGGCGCGCAGCGCCGTCGAGTCCATGATGTAGGTGAGATAATAATAATTGTTCTCCGGCTCTTCCTTATAAGTTATCGCCATGTGCGTGTGCGCGTCAACGAGACCGGGCAGAACCGTCAGCTGAGATAAATCGATAACCGTCGCACCGGAAGGAATCGGTAGATTGGGGCCCACCCCCGTGATCTTTTCGCCCTCGACGAGAATCACCTGATTGGCGGCTGCCGTCCCCGTTTCCGGATCGATGAGCCGGCCCGCTTTGATTGCCGTGACCGCCGATTGCCGCTGCGCGACCGACAGCCCTACAGTCAGCGCAACCATAAAGGAGAAGAACACCGCAAAACGGATCTTCATGACGACCTCCTCAAACACGAATGTTGATTTCCCGTTCTTTTGCCGACATGGCCCCGCGCATCTTCATCGAGGTTTTCCCCTTAACCATCATCTGGAATGATACTCTCATTTCCATGTCCCCGATTTACTCCCCTTTTCTTAAGGGGGGAGTGGGGGGATTATTCTCTATTTAGCCTTCAGCGTCTGGAAGCACTTCAGCATCAGCTCGGCGTTAGCCTTGGTGTAGACGGGGCCCTTCGTGTCTTCGGCGCCGAATGTGGAATTGCCGACCTTCACGTTGGCCACGAAATGGAACTCCGATTTGCCCATAAGCGTCGATTCGTAGAGCAGGGCGTCGGCCGTTTCGACGTAGAACTTCTTGAGCTTATTGAGGGTATTAGCCGCGATCTCTTTCTTGAGGGCGGCGATGTCCTTGGCGCTCGAGCTGACCTCGACCTGGAAAGCGGCGCCCTTCTTGACGAGGACGTTGCCGAAGTCATCGGCCGCCGTCGCTCCTTCAGGGGCCATCATGACGACGGGGAACGACGCGGAGGCTTTCGACAGATCTAGGGAGACGAGTTTCTCCCCGGCCTGAGGATTAGCCGCGGCGAGGGTCAAATACGACGTGCCGACAAGAGCGAAAACGAGGAACATGATTGCGGGAAATGATTTTTTCATGGTGAACCTCCTGTTTCTATATATCACTTGCTTGTCCTGCCAGTCAATTTAATCCCCCCTCACCCCCTTAAAGAAAAAGGGGGGATTGGAGGGATTAGCGCTCACCGCTTATCGGTCAGCGTTTTCATGAAATCGACGATGGCGTTTTCCTCGTCGTCGGTCAGCCCCAGGTTGCCGGATTCTTGCGTGTTGAGGTTGGCCTTGACCTCGGGCGCTTGCCATTTGGCGTCTGTTTTGTCGCGGGTATTGTAAAACCGCACCACGTCCTTTAGGCTTTTCAGGGCGCCGTTGTGCATGAATGCCTTGACGAATCCCGGCGTGGGCCGTTCGTCCACGTTCCGCAGGGTCGGCACCTTGTGCTTGCCCATGTTGGCCGCGGCGTAGCTTTTGTATTTATCGACAGTCTGGAGAAACCCGCCGAGCCCCTTATCCACCCAACCTTTTCCCTCCGGATTGAAATTTTTCGCCTGGCCGTAGAATGGATTGTCGGGGTTCTTGGGGACGCCGATATTGTCGTAGGCATAGTCGGTGAAGACGGGCGGCCTCCCGTTGACCGATGTCAGGACATGGCAGACGGCGCACATCCCTTTGGTGTTGAACAGGACGAGCCCATTGATCTCCCGCTCGGTCAAACCGAGGTTCTTGAAATTTTTGGCGCTATCGGCGTCGATCGTTTCGACCTTCAGCCCTTTGGCCTTTGCCGCCCGCCAGAAGGCGTCGAACTTCGAGCTGAAGGGATTGACCTCGGCCGAACGCTCGTAAGCGGCGATCGACTGGGCGATCAATTCATAAGTTTTGTCGACGTTCTTTACGGCGTCGAGTGAGCCTTTGCCCCAGACTTCCTCGAACAGGCGGGCGTAGGTGGATTTTTGGACGGCGAGGATGATGCTCTTTTTATCGGGCATGTTTTGTTCAAGCGGGTTCATGAAGGGGCCCATGGCCTGTTCGGCTAGCGGATCGCCCAGCACATCTCCCGTCGCCCGGCCGTCCCAGAACATGCCGCCGACGAAATTCCCTTCCTTGTCGAGATGGAGTTTGGGGCTGTCGCCGGCATATGAGGCCGCCGGCGGCTTCCGGTTGCCGAAGCGTCCCTTGAACGCGCCTTCGTAGACGCCGCCGACCTTGTTGAAGCGCTCAGCGGGGCCGGTGAAGCCGACGGAAGGACCGTGGCAGGCCGCGCACTCCTGCCCGGCCGGGCTGGAGAGCGCTTTGTCGAAGAAGAGTTTCTTGCCGAGATCTTCGATCGGAGAAAGGGGCGCGGCCGCTTTCCCTGAGGAAGAAACGATAAAGACCGCTATCGATAAAATGACCGAACCGACGACGAGTCGTTTTTTCATCCGTCCTCCTTGTTCTGTTTACTTGGACACTTCGCTCAGGGGAATGCCGAGCGCGTCGGCCATGCCTTTCCTTGCGCAGTGTG
>Ga0315294_10007972_pt1 | contig 11628 bp, 7 predicted proteins | sample YL17G13_40_MG_FD_203626 | JGI IMG/M metagenome (GOLD analysis project Ga0315294, IMG submission 203626) | Sediment microbial communities from Yellowstone Lake, YNP, Wyoming, USA - YL17G13_40 | ecosystem: Environmental > Aquatic > Freshwater > Lake > Sediment | place: USA: Wyoming | collected...
GATGGTCGTAGGCGATCTCCTGGAGGCGGTAGAACTCGCTCAGTTTGTCGGGGAGTCCGTAGGCGTTCATCTCGCAGGCGAAGGCGGCCTCGCGCGGGATCGCGAAGTCGCGGACCTCAAGGACGATCGGGACCTTTCGCCCGTCGGAGACCGCGAGCGTTCCCTCGACCCGCCGCGGACTCGTCTCGAACGGGACGAAAATGTCCACGAGGATCGGCGCGGCCTCGTCCTCCGAGAGGGCGACTTCGCCGAGCGGCACGAGCGGGTCGGGTATCCGCCGCCCGCCCTCGCACGCGACGTAAATCGCGCGGTACATCTCGACGCGCAGGCCGCCCAGGCGGCACGTGACCGTGACCTTGCCGCCGCCTTTCGCTCCGGGCTTCAGGAGCGCCTGGAACCCCACCACTTCGCCGCGCGCCGCCGCCAGGTGAATCGTTCGGCCATCGAAAACACCGTTGCGCGCCAGGTAGTCCGGCGGGAGGTTGCCAACCGGCCTGCCTGCGGCATCGTACTTGTCCTCCTGCGGAATGACGGCGAGGCCCTGCGGCGGAGGGCCGGCATTCGCGGGCGGCGAAATCGTCGGAAACTCGGGCGGCTTGGCGGACGGGACAAGCCCGGAGACCGTCGCCGCCGCCGACCGTTTGCCCGTGCGGCTGACCGTGGCGACGGAGATCGCCGGCGACTGGCCGGGCTCCAGCGCGAGGTCGCGGATCGGGATCACCTGGACTTCCCCCGGCCGGACGAACGGGATGTTCCATCGCGCGAGCGGCCGGCCGCCCACCGTCACGTCATAGGCGAAGCCCGACTTCAGCGCCCGAAGCGCCCGGCGCAGGCCGTCGCCCGTCGGCGAGTCGGTCGCCTTCAACTCGGTGGGCGGCTGGGGCGGCGGATCGGCGGACGCCGGCGCGAATGTCACGAGGAGGTACGGCTCTTGGCCCGACTGTTCGCGCGAGAAGATCGTCGGGTTCCGCGAGTAGTCGGCGTCCCACTCGTGGATCGTGAGGCCGTGGGCGACGCCCAGGGCAAGCGCCTGGACGAGGTCCGGCCGGACTTCCCAGTGATACGCGCCGTCCTTGACGACGCTCCGCGCCTGGCAGACGAGCGAGAAGGCGTTGCCGCCGGTGATCGCCGGGAACCGCGCGCCCGGATAGCCCCATCCGTCGGCCGCCTGCATTCCGGAGGTGAGCGAGTTGGACTTCATTTCGTCCCACTCGCACGGGATGGTCGAGAGGGTGACGCCGCGGATGTCGGCGTCGGCCTTCTGGCAGACGAGCGTGGCCGACTGGACGATGCGGCCCTCGAGCGCCGACCGGTCGAACATCATGGCGACGAGGTGCTGGTTCCCCTTGATGCGGATGCGCGACTGCCGGCCGGCGTTATCGCGCCACTCGTTGTCCACGAGGACGATGGAGTTGTCCTTGGTGGCCGCGACGCGGACCGGCTCGGCGGCCTGAACTCCGGCCGTGGCCAAGGCGAGCACCAGAACGATCAGGCCAGAGGTTCTCATGGGTCCCTTTCCTCGGACACCCCATGCCGCCCGGAAGCGTCGCCCCGGCCTACGAAACTATCTCAAAACTACCGCTCTCGGGTGCCACCCCCAAGCGATGTTGCTTGGGGGTGCTATGGCTCGTGGATACGGCACCCCCAAACTTCGTTTGGGGGTGGCACCCTTTGTTCTGAGATAGTTTCTACGTGTTCTCCAAGGCCTTGAGGCGGTCGCGGGCCGCCTTGTAGGTCGGCGCGAGTTCCAGGACCCGGCGGTAGAGGGCCACGGCGTCCGCGACGGCGGCGTCGGCGTCGCCCCCCATACGGGCCGCATGGCCGGCTGCTTCGGCGGCATCGGCCGCATCCTCGTACGCCAGACCCAGGTTATAGAGGACGTCCGGATCGTTCGGCGCGAGGCCCCTGGCCCGTTCGAGCGCCCGGCGACATTCCTCGTGGCGACCGAGGGCCGCCTGGCAGAGCGCCAGGGCCACGAGCGTGTCCACCTGCATCGGGTCCAGCCGCGCCGCCCGGTCGAGCGAGGTCTGGGCCTCGCGATAGCGTCCCAACTCATAGAGCGCCCGGCCGGCCAGGTAGTACCCGCGCGCATCGAACGGCGCGACGTCGCACATTCGTCCGGCCAGGGTCCTGGCTTCCTCGGTCCGGTTCATCTCGAGGAGGACGGAAGCGAGGTTCCCGACGACGTCGAGGTCCTTGGGATGCTGCTCGGCGAGGGCCGCCAGGCGGCGGTGGGCCTCGTCGCGGCGGCCGAGGTCGGCCTCGATGAGGGCGCGGTTGATGAGGAGCGGGAGGTCGTCCGGCCGCGACTCGAGGCCCCGGTCGAAGGCGTCGCGGGCCTCCTCGAACTTGCCCTGGATGGCGAGGAGCACGCCGAGGTCGTTCTCCAGTTCGTGGGCGCGGCCCGAAAAGACCATGGCCCGGCGGAGTTCCTCCTCGGCCTTGTCGAAGCGGCCTTCGCCGGCGAAGAGGGCCGAGAGGTTCCGGTACAGTTCGTCGCGGTGCGGTTCGGCGCTCAGGGCCCGCCGGATGACGCGGCGGGCCTGGACGATGTCGCTCTTGGCGTGGGTGGCGCTCGTCAGGTGCGACAGGATTAGGGGGTCCGAGGGGCTCAGTTCCAGGGCCCGGAGAAAATGGCGCCGGGCGCCGGCCTTGCGGCCGAGGCGCGCCAGGGCGATCCCGAGGTCCAGGTGGACGCGGGCATCGTCCTCGACCTCCTTGAGGAGTCCCTCGTAGATTTTGACGGCGCGCTCGAGCTGGCCGCGCTGGACTTCGTAGCCGCCGAGCGCCAGGCGCGCCTCGCGCGAATCCGGATAGAGGTCCAGTTCGCGCGAGAGTTCCTCGAAGGCGTGCTGGAGGTCGCCCTTGGCGGCCCAGGCGCGGGCCATCGAAAGGTGGAGTTCGGGGTAGTCGTCTTCCCAGTCGGCGGCCTGTTGCCAGACGGCCAGGGCGTCGTCGTAGCGGCCCTGCCGGACGAGGGCCTGGCCCCACTGGTAGGCGATCTCGGCCGAGGTCGGATAGAGCGCCTGCGTCTCGCGATAGAGTTTCTCGGCCTCGTCGAAGCGGCCGAGGTTGCCGTAGGTGCCGACCAGTTGCGCGAGGACCGCCTCGTCCTCGGGCGCCAGGCCCCGCGCCCGCTGAAGGTATCCGAGCGCCTCGCGGTCGTCGGCCCGGAGCCACGAGACGAACGCCAGTCCGAACCAGGCGTCCACGCAATCGCGGTCGAAATCGAGCGATGCCAGGAGTTCCTTTTCGGCCTCATCCACGCGGTTCAGGTAAGCCAGGCACCGCCCGGCCAGGGCGTGAGCGTCGGCCGACTCGGGGTCGAGTTCGGTGGCCTTGCGGCAGGCGGCCAGGGCGTCCTCGTAGGCCCCTTCCTCCAGGAGGCGGTCCGCCTCCTCCAGGAAATCCTCGGGTTCCTGCCATTCTTTCATCACCAACCGTCCTTAAAGACAATGTTCAATGTCAAATGCCAAATGTCAAATGTCAAGGAAGCCGGCACGGGCCGTTCCATTTGACATTTGACATTGAACATTTGACATTTATTTCTCTTCCGCTACGGCCTCAAGAACGCCCCGCCGCCGACGGCCGCGTCGAACTCGGCGCCGGTCACCTGGAACGTCCAGCGGACCGGGCCGGCGGCGACGCCCGCGTCGTCAATCGGCGTCAGCCGCCACCGGCGGCTCAGGGTCACGTTGCCCGTCGGCCACCACAGGTCCATGTCCACGCGCCACCGTCCGCCCAGAAAGGGCGACTCCCACCAGCAGGCCAGGACCGCGTCCACGCGGTGCGTCTGGCGGTTGAACTCCAGGAGCATCCGGTCGCCGGATTCCCAGGGCGTGCCCGGCCCCAGCGTGACCCACAGGTTGTCCCACGAGCGCGTTTCGCCGGGGCCGGTCCGCGTGCCGACGTGCTCGATCGCAAGGCCGGGGTCGAGCAGGCTGAACGGCATCGGCATGACCTGGCGCGCGAGGAGGGCGTCGCCGGCGGCGTCGGCCCGGAGTTCGAGGTCGCCCGACTCCTTGCCGCCGACGAAAACGTGCCACGCCAGGCCGTCGAACGTCGTGACCTGGCCGGCGTCGGGCTTCTCGATGCGCAGCCGCCCGCCCACCAGGTCGAGCGTCCAGACTTCCTGGGTCACGACGTCGCCCAGCGGGTGGTGCTCCGTCCGCGTGACCTGGGACCGGAGCGTCGTATGACGGGCCCATCGGTAGACCGAGCCGTCGGCCCAGAGGGCGTCGCGAAGAACGCGGCCGGCGGTCTCGTCGGGCAGGCCGCGCAGGCGGTCCAGGAGGACCTCCTGGCGGGAACACCCGGCGACCACCGCCGCCACGGCCACCAGGAGCGCCGTGCGAAACCGCCGCTTCATCGTGTTGCCCCTTTCCAGTGCCCGCTGGCCGAAACCGTTCGAACCTATTATACTGGCCATCAACCTGTTCACAAGCCGGCGCGCCCGGCGCGCGAGGGGATCGTGCTTCGAAGCGATTACTGGTACCGGTTTCCATGGCTGCTTATGGCGGCGGCGCTGGCCCTGACGGCCCTCGGCCTGGCGGGCATCTACGCCGCCACGGCCGATCCCGGCCAATCGTTCTGGGACACTCCGGCTGCCAGGCAGTTGGTCTGGCTGGCGGCGGCGCTGGTGGTCTTCGTTCTGGCGCTGGTGCCGAGTTACACGCGACTCGCCCGGGCGAGTTACGCCCTCTACGCCCTCAGCCTCCTGGCGCTCGTGGTCCTGGCCGTCATGCGACGGTTCAACCTGGTCATCCCCGGTTTCATCTATCCGACGAACGGGGCCTACTCGTGGATCACCGTGCCGGGGATCGGCTTCAAGGTCCAGCCGGCGGAACTGATGAAGATCGCCTTCATCATGTCGCTGGCGTATTACCTGAGGTATCGCAAGAACTTCCGCACGTTCCGCGGACTCCTCTTTCCGTTTGCGATGGCGCTCGTGCCGACGGCCCTCATCCTCTATCAGCCGAACCTCGGGACGGCGATGCTTTTCCTGCCGGTCCTCTTCCTGATGCTGTTTGCGGCCGGGGCGCGGCTGAAGCATCTGCTGGCGATTGTCCTGATGGGCCTGGCGATGGTCCCGGTCTTCTATTCCTCGATGCACGGGTTCCAGCGGATGCGGATTGACTCATGGTTGCTCCTGCCGTGCGCCGAGCGGCTCTATTTTGCGGTGAACGAGCCGGCGCCCGATGAGCCCGCCGCGGCTGTATTTGAGCCCGCCGCGGGAGCGGCGGGTGATGCCCTGCGGCAAAAGGATAGCGATGGCGGCACGGCCCCCCCCGCCGCCAGGGCGGGCCTCACCGACGCGCGCAAGGCCGACCTCGTGCGCGAGGTCACGTCGTCGTGGCGGTTCCGCCTGTGGCGGCTGGCGACGGCCGTCTCGTGGGGCAAAGATCGCCCGGAGTACGTGATGGATCGGCAGCGGTTGTTCGACGCGCTCCAGGCCGGGCCGGGACCGAAGAGTTTCGAGGCCCTGCGCCAGTTCTTCGCCGCCATGCTCGACGACGCCGGGTACCAGTCGTTCCAGGCCAAGATCGCCGTCGGCGCCGGCGGACTCGTCGGCCAGGGATGGTTCCAGGGGACGCAGACCCGCTATGACCTTCTGCCGGAAGCCCACACGGATTTCCTCTTTCCGACGCTGGCCGAGCAGTTGGGCCTCCTGGGCGCCGCCGGCATCGTCGTCCTCTACGGCCTCCTCTGCCTCCTGGGGATTGACGTGAGTTTCTCGACCACGGAGCCTTACGGCAAACTCCTGGCCGTGGGCGTCGTGACGCTCATCGGAGCACAGAGTTTTCTAAATATCGCCATGAGCCTCGGGATGCTTCCGATCGCGGGGTTCCCGCTGCCGCTGATGTCCTACGGCGGGTCGAGCCTCGTGAGTTCGTTCCTGGCGCTGGGCCTCCTGTGCAACGTGGCGATCCGGCGCCTGTACCTCATCGCTCCGAGACCGTTCGAGTGGCGGGAGTGACGGCCCCTGTTTGCGTTTTGACCTTGCCCCTCGTATGTTCGGATGCTATGCTTCAGATGGATTGAGGAGAATGCTCATGAAGTTGCGGGTTATTATCGAGCAGGACGAGGACGGGAAGTTTGTGGCCACCTGTCCGTCGCTTCCAGGCTGCGTTTCCGAGGGCGATACGCGCGAGGCCGCCCTGACGAACATCCGCGACGCCATCGCCGGCTACCTCACGAGCCTCCGCAAGCACGGCGAGCCGGTGCCGCCGCCCATTACGGAAGAGATGGTCGAGGTCGAGCCGTGACCGGGGTCATGCATCATAAAGCCGTAGGAATGCCTCCTGCGTAAGCCCTGCGTTTTTGATCTGCCGGATCAGAAGGCCATGCTTGACGGTGCGGTGCCGGGGGATCACGAGCCTGGCTGGGCATCCGGGCTTGGTCAAAACCATATGCTTCCCGCCTTGGCGCAGGACCCAGCCGTCTCTCTCGAAAGTCTTGATGACTTTGCTGGTCGGGAGGCTACTCAGCCTTGGCAAGGCGCTTTTCCTTACCGGCGGAGTGCCAATCGGCTATGGCGTCTCGCATGTTCCTCAAGGCCTCCTCCTTCGTTTCGCCGTCGGTCACGCAGCCGGGAAGAGACGGACACTCGGCAATAAAACCTCCATCCACGAAGTCCGGCCGAATGAGCACCCGATACTTCTTGTCCACGACCTCTACCATTGTTCTACTCTTCTTTACCTGCTTAGCCAGACGCTTGCGGACAAAATCGTAGAGAGGCTTAATGGCCAAACTGGAGACTAGTTGTCCTCGTCTCAGGATGTCTTCCATGGCTTTCCAGTCGTCCGTCAACCGAAAAACGGTGTCGCCGTCCGTCAAGAGCGTCAGTTCGGCCAGAGGATGTCTGACCTGGTCAGGATGTTCCTTCAGCACGCGTAGGACCTTGCGCAGTTTCTGGAGCGACAGGCCCTTGCTTCGGAGCGCCGTAGCCGCGCGCGCCTCAATCAGGTCCAGAAAGGCATAGAGCCTCCTGGAGCCTCGGCCCGCCGCCGGACTGACCGAGGGCTTGACCACCCCGGTTCTGTCCCAGTGGCGCAGTTGCCTTTCGCTCGCCCCCGTCACCAGACTGGCGATCTTCGTGTTGAACGCACTCATGTCGCCGCTCCTGTCATTCTAATGACACGCACGTCATTATAATCGAACTGAGCGGGACGTCAACTTTAATTCTTGTTTTCTTGGTCATCGCGCCGCCCGGCCCTACTTCGCCACGATGTTCACCAGGCGGCCGGGGATCACGATGACTTTGCGGACTTGGGCGGCGCCGATGTGCTGGCGGACCTTCTCCTCCGCCAGGGCCGCCGCGCGGACCTCTTCTTCCGTCGCGCCGGCGGGGACCGTGATGTGGCCGCGCAATTTCCCGTTCACCTGCACCGGAATCGTGAGCACGTCCTCCGCGCACGCCGCCTCGTTGAACTCCGGCCACCCCGCCGCAAGGACCGACGGCTCGTGACCGAGGGCCACCCAGAGTTCCTCCGCAAAATGAGGCACGATCGGCGAGAGCAGTTTGATCATCGACTCAATTGCGAATCGAACATCGGCGTAGTCAAGCAGACACGTTGGTCCGCGATTGCCCTCCGTACGTTCCTTATACAGGTGGAGCACTACCGCTTGCTTGGAGAGTGTAACGTAGTGAGGCCTGCTATGAGTCGGGTTCAGTTCCAACACAATCTCGACAAGCTCGGGTGCTTTCTGTCCCAGTTGTTCAGCGTTGGTGTTGAAGGAGGCAAGATCGGCGCAGCCTCGGTCGATCAGAGTATATGCGCTGCCGATGAAACGCAGGAAGTTGCCGAACTGCATGATCTTGGCTATGGCTGTGTTAAACTGCCAACTCACCTCGATGTCTTGCGTCACCAATCTGATTAGATTCTGCGTTTCAGTGCGCAGCACTTCCAACACGGGTCGCCCCCCGTCAGACGCATCACCTGTGTCGGCAAGAATAAGGTAATCAGGCCAGTTGCGCCGCATGGCTAGGTTGACTATCTCCCATACGCGGTCCAGGAATCGCCGCGCGCCGACGACCGCGTCGTCCTGCCACTCGGCGTCCTTCTGCGGCGGGCCGATGAAGAGCGTGTACAGGCGCTGCGTGTCGGCCCCGTACTCGGCGATGACGGCGTCGGGCGAGACGACGTTCCCCTTCGACTTCGACATCTTCTCCAACTTGCCCGTGATGGACGACTGCTTGCAGATCATGCCTTGCGTAAAGAGCGCGGTGAACGGCTCGTTGAATCCGACATGGCCGGCGTCGTGGAGCACCTTGCAGATGAATCGCGTGTAGAGGAGGTGGAGGACGGCGTGCTCGACGCCGCCGATATACTGGTCCACAGGCATCCAGTAATCTACTTTCTTCCGGTCGAAGGGCTTGTCGTTGTCGCACGCGAGCCGCTCGGCGTCGGTCAGGGTGTATCGGAGGAAGTACCAGCACGAGCAGAGCCACTGGGCGAGGGTGTCGGTCTCGCGCCGGGCCGCCCCGCCGCACTTCGGACACTTCGTCTCGACCCACGAAGCGACCTTCGCGAGGGGACTTTCGCCTCGCGGCGGGAACTCGACTTCCGTCTCCGGCGGCAACTCGACCGGAAGTTGCTCGACCGGCACCGGCACGATCCCGCACGCCGCGCAGTGGACCACCGGGATCGGGGCGCCCCAGTACCTCTGGCGGCTGATGAGCCAGTCGCGGATGCGGTAGTGGACGGTCCGCTCGCCCATCTTATTCTTATCGAGATACGAGATTACGTCCGGGATGCCGCCGGGGGTGGGCGTGCCGCTCATCGGGCCGGAATCCGCCATGACGCCGGCCTCGACGTAGGCCGCCTGGAGCGACTCGGCTGCGAGCGACTGCCCTTGCGGCTGGATGACCACCTTGATCGCGAGGCCGTATTTTTTGGCGAACTCGAAATCGCGCTGGTCGTGGGCCGGCACGGCCATCACCGCCCCGGTGCCGTACTCCATGAGGGCATAGTTGGCGACCCAGAGGGGCACGCGCTCGCCATTGACCGGATTGACGCAGCAGGCGCCCGTAAAGACGCCTTCCTTTTCGACCTCGACGTCGCCGCGGACGGCCGCCGATTGGAGGCGGCACTTCTCGCAGAACTCGAGGACATCCTTTTCGCGCGGCGTGCCGGCCACCAACTTGCGGACGATCGGATGCTCGGGCGCGAGGCTCATGAACGTGACGCCCCAGAGGGTGTCCGGCCGCGTCGTAAAGACCGGCAGCGGCGTCCCGTCCTCCAACCGGAAGTCCACGCGGGCGCCTTCGCTGCGGCCGATCCAGTTGGCCTGCATTGTCCGGACCGTCTCGGGCCACGCCCCCAGTTCCGCGAGGTCCGAGAGGAGCCGCTGGGCGTACTCCGTGATCTTGAAGAACCACTGGGGGATGTCGCGCTTGGCGGCCTCCGTGCCGCAACGGTCGCACCGGCCGTCCACGACTTCCTCGTTCGCGAGGCCCGTCTGGCACGACGGGCACCAGTTGACGGGGGCCTTCCTGCGGTACGCCAGGCCCCGCTCGTGGAGGACGAGGAAGATCCACTGGGTCCACTTGTAGTAATCAACATCCGACGTATTGACTTCGCGCCGCCAGTCGTAACCGACGCCCCAGCGGCGGAACTGCTCCTTCATGGAGGCGATGTTCTGGCGGACCCACGTGGCGGGCAACTTCTTGTTCTTGATCGCCGCGTTCTCGGCCGGAAGGCCGAAGGCGTCCCACCCCATCGGCGCGAGGACCTCGTAGCCGCGCATCATCTTATAGCGCGCGACGACGTCGCCGATGATGTAGTTGCGGCCGTGACCGACGTGCAGCGTCCCGGAAGGGTACGGGAACATCGTCAGACAGTAAAACTTGCGGTTTCGCGGAGCGGTTCCATTCACCTCGAAGGTGCGATGGTCCTGCCACCACTGTTGCCACTTCTTCTCGATCGCCTGCGGGTTGTAGGTTTCCATCGGTTGCCTCTTGGAGCCGTTTCCTCACGCGTAGGGTGGGTGCTCTGCACCCACCGGCCGCTATCGTGCTGTCATCGGTGGGTCCGGAGGACCCACCCTACATTGGTCTTGCGCACCGCCAACGCGGGCATTCGATTCGCAAAATGATAGCGGGAATGCGGCGGAAAATGAAGAGGTTTCGGCGGGGCCGGCGGCGGGCTGTGTCACCCGCCCGGATACGTCACCTGCTTGCCGCGCACTTGGGCCCAGAGGGTCAGCGTGTGGGGGTGGGCGGACGTCGGGCTCAGGATGTGCCGCACGGCTGCGCCGCGGACGATGAGGGCGTCGGCGATGAGCGACCTGTGGCATCGCCACGGGACCGCCTCGGCGCAGAGGATGGCGATGCGTTTCGGGCGGGCCATCGCGATCAGGCGGTCCACGGCCCGGTCGAAGGGGGCGGTCTGCATGTAGTCGGCGAAACCCCGGAACGAGAGGTTCCGCCAGGCGGTGTTGGGCGAATCGCGCCGCGTGTGCCGCAGGCCGCCGAGGGCCTTGAAATGGATGTACCCTAGACCAGCGCGGCGGACGGCGGCCGCGAGCGCCTCGCGGTCGAACTGCGGGTTGTGGCGCGACCGCGGGATGGTCCGCACGTCCACGATCCGCTCGACGCCGTGGGCTTTCAGGAGGGCGATGAAGTCCTCCATCGAGTGCGTCGAGTGGCCGACCGAGAGGACTTCAATTGCGGATTGACAGCGAGGCTTCTCACCAGCGGCCGGGCGGCGCGCGGCACTGCGGCGTGTCCGCTGCGACTTCCCCTGCCGGCTCGTCCTGGTGCGCACGGCATGAAGTGACATGGGCGTACCCCCTGTTGGCGAGGTGGTTGGCGCTAGCGAAAACGCGGCGTGCTTCGTCCCCCGACCCGCCGTACCCCGTTCGCGACCCCTCTACGGGCCTACGCTTACATGGTATCAAGTGGACCCGCGCCGCGGGGAGAGATTCAAAATAAACGGTGCGCCTGGGGCGGCGAGCGGGTGCATGGAGAACCGGTGTGGCGCGTCCCGCAGGCCGGTCGCCGGAGCCTACTCGATCATGGCGAGGAGGCGCGCGACCGCGCGGTGCCCGAACTCGGTCTGCGAGATAATCAGGTGGCCCGAGAGGTATTGGATAGTGGCCGGGCCGCCCTCGTCGTCCCACGGGGCGATCTGCCGGTCATTGGCATGGCAGGCGAACTTCTTCACGAATTCGATGATCCGATCGGGGGACGGCGGCGTGACGGCCTCCTCCTTCGCGGGCGCGGCGCCGAAGAGGGTCGCGGCTCCCCCGCCGCCGGCCTTGCCGGCCAGGCTGCCCAGGTTCTCGATCTGGAATCGCGGGGCCTGGCCGCCGAAGTCGGGGATCTGGGCCATCGTCACCTGGATGCTGTAGGAGACGGTCGTGAGGGGAGTCCAGGATTTCTCGAGCGTCGTCACGAGGACGTAGCCCGCCTCGATCCGATACCCGCATTCCTTGGGCAGCAGCAGGCGGATCGCGTTCTCATAACTCAAGCCCGACGCGGTGATCGAGACGGGGATCGCCGCCAGGTCAATCCCGGCTTCCTCGAGGGCCTTGTCATAGACGATCGAGAAGTGGCCGATCTCGGCCAGGTAATCGAGGACGGCCTTCAGGGGCGTGTCGGTGAACTCGAGTTTGGGCTTGCCG
>Ga0315294_10007973_pt1 | contig 11627 bp, 7 predicted proteins | sample YL17G13_40_MG_FD_203626 | JGI IMG/M metagenome (GOLD analysis project Ga0315294, IMG submission 203626) | Sediment microbial communities from Yellowstone Lake, YNP, Wyoming, USA - YL17G13_40 | ecosystem: Environmental > Aquatic > Freshwater > Lake > Sediment | place: USA: Wyoming | collected...
TCATCCTCGAGCCTTGTCCGGGCCGTGCCGGAGTGGATCGTGTTCATGACGTTGCGGAGGAAGGAGTTGAAGGCCTGGGCCGGGTTTGCTTTCCCGGCCTGCGACGCGTTCGTGGTCCAGCGCCCCGTCCGGGGGGCCCTGTCGATCGTTCCCCGGTCGCATTCATGGAAGCCGAAGGGGAGGCCGAGCTTCCAGGCGAAGTAGGCCCTTAGGTAGAAGGGATTGTCGGCGCAATCGGGGTCCATGACGACCGCGGTCTTGGCAGCCGGGTCGTCTTCCCCGAGCCCGAGGCGGTTATGGAGGATGTTGCGCTCCGGGTCCCGCGTGACCTCGTGGAGAGCGGGCCAGGAGGATCGTTCGCCGGCGTCGTGGAACAAGGCGTCGATCCAGGCGGAATAAAGGGCTTCGGCGTCCCGGCCCCAGGTCCTTTCGTTCTCCCAGACCGCGCTTGTCGGCTTCCGGGGAGGGGCCGCTGACGATACACTGACCTCCAGGCTCCTGACGGTTTTCCGGCGCTCGACAAGAGAAACTGTGCAGCCCCCTTCAGATCCTAACCGGAACTCGGTGCTCCTCCAGAAAGGCGGCCCGCCGCCGTCTTTGGTTTTCCGGGGTTCGAGGGGACCCGAAGGGCCGTTAACGATGATCCGGGCGTCCCCGATGTCTCTTTCGCCGGCCGCCAGAACGTGCATGATCCCGCCGGGGACCGGATGTTTGGGAGAGATGAGCAGGGCATAAGATTCCCGTGTTTCGACGCTGCCGGCGGGATGCCCGGGGGAGGTCAACAGAGCATTTGATTTTGAAGCGCTGGCCCGCTTGACGGGACATCTGGAAGAAACCAACCGAGCTTCTGACCCGGTCCCGATCGACTTCCCTGCGGACAGAGCGCCCGCTAAAAGCACAGCGATGAACAAGACGGCCGCTCCCGCCGCATGCCCCCTCAAGCGACGCGCCGTTCGGATTTTTGTTACAGTGCCGGGCATTTTCTTCTAATTGCCATTTTACCCTGCCACGCCGCGAATATCCAGGTCCGGCGTTTTCCGGTTGACTCCCTTATAAAACCCCCGTATTCTTACTGTTAGAGGGATTGCGTACGCCGAGTCTTTTCGGAGTCCGGTTGTCCCGGAAAAACGATCAGATTAATCCGATGTTCGAACTCATGAGAATGGAAGGGAGGCTCTCTTGGGAGCAATAGGGAATGCGGGCGGGCGTCCAGCCGACGCTTCTAAAGCGCCGACGCGTTTAGACCTGCCATCTCACGACCAAAGAGAGCACCGGCCTTCGCTCTATCTTCTCCTGCTTTTTCTTGTCTTGGCGGCGAGCATCGTCGCCACCGGATATTTCTTTTACGGCCGTTTCGAGCAGAATTTCCGCGCCGCGGTCGAGCTCCAGCTTTCTTCCATCGCGGAGTTGAAAGTGGACCAGTTGGTCCAATGGCGAAAAGAGCGGATGGGAGACGCCTCCGTCTTTTACAAGAACAAGGCTTTTTCCGGGTTGGTACGACGCTTTTTAGAGAAACCGGCGGACGCGGAGGCGCGCGGCCTGATCCTCAATTGGTTGGGACGGGTTCAGGGTGCTTACCAGTGCGACCGGATTTTTATTCTGGACGCGCAGGGGATCGAGTGGTTGGCTGTTCCGGAGGCACCACCCGCACCCGTGGCGTCCCACGTGCTCCAACAGATTACCGAGGTTCTGAGCTCGGACAAGATAACGTTTCTGGATTTCCACCGGGATGCGCCCGATCGTCCCATTCATTTGAGTCTCGCCATTCCCGTCCGCGAAGAGTCGGATGGCGGCCAACCCTTGGGTGTTCTCGTGCTGCGCATCGATCCCGCGACATATCTCTATCCCTATATCAGCGCCTGGCCCATCCCCAGCCTGACGGCCGAGACCCTGCTTGTCCGCCGGGATGGAAATGACGCGCTCTTTCTGAATGAGCTCAAGTTTCAAAAAGACACCGCCCTGAAGCTGCGTGTTCCGTTGACATCAATGGATGTCCCCGCCGCGAAGGCGGTCCTGGGACAGGAAGGGATCGTGGAAGGCATTGATTATCGCGGTGTGCCGGTACTCGCCGACATACGCGGAATTCCCGATTCTCCTTGGTTTCTGGTCGCCCGCATGGACACCGTCGAAGTGTTCGCGCCGCTCCGGGCGCGGTTATGGCTGATGATCGGGCTCGTCGCCGTTCTGATCTGCGGTGCAGGCGCCGGCGTAGGGATGATCTGGCGCTTGCAGAGGACCCGCTTCTATCGGGAACGGTACAAGGCGACGGAGGCGCTGCTCCGGGCCGAAGAGGACTTCCGGCATTCTCTGGATGACTCACCGCTCGGGGTACGCATTGTTACCGCGGAAGGCGAGACGATATATGCCAACCGGGCGATCCTGGATATCTATGGATTCCGGAGCCTTGAGGAATTGAGAACGACACCTGTAGAGAAACGCTACACGGCTGAGAGCTATGCCGAGTTCAAGAAGAGATATGAAAGAAGACAGCAAGGTGAGGATTCCCCGTCCGAATATGATGTCAGCATCGTGAGGAAAAACGGCGAGGTCCGGCATCTCCTGGTCTCCCGCAAAGAACTGCTTTGGAGCGGCAAAAAGCAATATCAAACGCTCTACCGTGACATCACCGAGCGCAAGCGGTCGGAGGAGGAGCTACGGGAGAGCGAGGAGAAGTATCGTGCCATCATTGAAACGAATCAGGAATGGATATGGCAGATCAACAATGAAGGGATACATACCTTTAGCAACCCAGCAATAGAACAGATATTAGGTTACTCGATTGAAGATATAGTGGGAAAGAACGCAACGATTCACATGCATCCAGAAGACCGCCGAGAAATCGAAGAGATGCTTCCAAAATGGATCGAGAATAAAAAAGGATGGAACAATCTTGTATTGCGATGGATGCATAAGGATGGCAGTATACGCTGGCTGGAGAGCAACGCCGTTGTGATGTTGGATGTCAATGGTGAATTGATCGGCTTCCAAGGGTCGGACCGCGACATCACCGAGCGCAAGCTCGCCGAATTGGCGAGCTTGCGGGCGGAGGAGGCGTTGCGGGAGAGCGAAGTGCGTTACAGAACCCTGTTTGACGAATCCCTGGACGGGATCTGCCTGGCGGATGCGGAAACAGGCCTCATCATTGATTGCAACCAAGCGCTGGCGGCTTTAGTAGGCAGAGAGCGGGCGGAATTGATCGGGCAATCTCAAACGATATTGCACCCGCCATATAACGACCAGGCGGCCACCTCTCCCACATTCAGGCAACACCTGGTCCATAAAGAAGGTCATACTCTGGAAACGCAAGTTGTGACAAGTGCCGGCATCATCAGAGAAGTGGAAATCAAAGCCAATCAGCTGAATCTTCAAGGCAGGAAAACGCTGCAGGGAGTATTTCGCGACATCACCGAGCGCAAGCGGGCGGCAGAAGCCGTGAGAAAAAGCGAGGAAAAATACAGGGGTTTGACGGAAAACGTCAACTTAGGGATTTACAGAAATACCGTTGGACCTGAAGGCAAATTCATTGAAGCCAACCCCGCCATCGTTGGGATGTTTGGGTATAAAAGCAAAGAGGAATTCCTGGCTATAAACGTTTTAGAGCTGTATCAACATGCAGACGGCAGGAATAAGTTTAATGATAAAATGCTCAAAGAAGGATTTGTCAGAGGCGAGGAATTGTGGCTGAAAAAGAAAGACGGAAGTCCTTTTGTCGGCTCCGTGTCAGCGGTGGCCGTTAAGGACGAGCAGGGTCATGTGAAATATTATGATGGAATCATCGACGACATCACCGAGCGTAAGCGGGCAGAGGAGGCGTTGCGGGCTTCCCTGCGGGAAAAAGAAGTGCTGCTCCGGGAGGTTCACCACCGCGTCAAGAACAACATGCAGGTCATCTCAAGTCTTTTCAACCTCCAGGCCGGGCACACGACGAACGAGGAGTGCCGCGGGATTCTCAAAGAGGGGCAGACGCGCATCCGTTCCATGAGCCTCGTCCACGAAAAGCTCTATCAATCCCGCGACCTGTCGAAAATCGACTTCGCCGGCTACATCCAGAGCCTTGCGGTTCACTTGTTACATGTCTATCTGGTCAATCCAGCGCAGGTCCGGATGGAAACGGACTTCGAAGACGTGTCCCTGGACATCAATTCGGCCGTCCCCTGCGGCCTCATCCTCAACGAACTAATTTCCAATGCGCTCAAGCACGCGTTTTCGGAGGGCCGGACAGGGGTGATCAAGATTGGATTGAGGCGCGGGCCCGGAGGCGCGGTGGAGCTTCGGGTGGCGGACGACGGAGTTGGTTTCCCGAAAGGGTTGGACTTCCGTAAGGCCGAAAGCTTTGGACTACAGATCGTGAACCTGCTCGTCGACCAGCTGGAAGCGACCATCGAGATCGATAGAACGAAGGGGACGGCCTTCACCGTGACGTTCCGCAAGTTGAAATATGCGCTGCGGACTTGAGCGGATTTCCAAGGGCCTTCGCTCATTTTACGTCCCCGGGGGTGGGAGCCCGATCACTCACTCCGAAACCGGATCTCGCGCAACGGGAATTTGACAGCCCTTCCGGCTTCATGTATTAATTGAACTTCAAACCGCGTTTGGAAGGAACCCCGGCCACGAATGAATTTGTTTTCAAGCCTTTCGAGGAGATGACCCCGGAGGATTATGCCGCCGTCGGCTTCAAGTCCGGCCTGGAGATCCACCAGCAGCTCCTGACCGCCAAGAAGCTCTTCTGCCGTTGCCCGGCCGGCCGGTTGAGCGACGCGTTCGACGCCGAGATCCTCCGCCACATGCGGCCCACTCTCTCCGAGCTCGGCGAGTACGACGGCACGGCCCTCATGGAGTTCAAGACGAAAAAGGAGATCATCTACCGGATCAAGCGCGAGACGGTCTGCACTTACGAAATGGACGACACGCCGCCCTTCGAGCTTAATGAAGATGCCTTGGATATCGCCTTAGGCATCGGGATGCTTTATGACTGTAAGATGATCGACGAGCTCCATATTGCCCGCAAACAATACCTGGACGGGAGTATCCCCACCGGCTTCCAGCGGACGACCATCGTCGGCGTCGACGGCAGGGTCCCGTACAAGGGGCGCGACATCCGGATCGTTCAGCTGGGGCTGGAGGAGGACGCCTGCCGCGAGGTCAGCGATATCGGCCATAGGCGCGTCTATCTCACGGACAGGCTCGGCATGCCCCTTATCGAGACCGTAACGGCCCCGGACATGCGGACCCCCCAGGAAGCGGCCGAAGTCGGCCAGATCTTGCGTCGGCTCGTCCGGACGACCGGTAAGGTCCGGACGGGGATCGGGGCGGCTCGCGAGGACGTCAACGTCAGCGTCACGGGCGGAACGCGCGTCGAGATCAAGGGCGTCCCGCGCATCCCGCGGATCCCCCTTCTCACCTACTACGAGGCCATGCGGCAATGGAACTTGTTGCGGCTGCGGGACGAGCTGGCCCGCCGGGGGATCGTCACGGCCTCGTTCAAAGCTTCCACGGAAGACGTCGGCAAGGTCTTGCGCCGGACGGAGTATCAGCCGGTCCGATCGGCGGTCGCGAGCGGGATGACCGTCCACGGCGTCCGGCTCATCGGGTTCCGGGGCCTGCTGAGATGGCAGACCCAGACCCACACCTTCTTTTCCCGGGAGATCTCCGACCGGGTGCGCGTCATCGCCTGCTTGACCACCCTCCCGAATATCATCCACTCGGACAGCCCCAGTGAAACGTTGGCCAGCTCGGAGTGGCTGGCGGTCCGCAAGGCCATGGGCGCCGGGCCCGATGACACGCTTGTCATCGTCTGGGGTCCGGAGGCGGACGCCCGGCTCGGCGTCCAGGAGATCATCGCCCGGGCACGGGAAGCGACCGTCGGCATACCCTCCGAGACGAGGCAGGCTCACAGCGATGGGACGAACGGCTTCGAGCGCATCCTGCCCGGCCCTGACCGGATGTACCCGGACACCGACCTTCCGGCCAAACGGATCACGGCAGAACGGCTGGAAGGGATCAGGGCCTCGCTGCCCCCGAACATCCTGAGCCTCGAGAAGCGGTACAGGGAGATCGGCGTCCCGGTGGACCTGGTGGAGAAGCTATCTATCTCGCCGTTCGCCGCCCTGTTCGAGAAGGCGGTCGGGGAATGGGGTATGAAGCCCGCCCTCGTTTCCGTCGTCCTTGCCCAGTTCCCCGCTCGGCTGAAAAAAAGGGGCCTTTCCGCCGACGAACTCGACGAGGCGGCCATGACCTCCGTTCTCGCCGCCCTCAAGGATCGCCGGATCTACAAGGAAGGGGTCTTGCCGCTCCTCGAGCGGGTGCTCGCCGATCGGAAAAAGATCGAAGACCTCTGGCCATCTCCTGCTGATGATGCAAAGGTCAGAGCGAACGTCCGAGAGACCGCGGAGAACATGAAAGGCAGGAGATTTCGCAGAGAGGCGGCGCGGGAGCTTCTGGCCATGGGACGGCTCATGGACGAATGGCGGGGAAGGGTCGACGGCGCGGAGCTGGCGGCCCGGCTCAAAGAAGAGCTCGAAGGGACTTCCCGATGATGGACGAAAATCTTTACAAAGGATACAAGGGACGGGCTCTGGACGTCCTGAAGAGCTTCAATGCCCAGGTCTGGAGCGACGTCAGGATCACAACCACCGGGGGAGAGTTCACAGGCATCATCCTGCCGCGCTCCGAAGGGGCCGACTCCCTGCACGTCGTCCTTAAGCTCAAGTCCGGATATAACGTTGGGGTTCTGGCCGACAGCATCACCGCGGTCGACATCCAGGGGCGGAAGGAAGCCCATTACAAGATCCCGGAAAAGGAGTTCCCCTACGATCCGAAAAAGCCGCGAGTCAAGCTCCTGGGCACGGGAGGGACGATCGCCAGCCGGCTCGATTACCGGACGGGCGCGGTCATCCCGGCTTTCTCGCCGGGCGAGCTGTATGGTTCGGTGCCCGAGCTGGCCGACATCTGCAACCTGGAGACCGAGAAGCTTTACGGCGTCTTCAGCGAGAACATGGGGCCCGAGCAATGGCGTGGAACGGCCGAGGCCATCGAAAAGGAGATTGCCAAGGGTGTCCAGGGCATCGTCATCGGCCACGGCACGGACACCATGCACCACACGGCGGCCATCCTGTCCTTCATGGTCCAGAACTCGCCCGTGCCCATCGTCATGGTCGGTTCCCAGCGGTCGAGCGATCGGCCGTCCTCGGACGCCGCCCTCAACCTGATGTACAGCGTCAAGGCCGCGGCCGAGGGCGACATCGCCGAGGTCATGGTCTGCATGTTCGGGCCGACATCGGACCTCTACGGGCTACTGCACCGGGGCACCCGCGTCCGGAAGATGCATTCGAGCTACCGGTCCACGTTCCGGACGATCGGCGACATCCCCATCGCCATGGTCAGCCGGGAGAAGATCACGCCCCTTCGCCAGGATTACAAGAAGAGGCGGGCAGACAAGGACGTCGTCATCAACACGGCCTTCGAGGAGAAGGTCAGCATCGTTTATTACTACCCGAATATGAAGCCGGACATCCTCGACTCGCTCATCGACAACGGTTACCGGGGGATCGTCATCGCGGGGACCGGGCTGGGGCACGTCAACAAGCCGCTCTACCCGGCGCTCAAGAGGGCCAGGGACAAAGGCATCGCCGTTTTCATGACGGTCCAGACCCTCTGGGGATACGTCCAGATGTATGTCTATGACACCGGACGGGACATGATGGAGCTGGGGGTCATCCCGGCGGCCAACATGCTGCCCGAAGTGGCCTATGTCAAGCTGGGATGGGCGCTGGGACAGGCGACGGATTACGAAGAGGTCAAGAAGATCATGCTGACGCCCATTGCCGGCGAGATCACGGAGCGGGAACCATCGAACGGCTATCTCATCCTTCAGGGGGGGATCCCCGAGGTCGAGGAATTCATCTCGAAGTTCAAGAAGTAGGGGTCAGGTCTCAACATTTGACTTTTTTGTCAAATGTTGAGACCTGATCCCTCTGATCCCTTGCCTTTTTCCCCGTCTTTTGGTAGAACATTCTTCATCTCCGTCTGCGGCCTGGCCGGGGCCTTTCTCGGCAAGCCGTTCTTCGGGCAAGTTGGCGGATCATCAAGCCGGAGATTCAAAAGATACGACGGGCGATGAAGGGTCGATGACGGCTTTTGGCCTTGACGGGCGATACGCGACCAGCGATGAGCAACGAATTTGGAGGTTCAATATGGGCATGACGATGGTCGAAAAAATCCTGGCCGGGGCGACTCGCCGGCCTTTGGTCAAGGCCGGGGACGTGGTCGAGCCCGAAGTGGGCCTAGCCATGTCCCATGAGAACGCGGCCCTGGTCATCAATCAGTTCCGCGAGGTCTACAAGGATACGGGAAAAGAGGCGAAGGTCTGGGATCCTTCCAGGATCGCCATCATCTTCGACCATAGGGTCCCCGCCGAAAGCTCCAAAACGGCCACGAACCAAAAAAGGATCCGTGAGTTCGTCGCCGCCCAGGGCATCACGAAGTTCCACGACATCCGCGGCGATGAGGGCGGCATCTGCCACCAGATCCTGCCGGAAAGCGGTTACGTCCTTCCAGGTAAGATCGTGGTCGGCACGGACAGCCATACGACGAGCCACGGCGCCCTAGGCGCATTCGCGTTCGGCATCGGGGCGACCGAGATGGCCTCCGTCTGGGCATTGGGCATCGCCCTCAACGTTGAGGTCCCTAAGACCATCAAGGTTGTCGCCAGGGGCCGCTTCCCGAAATACGTCATGCCCAAGGACCTTATCCTCCACTTGATCGGGATGATTTCGGCCGAAGGGGCAAACTTCAAGGTCCTCGAGTTCCACGGCCCTGCGTTCAAGAGCATGTCCACGTCCGGGCGGCTGACGGTCTGCAACATGTCCGTCGAGGCGGGCGCGACCTCGGGCATCGTTCCTCCGGACGAAGAGACGCTCCGTTACCTCAGGGAAGAGGCGAAGGTCAAAGGGAAGATCGAGGTCATCGGTCCCGACCCGGATGCGTCCTATGACCAGGTCGTCGAGATCGACGTCTCCAAGCTCGAACCCCAGGTCGCCTGCCCGCACACCGTGGACAATGTCAAGCCTGTCGGCAAGGTCGCGGGCCTCAAGGTTAACCAGGTCGTCATCGGCTCCTGCACCAACGGCCGGCTCGACGATCTGGCGGTCGCGGCAAAGATCGTCAAGGGCAAAAAAGTGGCCCGGGGGACGCGCATGCTCGTTTTCCCGGCTTCCTACAGGATATTCAAACAAGCGCTCGACGCCGGCTATGTCGCCGACTTCATCAAGGCCGGCGCCGTGGTCATGAACCCGGGCTGCGGGCCTTGCCTGGGCGTCCACCAGGGCGCCTTGGGAGACGGTGAGGTCGCCCTGGCCACGACGAACAGGAACTTCAAAGGCCGGATGGGTAATCCCAACGCCGAGGTCTACCTTTGCTCGCCGGCCGTGGCCGCCGCGAGCGCCCTCACGGGCGTCATCACCGACCCGAGGAAAGGAGGAAGATGACATGGCCAAGGTGATTCTGAAGCTGGGCGACGACGTCTCTACCGATATCATCTATCCCGGACGCTACATGGCGACCGTGCTTCCAAGCGAGACCCCCCAATTCGCCTTCGCCGATAATACCGAATTCAACGCGAAGCTCCGAAGGAAGGAAGTTCCGGCGGGGAGCGTCATCGTGGCCGGCAAGAACTTCGGCTGCGGCTCCTCGCGCGAGCAGGCGGCTTCGACCCTCAAAGGTTACGAGCTCGTGATCGTGGCCCGCAATTTCGCCCGGATCTTCCTCCAGAACTCGATCAACCTCGGGCTGCGCACGATTGTTTGCCCCGACATCGAGGCGTCGGAAGGGGACGAGCTCGAGTTCACCGAGAATAAAGTCGTGAACACGACGACCGGCAAGGGCTTCGCGACCCTTCCCCTGCCGAAGGCGCGGCAGGCCATCATCGACGCCGGCGGGCTCATCGCCTACACCCGGAAGCGGGTCATGAAGAAGATATGACCGCGGGCCTCAGTCCGCGCGGGAGGCTGTCATGAAAACATTGATCCTCTATGCGACCCGGCACGGCTGCGCGGAAAAGTGCGCCGCGAAGCTCGGCGCCGCGCTCCAAGGCGAGGTCAAGACGGAGAATTTCAAGGACGCCGGAGCGATCGGTCTCGCGGATTACGAGGCCGTCGTCATCGGTGGTTCCATCCACGCCGGAAGGGTCCAGAAGAGCGTGAAGGACTATTGCGCGAAGAACCTCGAGGTCCTGAAAAAGAAGCGCCTCGGCCTGTTCCTGTGCTGCATGGAAGAAGGGCCGAAGGCCGAGGAGCAGTTCGCCGGCGCCTTCCCTGATGCTCTGGTTCGCGCGGCGACGGCCAAGGGCCTGTTCGGCGGGGAGTTCGATTTCGACCGGATGAATTGGCTGGAAAAAGCGATCATCAAGAAGATCTCCAAGATCGACGCGAGCGTATCTAAGATCAAGGAACAGGCTATCCTGGATTTCGCAGCGGTCCTTAACGGCCCGGCCGGCTGAACGGCTTGGAATAATAATCGCATGTCTAAAGCGGTCGCGGCGCTCCTCGCTCTCACGGCCTACGCAGTCCTTTCCCTGGGCATGGTCCTCATGAAGAAGGGGATCGCCTGGATCGGGCACAAGGGCCCCAAGGACGGAGCTTGGCGGCGGGACCTTGGAACCTGGATCGCGGGGTTCCTGCTGTCCAACCTCTACGTTGTCCCCAGCCTGATGGCCCTCAAGACGCTGACGCCCCATATCGTCGCGGCTTTCGCGGGCTTCGGGGTCGTTGTCCTGGTTCTCCTGGCCGCGGCCGTTCTCGGCGAGAAGCTTTACCGTTCGGACGTCCCGTACACCGCCGCCATTTTTCTGTCCATTATCCTGCTCAACATCTACGAGCCGTCCCCGGGAAAGGCCGCCTTGAACATTCCCCTTCTCGCGGGCGCCGCGGCGTTTCCGCTGCTTCTCTTTGCGGCGGCCTTCGCTAAAGGCATGGCCCGGTCGGTCAGGGCCGTGATGTTCGCCTCGGTCTCGGGGACCTCGACGGGCATGGTCGTCGTCCTGATGAAGACCCTGGTCGAGATCTATGGCTTTCGAGTCGGCGACTACCTCCATTCGCCCTATGTTTATCTCTACCTGCTCTTTTCCCTGACGGCCTTCATCGCTCTCCAGCTCGCTTACAGGATCGAGTCGATGATGCGGACGGGGCCCGTTCAATACGGTTCGTCCATCGTTTACCCGGCCGTTTGCTCCGCCCTTGTTTTCGGGAACGTGATCCGCCTCATCCAGATCGCGGCCCTGGCCGCGATCATCCTGGCGATTGCCGGCATCTTACGGAGGCACTGACGGATTTGTTGGGGCTATTCAAGCCCGAGGTATTTCCGAATATGCTTTGCAAGGACGTTGTCAATCTCGGAATGCCTTGGAACAGGTTGCTTCATGCCATTCTTTGGGTTGATGTAGATATCATGCTTGGAACCTGGCCGTAATAGGATACAACCAGCTTGTTGGAGTTCCTTCACGAACTCCTTTCTTTTCATATGGCGATAGCTTTTTCTTGATAGTTATCCGGGACATCCTCCAGGATCATCATTTGGTAGGCGTCCCTGAGATTGACCTCAAGTTCCTTCAATGTTTTTCCTTGGGTCATGAT
>Ga0315294_10007975_pt1 | contig 11626 bp, 6 predicted proteins | sample YL17G13_40_MG_FD_203626 | JGI IMG/M metagenome (GOLD analysis project Ga0315294, IMG submission 203626) | Sediment microbial communities from Yellowstone Lake, YNP, Wyoming, USA - YL17G13_40 | ecosystem: Environmental > Aquatic > Freshwater > Lake > Sediment | place: USA: Wyoming | collected...
TGAGGCAGTCCAGCCGGGCGTGGCGATGTTGAAGGAACTTGCCTTATCTTGCTCAGTGATCAATATTGTCCAGGGAATCTTGCCGGATTCCGGGGATAAGGTCACCTCACTTGTCACCCCGGCCGCGTCGTGAGAATACATCCCCAGCCATATTACCAACGCGACAACGAGTGCCCTGACTTTCAGCAACGAATATCGCCTGTTCTTGTGCACTGTTATAGGATTATAGTGACAGTTATTTGTTTAGGCAACTTCAATTACTCCCTTGCTCGCGGGACGAGTAGAGGTTTCAAGACAGGTGATGGTGAAAAGTTTTCACTAATGGGGCTGGTCTAATAGTTCCCAACAGCTGGCACACGGATATACAAAACGGTGTACAATTTTTTCTTTTTTATAAGTCACTAATATCACAGAACTTATAAAACGTGAATTTTTGGCGAGTTGGCAGATAATAGGTTGTATGGTTGTAGCCCAGTTGTAGGATTTATCAAGCCGAAAAATATGAGAAATAGAAAAAAATAAAACTATGTCTAAATGAGAGAGCTATATCATATTGGAAACACTGTGGCCCCTCCGGCGTGCAGGCACTCATTCCACCAGTTGTAGGCGGGCACTCTAAGCCGTTCGATCATTGGACTATCGTAGGACATCTGAGAGATCTTCTCAGTCAGGGTCATCCGACCGATCAAGTCAGACACACGGTCGTTGATGGGCAGCTTGGGGTTCATGAACGGCATCTTCTCGGCTGCCGGAACGACTGGCCCCTGCGTACGTATAGTCCCTACCCGGTACGAGGTTGCGACTAGTAGGACCGCTGGCAGCAAGACAACGAACAGGGGTGTGTTGTTTTTCATAACTTGACTCCATTCTTTTACTTGGACCCTATACTTCTAAGACGGTAAGGAACGGCCTGGCACCGCTTGATTTCAATCGATATCACCTTCTGTAGACTTCGACAACTACCCAAGGTATCCAGCTAAGACCGAAAGTCAACGACCAAAAGCCAATACCATAAACACAGAAGGTAATACCGGACAATGAGAGAACGTGTTTACTCGGCGAAGATCTCGATGCCGTTGATCGCCGGATTTTGTACATTCGGTGTAAACGTAATCCTCAACTTGCCGTCGGTCACCACAACGCCCTTGTACTCGCGCTGGATCGCCTTATACGGCCCGCCGACCTCCTTGAAGATGTCGAAATCCTTCTCCGGCTTCTGCCCCTGCACGGCAAACGAATACACCCGCTGGCCGACGCCAGTGATGCCCGTGTAGGTCTCGGCAAAATGCAGGCGGACGGTGTACTTGCCGTTGGGAAGGTTGAACTCGTACGCACTCATGCTGTATCGCTCGGTCCGGAAGATCTGCGGAAACGCGACATTCGGAACCTCGAAAGTCTCCATCCGCTCAACGGTCATTCCATCCAGCGGGCTCAGCGACGCGCCGGGAGCCTTGACCTCATCGGGCAGCCAGAGGTTGCCATTCTTGTCGGTGTAGGGCTGATTGGCCCCACACGCCACCCTGATCACCAGCTTGGATGCAGCCGGAACCGCCGGAGGTGCGGGCAGCATCGGCATAGCGGCCTTGAAGATGTGTTGGGCAAAGAGATACAGATTATTGGCCCATTCGGTAGCGTCGTGGGCATTGGAATCGACATGCCAGACATGTGGCACGTCCTTTTCTTTGAGGTAGTTATGGATGCCTTGGCTGATGCGGATCAGGCCGTCCTTGTTGCCGCAGGCCAGCCATAGGAGCTTCAATTTCTCCTTGGCGGCTGCCGGGTCAGGTACAAGCTCGGCGGGCGATTTGGTGTTGGGGGCTGATGAGAAACCGCCAATCCAGGCGAAGATGTCGAGGTGAGCCAGACCGAAGTTCAAGGACTGGCCCCCACCCATCGACAGGCCCGCTAAAGACCGATGCTCACAGTTGGTGTAAACAGAGTACCTGGCCTGGATGGCGGGAATCACGTCGTTGAGCAGATCGCCTTCAAACGCGGCGAAAGCCGGCGCGCTGGCGAAGACATTGCCTTCGGCTCGGTTGTTCTTCTGGGCCCGGCCGTTGGGCATGACCACGATCATCGGCTGAATCTTGCCGTCGGCCAGCAGGTTATCGATGATGTTCTCCGGGTGGCAAAGGCGCTGCCATTCCGTCTCGTCGCCACCGATACCGTGCAGCAGATAAAGCACCGGGTATTTGTGGTCGGACGAATAACTGGGCGGTGTGTAGACGAGCATTTTTCGACGGGTTCCTACCGTCTTTGAGTCATACTCAACCATCATCAGCTCGCCGTGAGGGATATCCTCACGCCTGGCATTGAATCCAGGGGGCGGGTTGGCAAAGGCGGGCTTATCGTCCGGCCCCAGCGTGATTTGACCGCCGAATCCGGGTCGTCCTCCGCCTCTGCGGGCATCCGGTGAGGGTGCGTCGCGTGAAGTGGCCTCAGACGCAGTTGGTGAATCGGAATCCTTGAACAACAGTTGAGCGAACTCTTGCAGGCTGCGTCGCCAGGACAGGAACTCGTGGGCCGTATCCGGGGAGACGTAAAAGACACTGTTGATACCGGCTTGTTTCAATGCGTCGGCGTTCGCCTTAGGATCGCCACCAAAGCCTCGACGGTCGCCGCGTCCGCCACCGAGTTCGCGGCTGCCGTAGCTAACGAATACCAGCTTAACCTTCTCCTTGAAATCGGGCGTGTTGTTGACATCATCCGAAGAGATGGTCCCACCGCTGAAGAGGCCGATGTGGGAAAACTTATCGAGATTCTTCAGGGTAATTGACTTGGTTTCCATTCCACCCATGGAGAGGCCGGCCATGGCGCGATGGGGTTGATCGGGGAGCGTACGGAAGTTGGCGTCGATGTAGGGGATCAACTCGTCGACGAGAACCGTCTGGAAGGGACCGATATCGAAATTTCTGAGACCGCCGAACCGGATTTCGTTGGTCATGCCGTAGGTCATCACAATGATGAAGGGCTTGGCCTTCCCCTCGGCGATCAGGTTGTCCATGATCAGGTTGGCGTGGCCTTGGTTGCTCCAGGCAGTTTCATCCTCGCCCCAGCCGTGCTGCAGGTACAGTACCGGATATCGTTTGGTCAGGTCCTTGTCGTAGTCAGGCGGCGTGTACACAAAGGCGCGGCGTGAAGTGTTGGTACTCTTAGATGGGAAAAGAATCTGCTCCACTCGGCCGTGGGAAACGTCCTTGAGGGCGTAGAAATCCTGGTCATGGGCGGGGATTTCGATGCCACTTTCCCAACGAGTAGAACCGTAAAAGTTCAACGTGCCGGGATCGTTAAATGTCCCTCCATCAATCGTGAGATGATAGTAGTGAAAGCCTTCATCCAGTGGACTTGCCGTAGTGCCGACCCAGGAGCCGTCCTCGGCTTTTGTGAGGATGGTACCCACGCGTCCGCCCAGACTCACGCTGACGCTTTGGGCTTGGGGTGCCACGATGCGAAATCGAGCATAGCCTTGAGAGTTAACCTGCGGATACTGCTGACCGGGTTGGTTCAAGGTCGAGGGCTTGAAGTCTTCTTTAATCGTTGGCTGGTCCGTCTGAGCTAAACAGGTTCCACTTGTTATTACGGCTGCCAACAAAATAATTATGAGCCTGTAATTCATTTGATAGCCTCCTAAGTTAATTAGTTTTTGCCATATCTTCTCGATACATTGACTCAAATTTTATCTTCCAAGAAAAAACTTGTCAAAAAGTTTAATACTAACTAACATTTATTCGCCGTAGGCTGGTAAATCCTTTATACCCAAAAGGACTCTTTGGTCAACCTAAAGAAAGGAACTTTGTTATGAACAATCCCATTTTCTTGTGGTTTGCCGTTACGGTACTGATATCTGGTAGCACCCTTTTGGCTTCAGCGGCCGAGCTGGCCCCCCAGACCCAGCCTTCTACGCCGTCAACTGTGCGTTCGGACGCTCACACGCTGCCCTTTGCCACACCGCTACAGTGGAAATCTACAGGTGTGCTTATCAAGCCAGTGTCCGATGAGACACACAACATCGTGTCCGTCAAAGACCCAACGATTGTCCGTTATAACAACAAATGGCATATCTATGCGACCACCGCCAATACTCAGGGCAATTGGAGCATAGTCTATCTTAGTTTTGCGGATTGGTTGGATGCCGCTAAAGCCAAACCCTATTACATTGACAACAATCCGAACCTGCGCGGCTATCACTGTGCCCCACAAGTCTTCTACTTCCGTCCGCATAAGAAGTGGTACCTGATCTACCAATCTCAGCACCCGCAGTATTCAACCACTGATGATATCTCCAAGCCGGAAACCTGGACCAAGCCGGAGAACTTCTTTGATACTAAGCCAGCCAGTGCCCCGCGGCTCTGGATCGACTACTGGATGATCTGCGACGACACGCACGCCTATCTGTTCTTCACCGGGGATAACGGCCGCGTATATCGCAGCCGGACAAAGATTGAGGACTTTCCCAAGGGCATGAGCGACCCGGAAGTTGTCATCGAGGGTCCACGAAATGACGTTTTCGAAGGAAGTATGACCTATAAGATCAAGTGTACAAACACCTATCTGACACTGGTCGAGGCCATCGGTCCGGCACGGTACTATCGCGCATGGATATCCGACTGCCTTGACGGCGAATGGACGCCGGTTCAAGATGCAGATACGTGGCAGAAACCCTTTGCAGGGATCAACAACGTTACCTTCGAAAATGGCGTCACACCCTGGACAAGGGACATCAGCCACGGAGAGCTGATTCGCGATGGATATGATGAAACGCTGACCATTGACCCCAACAACCTCCAATTCCTTTATCAAGGTCGCGATCCGGCAATCAACGGACGCTACGACCAGTTGCCCTATCGACTCGCTCTCCTGAAATTGGCCCATTCCAGGAAGTAGGGGTCAAAAGCGGGTGTAAACCGGCAGCCGTTAAAATGTTGCTTTACGGCTCATATCGAAAGGTTTTAGGCAATCAACGTAATTTTGTTGCGAAAGAACGCATCACATATATAAGGGGAATATTATGAAAGCTAAACTTTGGATCGAAAGTGCTCTCACCTGTTTGCTCGCAGCGGTCTCTTTCGCCGGGGGAACGAAACAATTCACGCTGAAAAAAAATCCCATCATCTGGGCTGATGTTCCGGATGTCGCGGCCATCCGCGTCGGCGACACCTATTATATGAGCAGTACCACCATGCACATGAGCCCCGGCTTGCCCATCATGAAGTCGAAGGACCTGGTCAACTGGGAACTGATCGGTTATGCCTACGACACACTGACAGACAATGAGGCCCTTAGACTGGAAAACGGCAGAAATGCCTATGGTAAGGGATCCTGGGCCAGCAGCTTGCGCTACCACAACGAGACTTTCTATGTGTCAACGTTTTCCAGCACGAGTGGCAGGACTCATGTATATACCACGAAAGACATAGCAAAAGGCCCATGGAAAGAAACGACGTTTGCACCTTCGCTGCACGACCATTCGTTATTCTTCGATGATGACGGACGTGTCTATATGCTCTACGGTGTTAGTAATCTTCGCCTTACCGAGCTGACAGCGGATGCCTCTGCGATCAAACCGGGGGGTTTTAATGAGGTGATTATCAGTAATGCCAGTGCCGTAGTCGATCGCAATATTGGTTTGCCGGCTGAGGGTTCGCAATTACGCAAGATCAATGGCAAGTATTATGTCATGAATATCACATGGCCGCGAAATGATATGCGTACGCAGATTGTTCATCGGGCCGACAAGATCACCGGTCCCTATGAGGGTAGGGTTGTCCTTCATGACCAGGGTGTTGCCCAAGGCTGCCTCATCGACACTCCGGAGGGTGATTGGTATGCCCTTCTGTTCCAGGATCACGGTGCGGTTGGACGAATTCCCTATCTGGTTCCGGTTAAATGGGAGGATGATTGGCCTGTTCTTGGTGTGGATGGCAAGGTGCCAATGGTCTTGGATATTCCTGCCGGCAAGGGAGGCTTGGCCAATATCGTGGCCTCCGACGAATTTACTCGAAAGCCCGGCGAACCGTCACCTCTGGCGTGGCAGTGGAACCACAACCCCGACAACTCCTACTGGTCGATCGGCGAACGGAGCGGTTACCTGCGGCTGACCACCGGGCGGGTGGACAAGGAGGTCGTTCAGGCCCGTAATACACTTACCCAGCGTACCTTTGGCCCGGTGAGTTCCTCGACCACGAAAATCGAGGTAGGTAATATGAAAGACGGTGACTACGCCGGATTGATTACTCTGCAAAAGAAATACGGCTTTGTCGGTGTCAAAATGGAAGACGACAACAAGTCAATCGTCATGGTTAGTGCCCAATCTAATGCGCCCGAGGAGGTCGAGAGCGTTCCACTCAAGCAGCAAACCGTGTATCTCAAGATCGACTGCGACTTCAGGGACCGTACGGACAAAGCCTATTTTTACTACAGCATAGACGGCAAGACATGGACGAAGATCGGCGCAGTCCTACATATGGCCTACACCCTGCCGCACTTCATGGGCTACCGCTTCGGATTGTTCAACTTCGCTACCAAGACCGCAGGCGGATCCGTGGACTTCGACTACTATCGCGTGAGCGATGAGATCAGCGTGGAACAGCCGCGTCATGAAGACCCTGTACCGGGGGGCGGGTAAATGTGGCAAAGTAATTCTGTCGGAATTGTCAATTCGGCTTTATTAGGGGAACGGGTAGTTGGTATGTTGGAAATCGTCCAAGGATGTGTTTTGTAGTTGAATAGGGTACCGCCACTTAGCGATAGCTATGCCAAAGTGAATCGGATATATAAAACGGTTGCGTTTTTTATCTTTTTAGTAACTCATTGATAAAGAAAGACTTATAGAACCAGAATTTTATAAAATTGGCAGATAAGGGGTTGTGCGGTTGTAACCCAGTTGTAGTCAATGGGCACTGCAATGGCATGCGTTAAATCGACCGTCCCGTCCGTGCGCGCGCACTGGCCCTCGCAGGCTGGCGGGATTGATGCAGAAGATTTTGATGAGTTTTTCTCCTCGATGGTTGGTGTCGAGGAATAGTTGCACTCTTCGAAAGACTTAACATTGGCGATTTGGTTTTTTTGGCATCATACTCGCCCGCCCGCCCACCGACCACGTGATCTCCTGTAAATGAGCAACGAGTCAGACAAGTCAAACATGTAGGATATCGAGGGGATCAAACTGTCTGTTGAGTATTGTCCGGCTTTCAAAACCAAGCCATCGGTCCAACACCGTTGCATAAACCCTCCGAAAGTCGATTTTGAACTTCGCAGCGCCGTTGTCCAGGTCAGTGAGGCTGGGATGCGATCCGATAAGACCCGTCTTTAGCTTACCGCTCGCCAGGAAGACAGGAGCGGCGGCGCCATGGTCCGTACCACGACGGCCATTTTCTTTGACGGTTCGGCCAAATTCCGAGAACGTCATCAGCAGAACCCTATCCAGTACCTTGTCACGTTTTAGATCGTGGACAAAGGCAGCGACTGATTCGGACAACTGGTACAGTAACGCGCAATGGTTCCCCAGTTGATTAGCATGGTTGTCAAACCCACCGATTCCACCGCCGCCGAACTCGATGAAGAATATCCGGATGCCGATGTCAGCCCGAATTAGTTGGGCAACGGCGCGCAGGTGTCCAGCAAGCCCGAATGGCGGGTACTCGGCGGTATTGGCCATTGTCTGTGCCGTCGCTTCAATCCTTCGGCTGTTGGCATAGGCGACAGTCCCACACTGCTGGAGGAAGTCCAGCAGCGGGTTGTCACGATTGGCGCGGGGCAGTTCTGCGAAGCGGTTACTCTGAGATGGGTCGTCTGGTTGGCCGGGCATTTGGGCAGTCACGAGGTCACTGGGCAGGCGGATTGACGGGACGATTACGTCCTTTGCATTCAGGCCAAAAGGTTGGGCAATCGGCCCGACGAATACGGCGGGCGCATTTGTCCTATTCGGGCTTCGGATGCTGTCGATAGCCCTACCCAGCCAGCCGGTCTGGCGATTGGATTGATATGGGTCGGCGGTGTGCCAGATGCGCATTGCGCCCTCGTGAGACCGATCTTGATTCGGGCAGCCCACGCCCTGAACGATACTGATATATCCGGCCTTGTACAGTTGCAGGAATGCTCCCATCCGTGGGTGAAAGCCCATTAGCGAATCGATCTTGTGCAACGCTTCGGTCGGCAGACGCAAGGTGGGGCGGTTTCGGGCGTATTCATCGTCGGCGTACGGAACGACGGTATTGAGACCGTCGTTGCCTCCGGAGAGTTGAACGACCACAAGGACGGTGTTACGGTCATCACGCCGGCGCGAGGCCATCGCCGAGCGAACCAGGAGACTTGGCGCAGCCGGCGCGAATGACAACAGCGTTGAAGTCCCCAAGGCGCCCTTCAAAAAATCGCGGCGGGTATAGAACATAGCCTTTTCCCTATAATCTAAGTCAGGTTAAACTCAGGGACTGTGGCAACAGTATGAGTGAAACGACGCAGCTTATCTTCGAAGTCATTGCCGGCGCTGTCGGCGGGCGCTTGCGCCGTTTTCAGCACAGCGTCATAAACGCCGGCATCCAGGTCGCCCTGCAGAAACAGGTCGAGCAGAAACCTCGCGGCGGATCCCGGTGTCGAGGCCCCGTGTTTCCGGGCGATTAGCAACGGATTTAGTTTGCCACCGTAAGGCCCTGAGCCTTGCAGTAACCCCAGGGCAAGATTGTATCGTCCGACCAGTGTTGCGCTATTGATCCAGTGCAGTCCGCCGGTCCAGCCGTTCACCATCTGTGGATGGTAGAGGTTCTGGCCGAGATTGGCGAGGTCTTGTGCAAGCTGTGTTGTAGAGACCATCCCTTCCAGGCCTCTGACGATTCCCAAAGCAAACTCGACCGGGCATTTAATCCGCCGCCGATACGCCGCCTCTGAGAAAAACAGATTGGACCGCAGCATTGTCTCAACAAGTTTTAGTATGTCATAGCCCTTTGCAAAGGATTCAGCCAACGGAGCGATCAGCTCTGCTTGTGGTTCCTCGGTTTCACTTATAAGAAACCGGTACAGCTTACGGACTAACGTTTGCGCAGTGGCGGGCTGCTCGAGAACTATCCGCGTGACATCGTCGCACGTGAAGCTGCCCTTTTGACCAAGGATGTTCTTGACGCCACTATCGTGTTCGCGATCGATATAGCGAAGCTGGCCTCTGAGCACGAACCAGCCCGTACAGGCCCTGGCAGCTTCGCTGACATCTTTCTCTGTGTAGCTGCCGGGACCGAGGCTGAAGGCATCCATAAGCGACCGGGCGTAGTTCTCGTTCGGAAGCGCCTTGCGGTTGGCATCGGCCCCGAGCCATAACAACATGGCGGGATCGCGAGAGATTTCCTGCAGGAGGGTCCGGAATGAGCCGAGGGCCTGGCTCCGCAAAAGTCGGATGTGGCGCTGCATTAGGCGGACGTCATTGACGTTTGCGGCATTCGTAGCGAAATGGCTGTGCCAGAAGAGCGTCATTTTCTCCAGCAACGGATGCGGGGTCTGAATCATCCGCCGCAGCCACCACGCGCGCAGCTCGTTCACGGAGTCTTCGGCCGAGGTTTCATACTCGTCATACTCACGGTTGAACGCTGCAACATCTGCCTGCGGCCTCAATAGTCTCTCGATGGTCCGCTGTGGTCCGTCAGAGAGGGCTTGTTGCAGCTCGTCCCAAGCAGCGCCGAAAGCCGCGCGGCGGTACAGGTGCCCTGCCTGGGCAAGATTCCAGGGCTGTTGAGGGCTCGGCTCGTATGCAGCCCAGGCCCAACCGGGATCGCCTGGTCTGTCGGCTACCGTCGCGTCAAGCTGCCCCCCACGGGACCGGGGGCCTGACTGATATTCTGTTGCGGGTCTGTTCCTAAGCACAACCATCAAAAGCTCCTATTCGGTACAGTCGAGCCATTCGCGCCTAATGGCACATTGGCACACAACGCCGGCTACTGTATGTTCAGCTTTGCTTCCAGTCGCGCCAGTGTAAGCTCCCCCTCCTTGCCGATGCTTAACTTGACGTATTCCACACACTTTGCCAGGCCGATGAGCATATCAATCCCGGCTTCAGATTCCTCTCGCGTCCTGCCCTTCTTGACCATGTCCCCACGCACCAATGTCTGGCGGTTGGCCTTCAGGATCGACGCCAACTGCTCTGCGTCGATTTCCACTAAGCTGTGGGTTTCGGCTAACGGCTTGGGCGGGCGCTCTATCTCCCGGCCCAGGGCATCTATGAGGTCTCGTGCCAGACCGTCGGTGGAGCTAAGGACCAGATAGTCGCCCGGCATGGCTATGGCGGGGCGGAAATTGAATCGCTGGTCCAGCCTCGTTTTATCCTCAACCTCCGCGGAGGAGAAATAGGCCACGGTAAACTTCGTTTCTCCCTGGATTGGACGGTCGATAATCAATCCGGGCATGGCTTGTTGGCCGCGGGTGAAGTTTATCAGGCCCACAGCCTTTTGCCACGCCTCCTCGACCACTATATCGAACTGCTGCGGGTTGTGAAGCCGCAGGATCGCGGCAAAGGCCGGCAGCTTCACCTGCGGCGCGCCTATGGCCGGGTCGTATTCCTGCTCGGCCACAACCAAACGAATCTCAGGCTTCGTCTGCGCCAAGACTTCATTAGTCAGGTCGCGCCCGCTGAAGAAAATGCCCATCATGTTCTCGAAGAAGATCAGCCCGGACGTGCGTTCCGGAAAGAGGTTGTCTTTCGCTGCGTAGAACTGATACAGGTCACGATAGACACTCAATGCAGCAATACGCCGAGGCACAGACAAGTTCGGCAGAGCACCCTCATCGCTTTTCTGGGGCAAGGCAAAGGCCGCGGGATTTGTCGGACTTGCTGATCTGCCGTCCACCAGTGCTCGTAAGACCAACGTCGTATGCTCAATGTGCAGTCCTAATGCCAGCCGGCTCGAATCACGCAGTGATTCAACAATTCCAGTGAAGGCCAGCGCCGCCAGTGGATTGCCTCGCTGCTTCTCAAGAAGCTGAGCAACATTCGGAAGCTGCAACAGTGGCCTGAGGTTCACAAAGGCTGCGGCAACGGCGTCAGGCCCGACTGCCTGCCTTGCAGCCCGGTAAGCGACATTCGATGTCAGGGTTTCGTTCTCGTCTTTGTCGCGAAGCTCCAGTACGGTTCTGAGGCCCTCCGGACGATTGGCGATGACGAGCCTGCTGCCGATGATCGCATGCGCTTCTTTTCCGTCGAACGTCCACGCCGTGACATCCTTGTACTGTGTCGATGCCACACGATCCGCCTGGCCATTTTTCTCGGCTTCGGAACGGGCAATACCGAGGAACACCTCGTGAAGGCGATTGAGCATAGTCTGGTCTTCGGCGTCGATGATCAACAGGACAGTATCGCCAGGACACACGGCAAGAGTGATGCCGCCGCCGGTCAGCTTTGCTATGCCCGTCCGCCAGTCCGTGTCCAGCGTAGTCTCCAGAAACTTAATCAGATTGAGAAGCTCGTTAAACTTGGGCTTGGCTGCCTGGCTACGGTATATAGGCGAGGCAGTGATCGCCGCGGTGGCCTCCTTGCCGGCGACCAGGTCGAGCAGCGCCTTAGGCCGCGACAGCTCCAGAGAAATCACCGCGCCGGCCGGGATCCACCGGGCCGCCGGAGGCAAGGGCCCTCCGCTGGGAGCCCCAAGTG
>Ga0315294_10007976_pt1 | contig 11626 bp, 12 predicted proteins | sample YL17G13_40_MG_FD_203626 | JGI IMG/M metagenome (GOLD analysis project Ga0315294, IMG submission 203626) | Sediment microbial communities from Yellowstone Lake, YNP, Wyoming, USA - YL17G13_40 | ecosystem: Environmental > Aquatic > Freshwater > Lake > Sediment | place: USA: Wyoming | collected...
TGCGCCGCCGCGCAGAAAGGCCCCAGGAGGTGTTCTGATAAATGACTGCCGCCAGTCCGCCGCCCAGCGAGACCATGCCGCAGCGATCTCCCAGCCACGACCAGGGATACCAGCCGAATACCTTCTCCCAGGTCACGCCGCTCGACCAGGAGCGCGGCGCATTCGAGCGGCCCACCGCAAGACAGCGATAGGACTGATTCGTGGGATTGTTCGGCGGGGGCGCGCCGATGGAATCTCCGCTGTCGTCCACCCACTCCTCGTCGTTGAGGTTGTTGCTGATGGTGTGCACCAGGCAGTAGGCGCTGCCCCCAGCCTGGGTGCGATAGATGCGGCGAGCGGTGGTGCCCGGCGGTCCCTGGTCAACGTTCCAGACGCGGGTGCGTTTTGCCGGGAGAGTGTTCGTTGTTGGCGGCTGTGGCCCGCTGGACACCGGATTGAAGACCTCGATGTAGTCGGTGTTCCAATCCGGCTGGGTGTGGATCAGGTAGTATGGGCCGCCGGCCGAGGTCGCGTAGTAGACCTTGCGCCCGCCGTTGCGCAGCGAGCGCGGAATCGCCATGCGGATGGAACGGTTGTTGGTGGGCAGGTTATAGGCCCCATAGCTGCCTGGCGTGGTCTCGCCGTCCCCTGAGGTGCCGTCGCTCTTGTAGAAGGTCACCTTGAAGTAGTGGTAGCCCGCCTGGAATGTCCCCACGTTCGGGTTGGAGAACTGACTGGGCGCGCCGGGGAGAGCGGCCTGCGCGCGAGTCGTCACCTGCCGGTAGTAACCGCATCCCAGCTCGCTGCTCGCAGACTGATAGGCGAGAGCGTAGCGGTAGTTGCCCACCAGGAGATCGTCGCCGTAGAGCAGATCCACCCACGGCATCTGCACGGTTACCTTCGGCGAAGTGACAAGCCAGAGATAGCCATCGGGGTCGATCTCCAGCCCGTTGTAGTCAGGGGTGTAGGGCGGCCCGAAGCCGTCCACATAGGGTAGGCCAAGGTCAACGGGCGCATCCAGAGTGAGCGCACCGGTGTCGGGGTTGATTGTCCCCTTCACTCCCTGGAGCGCGTTCGCAGTCTGCTGCCCGGCCTCCCAGAAGAACTGGCGGTGCCACCAGGCGAACAGGCCGTCTTGATCGTCCACCAACAGGCAGGGCGTCCTCCAGCCAGGCCCGCTGGTTCGGTAGTAAGGATCGCCGATATAGGGGAAGTCGATGTGACCTTTACTTGCCCAGCCTGCCGCCGCGAGCAGGTTATCCTTGTCCCCGCGGTAGAAATGCAGGCGGAACACATCGCCCACTGACTCGCAGACCGCGGTCCAGGCATGCCCCTTGCTGTCCGCCGCGCAGCAGGGGGAGGCATTGTCATATTGACCGTTGTCGAACGAAGAGATGATGACGCGGCCCCATGCGCCCGTCCAAGTCGGAAGGGCCTTTCCCGAAGGGAGAACCAGCGGCGGCCGAGGTCGAATGTTGCGAGCAGTCACGAGCGTGCCCCTGTCGAGCCGGAGCCAGGGCACGCGCTCGCCGACAGATGGCATGGCATTGCCGGCCACAAGGACCCGCTCCTGGCGGTTCTCAAGACGCACCTCGCCGGGGCCGAGCGCCTGCGTAACCCTGCCCCAGCCGCAGGTGCGATGGGCGAAAAGGATGCGCTGCATTATCGAGGAGAGCCGACTCACGCGTCCCTCCAGCACTCGAACTCAACATCGTGCGCCCACACGCCCTCGCCCTCGTCGTAGTGGGTGCGCACACCCACGATGGTGGCGTCCACCAGGTCGGGACAGTCGCTGGGCAGGTTGGTGAGAGTGACCTTCTGGCCCTTGCGATAGGAGAACGGGCGCGGCCAGAAAAGGCTCACCGAATAGAGCCACTTGCCGCTCTCGGAGGCAAGGTCGTCGGCGACCTGCTGGCAGATGGTGCTGCCAACCAGGTTCTCGTTGTGGTAGACTCGCGGAATGCTGCCGCCTCCATCCGCGCTGCCCTGGTACTGCGCGGTGCGCTCGGTTTTCTTCAGATTGTCGGGCGCACTCTTTTCGGGCTTCTCGTCCCACTTGCCCTCGGGATCAGGGGCCTGGCGCACGCTCGACTGCAGCACCCCAGGAGCCTGCTCCCACTTCGGGAAGCCCTTCTTCACTGTCTCGCTGCCGTCGGCGGCGACCTTCAACTCCGTGGTGACGGTGCGTACGTCGGTCGGAGTGATCTGCTCGAGGCGGGTGACGACATGCCCGGTCTTCTTCAGGCTCCCGTCGCTCTGATACTCCTCGGTGCGCTCATCCCGGAGGACGAGCCGCCACTGGTCGTCATAACCGAACGAGGTCTCCTTGCGGCCGCGCTTCGGCGTCGCTTTGTGCAGGTCGCGCTCCTCCAGCACTTCGCTCTTGAGCAGCACCCGACCGAGCCAATTGCCCTCCGCATCGGTCACATCCTGGTACGTCAGATCTTCGCTCTCCCTGGTGATCACGACGAACTCGCCGTTCGCCTGGACAATGCCCGTCTCGACCACGCGGTGGGTCGGCGAGTCCTCCACGATGCGCACGCTCGCCTGCGGCTCGCCCTCTCCGGCCTCGCCAGTCCCCGCCTCTGACTGCTTCGTGTGGTGCTCATAGGTGGCCAAGTAGACATAGGTCGCGCCATAGACTTTGACGTCGCCTATGGCCGGCTGCCGGGCACGGCGGATGCTTCTCACCTGGCCCAGCGAGCAGTCAATCGTGCCCGCATTCGGGCCGTTGCGGCGCCGTCGCACCACCAGATTCTCACCGTCCACCCAGGCGTCGGCGTAGTAGCGGCTGCCCGCGCGAAGCGGTTCCAGCAGGCGGCTGATGGCCTGGCTTGCCGCTTCCTCCGGCTGCAAGGTGAACGAAGTTAGGGTGTAGTTGGGCGCGTCCCAGATCAGTCCGAGGCCGACCCGCGCGGCGATGCTCTTCGCCAGGCTGCGCGCCGAAGGGTAGGTGTATTCCTTCGGCTCGTCGTCCGGCCAGGTGCCGAAGCCATATCCCTCCTGCGCCCGCTCCTCGACGAGAAGCGCCGCCTTGTCCCTGCCGTGAATACGCGTCCGCCAGGAGGACTCGCTCGCCTCCAGCGCACACTCGTCCACGCGGAACAGGCCATAGTCCAACAGGCCGGAGCCGTTCAGCCCCAGGCGCACGCGAATCAGATCGCCCTGGTTGAGGGTGCGCCAGGCCTGCGCGACCGGCGAGACAGGCATGTCTGAATCCTCCTCGACCAGGGAGAGGTCGAGAGAGTCCGCCAGGTTTCCCAGGAGGGAGTCGATCTCGCAGGTTGTCGGCTTGATCGTGATCGCCATTGTTTTACAAGAAAGTCACGTCTGCGGTCGGCGCGAGCACCTTTGCCTGCGCTTCGGCCTCGAAGTTCTGGTTCACGACGTTCGCCAGCAGCAGAACGCTGTCAGTCAGCAGCGGCATCACATGCGCTTCCAGCGCGACTGAGTCAGCAATCCTGTCGTTGAACACCTGCACATCCAGGCGCACCTGGTCGGTCAACTTCGGGATGACCGAAATGAGCAGTTCCAGTTGGTCGGTCAGTCCCGCCACCTATGCCTCCTCGAACTGCACGTAGGAGCGCCGCGGGTTGCCTACCTGGGTCGTTCCGCCCGGCACGTTGTAGCGCATCCAGCACGGGGCGTAGTCGCCCGCCGCCATGTTGCCGATGGTGATGTTGGCGGTTCCCCAAGTGCCCGGCGAGCCAGAGGTGTTGAGCGTCGGAGCATTCGCCCCCAGACTCGCATCGGGAATCTGGTCGAGATAGGAGGTCGTGCTGTTGTCGTTGATGGTGGTGACGAGTTTCTTCTGGCCGCCGCCAACTGCGCTGCGATAGATACGGCGCGCGGTCGTTCCGCTCGGCCCGATGGGGATGTTGCTCAGCTGCACGCGCTGGTTGCCCGAGATAGTGGTGATCTCGGCCTGCGCCCCGGGAGTCGTCTCACCGTTCGCGGTGACAAAGGTGACAGCGTACTGATAGAGGCCGATGCCCAGTTCGGTTCCGGCGGCCAGGGCCAGCAGCGGCGCGCCGGGAGGACTCAAAGGCACGTCCTGAGCAGTCTGGAGGAAGTTCAGGCCGTCGTTCGCTCCGCTCTGCACCCGCCGGAAGCGGCAGTTCTGCAAGGTCTCGGAGGCGGTGGAGGTGTTCTTCCACCAGATGCGCCGCGGCGTGGTCTGCGCGCCGTCGAGGACGCTTCCCTCGTCATAGGAGCTCTGAGCGGGCGTCACCCCGTTGCCTTCGTACTTCGTGACCTGCTTCGCCATCGTCTCCCTCTCTCACATTGCCCGCGCTTCGCCGCACGTTGCCCTGTGTGCGGCGGTTCGCCCGTCAGGCGACCACCTGCACCACATCCAGCAGCATCTCCACCCGGTACGCGTCGTGGCCGCGGATGCGCTCCGGGTTGAGCGCGCGAAAGAAGACTCGGTATTCATGCCCCCTGTGATCCAGCCACTTCCAGACCTTGGCCACCTGCGCGAACTTGGCTTTGAGCGCGTCCAGCGTGCTCTGCGTCATCCAGTGCGTCCGCAGCCTGATCTGGCGATCAACATCCTTGGCCCCAAAGTCCTGCCACACGCGGTTGCCGCCGAAAGTGGCGTGCGAGGAAGCCCGCCGCTCCGCCGGCCCGTCGTCGTAGAAAGCCGGGTCCTCGTCCAGGTAAGTCTTCTCGGTATCGTCAGGCTTGCTCATGTAACAGGCAGCCACCGGTCAGTCCCTCGCGTAGGTGTGCTCGCGTTCCAGCATCTCGGCGAGCTGGTCAGCGATGCGGCTGATGTCCGTCCCTGCAGTGACCTGTCGCCCGCCGATGTAGAAGTTGTAGGTGCGCGGCGCAGCCTGCCCCGGCCCCGGTAGCCCGCCCGTTGCCAGCGCCGGTTGCAGTTTCACCGAGGCGAGCGCCTGCAGCCGCTGTTGGAGGGCGTCGAAGACCTGCTGCGCGATCTGGGCGATGCGTCCACCGGTCTGAGAAAGCTGGTCGCGCAGCGTCCTTTGCTCGGTCTCGATCTGCTTGAGCGTCTCCTCATGCTGTTTCTTGCGCTCTTCAAACGCCGCTCGATCCTGCGCTGCCAGTTCCTCCTTCGCTCTTTGCATCTCGGCGAAGGTTGACTCCAGCGCCGCGGTCGCCGCGGGCTCAGGCATTTCTCCGGCTTGCGCCATCTCCAGGATCAGTTGGCGCTCGCGCTCCAAGGAATCCAGTCGCTCCTGCGCGCTGAGCCGCTCCTCGGCGCGTCGCTGCTGTAGAGCGGCAAGCTCGTCGGCCGCTATGCGGGCCATCGTCTCCTGGTCTTCCTCTCCCGTGATGCGCGCGAGATCGCGGCGATGCTGGAAGGTGAGGTCGATCAGGGACATCTCGTAGGCGTGCAGGCGAGTGCGCTGCTCCAGCTCCTCCTGCGCCCACTGCTTGCGCCCATCGGCGAGCTTCTTTTCATCCGCCTCCAGTTCACGCTGCATGCGCTGGCGTTCGGAGAAGATGGTTTGCGCGAGACGGAGTTCCTCTTGCTGGAAGAGGCGGCTCTGGCCGGCCTCCGCCCGCGCGGCGTTGACCTGGCGAATCAGCTCGAGGATGCGAGACAACTGTGAGAGATACTCGCCGGTCTGGAGCCGGTCGGCCTGGCGCATGCCCTCGACTGCCGTTATCCAGGCCGAAACGATCTGATCTGCGCTCTGCTCGAAGATGCGGGCGCGCTCCTCGGCCTCCTGCTTGGCGAGTTCGGCAGTCCTCGCGGCGATGAACTGCCGCCGGGCGATCTCCGCCTTCGCTGCGTCCTCGCCAGCGGCGATCAGTTGGCTCTTGATCGCCTGGGCTTCGGACTCGATCTGCTGGAGCCGGACGCGGTGGATGCGCTCCCGTGCGCCAGCGATCTGATCCTCATGGCCGAGCAGCGCCTCGACCAGTTTCTGCTCAGCCTGCAAGATGATGTCCTTGCGCTCTCGCTCGTAGGCGGCGATGGCAGCCAGTCGGTACTGTCGGGCTGCTTCCTCTGCCTCCTCGCCTCGCCCCGCAGCCAGATACTTCTCCTTGACTGCCTGCGCCTCAAGTTCGATTTGGCGCATCCGCGCCTCGTGGTTGCGGCTCTGCAGTTCGAGCAGCTTGATCTCGGCTTCCTGGATGTCCTTGCTGGCCTCTCGCTCCGCCGCAGACCGGGCCGCAGCCGCCCACCTGGCTGCCTGCGCCCGGGCCTCTTCGGGCTTCATGCCCGCCTCCGCCAGGTCTTTCTCCAGCGTCTGCGCCTCCTCGGCGATCTGCTTCAGCCGCGCAGCGTGGGCCTCGCCGCGGAAGCGCGCCAGTTCCTGCTCGATCTGCTTGAGTTTGGCGGTGCGCGCCTCCTGGCTCTGCTGGGCTTTCTCCGCTCCTTCCACGCGCTGCTTGTACTGGTTCATCTGGGCGAGGAAGCGATCCATGTCCTGGGTGCGGTAGCCGGCCCACTCCATCATCCGGCTCCAGAAGGAGGGCGTCTTGATCTCCTCCAGGCGCACCTTGACCTTGAAGGCGCGCCTGTGCAGATCGAGCAGCGTCTGGGAGAACTCCTTTCCCATCCGGTCGGCCTCGGAGAACTGGCGATACAGCAAAGCCAGCCCGACGGTGATCGCCGCGAATCCGAGGGCTCCACCGCGCAGGCTGGAGAGCAGGGCTGCCCCAGCAGTCTTCGCTCCCGCTGCCAGTTTGCCCAACGAGAGTCCGGTCAGATTGATTTGCACGTTCGCGGCAGCCATGCTGGTCACCATCTGGCTCATTGCGCCAACGAGTCCGCCGGAGAGAACCACGGCCTCCTTGAGGTAAGCGTTGTAGAGGATGAACGCGGCGGTGAGCGACGCAAAGCCAGCAGCCAACAGCGCGACTACCGCCAGGATGGTGCGCAGCGGCGCGGGGATCGCCTCCGCCATTTGCACGACAGTCTTGAGGACTTGCGCCAGGGCCTTGAGCGCCGGAAGGAAGGCCGAACCCACCTGCACCATGAAGGCTCTCATACCGGCCCAGGTCTTTGCCCACTGCACCTGGAAGGATTTGCTCTGCTCGGCGAAGGCGGCGGCTGACGCCCCTGTCGCCTGCGCCATCGCCTGCACATCCTCGGAGAACTCCTTGCCTCCTTGCGACGCCAGCGCCAGCGCGCCCCGCAGGGCGCGAACGTTGGGGAAGAGTTCAGCCAGCGCTTCCGTGGCCACGCCCGACCGCTGCGCCACCAGGGCCATGACCTCCGCGTCGGAGGCCCCGGCCTTCTGCATCGCCTCCAGGTCGTCTCCGCCGAGCTTCAGCGCGGCCGCCATCTCCTGCACCACGCCGCCCAGTCCCTTTGCCGCGAGGTTGGTGGCGGTCAATTGGATGCCGAGCTTGGTAGCCGCAGCCTTCGCTTGCTCCGAAGGCGAGATGAAAGACAGCAGCACCTGGTTCAGGGAGGTAACCGCTTCCGCTGGCACCACGCCGGCGCGGGTCATAGTGGCGATAGCCGCGCCCACATCCTCAATGGGGACCTTCGCCTGCGCCGCCGTGGAGATCACGTCGCCGATGTTCTGGGCGAGTTCCCCGAAGGTAAGCACGCCTCGTTCCACCGTCTTGAAGAGCACATCCGAGACATAGCCCGCCTTGTCGGCGGACATGCCATAGGCGTTGAGGACCGCGGTAATCGCCCGGCTGGCAGTGGCGGTGTCAGTGATTCCCGCAGTGGCGGCGACCGCGGAGGCCTCCAGCACCTTCAGACCCGCAGCGCCATTGAACCCCGAAGAGGCGATGTCGTAGAGGCCGCGAGCGAGGACTTCGGGAGCTTGGCCCACCTTGCCCGAAAGCGCCAGCACCGATTCCGAAAGCGCGCGGAAGGCCGGCTCGCTCTCCTTGAGGATGGAGTTGACGTTGCGCATCTGGGCCTCGAACTCCGCCGAGGCCTTCACCGCCAGCGCCATGCCACCGGCCACGGCTGCGCCGAAGCCACCCAGCATCGCGCTCGCCTTCATGGTTGCGCCGCTGTATTGCTCCAGGAGGGAGTTGGCCTTGCCCAGTCCCGCCCGGAAGTTGGTCATGTCCAGCCGCAGTTGGGCGGTGATCGCACCAACAGTCATTCTGTCTTCTCTCGTCTGCGGTCAGTCAGCCCCAGCGAGCGCGCGAGTTCCTCTGGCTTCGTGGACGTGACGGCGCCCGCGTCTCTGCGCAGCCTGCGCACTACCGAGCGCAGCGCCTGGAAAGCCTTCTTGCCTCCCTGTGCAGCGGCGGCCGCGATATATGCTAACTCCGCCTCCTCGGCCAATCGCAGCGCGCGTCTGCGGCGGATGCAGTCCGCCCACACCAGCGCCTGCGCCGGTGTCACATGCCAGAGGATGTACTCGTGCGTCCACCCGTACTCGCTCTGCAATAAGTCGAACGCGCCCGCCCAGCCGAGGCTTACGGAATCGCCGTCGCCTTCGCTAACTGGAGGGCGCGCCCCACGTTTTTTCGGATGTCCGGGAGCTGGTTGACCTCCAGCGCCGCGGCGATGATCTGCGCCGCCTGCGCCAGGGTCAGGTGCTCGTCAAGGTACGACTCCTCGACCCCGAAGAGCCGCTGGAACAGTCGCCCCACCGCCTCGCCCAGGATGGGGAAGATCGCCTCCAGGTGCTCGTCCGGTTTGGCGAGATCAATCTCTGGATGCTCCCTGGCCACCCGCTGCGCCAGCGCGCCCAGATCGGCGGCGATGCGCTTGAAGTCGCCGATCACCAGGGGGCGCACGATGATCTCGCGCTCTCCCACCTGGAAGCGGCGCTCCTGGGGCATGACCACTTCGTCTGGCGATGGTGCTTTCGATACGCTGCCTGTGTCCGTCATGTTGTCTGCCACCTTTGCAAATCTCCGATGGGGGCGGCCCGGCATTTGCTTCGAGCCGCCTGCAACGCCAGGCCGCCCCCAAGTATCAGTCCGTCATCCGCTCACGCTACGCGGTGTACTCTTCCCAGCGCCCGACCTGGTCGCCAGCGGGCCGGCTGGTGTCTGCCAGCACGGTGAGCTGAACTGGCAGGTCCACCTGCTCCTCCTTGCTCCAGGAAAGGGTGCCCGAGGCCAGCACCGCGCAGCGGTAGAAGGTCAGGGCGAACTTCTTGCCGGAACCGGCCGGCAGCACCAGCATCACCGACTTCTCGGTAATCGCGGTGTCTCCGCCAAAGGTCAAGCGCCGGCGCCCGGAGCCGAGGGTCTCGATGGTTGCCGAGATACCCCACACCTCCTTGATATGCTCCAGCGTGACCTCCGCCAGCGGCACCGCGAGCGAGAAGGTCTCGCCCGCCTTGATGGTGCGCACCGGCAGCAGCGACTGGTCCACCTCGATGTCCGAGGTCTCGATGCCGTGCTCCACATCGAGGGAGCCGTGGGTGTGCCCCATGAACAGCCCCTCGATGTAGAGTTCCTCCACCGCGCCTTTGATGACATCGTCTGGCGAGAACGACCCCGCCGTGAAGAAGAACAGCGCCTGGGCTACGGAACCGTCCGGCGTGGTCTCTCCGGAATCAGAAACGCCCACGTCGTTCAGCCCGCTGTCCCAGCCATCGAGGTTGGCCGCGTCGATGGCGACGGTGAGTTCGGTCGCCGAGACGTAGGTCACCCGCGACGGGTCAACATTCTCCCAGGCGGTCTGACCGTGTTTGCGGTGGTAGACCTTGGTCTCGCTCGGGGCGTCCAGGAAGCCGGTGCCGATGACTTTGATCGCCGAGTCTCCCGCTTTCGCGTAACTCGGATACACATCCGTGATGGTTGCCACGTTGTTTCCTCCCTGCCCCGCCTACGAAGACGGCCTCCGCAGATCAAGGGCAATGTTGAAAGATGCGAGGTGCGCGGTCTCGTTGGCCGCTTGCTCGGTGCCCGCGTAAGCCGGACTCGCGACCGCCTCGATGGTGAGCGCCCACAGGCCTCCGCCCAGGTCAAGGTTCTGCTGGCGGTGCAGCTTGCCGTAGAGACTGTAGGCCTTTCGCAGGGCTGCATCAGGAGTCGCCGCCCGCGCGAAGAGCATCACCGTGGGGTGCTCGCGCTCGGTGTAGCGGTCCGGCGGGTAGCCCCCGGTGGCGTGCAGGCTGACACAGGCGAGCGGCGAGGAGGGCCGGTGGAGGCTGAACAGATCTGTCCCCACCGTTCCCTCGCCCTGGCTCTCCAGGTAGGCTGCCAGTTGATCAATGAGCAGGCTCATGCAAGCGCCCCTCGCAGGTGGTCGTTCAGGTTGCCCTGGTAGCGGTCGGCCTGCTCCTTGAGGTTGTCCTCCAGGTACTTGGCCTTCCCGCCCTTGGGATGGTTGAAGTCCAGGCGCTCGTGCTGGACGAGCGCATACGGCGTATTGAAGCCCACCTCGCCAACCACGGCGTCGCCCAGGCCGCCCTCGACCACCTTGCGCTCCACCATCTCCGGGGCCTCGGGCTGTCCGCTAACCTCACGGAAGCCGCGTCTCGCGACGGCCCTGCCATTCGCATAGACCGCGGCTGAGCCGCTGGCGCGCAGCGTCCCCTCATCAACCGGAGCGTCCCGCATGGCCCGACCGAGCAGATCCTCGGTGTTCTCGACCATGCCGCGCACCGCGGCCTGCTGGACGCGCTGCCACACCTCCCCATCGCGAGCGATTTGCCGGGAGAGTTCCTCCAGCCCCTTGAGGGCGACTCCGAACTTGCCGTAGGTTTGGCGGCGGATGGTGGGCATCGCACTAACCGCTCGGAACGCCTGCCCGGCCAGGGAAACTGCCGAAGCGCGCCTTGATCAGGTCGCGCACGGCCTCGATTGTGAGCACCGCCGCTCCGGCCCACCATGCTGACACGGACTGAACGTCCGCCGCCCAGACTCCCAGCGCAGCCAGTGCTCCCACTACAAGCCCCTTGGTCAGGGTCAGTTTCCAGTTCACGTCGTCCTCCTTCATGGACCTAGAGATAGGCCCGCTTCAGAGCCGCCTGGCCTCCGAGATTGCGGGAGACCGAGACGGCGATCACATCCAGGTAAGTCACGCCGTCGGCGGACAGTTGATCTCCGACAACCGCTGGCTCATCAGGCTTCAGGCTGACAGTGACCTCCGAGATCACCTGCTCGCCCTCGGCATTGCGCACCAGGCGGCGCTTCTCCAGCCAGCGGCCTTTCGTCTCAACCGCTGCGCCGAAGGCCGGCTGTCCGTAGCCGTCAACGCCCGTCCTCGGCTTGCGCCAGATGTCCTGAGCCAGGTAGTCCCCGATCATGTCGCGCTCCCTGGCGACCACTCGCCGTCGGGAAGATCTGAAGTAGCGATCACACCACCTTTGTCGACAAGAGGTCCGAGCAATGCCCTTGCCTCTGCGCTTTCTAACGGATGCGCTGTGGCTGGCGAGCCATAGGATTCGCTCAGCCCGTCCACCGAGAAGGAGGTCACGCCCGCGGCTTGCAGCGCGCGCCTGTGCTCCTGCTCTGCACCTCTCGCAAGCAGGGCAAGCGCCTCCTCGCACTGAGCGTCCCTCACGCGCTTCGGGATGGCGTAGTTGCCATCGTTGTCCTTGTCCCGCTGGCGCGGGAAGGAGAGCGCCTGGTCGGGGGCAGAAGGAGCGAGCGGGTCATAGGGTCGGCCCATCGCGTCCGGCAGCTCGCCGGGATAACCATAGGGCCGGCGATGAACCCGGATGCGGCAGGCCTCGACGTGGCGGCAGGCCGTCAACAGCGCCTTCTCCTTGTCCGCGCTGCTCGCGCCACT
>Ga0315294_10007983_pt1 | contig 11622 bp, 10 predicted proteins | sample YL17G13_40_MG_FD_203626 | JGI IMG/M metagenome (GOLD analysis project Ga0315294, IMG submission 203626) | Sediment microbial communities from Yellowstone Lake, YNP, Wyoming, USA - YL17G13_40 | ecosystem: Environmental > Aquatic > Freshwater > Lake > Sediment | place: USA: Wyoming | collected...
GGATCTGGGGCGTGGGGGGGAAGAACTCGTCGTCATTTATGTATCGCAGGGGCTGGTTTAGACCAACGCCCTCGACCGTGCTCGCGTCAAACGGATTGCAGCCCAGAATCCAGTCCAGTTGACGCTGGGCTGCCGCGAGACAGCGGGCCTCTCCGGTGAGGCGATGAGCACGCAACAGGAAGAGGGCCGCGGTCGAAATGTCGCCGTTGGGTCCGACCTTGATCTCGCCGCCGTTGGGGCTCCGGTAGCAGAGGAAGTAGCGATAGCAGCCGGTTCCGCCCGGTCGGCCCGCACCCGGCGCATCGGCACGCCAGTAGGAGGGGGTCAGCCCCCAGGGATTCCGTTCCGCCAGGCGGCACTTCTGTTCCGCGATGAGTTCCACGGCTCGTTTCCATCGTGGTGCGTCGGGATGATTTGGCTGGAGCATCAATAACTCGGCCAACCCCAGGGGGCCAAACATGGTGGATGCGGCTAGCGCCTTGCGGTCGGGACTGACGTAGAAACAGGCCGCCGCAAGGTCAGTTTCGATATCGCCGCCCACCTGGAGCTCGACCAGGTCATTCGCCAGCGAACAGGCCTGTTCCAGGAAACTTGCCTCCTCGGTGGCCTCGAACAGTTTGATGGCGGCATACAGCGCGTCGCCGCAATTGGGGGCGCAGTGGGTATTGAAGAACCCCTGGAGCCAGTCGTGATACAGCGGCAGTATGGGCGGTTTGTAGGGTCCACTCGGGGCAGAGGGCCCGGTGATGTAGGCCCATATCCGCCTGGCCGCATCCAGGCACTTGCGGCTGTGCGCGGGATCCCGATCAGCGAGGTAGCGGGCGGCCAGCGCCTGGCCGATAATGGTCAGATAGGTCGCATAGGGCGGCGGATCGTTAGGATAGACTTCGCGACCACTCCAACCGGTGGGGACTACTACGTGATCCATCAGGCCGCCATCGGGGCGGATCATCTTGTGGAAGTAGGAGTTGCCCCAGCGCAGTTCGTCGGCGATCTGACCCTGGTCCCAGCGCGGGTTGCGGAGCAGGCCGAGTTGCGACAAGCCACTGAGGCCCAAGGGTGTCCCGAACATCCACTTCCGCAGATCGCCCGACTGGTGCCAGCCGCCGACAACATCCAGGTGCTCTCCGGTGTCGGCCCGGCGGGCGTCGTCCAGGTGGCAGGGGGCGTTCCAGCCGGTTAGGCTGTCGCCGCACCGCTGGGTCTGGAAGTAATTCAAGAGCACCCGCAGCGCCGTATCGTAAACCTCTTTGTGGACCAGCACTGGCCGCGACACCAGATTACCGCAGTGCAGCAGGAACGATCCGTCCGACTGCAAGGAACTGAAGTCGCCCACCCAGGCATCGCCCAACTCCGCGTTGACATGCCGGAGTTCGCCGCGATAAACGACCTCACCGTTCCACACCCGGATGATCGTGAAGGTCTGTTCCGGCGGATCGCAGATGACAAAGTGTTTGGCGGCTTGCGGCAGAAGACCGACGTGGTTGACCAGAATCCTGCTTTTCATGGCTTCCTCCGGGATTTCATGTTTGGAAAAACGTCAGGGGATCCCTGCATCTACCAGGGAATCTGCTGGCGAAAGTCACCAACGAAACCAATCAAGGTTCCGGCGTGTTCAGCGACAAGGAAGAATGGCCTCCCGAGCGTGTCGAGGGGCACCTGCAAGAGCGACATTTCCAATGAGCGATCTGTTCTTCGTTCATATCCTTCGACGTGCAGACGGCAGCTACTACACAGGCTCCACTCACGACCTGGAGGAGCGCTGGCACAGGTTCAAGGAGGATCGGGTGAAAGAACGGGTGCTGGAATGGCTGGAATCGGAAGAAATCGAGCCCCTTGCCTGGTTCCTTGTGCTGGAATACGCCAGCGGTGACTTACAGCTCAGGCAATGACTCTGGCCACGGGTGTTTCTCCTAGTTGTGTGTTGCTGCATTAATCCCGAAGGCGGGGATGGTCGCAGCGTTCAGGAGCGAGAGACATTCGGTTCGGCGCTACCTGGCGCCAAGGGAGACAATCCAGAGAGAAAAGTGGTATGCTCAAGCAGGTAAACTGAGGAATCAGGAATAGACACTGGGACCACAAAGCCAATATGAGGAATCCCGGTTCAGGAGAAACCCATCCGGAAGCCAAACTGCTCGAGGATTCAAGAAACGGATGACCTTCCTGTCGGTCCACGGTGATGAGCTGGACTTATTGAGGCGGTCGCACAAGCGTTATCCTTGTGAGGTGTAGCGATGGTTATCAAAGTCTTGTACTGCGTTTTTCTCGGCTTGCTGGTAGTGTTGTTTGTGGGCTGGGCCATGGCTGCTTTGTACCCTACCCCTCAGTGGAAAACCGAGTATCCGGCTATTGAACAGTGGGGTGGGCGGGGTCCAGAAAAACCCACGGCAGACGAGCTTCAGGTGTTAAGTACCGCTGAGAAAAGAGCCAAGTTGCAGGATTATGAGGCCAAGAGCAAGGAGTATCAGGCGAAGGAACAGGAACGGGAGCGGCTCCGAAAAGCTTTGGAGGAAAAGACCGAAAAACGCGGCAGGAATGTTTCCTTGATTTCATTGCTTATCGCCGTGGTAGTGGTGGTGGTGAGTGTGGGGCTCTCCGGCAGGCTTCCGGTGATTTCTGAAGGCCTGTTATTGGGCGGATTATTCACACTAATCTACAGCATAGGCTGGAGTTTCGTGCGGAGCCCGAAGATCGCTGTTATCCCTGTGGGGGTTGGCCTGATCATCACAATTGCTCTCGGCTATAAGATATTCGCCCGAAAAACCAAGGCGTGAGTTGCCGCAAGTTGAAGGCGAGCGCCATGTGGCGGGCTTACCTTCAACCCGCCAGCCCAAGGATCGGCAGCGAGGTCGTTGCGCACCAGGCGGATGGTGGGACACCAGCCAAAGCCGTGCCGTAGGCGGGATTTTCGGGCCAAACACCACGGCTGCAATCTGCCCCTGAGTCGGCAAAGTCGCTCTCCATTCCCAGCCAGAATCAGGGCACTTGACAAATGCATCATATAGTGGTATAATCAAACTTGAAGCGTTGGGCAGCGGTGTCCGACGGTTCAAATAAGAGACGCATCGGCGTCATATGGGATGGCTTGGACATCGTGTGTGTGACGTTTTGGCCATACTCTGTGCCCGTTGCAGCTTAAAACATGGGATGAAATCCCGAAGGAAGGCACTGAATTGGCAACCAAATCTGTCCACGTAGGGAATCTGCCCTACAACACGAGCGAGAGCGACATCCGCGCGCTGTTCGAGGCGCACGGTCCGATCTCCGACGTAAGGATTATCGGCGATAAGGGCTTCGGCTTCGTCGAGATCCCCGAGGAGAACATGGCGGCCGCTATCGAGGCCGTGAATGGCAAGGAGATGGGCGGAAGAACGCTCACGGTGAACGAAGCTCGGCCCAGAACCGAGCGCAGCGGCGGCGGCGGCGGCGGCCGTGGCAGTTATGGCGGCGGTGGCGGCGGTGGCGGTGGTGGTGGCGGTCGCAGCAGCGGCGGGCGGCGCTGGTAGAAGACATTAACCTCTAGCCTGCGTTATTCACGATACACGTGGATAACGTGGGCTAGAGTCCCCTCCTTTTCCCGGGCTGACAGTGGATGGTCTTCCCATCAGGCCTTATTGCGGCTTACCGTAGCTGACCCCTCTTTCCCCGACCTCCTCGCGCAACGCGCGAACTCCTTCCACCCTTTCTCCCGCAGCGCTTTCCTCACAAGCCTCGCCGGCCCGAACGAACTGTGATCTGGCACTCGCGTGTAGAACGCTATCGCCAGGATAAATACCACCAAACCTGCCTCGAAGAGCAGGCTGTGGGGGTCAAGGGTCAAGACGGAAAAGTCTCGCCTCATTCCCGGCGAATAGTCAACCGCTCGTGCGGCGGCAGTAGTCGCTGAAGCGGACCCGGCGGATATGATCCGCCGCACTTCCGAGGATGTCTCGGAACGCCGCGATGCCCTCGGCTGAATGCAGCACTTGGGTGCGGTTGGCGAGCAACTCGGCCGCCCTCTTGCGAGGTCCGAACTAAGGCTTCTCGGAGGTCTCGAACGGAATACTCTTCTTCATCCTGATGCCCCCGTCTCAACGGGTTGCCTTCTTCGGGCCGAGCGCTCTACCATAGGGAAATGGATATGCGCAAGATACCCACGATTGACGCACTGCCCGATCCGCTGATTTTCAACGACGGTCAGCGGGTGACCACGGCTGCGGAATGGCGGGCGCGGCGTGCCGAGTTGCTGGACATGCTCCAGGACATCCAATACGGCCACCTGCCGCCGGCGCCGGACAGCGTCACGGCCTACCCCCTACACACCTTCCCGGTATCACGCAGCGAAGGGATTTCCGGCACTCACTATCGGTTAACGATGCACCCGTGCGGGTTCAGTTTTCTGGTCATGGTGATCATGCCGGTTGGGGAAGGTCCCTTCCCGATTATTATTGATGGTGACGGGTGCTGGCGGTATCTAACCGACGAGATCGCGCTCCTGGTAGTGAAGCGAGGGTATGCGCTGGCGAATTTCAACCGGGTGGAGATTGTGCCGGATAATTTCACCGTTGCGCGCGATACCGGCTTGTATACGGTTTTCCCGGAGGGTGATTATGGCGCGCTGGCGGCATGGGCATGGGGATACCACCGGGTGGTGGATTTCGTGCAGGGGCTGGCAGAGATAGACGAGACGCGCATCGCGGCCGCCGGGCATTCTCGCGGCGGGAAGACGGCGTTACTGGCGGGAGCGACTGACGAACGGATCGCGCTCACCGCGCCGAACAATTCCGGCTGCGGCGGGGCGGGATGTTACCGGTTTCCGGATGAAGGGGGGGAACGGCTTGCCGATCTGATCCGCGTCCGGCCGGAATGGTTTACGCCTCGCCTGGCGGAATACGTTGACCGTGAGTCTGCGCTGCCCTTCGATCAGCATAGCTTGAAGGCGCTGGTGGCACCGCGGGCGCTCCTGAGCACGGAAGCACGTGGGGATCTACGGGCCAGCCCACGGGGGACGCGTCTGACCTACGAGGCCGCCCGTGAGGTTTACCGCTTCCTGGGTGCAGAGGGGCGGATCGGCATCTGGTATCGTGATGGTGGTCATGGCCATACGCTGGAGGACTGGTCGGCCCTGCTCGAATTTGCCGACGTTCACCTTCACAACAAAGCGACGTCGTGGGACTTCGATATGCGGCCGTGAGAGGAGGAACGGCTGCCAGATGACGATACGGCGGGCCAGCAGCCAGGACGCACGACTCTAGCCGTTTCGCCTCAGGGGGCTTGACCGCTTCGGGTGATAAGCCTCTTCGGCATGGTCCAACTGTCATCTCGCACTCGGGCATAGAACGCCATGGCCAGGATAAAGGCCACCAGACTCGCCGCGAAGAGCAGGGTGTAGGGATCAAGGGTGAAGGCGGAGAACTTGCCGCTCACTCCCCTGCAGTAGTCAACCGCTCGCCCCGCCAGCAGTGGCCCAAGCCCCGCCGTAAGCCCCATCCAAGCATAGAAAACCGCCATATACTCTGTCTTATTCCGCGGGGGGACGACGCTGACGTAAAGAAGCCGGTTTGCCCCTATTACCAGCATCCCCATGCTACACACCCCACCGATGAATGATATGGACATCGCCGCAACATCGCTCCATGCGCTGTTCCTGGGAATCAGCATCCAGCAAACGGGAATCAGAACGGCGATAAGCAGGGAAGATAGGATCACCCGCTTGCTCCCGTGCCTGTCAGCCCACCAGCCCCACAGGTAACTCGACAACAGGCCGCCTAACAAGGACAAGGTCTGCAAGCGCACCACCTCCCCCGAACCTAGCCCCACCTGCTCCTTCACAAAAAGCGGCACGAAAGAGACGAGGGGTGCCCAGGCGAGCTCGGTCAAACCCAGCCCGCCAAGAAAGAGCAGGAAGTTCCTGTCCTGCAGCGCCTTCGTGACCTGCACGAAATGCGTCCTGGGAGCGCTCCGGCTTCGGAGCGGTGCGCCCCCTGGAATGGAAAATGCGCTCGCCACCGACATCATTCCGAATGCCACAGCCACCCCAATCAGCCACATGTATCGGCCCAACCCCTGGTAGTGCCCAACCACGTAACTCGCCGCCCCAACGGCGATAATGCCGGCCGAGATTGAGACCATGTTGTCAACGGCGGTGAACTTCCCCCGGATCGCATCCGGCACCACTTCCTGCAACCAGGGGTATAACGCCGTCTCGGCGATCGCACGGCATATCGCAAACGCCGCAAGAACTGCCGCCACATAGATAAAGGCACCCTCGAATCCAAAATGCGCCAGAATCCATGGCGTCAAGAGCAAAAACCCGATGATGACCTTTCTCGCACCCCAAAAAACCAGGAACACGCTCTTGAACCCCGCCCGCGCCACAACGGGAGCCACGAACAAGGCGATAAGCCCGCAGAAAGGAAAGAGCGATAAGAGGAAGCCTATCTGCCGCTTCGCCAGTCCCAGTTCGTCCAGGAAAAGGATGAAGGCCGAACCAAAAACGGTAAGTTGGCAGAAAACACAACTCGTCGAGTCACTGGCGATGATCCAGCGCAGCCCGCGAACCTTCTCGGCGTCAGTAAGTTCTGTCGTTATCACCGGACTATCGCTGCGCGAGTGGAGGCGGTGTTATCAGGCGGGCCCAATTTAGACTCGGAAGGACAACAAAGGGCGCAGCGAGGTTCGCTACGGGGCCACCAGGGAAAACTTGAGGTCCTCAAAAATCGGCATCGAGAGGAAACCACGAACGGTCTGCAGCGTATATTCCCCCGGAGGGGCATTCACCCGCCTTTTCTCCCCTGTATCCTCTGCCACCGTCTCAATCATCCCGTCCCAGCCGCCTCTCGCCACCAACCTGCAGTCGCCCGGAGGAAACGTGACCGGCGTGGGCCAAAGAGGGGCAAACCCCCGCTGCTCCTCGGAAAGTTTGTTCGTCCAGACCTGTTTGCCCCCGCTATCGCAGATCACAAAATAGGAATCGAGGAATTGCTGCGGCCACAGAATCGTCACCGGCTCCTTCCCCACGTTGGCTACCACCAGTTTGAGGTGAACCGCTTGCCCGGGCTGAAACTCCGCCCGGTCAACGTCCACCCTCCACGTCAGCCCCTCCTTTTCAACCTGATAGAAGGGATGGATGGACTGGGAAGCAATGGAAACAGGCAAGTTCAGCCTCGGAAAGCCCCCTTCCCATGATTTGCGGGAGAGCAGGAATTGCGCCTCCACTGCGTAATCGCCCGCGGACACCACCTTCCCCTTCGGCCCGAATTGTGGCCAAAGATAGGTGAACCAGGAGAGCGAGCCCCCCGGCAGAACCCTCTCTGTGATTGCCCTCTCTTTGGAGGTATAGGTAGTCGAATCCCAGACCTCCCGCCCTTTCAAACCCAGGATTCGCACCTCCGCCGGCAGCCACTTGATTCCCGCTGTGGGCATCGGACCCTCACTCCCTCCCACCACGGTTTGAACCGTGTTTACCGCCACCTCCTTCTCCGAGGTGTTCCCGATTCCCAGGTCCACCAGCACGGCCTCGCCAGGAGAGTAAACCGTCCGGTCGGTCGTCATCCCCAATACCACCTCCCCGAGTGACACCTCGACCCGGCCAGGCGCAGCCGGATCCACCGGAGGCGCCGGCGTCTCCGCCCCACCCGAAACACCCGTGACGGACGCCAGGAGAAAAACGCTCAGCAGAAAACCCAACTTCGGCCTCATCTCTCTCATGAACCATAGACTATCAGAACCAGCCGAAATGTTCACCCTGGAGGTGCTGGTCGAGGCGCGATGACCTCCGCCTCGGCATCATCTCCAAAGGTCTCCTGTAGGGGCGGACCTCCGTGTCCGCCCTCTTCTCTTGCCCTATTCAGTGTAACCGCCTAGACTAACCCATGCCTGATTCGGAATCTGAAACGCCTTCGCGGAGGGGTGTCCGAGTGGTTTAAGGAGGCGGTCTTGAAAACCGCTGGGCTCCTTCCGGGGCCCCGGGGGTTCGAATCCCTCCCCCTCCGCCAGAATGTCTGTTAGGCCGATCGTTGAAAGAAGACGAACTTTTCCTCCGCGAAGCCATAAACGAGGCCGGGAAGGCCTTGGCCGCTGGCGAGGTTCCCGTTGGCGCCGTCGTGGTCGTCGAGAACCAGATTGTGGGCCGCGGCCATAACCGGAGGGAATCCCGCCAGGATCCCCTCGCCCACGCCGAAATCGAGGCCATCCACACGGCTGCCGCGCATCTCGGCTCCTGGCGGGTGGGGGGCACCCTTTACGTCACCCTCGAACCTTGCGCCATGTGCGCAGGGGCGATCATCCTGGCGAGGATCGAAAGGCTCGTCTTCGGCGCCCCTGATCCGAAGGCCGGAGCGGTTGGTTCGGTCGTGAATCTGCTGCAGCCGGGCCTTTTCAACCACAGCGTCCAGGTCTCCGCCGGCCTCCTCGCGGATGAGTGCGGCGCATTGCTGCAGGAGTTCTTCCAGAGCCTGCGGGGTTAAGAAACGGTGGCCAGTCCCGACCTTCCGCTTTTCGCGGAAGTCGGGATCCCGACTCGCCTGCGGCGAGGTCGGGATGATCAGTGGTCAGTGACCGGTGAAGAGCGGCCGGACGCATTGCCCCCCAGAAGGCAGGGCTCCGCCCTTGTCTAATCCGCCGATTTCCTCTATTCTATGCTTGGAGAGGTGGCCGAGCGGACGAAAGCGCCCGACTCGAAATCGGGTGGCGGGGTGTAGGCCTCGCCCGTGGGTTCGAATCCCACCCTCTCCGCCATCTCGCCACACAGCACCACGGCCACACCAGGGTTGATCTGCAGTCTCCTCTTAGACTCTCAGACTAGAAGACTCGCAGACTCGAGGACTTGCGAACTTCCTACGGCGGGAACCAGCCGGTCTCCTCGCCCCTTTGGACGGACAGGGCTATGTCCACCATGCTCTTCTCGTCGTGGACGGGATTGTAGCCGAGAACCTGCCTGGCCTTGGAGAGGTCGTATTCGTAATACATTCCCGGGCCGGGAACCTTGACGTCAATGTATTCCCGCCCCAGTTTCTCCGCCATGTAGGGCACGGCGACGTCCCACCGAATGGGCAGCCCGGGCATGGGGAAGGCAAGCCCGACCGCCTCGTCCTTCTCCAGGCAAAGTATCAGGCCGTTGGCAACGTCCCTGACGTCGCCGGTGTGCTTCTTGTAGGCGCGTCCGGACGGGCAGCGCGGGACTAGCAACTGCTTGTCATCCCCCTTATCCAGTTTACGGAAGGCCTCGATTGCCTTCTTGTCCTCCGGCGTGGGGTTCGCCATGTCACAGCGGCCTCGGTAGGTGGAGACCGCGAACCAGCCGATGCGGGTGAGAATCTCCCCGATGCCCATCATGTTGGGAAAGCGAGGAGCAACGGTGGGAACCTTCTGAGCCAGGTGGTAGGAGTGACAGAATATCTCGCCCACCCTCTTTCCCAAGGTGTACATGCCGACCGGCTGGATGGTCTCCTGCCAGGGAATGATCTCCGGTATCTCCCCGGAGTGGGGGATGCAAACATCCGAACTGGCGAAGATGAAGCGGTGGAGATTCGGGCACTTGCGGGCCGCTGCCTCCAGCATGTAAAAGACGGCCGCGAGATTGACATCGAAACTAGAGTAATTATCGCCGCCGCCCATCACCGCGCCCAGGTGGTAGATTGCCTCCTGCCCCTCGACTGCCTTTAGGCAAGCCTCGCGGTCAGTGATTGAACCTTCGATAGTCCTTACGTCCATTCCCTTGAACTTGCTGACCCGCGTATCCCCGGGCTCGACCATGGCTGTGATGGTGTGCCCCTTCTCGACCAGTAGTTTGATTAGGTTCGGCCCGAGTCGGCCGGTAGCGCCTGTGACAAGAACCTTCATGCTATTATTGCCTCCTTAGTTTTGGCTCCTTGCGGAAGGAATTCCCAGCACTTCGTTAAGGTATCGCAGTTGCACCTCCGCGCTCTCCCTCGGCGGCAGCGAGGTGTAGTCCAGGTCCACCACGATCCAGCCGTCGAAACCAGCCTCTTTCATTATTCCCCAGAGGGTGGGAAAGTCAACCGTGCCGCTCCCGAGTTCGATCATGCGCCGGTGCCTGTCTATATCTTTGAAGTGAACGTAACTCATCCGCTTGGCAAAGGCCTTGAACACCGCCGGCAGATCGAACCAACTCAGGGCCATCTGCGCCGTCTCGGCAGTGCAATGCACCAAATCGGGATCGGTCAGTTCCATGAAGAGATAGAAAAGTTCCTCATACTCAAATATGGAGCCCCAGTGCTGATGCCAAGTGGCCTGGATGCCTTTCTTCTTGGCCATCTCGCCGACCTTGTTGCAGCAGTCGGCGATTATCTTCACCTGGTCCTCCGTGTTTCCCGTCAACTCCCATCTACCGCCGTCGAGCATTATGTGGGCACGGTCAAGTTCGGCGCAGACGTCCACGTTCCTTGCTTGCCGCTCCATCTCCTCCGGGAGTTTCTCTGGGTCCAGCCAGCCCGCCGCGGCGTAATGGCCTGCGACCGCCACGCCTGTCCCCTTGATATTCTCCTTGAACTTCGCCACGTCCTTAACCGCCCCGGCGCTCCACTCAAACCCGTCCCAGCCAACCTCGCCCATCTCCGTCAAGGCTTGTCTAAGCCCCTCGTCACCCTGGGGCCGCCAAATCGCTGGATGCAGCGCAAGTTTTACCATGCCATTTGTCCTTCTAACAGCTTTCCCGTAATGGATTCATCCCTCCCCCGTCATTGCGAGGAGTCCGTCCAAGCATGGACGGACGACGATCCAGCCTTCGTAGCCGTAGGCCACTTCGGCGGAGTAGGCAGCAATCTCATCAGACCGCAGCGGCGGCGAGATTGCTTCGCTGCCCTTCGACAGGCTCAGGGTGGTGAGCAACGTCGAACCACGCTCGCAATGACGAGTGCACTGCTGTCCCTCGACTGGGTGGATTGGATGAGGCTCATTAGATTGGCACGCTTGCCAAGAGTTTCTCCGCCGTCTTGCCGAGTATCTGGTCCTTCTGCTCTTCAGTAAGGAAGGTGCTCTCGATCTTGATCAGGTTCACCAGTTGCTTGTAGGTGCACCACCTCAGCAGGGACGGATAGTCGGTGCCCCACATCAGTTTTTCCTCCCCAACGTTCTCCACGACCCACTTGATCGCCTGGAGAGCATCCGGATAGGGATATTCCCCCTTGACCATCGCCGGAAAGCCGGAGAAATCGGCATAGATGTTGGGGTATTTCTTCGCCAAAAGAACCACTGTTCCCCGCTCCGGAGTAACCGCTCCCGCGCAATGGCAGAGCACGATCTTCAGATTCGGGCACTCTTTCACCATCCCCTCCAGGGCGTCCGCATCTTCCTTCGCGCTGCTGGTATGGAGGAAGGCTATCAGGCCCAGTTGCTCGCAGGTCTTCCACACTTCCATCGCTGGCTCGCCAACCATTGACCATCCCTGCGCCTTCGCCCCGGCCTCCGTCACCTCCATCTTGAATCCGCGCAACCCCCTGTCCACCCAACGCCGCAGTTCCTGCGCGGCCTTCTTTCCCTTCTTCGGAGGCACGAACGCAGTCCCGAAAAACCGATCGGGCCACAGCGACACCGCCCGGGTTACGTATTCGTTGTGGGATCCCCACATCCCCCCCTGCACCAAAACGGCCTTCTCCACCCCCACCCAATCCATGTATCCCA
>Ga0315294_10007987_pt1 | contig 11621 bp, 7 predicted proteins | sample YL17G13_40_MG_FD_203626 | JGI IMG/M metagenome (GOLD analysis project Ga0315294, IMG submission 203626) | Sediment microbial communities from Yellowstone Lake, YNP, Wyoming, USA - YL17G13_40 | ecosystem: Environmental > Aquatic > Freshwater > Lake > Sediment | place: USA: Wyoming | collected...
ATGATCCTTGGTTAGAGTAACTGCCCCTTCAACCTCGCTCCTTAACTCGTCTACGTTGTTTGGCCAGTTGTAGCCTATAAAGAAATAAAAGGTCTCGAAGGAAAAACCGGATACCTTACGATTTAACTGTTTGTTCACAGACTCTAAAATATGATGCATCAAAGATCCAAGCTCTTCTTTCCGTTGTCTCAAGGGAGGGATTGTTATCTTTAAAGGAAAAAGTTCCAAAAGATGGTTAACAGTTAAATCGTCTTGCATCTCATTGTTGGCATCCTTTTTTTTCCAAAGAGGCGATTAAACCCAGCCGGTGTAGTTGACTTCTATAAAAGCCACTTTTTTTCACCTCACTTTCCAGAAGCTCAAAAATCTTAAGTTGCATTTGTGAGTTCAAAAGGTCGATTCTTCGGAAAAAATAGGTATTTCTTTTTAGATTAGCACCCCTCACCATTGATGCCAAATGGTTTTTAACCAGATTTTCCAGGATATGAAGTTGACAAGTGCTGTCGTATTCCCAATCAAAGGCTATAAAGCTTCCTTGATAGCCTATTTTTTCATGAATTAATCTGGCAAAGTGCTCCTTACCAACTCCACTTTCACCCTCTAAGACTACATTTAGAGGTTTCAGTGTAGCCAACTCTAACTTTTTGTAAAAACTTTCGGTATTCACATTACTCATCTTTATCCCACCTCAAAAAATATATTCTCTCCCATAAGAATTCTGCTTTTTTTAAAAGCCCCCCTTTTCCCTTGGTCGTGAGGGCCTTTTTTATTCCTCCCTGATCAGGCCCCCTGTACCTCTACCCAGACCAAGAAATCGGAAGACAGACTTCTTTCTCTTTCTTCAGACTAACATGCCCACAGTTACAAAAAGAAGCAATGACTCCAAGGGATTGGTAGTTTCTCCGCTTGTAGGTGGGGGCGTAGAGTTCAACCCGTCACCTGGCTGGCCTATTCCATCACCAGCGCGCGTGAAAGCCGGTGCTCCTAAAAGGAAAAGAAAAAGGAGAATCATAACGACAATCAACCCACCCACCCCTTGCCTCATCTGTAAGATCCTTTTCATGGATCCTCCCGGGTTTTAAGGTGAAAAGTTCAACATCTTTACCGGGAGGACTCATTTCAAAAAGAATGCCCATCTTGTCTACGAGAAAAGAAAACAAGGCAAACATCCTATCTCCTTGTTTTGCTTTGGGTTATACTGGTATGTGTGGATGATGCTTGTGACGAAGAACTGTAACGGGAAGGCATAGCTCGCCAATTTTGACGAGCTCGATGGACGTAGCTTTTTAATTTATTGTTTTGTATAAAGTTAAAGCAGAAGTCATTTGAAGCATTAAGCACTTAAAGCACGGCAAAACTTAAGTAGCTGATAATTAAAGCCTTATCTGGTTATTCGTCATTTTTGACGAATATCATTCCTAGGTTTCTTAACCTTATGTCTTGCCATTTTCCTTCTTAAAGTAGCCTCACTCAGACCTAATTGAAAAGCCGCTTTTACCTGATTCCAGTTGTGCTTCTCTAAAGCTTGCAGGATCATTTGTTTTTCTATGTTATCTAAGACCTCATTTAAGCTCTGTTGTGAGGTTAAGAGCTTTTTCTCTCTTTGAATCTGGGTATTAGTAGGCAGGTATTCTTTTGGAAAGAAACCATCTTCAGAAAACAACACTGCTTTTTCCATTAAATTAGCCAGCTCTCTAACATTTCCGGGCCAGGGATAATCCATTAAGAGGCTCATAATCTTAACTGCGATTTTTACTTTGGTCTTCTTGTTTTCATTAGAGAATTTCTCTAAGAAATGATCAACTAAATAAGGAATATCTTCTTTTCTTTCTCTTAAAGACGGTATCCTGATAGTCACGGGGTTGAGTCTATAAAAGAGGTCTTTCCTAAAGGTGCCCTTTTTGATGCAGTCATCCAAATCTTTGTTAGTAGCCGAGATTATCCTGATATCGACTTTAATGGTCCTACTCCCGCCCACTCTCTCAAATTCTCTTTCCTGAAGTACTCTTAAGACCTTGGCCTGAGTGGACAGGCTCATATCTCCAATCTCATCGAAAAAAATCGTTCCTCTGTCTGCGTGTTTGAATTTCCCATCTCTCATGGCTACACCAGTAGCTACTTTTTCCTCCACTCCGAAAAGCTCACTTTCCAGGAGAGATTCTGGTAAGGCGGCACAATTTACTTTTACAAAGGGGTTTTCTTTGCGAATACTTGTGTGGTGAATTAGATTGGCAATTAGCTCTTTACCAGTTCCGCTTTCTCCTAAAAGTAGCACACTGGCTTTGCTATTTGCTACCCTTTCCACCATGTGGAATACTTCTTGCATTTTCTTCGACTTTCCAACTATGTTCGGGTAACTATAAACCTTTCTTAGCTCCTTCTTCAATTGAAAAACATCCTCCTCCAGCTCGCTATAAAGCTGAGCTTTTTCAAGGGCAATGGCTATCAGGTTTGCAAATGCCTTCAGAAAATCTGAGTCTTCCTTAGAGAACATCCCACTTAGAGAACGGTGGTCAACGTAGATCGTCCCCAAGGTTTTCTCTTTTGTGATCAGAGGAACGCAGAGGATGGAAAGTATATTATGGGTTGTCACACTTTTGTATAAACTTGTCTCTGGATCGGTTCTTGCGTCCTCTATTATCAGAGGTTCCTTAGTCTTAAGGACATCTCTTATCACTCGTCTGCTGATGCTTAAAGCGTCATCTTTTGTCTCTGTTTCTATTCCCCTAGCCGCTCTCAGTTCTAAACTGTCGTCTTCTGGATAATAGAGTATAACTGCTGCTCTTTCAACGCTTAAATGATCCATGGCTAAATCCAGGATCTTGACTAAAAGCTCATCCGGATCAGTGATATTATTCAAGAGTTCGCTTATTTGATAAAGCACCTGTATTCTCTGCTGATCTACCTGACTCAAGCGACACACCTCCTGCAATAGTTTTTCACTTTCTGAAGCCTTTGGGAGGATCTCCATATCTCTGAATATATTCAAGGCTTCCCTCAAGTACCCTCTGGCTTCTTTTAATCTGTTCTGTTTAAGTATTGTTTTGCCAACTTCGATATAGGTCAACCCAAGTTCATACTTCATCTTCAGTTTTCTGAAAATAGCCACTGCTTCAAGAAGCTTTTTCAGGCCTTGATCGGTGTTGTCTTCTTGCAGCAATAAAAGACCATTCACTCTACGGAGTTTTCCCTTCAGACCCTCATCATCTACCGATTCAAGCAGCTTCTCTGCATAACTTAAGTGTATTTCGGACTCTGTTTTGTCATTCTGCTTAAATCCAAATTCAACCAGAGAGAGTGAGGTATCTAACATTTTCTTGTAGCTTCCCAAACTATCATATAACCTTAGGCTCTCTTTTAATTGAGTAAAGGCAATGGAAAAGTTATCTCTTTTAAGATTCAATATTCCTAAAAGACTTAAGGTCTCAGCCAACCCGGCCTTACCATCCAATTCTTGTCTAATTTCAAAGCTTCTTTCCAGGTATGTTTCGGCTTTAGACCAGTTTTCTTGGAGTATGTATACTTCCCCGAGACTGAGGCTGGAATCGGCTACACCTTGTTTATCTCTAAGCGCGAGAAATAGTTCATGAGCCCGGGTGTGGTTTTCAACTGATTTACTTAAGCTGCCCCTTCTTAGATGGACAAGACCTAAGTTGCTAAAGGCGACCGCGAGTCCATCCTGATCATCCATTTCTTCCTTAAGCTCGCGGCTCTTCTGATGGTACTCCAAGGATTTGTCCCATTCATATGAGTTCTCATAAGCTAGAGCTAAGTTGTTATAAAGAAAAGACAAGTTGGCAATATTTCCAAACTTTTCTTCATAAAGTAAAGCTTTTTGAAAATAGTTTAGGGCTTCTCTTGTGTCACCTTTACTTCTTACGAGAAGCCCTAAGTTCATATTTACCGTAGCCGTGCCTTTCTCGTCCTTGAGCTCCTAAAAAATCGTCATGCTCTTTTGCAAAGAGTTTAATGCCTTATTGAACTCTCCTATTTCCCAGTAAACCACTCCTAGACCATTATATGCTAAACCCAGTTCTTTAGAAACTTGCTTCCTCAGAGTCTCAATTGATTGCTGAAAACGTGATATAGCTTGTGAATAATCACGTTTTCTTTGATATATCCAGCCCAGGGTAATGTTGAGCTCGGCGCTTACTGTGGATGATTGACTCATGCTACCAACGGAGAGTCCTTCATTCAAAAATTCGATCGCCTTTTCATAATCTCCTTTTCTCAAATAAATGACACCTATTTCTTGACAGAGCTTAGCTATTCGATCAGGGCTTTTCCCCTCGTCTTTATAAAGGTTTATTGCTTCTGAATAATAGTTTAAAGCTTTATCGAAATTGCCAATAATTCCAGAGAGTTTCCCTAGTCTTGACAAAATCTCGTCTTTAGAAACAACTGGTTTCTCTAATCCTTGTTGTTGGTGTTTCAAGGCATCTTCATAATGCTCGATGGCGTCTCGGCAGTTATTCTTCTTCTCAGCACTCTCTGCGGCTAAAAGGGAATATTTGAGACCAAGCTCTTTGTTTTCTCCTCTAACGAAGTGATAAGCCAACTCATTGAGAACCGAATCTGTTTTCGCTAAATAGAGATTTTCCAAGACCTTGCCACATTTCAGATGGAGTTCTTTTTTTTGGGTCTCCCTTAGACTACCGTAGACAAAATCCCTTGTCATTCCATTGACAAAAGCAAGGGCAGTTTCTGATAAAGTAGATTTCTTTTGTAGAAGGTTTTCCATAAACAATAAGGAAAGATAGTTCGAAATGCTTTCTTCATCATAGTCTGAAAGTTCGGGCAAGATATTTGGCTCAAATTCCTCTCCCAAAACCGAGATAGTCTCTAATAGGTTCAGACTTTCAGGAGACAAACGACTTAACTTATTCATTATCTGTCCCTTGTACTCCTTGGGGATATCTGCCTGGTTCAGGTTCGATAATTCAAGATCCCAGCAGCAGCCGACCCTTTTTAAAATCCCTTCTTCCAGCAATGAATTCATCAAATGGGTAATCAGCAAAGGATTGCCATCGGTCTTCTTGTAAAACGCCTTATTGATTACCTCACGTTTGCCTTTCCACTCGAGCATCGAATTTATCATATTGGTAGCCTCCGGTTCTCCGAGAGGCTTCAGCACTATTTTAGTAAGTAGAGTTTCAAGATTGGATTCTAAAATCGATTCTATCCGTTTGGCTTTTTGGTCTTCTTCTGAAAGTGTTAGGTTATCATTTAGGACAAGGCAAATCAGAAATTTTTGCTTCTTTCTCTCTTTCAAGAAATAAGCCAACGAGTCAAGCATCTCTATCTCAGCTTTCTGTAAATCATCAATAATCAGGACCGGAGGCAGAGACCAAGCTAAAAAGTCCTGTAGTTCTGGCAGAAGATTTTCATTGGTTTTGTTGATGGTCTTCCACACAACTGTACCTCCCTGTATTTGCACAAAACCCTTGAACTCCTCAAGAAATCTTGTCTTTCCAACACCTTGCTCACCTTTTAGAAGGACTACCTCTGTTCGACCGCATTTTGATTCTTCATAGAGATATTTGAGCAGAGACATATGTTCATTCCTGCCGATGAGGTCTGCTGAAGCGATGAGACTGTGGGTAAGAACAGACTCATCATCTTTCAGCTCAGTTGCAGAAGCCAGTTTTATGTCTTCCATCACTTCTCTGGCTGAATAATATCTATCTAGGGGGTCTTTTTTAAGCAATTTCACAACTATTTGTTTGAGAGCTTGTGGAATTTCAGGATCGATAGGAAACTCCACTTCTTTTTCAAGGTGTCCTTTAGCCATGCTCATCGCATCTGTTTCTGCGAAAGGAAGTCTGCCAGTCAATACTTCGTAAAGCATTGCACCAAGTGAGTAAAGATCAACTTGATGATTATATTCCTCACCTTTGATTATTTCGGGGGCCAAATAGGGAATAGTGCCTTTCCAATAGGCTGGATCTACTCCCTTACCATACTGAGCAAAGCCAAAATCTGTGAATTTTACTGCTGGATTGTTTTGCTCATCCGAGGAAATCAAAATGTTAGATGGTATAATGTCAGCGTGAATTATTTCTTTGATGTCGAGAAATTCAAGGGTTTGACAAACTTGAAAGAGGATGTAATAAAGCCTTTGGTGATCCATGTTTTGAAAATAGGATTTAAAATCGCTCCCATTTATCCACTCCATAGTGAAATATGAGTTGTTTTCCTTCGTATGCCCAAAGTCATAGACCTGAACGATATTGGGGTGATTAATCCTTTTTAAAAGAAGAAACTCATTCTTGAATCTCTGAATATCTTCTGGCTCTTGGCTCAAAAGAACTTTAAGGGCTACTGTTTTTTGAGCAGGAGCAAGTGCTGTATAGACCGAGGCTATACCACCTGAGCCTATCTTCTCAATTAACTGATATCCTTTTATTTCAGGTAGGTGCGACATGATACCCTTTTTTTTCTGCTTAATTACAATATAATTTTTCCCCAGGTAATTACAAGCGTTTTCATTCAGCCAGAGGATTGGGGTCATGTCAATATCTCCGTGCAGATTTGTTTGCTGGGCAGATTCTGTTGTCGGTTTAGAACACAAGCTATCAACCCAGATGCTGTTCTTTCCACGTTTTTGGCGTTACTAAGAGATCTGATCCTGATTTGTCTTGTTCGAATTACCTTAAGATACCTTCATAAATGGTGCTGTGCATAATTTCAATAGTTTAGTGATGGTTCGGGTAAATTGGCAGCATTCTCACCTAAATGGTGGAACGATTAATGTGAGGCACCCAGGGTAGTGCCTTAAAGAAATTCTTATTCCGGTAGACTTGTTGAAACGAATTCTAAAAGAACTCCGTGAATGCCCGACTCGAATTGAAACAGGGGCCTACACGGGGACGAGTTTGGAACTTTTTAAATAGCAGAATGTACGGATTCAACACTGTTTGAAGAAAATCAAAAGTTAGTTTCTCCTCGGGCAGGGCTCGAACCTGCAACTTAGCGGTTAACAGCCGCTCACTCTACCATTGAGTTACCGAGGAATATTTCGCCACTTATTTTTTCAGCCAAAATATATATAAAAAAGAAGGTAGGTGTCAAGTAAAATGGCGGTATTTGAGAAACTTTCTCCGAGGGCTCGAACCTGCAGTTTAGCGGTTAATCCCGCAAACATGCGGGACTCACTCTACCATTAAGTTACCGAGGAAGATTTTTTTTAGCTTTTAGCTATTGGCTATTAACTATTTGATTTTTCGGATTAAATATATTAAAAAGGAGATAACTGTCAAGAAAAATAGATTGGATAATTGATTGATTATTGTGCGTGGCGGGATTCCAAAATCCCGCCACGCAGGAGTAATTTTACTTCAGTAAGGACATCTTCTTGGTCATTACCTGATCGCCTGCATTCAACCTGTAGAAATAAATTCCGCTTGCCACAACAGAGCCAGCCTCGTTTTTGCCATCCCAGGTGATTGAATGGGAACCAGCATCCAAAGTCCCGTTAACCAGAGTCCTTACCTTCTCACCTAAAACGTTGTAAATTGTCAAGCTCACCTCTGATTTATCGGAGAGGTAGAAAGAGATGTTTGTTGCCAGGTTGAAGGGGTTGGGGAAATTCTGGAACAAGGTGAATTTTTCAGGAACGGGTCCTGAGGTAATCGCCTTGGGGTTAGGAGTCCCGCCCAAAGCCCTGCAGGCATTAATCCTTCCAGTTCCCAGTTGGCCGACATAGCCAGGGTTCAGAGCATCGATATTATCCGTGGTATTCTTTATCTGATTGTAAATATCAGACCAGGTATAGGAAGGATATTTGGATTTTACCAAGGCGGCTTCGCCGGTTACAAAAGGAGTAGCCATAGAAGTTCCACTCATTGCTGCCACATAGTCATTAGCTGGATCCTGATAGTTGTGATAAGTGCTGACAATATCCACGCCCGGGGCAGAGACATCCACCCAGGTGCCGTAGCTGGAGAAGCTGGCTTTAACATCGTTCTTGTCCGTAGCAGCCACATTCATTACATCTGTCCTGGCGCCCAGATAGTCAGCTACGTTATTATTGCTATTCCCGGCGGCATGACAGATCAGAACCCCGTGGGCAATAGCATAATCCACTGCTGCACCCAGACCTCCGGAGTTGGAAGAACCCCAACTGCAATTGGCAGATGTGGCACCTTTGTTAGCGGCATAATAGAAAGCCTGAGCTGCAAAATCCATCCTCACATATCCAGACCCGCTTGCGGATAACCAGCCTATTCTCAAACACATAATCTTTGCGCCGTTGCCAATAGAGCCTGTGGTTCCATCACCCCAGCCACCAGCCACACCAGCAACTCCCCGGGAGTTATTGGTCATAGCACCGGCAATCCCGGCTACGTGAGTTCCATGTCCTGCAAAATCTCTGGGATCGTTATCTTCGGTCTTGCAGTCCTCACCTTTCTTACACCCTGTTATTCCAGTAACCCAATCCCAGCCAATCCAGTCATCCTTATACCCATTCCCGTCATCATCTACCCCATTTCCTGCAATCTCACCCGGGTTTATCCAGATATTTCCAGTAGTAGAAAGCCAGGTTGAACCACCTAAGTCTTTATGATAGTATCTTACGCCAGTGTCGAGAATTGCCATTATAACGCTGGTGCTTCCGGGATTAATCTGCCAGGCACAAGGAGCATCTATATCATGGTCTGAAGCGTTATGCAGACCCCACTGGTTCCAGGGATCTGCCTGCCCCTGAAAATAAGGATCGTTCGGGTAGATATCGTAGACCGGATGAATTCCTATCGGCTCGACAGATTGCACATTGGGAAGAGCCGCATACGCGCTCATCGCATCTTCCAATCTATACTGCTGGCTGAAGGTGACAATATGATAACCGGAAAGGTCAGGGATACCTGGTTCTGCCTTGGCTCCTGGGAATTCCTTCGCCATTGCGGAAACCCCGAATTTTTGATTCAAAGCATCCAGTGCCTGCACTCCGGTTGTCACTATCCCTTTCAGCAGGACAGGACGAACAGGCTCAGCCTCAGTTTTAAATTGGACCACAAATTGATCCGGGACGTACTGCACCTCATCCATCTGCTCATCAAGAGGAGTTTTTAACTCGTCGACTGCCCAGGAAGAGGCGGCGAGAATCAACAATAGCAAAAAAACAAAGAGGAATAATCTTTTCATATTAAACCTCCAAAAAAGTTAAACTATTCTGGGAGGATCTGTTAACTAAAAAAGAAAACTGAAGGGCTTCATGCGTCTCTCTATAAAAATCACCTCCTCTATGAAAAAGTTAAAAGACCAGTTCGTTTCTTTACGAAATGGTCTATCTCCTCTTCCTCACCTCCTTTTATCAGCTTAGAAGGTTAGCGGTTTTAAAACCTTTAAACTAAGAAGAACAGACGAAAAAAGAATGAAAAAACGAAGTATATTTTCAACTAAAATAAAACCTTTGCTTATTTTGTCAAGAAAAAAATATAGTATGGGAGGTTATTAGCAAAAATTTTCTTTTTAATCAAGTTTTCTCCTCGGTATTTAAAAAAGCGTTTAAGCAATTGTCAGGCTTTTAATCAATTCCGTAGATATATTTAATCAGGAAAATCCCTTGACTTTAAAATCTTAACCTGATAAACTTAAGATAGGAGGTAAAAGCATGAACACTTTAAAAACCGCATTTTTTCTAACCCTACTGACCCTGCTTTTGATCTTTATCGGCAGAATTCTGGGTGGAAATTCCGGGATGGTTATAGCTCTGATATTTGCCGCAATACTTAACTTAGGCAGCTACTGGTTCTCAGATAAAATCGTCTTGGGTATCTATCGAGCTCAGAAGATTGAGGAGGGTGATAATCCCGGTTTGTATAGAATAATCAGGCGCATAGCCTCGCAGGCAGGTCTGCCTATGCCTAAAGTATATATCATCCCCACAGATTCACCGAATGCCTTTGCCACTGGAAGAAATCCAGAACATTCAGCAGTTGCGGTTACTTCTGGCATCCTCAGAATTTTGAGCGAGGAGGAATTAGAAGGGGTTATCTCGCATGAGATGTCCCATATAAAAAACCGGGACATACTGATCAGCTCGATAGTGGCAACTGTTGCCGGGGCAATCAGCATGCTGGCGCAGATGGCTCAATTTGCCGCCATCTTTGGGGGAGGTAGAGATGAGGAAAACAGGGGTGGAGGACTGGGTCTTTTATTTATGGCTATCATAGCTCCGATAGCTGCTCTTTTGATTCAACTGGCTATCTCCCGTTCCAGAGAATATCAGGCAGATGAAAACGGGGCAAAGATAAGCCACAAGCCCTTAGCTTTAGCTGGCGCCTTAAAGAAGCTATCTTATGCCTCCCAGAGAATTCCGATGGAAGCAAACCCTTCCACAGCTCATCTTTTCATTGTTAATCCTTTGACCGGAAAAGGGCTGGCAAGTCTTTTCAGTACCCATCCACCCTTAGAGGAAAGGATTTCCAGGCTGGAGAATTTCGCCAAAGGCTTATGAGCAAGGTGTCTTTTTCAAGCGGTGAAAAAAATTTCACCGCTTTTTTTATAGACCTTTTGCAGGGCTGGGAGCCCTGCCTACGTGTGGAAATGCTGGTCTCTCGTAGAGCGGGCACCCTGCCCGCTTATTAGTTCATTCTTTGGGGACTTTTGTTACTTCTTATGCAAAGCTACTGGATACAGATAATTCTAATCCTTGCCCTGATCCTGGCTAACGGTTTTTTTGCCAGCTCTGAATTCTCTTTGATCACCTTGCGAAAGAGCAGAGTGAAGGAACTGGTTGATTCCGGGAATAAAAAGGCACTTTTAGTACAAAAACTTCAATCCGAGCCGGAGAAGTTCTTAGCCACAGTCCAGATCGGGGTCACCGTAGTTGGAACTTTAGCCTCAGTGGTAGGTGGTGCTAAAATAGTTGACCTTTTGATTCCCTTAATAAAAAAGCTACCTTTTGAATTTGCTGAGAGGTGGAGCGAATCCATTTCCATCGGGATCGTAGTTGTTGGGATAGCCTACCTTTCACTGGTAATAGGTGAGCTTGTTCCCAAATATCTTGCCTTAAGATACTCGGAAAAAGTTGCCCTGAGGATTGCAGGGCCGATTCGACTTCTCTCGGGTATATCCTTTGTCTTTGTGAAACTTTTGTCTTTTTCCACTAAAGCCCTGATGAGCCTGATCATCGGAAAAACTCCGAAGGAACCTCCATTTATCTCTGAAGAAGAGGTGAAATATATTGTCACCGAGGGAAGGGCAAAAGGAATTTTCGAGAAAACAGAAGAGGAGATAATCCACAGCGTTTTTGAGTTTACTGACACGACCGTGAAAAGGGCGATGACTCCTCGCACTGAAGTGGTGGGCTTAGAAATAGGTTCAGACCAGAGTACGGTCCTGCGAACGGTTACCGAGGAAGGTTATTCACGCCTGCCAGTATACAAAGATACTTTAGACAATATCTTAGGGGTTATCCACGCCAAGGATGTCATAAATATCTTGCAGAACAGCGACCTGATAATCCTTGAGGATATCATCAGAAAGCCTTATTTTGTGCCTGACTCGATGAAGATAAGCAAGCTTTTAAGGGAGTTTCAGAAAAAAAGAGCCCAGATGGCGATAGTCTTAGACGAATTCGGCGGGACTGCCGGGCTTATAACCTTAGAGGATATAAT
>Ga0315294_10007989_pt1 | contig 11619 bp, 10 predicted proteins | sample YL17G13_40_MG_FD_203626 | JGI IMG/M metagenome (GOLD analysis project Ga0315294, IMG submission 203626) | Sediment microbial communities from Yellowstone Lake, YNP, Wyoming, USA - YL17G13_40 | ecosystem: Environmental > Aquatic > Freshwater > Lake > Sediment | place: USA: Wyoming | collected...
AAATGAGGGTAAAAATGAGCATGTTTTTGCACTTTTTTGCACTTTTTTATCAAAAATGCGCGTGTTTTGAGCAAAAATGTACCAAAATGTACACTTTTTGAACCATTTTTTTGCACTTCTTGACTTTTGGAGTACCTGCCTTTTTTAGACGCGGATTGACATAGACACTGATTGACACGGACTTTTTTGGTACTGACTGACACTGACTGGTTTGACACGGATTAACACCGATTAACACGGTATTTTGTTTTAGCCACAGAAAACTTCTGCCCCAAAACTAAAAACTAACCGCGGAGAACCCTTCGACTATGCTCAGGATAAGGCGGATTTGGTTTGACGGGAATTGGGGCTTTGGGTAGTGTGTGGTTTGAATGTGGAAGATGGCAGGGGGAAGATAGGTGGGCGTGCCTAATTTTTATGAATAGGAAAGCGGCAAAAGGAAAGCGAGTCAACCACAGGAAATTAGAACTTATTGAAAAGTAAGGAAAAGGATGCTTTCACCTACGGATGTTCATTACTTGGTAGGTCTTCTGACCATGATATCAAACCCAGAGAGCGTCGAGATCGTACTGGGAGATATTGTTCATGACGACATAGCCGATAAAGATAGAGACGTTGATATAACGGTGACTTATAAGGATGTTAACGGTCAAATTTCAGCTTTTAAGGGAATCGAGGTCAAAAAACACTCACGGCCACTGGACGTAACACACATTGAACAATTGTCGGCAAAACTAAACGATATGTCCAAGGTCAGCCATCGAAGTATAGTCTCTGCAAGCGGCTATACGAAACCAGCCCGGAAAAAAGCGGAAGCTAAAGGCGTGGATTTATTCGAGTTCATTCGGTGGAATAACCCAATGGAAGGGTTTGGGCATATTAGTTTTCCACCGGATTTCCATATAGAGCAGAGAACTCTAATGTGGGTGGGTAACCCTTCAGTTGCATTTAATCCGAAAGAAAATATTCCGGATGAGATTAAAAACCAAATCACGGGAAACTCCCGTATCGGTGATTTTACAGGTGATAAGGATAATAATCATAAAACTTTTCAACAGTTAGCCGACAAATTAAGTTCAAATGTAATAGCGACAATAAAAGACCGAGAGGAGATTAAATCGCTTACTCCCGGAATCGAAAAACAGGTCAAATATCTTTTTGACATGATGGATGGCATGTATGTGGAACTGAAAGATTCCAAGCTTTATCTGAAACAAGCTCTGTTACAAGGCAAGGTAATGTGGAAGGAACAAACCATATTACCTGAGTTCAAAGTTCTCATAAAAGTGGGAGAATCGACACCTTACGTGGGTTGCGCAATAGCAGAACTTGCTCAAGGTAATTTGATAGGGTTTACAGTATCTCAAGTGGATAGGGATATTAAGTTAATAAATATTTCTGATAGAAATCAAAAGAAGATTCAGTTACTAAAGCTCAGATAACATGAAGTTATTTAAGCTGGGTAACGGTAGGGCTGTTGAAAAAGTCCGCGGTTTGCGATACATATGTTTCCGCGTCTATCTAGTCCAGATTATTGACGGGGATAATGTATGACAAAGAACCGTTTATACTGCGGGGACAATTTAGAAATACTGGCAACTATGGAAAAACCACTTGAGGACAAGGCAGAATAAGCCGTGAGGGAAGAAAGGCCGGTCATTTTTTCTTGAAAATTTAGCACCAAGAGTGTTGAATAGTATCTATGGTTGAGAAGCAAAGAGCACCGCGTAACAGGACGATTATTCTGACGGATGAGGACCGCCAAAGATTAAGCAAGCGTCTGAAACAGATTCATACATCTGTCCGACTCGAGGATATTCTGGATTCGACGATATGCCAAAACGTGTTTACGATTTTGGGATTTCTGCCTGATGCGGCTTTTGACCTTGTTTTCGCGGACCCGCCATACAATTTGACGAAGGATTTTAATGGGAACAGATTCAAACAAGTCCCGCTCGACGAGTATGAGGAATGGCTTGAATCGTGGCTTCCGGCGATGCGGCGGCTGATTAAGCCCACCGGCTCCATCTATGTGTGTGGAGACTGGCGGTCGTCTGCCTCGATTCATCGTGTTCTTTCCAAGCATTTTATAATCCAAAATCGAATCACTTGGGAAAGAGAAAAGGGCCGGGGTGCAAATACCAACTGGAAGAATAATTCAGAGGACATATGGTTCGCCACTGTATCTGACCAGTACACCTTCAATGTAGATAACGTGAAAATCAAACGGCGAGTCCTTGCCCCCTACACGGATGAGAATGCTGCACCAAAAGATTGGAGCCAAACCGATGGCGGGAGATTCCGCATCACGCATCCATCCAATATCTGGACAGACTTAACAGTTCCATTTTGGTCTATGCTAGAAAACACAGATCACCCTACTCAGAAACCGGAGAAACTTCTTGCTAAGGTGATACTTGCTAGTTCAAATGAAGGTGATGTTGTTTTTGACCCATTCCTCGGGTCGGGGACTACATCGGTGGTTGCCAAAAAATTGCACCGGCACTATGTTGGAGTTGAGATAGATTCTGATTACTGTTGCCTCGCTGAAAAACGTCTTGAATTGGCTGATGACGCGCCAAGTATTCAGGGGTATACCAACGGGGTCTTTTGGGAACGCAACACATTGGTTGACCAGCAAAATGGGCAGGGAGTAAGAGCTTCCAAGCATATACACTCTTCCCTTTTTGACGCTCTTAAAATTCCAAAGTGAGAGGTAATAATGAAGAGCAAGTTATTCTTTACGAATCAGTATGAGATAATAGCAAAACGGACAAAAGATTTTCTCAACGCACATGAGGATTTTATTTCTCCAAGCACCGCTCACAGCACAAGAGCCGTGGGAGATGCTGTTGAAGGAATTTTAGGAGAGCACTTTCAGGATATCATAGGAAAGGACTGTGCAGAATACTCAGCAAACTTTGCACGAAGGGCAATGGCTGACCTAGCCTTCAAAGATAAAGAGGATTTTTACTATGTCGTTGATGTGAAGACTCATCGCGAAGACACGAAGTTCAACATGCCTAATCTCACGTCCGTGGAGCGATTGGCCCGGTTCTACGAAGACGATTTCAATTATTTCGTAATGCTTATGGTTAAATACAAATTACAAGGTATTCACGCGGCCATTTCAGAAGTTATATTTGTACCAATAGAGTTTCTTAATTGGGACTGCTTGACGATCGGCGCGCTGGGTTGGGGCCAGATACAAATTGCCAATTCAAATTACATATCTATCCGACCTCATTACTCTCGTAAAAAGTGGATGCTGGAATTGTGCGATGTTATGCTGGAATTCTATCCGAAGGAAATCGGCAAGATTAAGACTCGGATTGATTACTTTGAGCACCTCAAGCAGCGCTGGGAGCAGAAGCAGGAACGGGACGAGCCAATCAAATAGCGAGGGTTAAAAAGGAAGGGATAGACATAACCCTTATTACTGTCCAAGATATATTAGATAAAAAGTTTAGTGTATTGCCGTCATCAGAAAGCAGCGGTCCGGTCAAAAAGGAACGAAAGCGCAAATCTGGATCAACGGTAATCCAGCCTCACCTTTTTAAGAAGAGGGAATACAACCAAATTTAGGAACTAAATAAACACATCTTTTGAGGTTCACAGAAGGGTTGCAGTTCTGACAGGGACGTGGAGATGAGAAAACGATTGGCTGGAAAGGTGGCAATCGTAACAGGGGCCAGCAGAGGAATCGGCAGAGCTATTAGTATCGCATTGGCGAAAGAGGGAGCAACGGTTGTTCTGGCTGCACGTTCGATCCGCAAACTGCAACAGACCGCTATCCAGGTGACAAGGGCAGGGGGAAAAACAGAGATTGTCGTTACCGAACTGGCCGAAGAGGAATCCATCAAAAACCTCGTCAGAGTAACCGGTGAGAAATTTGGGCGACTTGATATTCTGGTCAATAATGCCGGCATTACCCACTCAGCAAAGTTGGAGGAAACAGCGACCGAAGACTGGGACCGCTGTATCCAGGTCAATGCACGTGCGCCGTTTATCCTTTGCAGGGAAGCTCTGCCTCTGCTAAGGAAGGCAAAAACAGCTTACATCATCAACATCGCATCGGTTGTGGGGGTCAAAGGCTATCCGCTTCAAAGCGCCTATACTGCTTCCAAACATGCCCTTCGCGGAATGACAATATCATTGGCTGAGGAAATTAAAGGCACGAATATTCGAGTGCATTTACTCTGTCCCGGCGGAGTGGATACCGAATTGGTCCGGAAGGTGCGGCCAGACATAAAGAAGAATGAGCTTATCAAGCCGCAGGAAATCGCTGAACTGGTAGTTTATCTTGTTACGCATAAAGGCAATGCTGTCATAGATGAGCTGCACATTCGAAGGGCGACCTCATCACCGTGGTTCTGAGTTGATCGTTAGTGGATGGTAGAGAGTTGGTCGTATCAATGAAAGAGCCGAGTGAAAGATAGCTATGCGGGCAGTTATACAACGAGTTCTGGAAGCCACGGTTAAAGTTAATGACAAATTAGTCGGCCAAATTGGCAAGGGATTGCTGGTTTATCTCGGTGTCGGCAAAGAGGATGGTCTGAAGGATGCTGAGTTTATCGCGGATAAGCTGGTGAACCTGCGTATTTTTGCTGACGAAGCCGGCAAGATGAATCGAAGTGTGCTCGGTGTCAACGGGCAGATTTTGCTGGTCAGCAATTTTACCCTTTATGGTGATTGCCGAAAAGGGCGCCGGCCGGGCTTTGACGCAGCAGCCGAACCGGCATTGGCACAGCAGTTTTACGAAAAGGTTATTGAGCTTGTTGGTAAGAGCGGCATTGCCGTTGAAAAAGGTGTCTTTGGCGAGTATATGTATGTAAGCAGCATCAACGACGGCCCAGTGACATTTTTACTCGATAGCTCCAGGTTATTTTAAGTTAGTACTACCCACCTGAACAGAAGCAAGATTCACAGATTAAACAAATTTGAAAAGGAGGAGTAGCCATCCCCAAATGGCTCCCCCAGCGAAACTTGACAACGGGTAGTTGATAGTTATGATGTGAACGTGTTCCTGGATGTCATTTTGCATTTGAGTTAAACTGTTTTTCTGCTGGAAAAGTGAAGGGATATGAAAATGACGCTATTATTAGGATACGATGTCGGAAGCTCATCAATAAAGGCGACTTTGCTGGAGGCGGAAACAGGTAAAGTCGTGGCGACGGCGAGCTCGCCGGAAAAAGAGCTTGAAATTATGGCAAAAAAGCTCGGCTGGGCTGAGCAAGAACCAAATGTGTGGTGGGAGCACGTGAAAGAGGCGACCCGGAAGGTCGCCTCTCAAATCCAAAATTCGAAATTCGAAATTCGAAATGTAGAGGCGATAGGGATTTCCTATCAGATGCACGGGCTGGTTGTCGTTGATAAAAATAAAGAAGTTCTAAGGCCTTCGATAATCTGGTGCGACAGCAGGGCAGTGCAAATAGGCGAAAAAGCAGCAGGGGACATCGGCAAAACCAAGTGCCTACGGCATCTGTTTAATTTCCCCGGCAACTTCACGGCATCGAAACTAAAATGGGTGATGGAGAACGAGCCAAAAATCTATTCAAAGATTTACAAGATAATGCTGCCCGGCGACTATATCGCAATGAGGATGACAGGCGAGATAAAGACAACACCTTCAGGCCTATCCGAGGGGATAATGTGGGATTTCGAAAGTGACGGGTTGGCTGAATTCGTACTCGAAAACTACGGCATCTCCGCCGACCTGATTGCGGAAACGGTTCCTACGTTTTCTATCCAGGGAGAGCTGACCGCAGCGGCTGCCGGCGAGCTGGGACTTAAAGCCGGAACCAAAGTAAGCTACAGAGCCGGCGACCAGCCCAACAACGCACTGTCATTAGGCGTGCTGGAACCGGGCCAGATTGCTGTTACCGCCGGCACGTCGGGCGTAGTATATGGAATCAGCAGCAAGAAAAAATACGACCAAAAATCACGCGTAAATATCTTCGTCCACGTCAATCACTCAAAGAAAAAACCCTGCTACGGTGTGCTGCTGTGTCTCAACGGCACGGGAATTCTCAATAGCTGGCTAAAACACAATACAGGGACGATGGATTATCCTGAAATGAATGCACTGGCTGAAAAAGTGCCAATAGGTTCCGATGGCCTGGTTATACTTCCCTACGGCAATGGGGCTGAAAGGACGCTGGAGAATAAAAACATCGGGGCATCGGTCCACGGATGGAACTTTAATGTGCACAAGAAGGCACATTTTCTAAGGGCTGCTCAGGAAGGAATCGTCTTTGCGCTAAACTACGGCCTTGGAATAATGCGCGATATGGGCATCAAGCTAAAAACGGTCAAGGCAGGATATGCCAATATGTTCTTAAGCCCTTTGTTTGCAGAGGCCTTTGCTACTGTGACGAAAACGACCGTGGAGCTATACAATACTGATGGCTCACAGGGTGCCGCTCGCGGAGCAGGTATCGGCGCAGGTATTTACAAAGGCCAGGAGGGTGCCTTCATTGGCCTGGCGCCTGTTAAGACAATCGGACCTAACAAAAAATTGGCTGCTGCTTACCAGCAGGCATACGAAAGGTGGGAAGAAGTTTTGAATCGCCAGTTGTCAACGGGACGGTAGGAAAACTAAATGGAAAAACAATCAATCGAATAAGGAGTAATAAAATGGCAAAAAAATCTTCACATAGTATTTGCAGATGGACATTTAATCCCGGCAAGGGCGGCTTTGTGCCGGCTGATATGAGGCCCCAGTGGGGTAAAAAATTTACCACGGTGGATATGATTAAGCTGGTCCAAAGGAAAATCGCCCCCCGGCTGCCCCGTAATGTCGAACTTGGAATAGAGATGCACTACGATACGGAGGTCAACGACAAAACTGCGAAAGAAGTTGCGGATGCACTCGTCCATTCGGGGTTATACCTTGCAATGATTACACCCGGCGCGCACAGTCACTTTGCTTACGGCGGGATTGCGTCTTTAGACAGGCAAGAAAGAAGGCGAGCAGAAGAGTTTGGCATCAGGACAGTCGATATTGCCTACGGCCCCTTGAGAAAGGCCTGGCACAAAGACTCTGCAAAGGCGCCCTCATTTATAATCTGGAATGGCTCGTTCGGCTACGATATTGCAACGGTTGGTATCCGGCAGATGTATCAGAACCTCAAAGAAAGCGTCGCGGGATTATGCAAATATGAAAAAAAGATGGGCGGAAAACTGTATATCGGTTTTGAGCCGAAGCCGAACGAAGGGCATCCGGCGATGCTAATCCCGACAGTGGCAAGTGCGATTCTATTCTGGAGAAAGCTCGAAGAAGAGTTCGGAATTTCCAGAGACAAGAAAGGCGTCAATAAGGAGTTCGGGCACTCGGAAATGATAGGGCTCGACCACGTTTATGACACGGTCGAAGAGCTGGATAATGATGCAATGGTGCATATGCACCTTAACAGCCAGGGATATAATGACGGGATTATTCTGGGCGGGCCAGGCAAGTTCGATATCGACCACGGCGTCAGGGTCAACGGTATGAATATCGCTATCGCAGGGCTTTTGCAGGAGAAGGGTTTTTCTCGCTGGAAAGGCCACGATATGCAGACGCGGGCATACGACAATATCAAGCAGGGAATCGAGCGGGTCGTCAGAAGTGTGCTGAGTTGGGAGGCGTGCGAAAAAGCAGCGCGAGAACTGGATACATCAGAGTTAATGAAAGCACTTGCCAAACGAGAAACTGCTAATGCCGAGGATATGATGAGAGCGGCAGTTGTTGATGCTCAGAAATACTTCGACCAGATGTATAAATAACGCGTTTTTCAGATAATCAGCATCGCGTCGCCATAAGAGTAGAAACGATACCGCTGCTCGATGGCGTGTTTATAGGCAGCTATGGTTTTGTCCAATCCTGCAAAAGCCGCTACAAGAGCAAGCAGCGTGGATTTTGGCAGGTGAAAATTTGTTATCATTGCATCGACGATCTTAAATTTATAGACGGGCTTTATGAAAAGATTAGTTGTGCCAACGGCGGCTTCGACTTTTGAATTAGTGGCAACCGTCTCAAGTAGGCGGACAGAAGTTGTGCCGACTGCGATTATGCGGCCGCCATCAGCTTTCACCCGGTTTATTATGTCAGCATTTTCCCGGTCTATTTCAAATCGCTCCTGATGCATTCGGTGGTCTTCGAGGGTTTCTGATGTTATTGGTTTGAATGTCCCCATCCCTACGTGGAGGGTTATGTATGCAAAGTGGATTCCGGCCTGTTTTAACTGGTTGATTAGCTGATTTGTAAAATGCAGACCGGCAGTCGGCGCTGCGACCGCCCCTGCTTTGCGGGCGTAAACCGTCTGATACCTGCGTTTATCCGTTTCTGCGGCGCGTAAGCTGTCGTCTCGTTTGATATATGGCGGCAGGGGCGGAAAGCCAATTTTATTAAGTATAGTTTCGGCATCAGAATCGGTTTGGACTTTAAGAAGCCAGCCACTGTCCGTTTTCTTTTCGATTACTTCCGTAGTGCAAAAAACGTTTTTGTCTCTGCTTTTTATATATAACTTTTCACCTGGTTTTACCCTGCGGGCGGGTTTTAACAGCACTCGCCAGACACCGGTTTTAATCTCGGCCAAAAATAATCCTTCAATTTTCGCTCCTGTGGCACGTTGCGCGAAGAAACGAGCGGGTATTACTTTCGTGTCATTTAGAACCAGGCAATCGCCACGGCTTAAAAATTCACCGATGCTGCTGAATCGGCTGTCAGTGAGCCGGCCCCCGCTTCCCCCTAAGGGGAAAGCTGTGGGGGAGCGGTCAAGAACCAACAGCCGCGAGCTGCTTCGACTACGAAGAGGCCGCTGGGCAATCAAGTCGGGCGGCAGGTGGTAATTTAATTTTTCTGTCCTCATAGCCAGACGTTATCAGACGGTGTGCGGAATGACAAAAAAATTTTATCCCGATAATAAGCCAATTTTGAGGTTTGAGCGGCCAGAAATAATTTGTCGCAGCAGTCACCTGTCCGTCAGACCGATACCGATAGCGGGAATCCAACTTACCAGGTTGATTTTTCAAAGGTAGGGGTAATGGCTTCGAGAGAATATTTTGAACAAGCCGCGACTTCAATCGGCACCCTCGGGAGGGAGGAGCTTAAGAGGCAAATCAGGAACTTCAAAGCCAGATTTAAGCTGGATTTTACTGAAGATTACCTAAATTCCGCCAGTGTTGACAGATTAAGACATATCCTTTTAGCTGCGATGGTAAGCGTCAAAGGGCATGATTAAAAGGATACTTTGCATTCTTTGGCCACAACTGGAGCACAAAGGGCCAGAAAACTTCTTCTCCGCTGCAACCCCAAAAAGAACTCTGTTTAGTTGGCAAGGATAGAACCGACCGAGATTAACAAGTCAGGTTTACGGCGTGTATCCTAATCTGCCCCACACGGCTTTCTGCATCTTCTGCAAATCATCCCTACCTTCAGCGGTTGTAGTTGGCTGCTGATGCACCGGGTTTGCCAACTTGCCATTCGCTATGGTCTCCCGTCCTCTATACTTCCAGTAATCGCTGTGGCCGTCAGAGAAAGAAACGTTCGTGCCGTCACCATGGCGGACATATGGTGGGTCCCACCATGTGTTATTGACATAATGAACGGCGTAACTATCCGGAGTTACGCGGCCTTCGTCAAGAAAAACTATTCTATATGCCGGCCCGGGGACGGTAATCTCTCCCCTTTTCTTGACCCACAATACCGTGTTGCCCACTCTCACTCCCACGGTACCATTTATGGTTCCCGTTCTGGCAAGGCCATTCATAGAATCGACTATAGTATATGTCCGCCTCTCTCCGCGAACACCGGTCGGGCACCGGTAAATGTTTTCGTTCTTAGTATATAGAAATAGCGCTCCGACCCTGATAGCCTGTATCTGTACGTCGTCTGCCAATTTTCCACCAGTCATATAATCATCTGCGCAATCATCGCCTGTCCACCAGCGTTCACCTGCATGGATGCCGGTTGTGGGGACTGGTGCTGTGCCATCTCCGCCGGCATATGCTTCTCCGTTGACAATCTTGTCGTCGTAGTCATCCGCATACATAATCCAGCAAAATGCCAGCGTCTTTATATGGTTAAGGCAAACCGCGCGTTTGCCCTGCTCTTTGGCCCTATTGAGGGCAGGGAATAGTATCGCCATCAATATCGCAATAATGGCAATTACTACCAGGAGCTCTATTAAGGTAAAGCCTCTTTGCCTGTTCATAATGACACTTCTCGTATATATTGTTACTTTGGTTTTCTCAATCGTGTTTTACATTAAGTTACCACAATTATAACATTTTTATTGGGTTTTGTCCAGCAATTATTGCTTTTTTAGTAGTCCTTAAAGTATCTCATCCACAGCGGCCACATGCCCGGCGTGACGTGGCCGGCTTTAGTATAAAGGCCGTTTACGTTGTAACTTCTATGCCATTTCAGGGTCCACAGCTCCTTAAGCCCGATTTTCCTGACAGACCAATCCATAAAAGTGCCATTTACGAACCCATCGTGCCGGTTGACGCAGACGCGTTCCATTTCATTGACGTTAGGCCTGTCAGGCGGCCCACTTATAACCGTCGGGGGCTGGTCATTTTCCCTTGGCCAGGAATCAACCCACCAACTACCTGTAAATACGGGTATATTATTCGCGTTTTTGACCTGGCAGGTTCTCCAGTGGTCTGAAGCGGGGCTTCGACCCCAAACGGTCTCTACTCCCAGGGGCGGATTGAGCACCCAGCCGTTGAGGCCGTAGCTGCCTACCTCATCATCGACTTCCCAGGCTATTTCGGACCAGTTACCCTGAGGGATACCGCCAGTGGACTGTGGCTTTACGGCCTGGGGGCAGAGCCACATCTTCACGTTTTTGGAATACGGCCTCATAGTATTTCTCCAGAATTTGCCGGAGCCCTGGCCGCTGAAGGTGCCGCCGAACTGGCCGCTGAAGAAATTACCGTTGTTATCGTCGCAATACAGATTAAACATAAGGCCCCACTGCCTGAGGTTCACCAGACAGGCACTCGACCTTGCGTTTTTCTTTACCCTGTTGAGGGCCGGCATCAATATGGCCATTAGTATGGCAATAATGGCAATTACCACCAGAAGCTCTATTAGAGTAAATGCCTTTCGCTTATGCACTTGGCTACCTTCCTTTTCTTTTCTTTCACTGACTGCTCAACTCATCTGTTAGGATGCGCAGAATTGGCCTTCTGTTCCGTTGATGCTGCACTTTTCTGATTGCTTTTGCCCATTTTGATGGAGAAAACGACACCCCTTCGTCTAACTTCTTTGCGATACCGTGGTGGTTTACATTTGCAAAAGGACTTTCACGTAACTTTCGCCATTTTACCACCCAGCTAAATCCCTGTCAAGTCTTATAATTCTTTGTGACGACACATTTTTTGGAAAATCCGGCCTGTAAACACCCCCCGCTTCTGTCTTACGCCGGCAAGACGCGGGGGCTGGAAGGAGGCCGGTGGGAGGGCATAATTGCCGGGACAGGATGGCTTGCGCCGGGGTAAAACACATCTGACCATCGGCAAAAAATAACTGGCATAAAAGGCAAATCGCTGATACAATAATGAAATAAGCAAGGATTTTGGAGATTTTCTTATGTGTGACGAATGCGGCTGCGGCGAAGCCAGCGGCGA
>Ga0315294_10007992_pt1 | contig 11619 bp, 16 predicted proteins | sample YL17G13_40_MG_FD_203626 | JGI IMG/M metagenome (GOLD analysis project Ga0315294, IMG submission 203626) | Sediment microbial communities from Yellowstone Lake, YNP, Wyoming, USA - YL17G13_40 | ecosystem: Environmental > Aquatic > Freshwater > Lake > Sediment | place: USA: Wyoming | collected...
AACTCCTATAAAAATCGAGAGAATAGAAGAGATTGTCGGGATAGGAGAAGGGACGAATGAATTAAAGGAATTGTTCAGATATGCGAAGATATTCGGGATAGACAAGTATCTTAAGATTGATCTGTCTGTGGTGAGAGGACTGGATTATTATACAGGACCGGTCTTCGAAATCCAGATCGGAAAGAATAATGTTTCTTGCGGCGGAGGAGGAAGATACGATAATCTGACTTATATGATTGGAGGCCCTGAACTGCCTGCTACTGGCTTCTCTTTAGGAATCGACAGGATAATCGGCGCTATGGATGAGTTAGAAATGTCTCAAGAAGATACTGAAAAAAGATTCTTTGTAGCTTATTTGGAGAATGTAAAAGAGGATGCATTGAAGATCTGCAGGGATTTGAGATTAAAAGGATTTATCTGCGAAACAGACTTAATGGACAGGAAACTGAACAAGCAGTTGGAATATGCAAATTCTCTGGATTATCCCTTTGTAATAATTGTTGGAAAGGAAGAATTGAGAAAGGAAATGATAAGACTTAGGGACATGAAAACTGGAAAAGAAAAATTAATCGCTTTGAGAAATGCTGCCGAGGAATTGAAAAGGATTTAAATAGTTTTGGCATCTATTTACTTTATGTCATTAATTTCTCTTGAAAATGTGACAAAAACGTATTTTGAAGATACTTCTAAATTCAATGCTCTAAACAACGTTAGCTTAGAAATAGAGGAAGGGGAGAACATAGCGATTATAGGTCCTTCTGGCTCTGGCAAATCCACTCTATTGCACATACTAGGATGCTTGGACAGACCAACTTCAGGAAAAGTAATCATAGAGGAACAAGACACCTCCAAGATGAATGATAATGAACTAGCCAAATTAAGAAATAAAAAAATTGGTTTTGTATTCCAATTCTTCAATTTATACCCAACATTGACAGTAAAACGGAATATAGAACTGCCAATGTTAATAGGAAATAAAAGTTCAGAAGAGAGGGAAAGGAAAGTAAAGGAGTTGTTGGAAATGGTGAATCTGACTCAGAGGGCAAACTATATGCCTAATCAATTATCAGGAGGGGAAAAACAAAGAATTGCTATAGCAAGAGCATTGGCTAATAATCCTACTATAGTCTTAGCCGACGAGCCTACAGGAAATTTGGATACAAAGACTGGAAAGGAAATAATAAAAATGCTAGAAAAATTAAACTTGGAATATAACATAACTCTAATAATAATAACACATGATAGAGATATCGCGTCAAATGCAAAAAGGATAATAAATATAAAGGATGGGGAGATTGTATAGTTATGAAAAATAAAATACTTTTGATTTGTTTTGTAACGTTTTTTGTATTATTGACAGCAAAAGCCTTCGCTATTGGTTCTATAAATGTCAATGCGAGCATTACCCCTTCCACGCTATCCTCTGGAGAAGACGGTTATGTGACTCTGACAATCACAAATGTCGGGACTGTTGATATGTGGGGAATATTCCCTCAATTAACAAATATAGACAACAGTCTCATTTCCAAAGCTTCTTTCCCATTAGAGGGGATTGGAGGTTTGAGAGCAGGCCAAACTGTTTCAGCTGTTTTTGCTTTCACTGTTTCCGATAACACTCCTAATGGGTTCTATCCAATAAGTTTTGACATACGAGGATGCGGGGATGGTTGTATAGACGTTGGGAAGGATGTTCTGGTAGAAATCGAGAATACCTTGACGGATTTTGAAATAGGTTTGGAAACAAGCCAGACCATTTTGTCTGTATCAGTCTCGAATGTGGGCATTAACTCTGCCACAGCAGTCTCTGTAAGATTACTGCCGAACGAGAATTTCACTCCTAAACCCTTTATCCAATTCCTAGGAAATCTAGCTGCTGGAGACTTTACTGTAGCTGATTTCAACATATCTTCTAGAAATGGTTTAACTAACGAGAATGTCGGAATAGAGATATCTTATACAGACAGTGTTGGGAACAGGCATACGACTGTCAAAAACGGAACGTTCAGTTTGGAAAGAATACAAATCATTCCACGAAGTAGGGGTCCTTCTGTTTACATCTATGTTATTTTGATAGTAGCGATAGCTGCTGTGACATTTCTTGTTTGGAGAAAGAGGAAGAAAAAATGAGATTTAATGATATTGTAAAATTCTCTTTGGAAAATCTAAGACATAGAAGATTGAGAAGCTGGCTTACTATAATAGGAATAGTTATAGGTGTCGCGGCTGTTGTCGGGCTTGTCTCAATCGGTCAAGGACTTCAACAAAGTATTGAAGGCCAATTAAGCGGATTGGGAGGAGATCTGATTTTCATAACTCCAGGCCATTCAAGGGCAATGGGCGGATTTGGAGGAGGCGAGGGAAGCGGTGGGTTTGGAGGAGGAGGATTGATATCAGGCAATCTGACAGAGAATGATTTGCGAGCAGTCAAAGCTATTCCTGCAATCTCTGCTACCAGTGGTATCTTGAACAAGCAGGCAGAAGTGAAATATATCTCAGAAACTGCGACCATAAATGTACAAGGAGCAGACCCTGAATTGCAGAAAGCATTTTCCACTGTTCTTTTAGCAAGTGGGAGATATTTGATTGTGGGAGACAATAGAGTGGCTGTGATTGGTTATAATGTTGCAAATCGGTTATTCAAGAAATCGTTGAATATCAACAGTATAATATTTGTCAATGGGGTGAGTTTCAGGGTTGTTGGAATTTTCCAGCAATCAGGACAATTAGCTCAGACTGATAATCTTGTGATAATACCGATCACAGAGGCAAGAAACATATTCACAGATCTTCCTAGAAACCAAGTTTCAGCAATAATAGCTAAGACTTCAGAAGGAAGTGATATCAATGCAGTTACGACTCAAATAGAAAATAAGCTCTTGATTTTGCATCACATCACTGCAGACAAACAAGACTTTTCAATCACGACATCGCAATCAATTCTTCAGACAATCGGCCAGATAACCACTACCATAACCCTCTTCCTTGGTGGAATCGCAGCTATTTCTCTTATTGTCGGAGGGATAGGAATAGCTAACACAATGTTCATGTCAATCCTAGAGAGGACAAGACAAATAGGAATTCTGAAAGCCCTTGGCACAACAAACAAAGATGTGATGGAATTGTTCTTGATAGAATCTGGGATATTGGGGCTTGTCGGTGGAGTAATAGGAGTAGTCATAGGGACTCTAGTCTCCTTTGCTTTATCAAACATAAGATTAACTGGTTTCTTTGGTGGAGCTTCAGGATTACAAACAGCAGTTACTTGGCAGTTGATTGTTTTTGCTATAGCATTTTCTATGTTCGTTGGAATAGCATCGGGGATATTCCCTGCAAGAAGGGCTGCAAAACTACAGCCTGTAGAAGCTCTGAGATACGAATAATTATTCTGTCACATAAACTGTCCCATTTATGGAAGGACTGATGCTGGATCTGTATTCAAAAGTTCCCACGTCCCTAAAACTATAAGACCATACGTCGCCCCGTTCCAGTGCTGGTGATTGTGCATTTGAGAATTTGATAATATGCAGGATGTAATCTCTGTTAACCCATCTCACAGTCGCTCCTTTATTAATGACTATTATTTGTGGAATGAATGCATTGTTCCTAATCTCGACATTGGTTGTTGCAACAGCTTCAGCAGGGATTGAAGTGTTGTTATTTATTGCTGGTGGTATATTCTCTGGAGGTGTGGTATTATTTTGAGTAGTATTGTTTATGTTGTTTGAACTGACGCATCCAGCTATCAAAACTATGAAAAATAAAGGCAGAATCAATAGTTTGTTCATATCATTTATTAGGAAACAGAATATAAATGTTATTCGTACTCTCTCCAGACATGTCCGCATTTCACACATTTGAAGAATCTTGTTGGAGGCTCGTCCGCAGCCCTAGTCTGTTGCATCCACCAGTAAGCCTCGTTGTGCTCGCATTTAGGACATTGGGCAAGAGTCTTCGGCAGCCCTTCCATCCTAGATTTCTTGTCAACAATTATTATCTTCTCAGGCTTTGTGTTTGTGGAAACGGATATTTTGAAGTCTTTGGATTTAGCAGCCCTTCTTCTTCCACATTTTCTGCATTCTAAAACTGTCTTGCTTCCTGCTCTTTTGGGAATCAATAATCCCCCGCATTTATCACAGAATTCCAAAAACTCACCTTCACAGAATATCTCTATAACTAATATTTAAATCTATCAGAAAGATACCAATCTAACTTGAATTATCTTTAACCATCCCAATAACGGAACTTTCAGAATTACTTTCCCATAGATATTCTTTACAGGAGTTAGCCATGGATCGGCAGAAGGATTGTTATCCCCCTTTGTCATAATACCATTAAGAGTAATGTTGTATACCCTATGGATTATCGGGTATGGTCTGTCCGCCTCAAAAACAATTATGTCGCCTATCTCCATGCTCTCTCCGTCATAATAACTTCTTACAAACATCATGTCCCCTTTGTAGAATGTTGGAACCATGCTGTCAGAGAAGACTGCAACAACAGGAGCTGAAGTATGCAGAACATATTGGAGAGCAATATGCAGACTCAAAGCTATTATAAATCCGACTATTATGTAGATTACTGTTCCTACCCAAGTCTCAGAATATTTGTGCCAAAACTCTTTAAGCCCTACCAACGCTTTCACCCAAAATAATTCCTGTCGCAATCAAATGAGCAATCCTCAACGGCTCAGGTATAAGACTCCTTGTCGATGTTAGTCTAATAATTTCTTTCGCGTCATTTATATCTATCCCATGACATTGGAAATATATGCTTTTGTTCTTTATCTTGACAGAATAAAACTCTCCTGCGTTTTCAACTGCCTTTAATCTTCTCTCAGAATTAGGAAGTTTCTTTATAGTATCTACAAATTTCTCTAAGTCAGGTCTTATTCTGTTGACAACAATCACGGGAATCTTCGTCTTCTCATAGATATTTCTGATGTCAACGGTATTGAATCCCCCGAAAGTTATTCCATCAAGCATCATTATCCTTACTTGTCCTTTGTGTTTTGACTTGTTTATGATATTAATTATTTTCTCTTCAGCATCGTCTCCATCAACATCAATTTCTAATTTCATTAATCCGTCCATGAATTCTCCTCCCCTAAATACAACTCCAACAAGAATAGTCTTAGATTTAGACCTGAATTCAAATGGACCGTCGTCCCAAGCTAGAATTCTTATTTCCTTCTTTATTCTTCTGAATTTTTCCATGAATAGAATTCAGAATAGGACTATTTATTTCTTTAAAGCTTTCTGAAATTCTTCCTTCAATTCGTCGCATTGGTTCTGTATAGAAGTCAAAGCCTTGTCAATCAGTTTTCTAGGATTATTACCTGACACAACGATTTTAACTTCCTCCATGAAAGGATGCTCTTGAATAGAAGCGGCATCTCCACCCTCCTTCCAAATCTCTGTAGCCAAAACCTGTGAAAGAGTATGGGTCTCTCCTTTCAATTCCAGCTTTATTTTCTCTTTATCCTCTTCTACAACTTCTAGAATCATAGATATCATTTTTTATATCCTAATTATTTAAAGCTTTCCATTAAGACTGCATGCAAATGAGTAGCGCTTGTTTAAAAATTTGACCTTAAGGCAATCTACCAACGACACGGAAAGCGTCCTTTTTATCAAGATCCCCATCGCATACTAATTGTGATGCAGAAGATGTTCCATGAGTAAAACCATGAATGTAACAATCACGCACTGTAATTCCTTCTTGAAGAGCAGCCAAACGAATTTCCATGCCCATGGCAGGTCTTTTGTCTCTTTGCAGATCTTCAAAGACTAGATTAACATAAGATTCTAGCGTGTCACCGAGCAATACTTTCCAAATTGGATTTTCTAAAGCTTCTTCTTTGTTGAGTCGCCTTCCGACTAATTTTTCCAATTCTGGTCTTTTGAAACTTCTCTCTTTCAAGCTCGAGTATTGAGACTCGTCTATAACCAGAGCCCCCCTGCTTATTTGATTTTCTTTAGCATGTGTCAAAAGATCGCAGCGTTCTACGAATTTTACCTCATTAACATATTGTACAAATGCACTCGATGAATCATAGAAAGTACCTCCCCATGCGGCCTGTAGTTTTTGTAATTTCAGTGCAGCATTTCTCTCTGGGTCCGTGGCGTCTTTGTCCGGTTTTATACTATCTGTACCAGGATTGAAAACATCGATTCTACGCTTTGCTATCTCTCGTATCGTCATTGGTACTCTCTTGTCCGCTAGTATGCCTTGCATCGCATTCATATAAGTACCAGTTTCAAAAGTTCTATAAGTGGTTTGATTTTGATCTTCATTCAATTCTACATCAGCTGTCATCTTATTACACCTTAATTTAAGATGCATGCTTAATTATTTAAAGATATCAAAACCTTATCACTCATAAGTAATTGTAAACTCCCGATTTGGAATTGGAAGAAACTTTTATATAAAACTCATTAACTCGTCTATTCCTATCATTGGTTTCTTGTAGTTTGTCCTATCATCGATAGAAATTCTAGGACAAGCAGTATTAACATAGCAGTCTAAATCCATTCCTTCCAGTTTCTCAGGCCTTATCTCATTGAAGACAATTATGTAGGCTTTCTTTCCTTTTTTCTCCAATTTCTTTTTTATTTCTTCTGCTATTTTTACTTTCATTTGTCCTGGTTTTGTTGACACCAGAATCCCGAATCTTTTTGCATGTCTGGCCAAAGCTATGGCCACATATTTTTGCTTAATGTATTTCTCTTTTACATTCTCCATATTGATTATCTCATTCTTTTCTATACTTAGAGAAAAGACAGGCTTGTTTGTATTCAAAGCTAAGCCTAGAGGATGAAAGATTCCTGTTCCAATAAAAAGAAAGCAGTCTGCTTTCTTTTCCAGAATCTTTGCGGGAATAGAATCACAGCCTAGGATGTTTTCTTTCACAATCTCAACAATTTTATTGTTCTTTTCTAAGAATTCCTTGGCGGTTCTTAAAGAATCTAGGAATTGGACAGACGAAAATAGGTGTATTCTTTTGAATCCCTTTAGTTTGCCAATATCTTTCTTCAAGACTTTTGTGGGATCATACTCTTCCCTTACTTCTACATATTCCACAGGAAAGTCTGTATTCATGAATTTTCTATGTCCGAAGTGTACAATCTTATCTACTCCCAAAGCTTTTGCCTCTGAAATAGCAAGATCGCAGGCTCCGAATCTTGCTTCCCCGTCTATGTAAACATCCCCCAATTTATCTGCTATTTCTAAGACTTTTCTTTTCATTCCTTCTGGGACCTGCAACAGTATTTTTTTCATAGATTATCAGTTTTTCACTAAACTATTTAAAGACGCTAGAAAATATGTTGATGTAATTCACTATTTCTAGATATTTGAAAAGAACGATTATGAACGGGGTCAAGAAAATCAAAAACAATAAGAACATAATTACTAGAGCGCTTCTTTTCTTCCCTTCTTCCTTGAATCCAAACGCCATTCCAGCTACAAGTCCTCCTATGTGAGAAATAAAGGATATTTCAGAGTGCGTGTTTGTCGCTATCGTATAGATCAAAGCAGTTACATTGAACAAAGCAAAGATGAATGCTACAAGAATCAATGGAACAGGAATCAGATAAGGATAGAAAACGAATTCAAATGGTTTAACGAGCATTGCTGTTCCTAGTAATCCGAATATTGCTGCTGAGGCTCCGATCGTAACGATAGGTATTCCTGCTGTCGTAGCTATCGACATCAGATTGAAATAGGAAGCTGCTAAAACAAAGAGATTCCCGACGATCCCTGTTGCTATAAAAATAAGAATAAGTTTTTTCCATCCTAATGTCTCCTCTATGACACTTCCAAAAAAGAAAAGAGCTATTAGATTAAGGATTATATGCTGGGCATCGGCATGGAGGAATATCGAAGTCAGAAAAATCCAGTATCTACCTCCCAGAATCCCTTGATAGGAAAATCCAAAATAATTTATGAAACTTCCCAGAGTTCCTCTAGAATCTAAATAATACTCATAAGCAAAAACAAGAAGGATTATAATGATTAAAATGTGATATACCTTTAACTTGAACTTGAGCATTATAAACTTATAATTTTCTTTAAATAAAAACCATTAAGAGCAATTCTTTAGTTGTCTTTTTCTTGCTGTTCTCTATAGGTTTTACCGAAATCTTCTATATCTTTCTTTGTTAAAAAAAGACCATATACTTTCATTTTCTCAAGTCTTTTTGAAATTTCAACTCTTGAATCATCTTTTTCCATAAAATCAAAACTCATATATTTCTGGCCCGAACATGCTGAATATGACGACTCTCTTCGGGAACATCTTCTCGTTGTCATGAAGGTTCTTGTGAATCATGGACAATTTGGATTCTCTTAGATGCTTGACGAGCTTGTCCTCTCCCCTTTTATAGACTTTTGACTGATGGGAACCTGAATTCAATAGAAAACTTCTGAACGCGGAAGCTACAAGATAAACCATCTGCCTATCGCTCCAGTTTACGCTTGAAGAAGCGTTCTGTGCATAGACAAAAGTATTCTTGTCGAATTTGTTATAAATCCACATGTCCCCTCCAACATATCCTTTCGTATGCCTTATTATCGCATTGACGTTCGGAAGATGTTTTAATTTCTTCTTGTGTTTTGCAGCCCATTTAGTGGAATAATTGACAAGAAGATATGCATTGAATCCCTTGTTCTTGGAAGTCTTTTTCTGCAGTTTCTTTATGTACTGTCTTAGATCATATCCTCTTACGTCCCCATTTTTTTCCAAACCTTTTAGATACTTTCTCAAATCAATATCAATACTCCTTAGCTTTATTCTAAGTTCCTTTCCTCTGAATCTCTCTTTTAATCTTTCCCTAAGTATTCTTCTAATGACATGTATAGGTTCTATTCTGTATTTGTAGTCTCCCAAGAATTTTAATCTGTATCCATGCTTTGTGGCAAAATCCTCGTAGAGTTTTGCATGCTTCTGCAAAGCCTTGTAGATATCAGTATAATTTACTCTTTCCTTATGTTTCTCCTCTATGACATTTATGTATGCGTTCTTTGCTCCTAATGTCTTCAATACGTGGAGAAGCCTTAATACAAATATTCCCCCGTCTATGTACGCGTCCATTCCCTTGAGATTTGTGGACGTTCTTGTCCCATCCGTCATGTCATAAATTACTAAATCCTTCATAGAGCTGCCGTCTTCTATGCCAAGATTCTTGCAGGCTTCTCTGAACGTCCTTTTAATGTAACTTTGATCTGCTAAATTCAGATTGAACTCCATATGCATCAATTTCAAGTCTATATTCAAAGCCTAAATATATAAATACCTTTTGCTTATACGTCCTTCAACTAACCCTGTTTTTATAGGAATCCAGCCATTGTAGAAAACTTCTCTTCTCTGAATCCTTCAAAAACTCTTCTATTTCATCCTCAGCTAAGAATGCAAAGCTCCTCTTTATCCTAGGTTGCATATTCAGTATCTGAATTCCTTCCTCTTTCAGCATATTCCCTATTTTGTTGTCAATATTTCCGAATATCATCTTAGGCCTTAGAGAAACAAGGTATTTTGCTGTTGATTTTGAGAATCTGAAATTCTTGAACCAGATAGCCTGGTCCCTTATTCCAAGATTCTTGTGCGCATTTATTACGTCTTCCTTTGTGAAATTATCTATGATTATTATAGGGACCAGTCCTGCTTCCTTTAATTCATTGATTTCCTCTTCTCTTTTTACCTGGTCTTCGAAAATCCTTCTGGAAGTCTTTAATTGTGATAATTCATATTGTAATTGTTTTATCAGAATGTCTCTGTTCCTTATCTCTTTCTCCTTCAGAACCTCCTTTCTCGCGTTCTCATTCTTTTTGACCTCCTCTTCCACCAATTGCTGTTTCTGTCTTTCCAAACTCTTTATCCTCTCTTCCAATTTCTCTGAATAGAGCTTGAGAATATCATAGCTCTTCCTCAATTCCTCGAATTTTCTCTTCCAGTCAGCTATGGCTGGGATAGGAGGAATGTAAGGCTTTTCTATTATTTCTTCCTTTTCTTTTGGTTTTATTTTCTCTATCGCGTCAGCTATGTTCTTTACTTTTTTGTTAATTATCATTTCCTTTGCTTTGTCGCTAAATTCCTCCATATGCTTTGTAGCTAGAGTCTTGTCTATGGTTGAGAACAGAATGGCGAAGCTCCTGTACGCGAAAATAGCAGAAGCCATTGCATCCCTCTCGTGCTCGCTTTTGACATAGACTTTAATAATATTCTCTTTCTCATCAACAGAAAGATCATGATTAGGATAGAATACTTTGCAGTTGAACGAAGCAGCCAGTTTAGAAATTGCTATGGGAGGTTTGGCTTTGTCTGTAGCTATTAACAGGGGCTTACCGAATTTCAGAATGTGGTTCACGATCTGGGATTGCAGGAACTCTCTCTTGCTCTCGACAGACAAAAGATTGTTTTTCAGGTCGAAAATGGCTATTGCTGTAGTAGTCCCTATATCCACTCCTACTATCAGACCCTTGTTCATACTACATTTATATCAAGTCAAAGGATAAAATATTAATGGTAGTGGGATGAAAAAAGAAAAAGACAGAATGATTGGCGTCCTTGCTGTACTTTTGGGAGTAATCATTTTCATAAAGCCAGAATTTATAGCTTGGATATTAGCTGTGTATTTGATACTTTGGGGTCTATCTAGATTTTTTTGACTTGTATTCATTCGTGAGAAGATCTCTGATTCTTTTAGCTATTTTCATTCCTACTCCTTCTACTTTCTTTAATTCTTCTTCCGTAGCTGTAAAGATTTTTTCCGGATATTTGAAATGTTTGAGAAGATTCCTGGCTCTGACAACAGAAATATCCGGCAATCCCGCCACCAAATATTCTTGAATCTCTTCTATAGTCTTCGGAGTCTTCCTATTTTTTATAGAAATCTCCCTTCTCTCGTCTATCTGTTCTCTTTTCGCTAGCCAGTAAATCATTCCTGCTGTATCTGCAGGATCCTTTGTCCAGATTATCGGAACTCCATAGTCAATAACAACAGAAGCTATAGCTCCTCTTATTGCATTTGGCTGCAGTCTTCCGTAAAGAGAATTCCCCTCAATAACTATCACAGGCTTTTCAAAATTGTCTTTCATATTTTTGATTTGATCGAACAGTCTTCTATCAATTATGCTTTGAACAAAATCATCTGTCGTCTTCCTTTCTATGCAAATTCTGTCAGAGACAATGTAGTCTCCACACAACAACATTTTACTTTCTACATTGCATTCATATTGTCCAAAGTATTCTAATATTCCAGATGCAGCTTCTCTGTTGTCAACAAAGATTAAGACTTTAGCCATAATAATAAATTACTTAAGGAATTAAAGAGCTTTAGTGGAGAGATTTAAATCTTTTACTGTTGATAATTTTTCTATGACAACAGTGATGTATTCTGTTGATGATACTTTTAGAAAACATGGTGTAGATATTGCAATCGGAATTGGCGGTTTCAAGCCAGTAAACCCTAAAAAGGCTAAAGAATTCTTTTCAGCAGTTAAACCTAGAATTAACTGGGAAATATCAGCAGGAATATTGTGCTGGGATATAGAAAAAGATGGGCGAATGATATATGGAGAGAAATTAACATCCCATAAGGCGACAGAAGCTGCTTATTTTAA
>Ga0315294_10007996_pt1 | contig 11615 bp, 9 predicted proteins | sample YL17G13_40_MG_FD_203626 | JGI IMG/M metagenome (GOLD analysis project Ga0315294, IMG submission 203626) | Sediment microbial communities from Yellowstone Lake, YNP, Wyoming, USA - YL17G13_40 | ecosystem: Environmental > Aquatic > Freshwater > Lake > Sediment | place: USA: Wyoming | collected...
ATAAGTATAGGTAGTGAACTAATAAATAAAAAGATAATAGAATGATACCAGAAGGATTAACAGAACTAATGTTAGAATTAGAAAACAAAGATAAGATATTAGCCGACCAAACAACGAGACTATATAATTTTCATAATAAATTATTCCCTCTTAGCCCCGAACATAATAAGGCATGTCCTTCTTGTAGATTTAGAGTTTATATGAAGGTTAAAGATTATTGGATTAAAAACAAATGATTAAAAAAATATATTTATAGATATGAAGAATATTAAAAAAGGTTGGAAAGATTTAACTTTAAGACAAGCAATCGAAATCGACCAATTAGGTGATATGGATGAAATTGATTTGACTATAAATCAAATGGCAATAATTAGAGACACGACTATTGATGAGATTGAAAAGTTAAACCCAATTGAATTAATAGAGTTTGTTAAAGAGTATGACTTTATGGGTACGTTCCCAGAACCTAAACAAATTAAAACATTTAAAAAGAATAAATTGAGATTTGGTATGACTGAATTAACTGAATTGAAATTAGCACAGATGGTTGATATAGAGGAATATTATTCCGATGGCTTTTTAAAGAATGCACATAAGATATTATCAGTACTTTATTTACGGACAAAATCATATAACTTTGTTAATAAGAAATATACCTTAGAGGATTATAAACAGGATACTGATAGAGAGAATATGTTTTTAGATATGGATATGGATTTTATTTGGTCTAACCTTCTTTTTTTTTGGACTATCGGAAAGATTTATATGAAAGATTTGGAGGATTATTCGGTGGAGAGAGTGAAGATATTGAGAGGGGAGATGACAGACCTAATGAACGAAGATTAAGTTTTGAAGATAAACAAGCCGAGCAACAAGAAGAACGAGCGAGAAAGTGGATGTGGATTTCAGTAATATATCAATTATCAGAAGGTAATATTTGTAGAACAGAAGAAGTCGTTAATAAAAACTTTACCGAATGTTTAGTATGGCTTTCATACAGAAAAGAAATGAATATATAAAAAAATAAATAAAACATGAGTTACTCCTACAATCAAATAATTACAGACCTAGAACAGGTAGCAATGGCAAATCCTTTTATTAACCGTTTCGGAAGTGGTGATATAAGTGATATAGATAGCATCATTGATAATAGTCAAAACTTTCCGATATGTTGGGTAGTACCACAAAATGCCACCGTTGGTATTAATACTTTAAACTATATGTTTAGAATTTTAGTATTCGACATAGACAACACTGACGACAGCCATCAACAGGATATCTTATCAGACACTTTAAGAACTTTAATTGATGTAGTTAAGGTTTATGTTAATGATAACACAGAAGTTGATATAGAACAAGATAATGTATGTACTCCATTTACTGAAAGATTTACAGAATATTGTGTTGGATGGTTTTGTGATATAACAATTATAACCAATTTAGATAATAATCCTTGTAACGTTCCAGTCTATTAAACAATTATTTTGATTTTTATATTTAAGTTATGGCAGATAAGATTGATGAAACTTTATTAGGATTAGGTCAACAGATGGTGAAAGAAATGAAGGCTTTAATAAAGTTGAATGGTTCTTTCGCTAGTGGTGAATTATACAATTCAGTTAAAGCAAGAGTATTTAAAGATAAAGCAGAAGTATATCATCTTGAAATTAACTATATCTATTATGGTTTATTCGTAGATAAAGGAACGAGACCAGGTCATTGGCCAAACATTGATAGTATAAGAAGTTGGTGTAGATTGAAAGGTATATCACAAGATGCTGCTTTCTTTATAGCTCGTAATATATTTAGACACGGTACAAAAGCAAGACCATTCACAACTCCTTGGACCAAAGATAGTCCAATTATTCAAAAGATATTAGGAGAGATGGGTAAGCAATTCGCTGATGATGCTGAACAAAAGATTATGAGAGATGCTAAATACTTTCCAGGAAGAATAAAATAAAATAAAGATATGAGTATAACAATTTTAAACAGACCTTATGATGGTTTAGTTGCTAAAATAAACCCAGTATATAATGGACTTGGATTTGTTGTTAATAGTGATAAGAAACAGGTTAATAATTTTAGATATATATCTGAGATTTATGCCAATAATGTAAAAGTTGGTGAGTTAAGACATAACCCCGATATATCAAATAATAACTATGGTGTTTTTGATGTTGGTAGAATACTAGAAAGTTATTTATCTTACAATCTTAACTGGAGTGTTACAACAACTACTGCGGCACCAAAAGCCTTAATCGATTATTATATTAATTTCGGTGAAGAGTTTTCTCGTATTGGTACAATAACTTCTTGGACTTCTGCTGGATATCCATATGCTGGTAATGTTAGAATTGGTTGTTCTAAACCACATAACTTATTAACTGGTGATAGAGTTCTTATTGAGGGTTCGACCAATGCTTCTTACAATGGATATAAAAGAGTATATGCAAACTCAACTACGTCATTCACTTTAACAGATACTCTATTTACTGGTTCAACAAATATATCAACTATGTATTTTGTTCAAGGTGAAAAGATTAATCTATTTTCATCTTATGTTGGTGCTGATGGAGTAACATATGTTCTATTAAGAGTTAAACAATTAACGACACCACATATAACTACTTTTTCAATCGGAGATACTTTTACAATCGCTTATGATAGTCCTTCGACTTTAACACAATACTTAAATATAGAATGGACTATACTTGGTGTAGTCCAAGGTACGTCTTATGCTCAATTAAAAACAAATATACCTTATACATCAGCTATATCATCACTCGTAAGTGGTACAATTATATCAAGAAATAACTTTGTTCTCTTAAATAAGTTTTCAACTAAAAATGATAATGCTAAAACATTTAATGGTGTTTCACAATATGAGGATTTCTTAACTTGGTCACCAACTCCATACTTAATGTTTGGTACGGCATCACCTGGACAATACTTAACAGGTAGACCTGATAATGAATTAAATGTTTGTACTGATGATTATATGACTTTGAGTATGTTTGGTAAGACCAATTGGAGCCCATTTTATCCAACAGCACCAACATTGAAAACTATATGTGAAACTCATTCAACACCAACACTCTCTGCTAAGATTGGTACTATAAATAATATTGCTGGACCACCACCATATGGTCAAGTATTAACGATAACAGTTGCATCTACTACAGGATATAATGCTGGTGATTATATAACGGTTGTTAATGCACCTAATGCACCATATACTGGTAGAGTTTTAAGTTTAACATCAACTGTGATTACAACAGATATATATTATTTAGGTGGTTCAGTTCCGAACTGTACGATAGTTCAAACTGAAGTGGTTAGATTTAGACAAATTACAACACCACTTACTAGATGTGATGTACCATCTGGACCAAAGAACCTTAACTATACTGAAATAACTAATGGTACTTGTTTTAAATATTATATTTATCAAATTAATCAAACAGCATTAATAAACTTTTATTGGTGGTCATTTCAAAGATATAGTGAAACTTGGACTTTTAATATAGAGTGTGATTGTTCTATCATCCTAAAATTGAGGAATAAGAAATTCACTTTGATGTGGTTAAATGAATTGGGTGGATTTGATTATTACAACTTTACAATGAGAAGTGATAAAGGTAGAAAGATTGAGAAGCAAAAGTTTTCAAGACACCTTAAATCATATCAAGGAACTGCTGGATATAAATATAAATTAGGTGAAAGAGGAAGTACAACTTATAATGTAGTTTCAAATGATAATTATATTGTTAGAACTGATTGGATTAATCAACCATATTTAGATTGGTTAGCTTACTTATATGAAAGTCCTGAAGTATATTGGATTGATGAAAGTACTAGTAAGATATATCCAATTGATGTAACGAATACAGAGGTTGAATTATTTAATAAAATAAATAGAGGAGATACTGGTACTCTTTATAAATATGAGGTGAACTTTATGTTATCAAATAGTAGAGTTATTCAAAGAGGTGGTGATTTTAATAGTGGACCAAAAACATATAGTGGTATATACTCAACTAAAAAATAATAAAAACTATGAGTAATAGAATTGAAATTAACGTATCAAATGTTGCTGGTAATATAATTGGTAAGTTAGATATTGGTGATGCTGAGATAAATACAATTTATCAGTTAAGTGATATAATTGAACCTACAACAAAGACGACTAACCATACAAAAACTTTTACTATACCAGGTACAAAGATTAATAATCAAATTTTTCAACATATATATGAGGGTGGATTTAGTTCATTTTCTTATAATCCAAATCTTAAACTAAACGCACAAGTTTTAGTTAATGGTAATCAATACTTTAATGGTAACTTACAATTAAATGATATTATTAAGATTGATAATAAAATAGTTGGATATGATATAACAATTTATGGTTTGTTTGGTTCATTCTTTAATGATATAGCCAATTCTAAACTAACCGATATTGTTAATTTAAGTGATTTTAATCATGCTTGGACTATCTATAATATGATTGATAGTTGGAAATGGTACATCTACCAGAATGGAATTAAAGTACCTTTTAATTTAGGTAATGGTTATGTTTATCCACTTGAATATAGAGGACAGACTGATAATAGATTTGATGCCGAAGATTTTAAACCAGCAATATATACTAAAACTATATTTGATAGAATTCTTAAAAGTCAAGGTATAACATATAATAGTAATTTTCTAAATAGTGATATTTTTAGAAAACTTATATTGCCTTATGTTGGTGAGAGTGAGATTACTCTTACTGGTGACCAAATAAAGAAATCACAAACTTGGGTTAAGACACCAGAAAATGGACCTGGTTATTTTAATCTTATTAATGGTGATAGTAAAACGAATAAGTTTTATCCAGCAACAAGAGTTCCTTTTAATGATAAGGTTAATGCACCAGCTAGTGATATAAATAATAATTATTCAGTAACTAATAGAACTCTTACAGCTCCGAAGAATGGAAAATATATTATATCAGCAAGAGTACCAATGAGAGTTCGTATTGAAGATGTAGCGACTGATGGTAATACATATAATTATTGTTATTTTGTTGGTGGTCCATTTGAGGCTAGATTAAGAATAGTTAATTTAACGACAGGTGTAACATTAACATCTGTTGCTGAGACTTTAGTTGATAGTAGATTTAATGATGGAAGTCCACACAACTTACCAGGAGGTACTTTTACCGAAGAGGTTGTATATGAAACATCTTGGACTGGTTTTTTAAATGCAGGTGAACAAGTTGCTATATTAATAGATTGGTGGGCTACTGGAAGTAATTTTACTTATAAGTTTAGACAAGCTGACCCAATATATGGAATTGCTATACAACAAGTTAATTTACTTACACACTTAATTGTTGATAATAGAACATTTACACCATCAGGTTCAGTTTATGACCCATATTCAACAGGTCAATTAACAATGGCTTTAGTTGATGAGAAATTAGCATTAGGTGATACTATAGAAATGAATTCTTTTTTACCTGATGTTAAAGCTGTTGAGTTTATTAAAGAGATAAATAAGTTATTTAATTTATATTGGATACAAACTGGTGATAAGTCTTTTAAGATTGAACCAAGAAATGATTTCTATAAAGATGGTACTATACATGATTGGACATATCAGGTTGATAATGCTGAAGAGATTAAGATTGAACCACTATATGATTTACAAGATAAGAAATATACTTTAACATATGCTGAAGATAGTGATTATTACAATACTGATTATTTATCATCTTATAATGAAGTTTATGGTACAAAGAATTTAGAAGTTAATAATGACTTTGTTGTTGAAACAATGGATATTAAATCATCATTTGCGGCTACACCAACAGTTCAACATCTTTCTAGTAAGAGAATGTTACCTGCTTATGTTAAAGATGATAATGGAGTTAAATCTGCTACTAAATGTAAATGGAGAATTTTATTTTATGGTGGATGGATTTTTACACCAGATGAAACTTTTGTTATTTATAATAAATATGATAGTGGTCAAGATGATAATTACTCAAGTTATCCATATTCAGGTCATTTAGATGATTGGAAAAATCCTAATAATGATTTAAGTTGGGGTACACCTAGAAAACTTTATTTTCCGTGGAAAAACGTAACCAATAATAATCTATTTAATAAATATTGGAGAGCACAGATTGAAGAAATAACTGATAAGAACTCACATCTCTTAACAGCACAGATTATCTTAACTGAAATTGATATGATTAATTTAGATTTAAGAGATACTATACAGGTTGATAATGTTTATTATAGAATAAATAAGATAACACATAATCCACTAAATAATAAGGCTGAGGTTGAATTAATAAAGGCAAAGGATTATACATCTTTTACACCATCATCATATTCGGTTGATATAATTGATGATAAATGGGTTAAACCGAATAAATTTGGTGGAGATTTTATACAAATCTTTAAAGAAAAGTTGGCTACTCCTTATGGTGAATTTCCAAGTAAGTGGGATGTTCCTTATATTTTTGGGAGAAACTCACCAACTATAGATGTTAGAACCACTTTTACTTTATTAGAAGATAGAGTTAGTTTATTCAGGTCAGATATCTTTGGTGATTTTGTACCAATTAAAGATTATTATCCAACTAAAAATAATTTACCTGGTAATAATTTTATATCCTTACAAGCACAACATTCGGCTGTTGGTGATGGAAATTTTATAGACCCAACATCAACTAAAATTAAAGTTAATGGTGATAGAAATAATATAGGTGCGGGATGTGAGAATATTACTATTACGGGTAATAATAATGAGGTTTGGGGTGGTGTTAAGAATGTTTCTATAGTTGGTAGTAACCAAGTAATAAAAGAGAGTAACACGACATATATTGAAAGTGTAACAAGAAATATATCAATGATAAAATCCACCATGAATGGTTCAGTTATATGTGGTGGGAAAAACTCAGTAAGTGCTAATAGAATTATTAATGGTGGTCAGGATAGAAGTTAATTATTATATATAGTATATCATGATGTTACATGTTTTGAGATATCATTAATTAAACAAAAAATCTATATTTTATATTTAACTAAAATACAATAGAAACATATGAGTTGCAACACAACAGATGACGTTAGAATAATAATGAAATATAGTACCATATCTGGTGCAACCCCATCAATCCCCCTTTCAGATAATCACGAAGATGGCACATGGTTACCAACAGACCTTTATATAGGTGAGTTTTTCACTAATGCTGCTGATGACACTTTTTGGATTAGAACTGATAATGGTATTTATCAATTATTTGGTGGAACTGGTGGTTCTGCTTCTTTTATTGGTGATTTTGTTCATATCTCAGGTGGTACTTTTAGTGGTGAAGTTTATGCACCAACCTTTTCAGCAAATTATTTAGTTGGTACTACAATAAATGGTACAACAATTACAGCTGACTATTTTATTGGTGGTACTTATAGTGGTGATGGGAGTTTATTAACAGGAATTGTTTCTGATTGGTTAGGTGGTACAATTTCTAATCCATCATATTTTACAAACACTGTTGATTTTACAAATACCATTTTAATTGATGGATTAATTCAAACAAATAATCCTGTATTTTCATTTGATAATAATATAGATGTTAATGGATATGCATCAGCATCTATATTTTATGGTGATGGTTCAGGACTTACTAACTTACCAACTGGTACTTATAGTGATACATTTACAATTGGAGCTACTTTAAGTTCTAATACAATTATATTTTCAAGAAATGACGGTGGTGATTATGATATAGATTTAAGTCCAATCTTGAACCAACAAGCGATTACAACAATAACTTGGGATGATACGATAGATGAGCTTCTTATAACTTTTAACGACGCTTCTACTATTGGATTAACAATTAATAACTTTTCACAAGTTAGTTCAACAGGACCAATTACAGCACCTGAATTTTATGGTGGAGTTTTCTATGGTGAATTTGTTGGAACATATTCAAATGATATTTATACAATCTCTGCTACACTTTCAGGAACTGATGCTATCTTTACAAGAACAGATGGTGCCTCTTACTCATTAGACCTTTCATCTTTAAGTGGTGGTGGTGGACCTACTGGTTCAACTGGTGCTACTGGTTCAACTGGTGCTACTGGACCTGCCGGTGCTACTGGAACAGCTTCTTATCAAACATTAGAACAGACATTAGCATTAGGAAACTATATTGGAACTCAAAGTATTAACTTCGGTGGTGAGACAAATATGTTAGCAGCAGAAGATGGTCTTGGAACTCATACTTTTCTTGTAAATGCTCTTGGGGCGACTACTTCACCTGGAACATATTTAGGAGTTCAGAATTATATCAAAGTGACTAATGATGTAGATGGTGTAACTCTTGTTGCTTCAAAAAATGATGGAACTATAAATAAAGAGAATAGAATATATGCTTCTGTTGGTTCAATCGCAATGATAAACTATGATTTTATTAGTGGATTTTATACAAGTTTAGATTTATCCGCAGATGGAATGTCAATAACTGATGTCGGAAATGGTGCAGGTTTAAGATATGATAGTGATTATTCAGCAACATATGTAAATCGCTCATTAGTTGATAAAGAATATGTTGATAATCTAGCTGGTGGTGAGACATTAGAACAGACATTGATATTAGGAAATACAACAGGAACTCAATCAATCTTCATTAGTTCATCTGCTTCACAGATACAAGGATATAATGGAATAAACCAACATTGGTATGACGCTGGTGCTCCTTTTGTTGCTCTTGGAGATTATTATCAGATAGAAAACAACAATGGTGGTGGTGAGACACAATCATATATAAGATTTTACGATGAAGGTGATACAATCATAGAAAATAATGAAAAGTACGATACTATAAACTCACCGGCCAATCAAGACGCTAAAAAAACAAGACTTTGGCTTAGACCACAAACAATAAGATTTAATGCTGATAATCAAGATTTTGATACAAATACTTTCCATCTTGAAAGTGAAATGACAATAAACGCAGATGCCTTCACGCATGAGACACATGATTTTTTAAATGACTGTACGGCACAAATCGTTGCTTCAACAGATGGAACTGGAACATTTACTGCTGTTTCATTACAGGCATATCATTATGCTGGTGCTTCTGCGAGTAAAGTAATAGTTGCACATGATTATATAACGAATAGAGTTGATGCTAATGTTGGAACAGGTATAGGACCATTCACAAATATAGAACAAAACTATACAGACATTATTGTTAGTGGAACTACAAGTTTTGTTGGTATAACATATGATAAAGATTATTCTTCAAATTTTACAAATAGAAGTTTAGTTGATAAAGAATATGTTGATAATGCATCTACTTCATTTGTATATATTACTGAAAACACAACAACAGGAACTTTAACTATGTCTGCTCCGACATCTATAACATCAACGGTTACTGATGGAACAATCACAAATGAAGATTATAATGGTTTAGATTATAGTAGAAAGAGTTATAATGATGGTTTATTTACATCCGAGATTATTTTAGACCCACTAGGGAACTGGGACCAAACAATGATTGGTGAAAAACATACAGGTGGTGGAACTCAAGGTTATATTAAATTTGGTCAAGGTGGTGGAGATATAACTATTGATGTTACTGATGGTATTGATATAAGTATGGGAACATCATATGATTTAGGGGGTACTAATAATAATGTCTATCATTTCGCTAATAATGTTGGTTATCAAATGGCAAGTTCAAAATCTATCATAACAAGACCACAAGGTAATCTACATCAAACTATATTTTCTAATAATCCATCAGTGCAGATTGTTGAAGATAAAAAAGGTTACTGGACACAGACATCAGATGCTACAACTACCGTAATAGCACTTACAGATGTTGACCCAGTTATTATTGGTTCATATACTGCTAGTGTAGTTCAAGTTAAAGCTAAAGTTAGAGGTATATTAGATGATAAAACTTTAGGATATGCTGCTGAGATTACATCTTGGGTTAGATTAAATGTTGGTAGTATTACACAGATAGGTTCAGTAGATTATACTATTAAGAGTGAATTTACAACAGCCGCTTCAAGTTTTGTAATATCTGGACCTAATATGTATATTGATGTTACTGGTGAGGTTGGTAGTACAATCGACTGGACTTGTAGTCTTGAAATAGTATATGATAAAAATACATTCTAAAAATAAATAATAATATGATAAACAATAATAACAATTTTAGTGGCATAGGGAGTATGAGTGCTTCTGTATATTATGGAGATGGTCAGTACTTAACAGGTGTTAGTGGAGGTGCTACTGGTTCAAATGGAACGAGTGGAACTTCTGGTATTAACGGAACTTCAGGAATAACTGGTGCTACTGGTTCAAATGGAACGAGTGGAACTTCTGGTATTAACGGAACTTCAGGAATAACTGGTGCTACTGGTTCAAATGGAACGAGTGGAACTTCTGGTATTAACGGAACTTCTGGAACTTCTGGTATTAACGGAACTTCAGGAATAACTGGTGCTACTGGTTCAAATGGAAGTGGTGGTGGTACATCAAGTGCTACAATGTTTAACTCTATTACATCACCAGCCGACTATGGCACACTTCCTTGGTATAAACTTAATCTACCAATACAAAGTACGACAACAACAACTTTCACATTAACAAATATTGGTGAGATAAGTTACTCAACGGTAAACTTAGTTCAAGGTCAAATAATAAATGAAGTTGCTGTGTATTGCAGTGCAACAACAACTGCCGGAACAGCATCTATTGCTTTATATTCTATTGGTTTAGACGCAAATGGACGTCATTATCCGAGCACGTTTTTAACAACATTTGGAGATGTATCATTAGCAACTACTGGTAGAAAAACAATAACAGGTTTAAGTTATACTATACCATCATCACCATCAAGTGGAATATATTATACTGCTATTTTAAGAACAGGTGCTACTGGTTCTGGTGGTTTAGCATGTCCCGCAAGTACGGCAAGTTTAATATATTATGCTTCACTTGATAGTTCTATTATTACTAGAGCAATCACCGCTAAATCACTAGGTATATTTAGTTCATTTCCAGCAACAATAACTTCAGCATCTTTCTCTACATATACTAATAGTACAACTTTACCTCTTATAGGATTTAGATAAAAATAAAAATAACTTAATATGAAAAGGATTGACAGAAATGAAACTTGGGTAAAACAAGAAGACGGAACTACTATTTTAGTATCAGTTGAAGAGGTTGAGGTAGATATACTAACACCAGAAGAAGAGATAGCTCAAAAAGAAGCAGAACTTCTTAAAATGTATAAAGAAATACAAGATTTAAAAAATAACCTATAAAATGAGTTTAATTGTAAGAGACGATAACAAGAGATATATTTTAGACTTTGATGGTTCATCAGGTCAATTAAATGTTATGAGTTTTTCATATTCAACTTGGAACCAATCACAACAACAATATAATATGGTTTTATCTGATATAACCTATATTGGTGGTACGGCTGGTGGTGGTGGCGCTGGTACGTCAGGTACAAGTGGTAGTTCTGGAATTTCTGGTTCTTCTGGTAGTTCTGGAATTTCTGGTTCTTCTGGTAGTTCTGG
>Ga0315294_10007997_pt1 | contig 11615 bp, 4 predicted proteins | sample YL17G13_40_MG_FD_203626 | JGI IMG/M metagenome (GOLD analysis project Ga0315294, IMG submission 203626) | Sediment microbial communities from Yellowstone Lake, YNP, Wyoming, USA - YL17G13_40 | ecosystem: Environmental > Aquatic > Freshwater > Lake > Sediment | place: USA: Wyoming | collected...
ATTTTTTATCCCCCTGCCCCTTGAAACCGAAAGCTTCAAATATAATGTGTATTTAGGGTATTCCGTCAGCCTTTTTATGAATTATTTAAACCTTCTTTATATGGGTTATCGCGGCATGCAGAATGCCCAGGCCCAGGCGCATCAGCTGGTATTCAGTAACGCGCAGATTCAGGAAGCAGCTGAGGTTCAGCAAACAGGACAGCCCGGCGTGTATCAGCCGGTAAAATCAGGTTTTGCTCAGTGGATGGAAAGCCAGGATTTTGAAGGCGATAGCTTTACCTACTCCTGGAGGCAATATTCTTTTCGCCCCCAGCAAGGCCAGCAGGTCCAGGAGGCAGCGGATAATTGGTTTAGGTCTGATGTCCAGAAGCCATCGGAAAATGCGCTGCTTCTTATTCCCATGCCCGCCGCGCCCCTTATAAACAATTATTGGAAGTGGATATCCCCGTGCGTGGGATGCTGCGGGTATAAGTGCAGCTGCGTCTGTTGTTTCTGCCAGGCCTGTTTGAGAGACTACCAGTATTACTGGACCCAATATGCCCAAATAAGGACCGGCCATCAGGTCCAGACTTCCGCCTCCCTTCAGGGAGGGTTACAAATGTCAATAGGCGGCACCGTGATAGGCAATATGATGACCGCTTCATCTCCGGCTTCAATGTTAGTAAGTACCATTCAGGGGCTGCCCAGCCGCTTTTTAGTCCAGGCGATAACCACTGTCCCGCCCAGGCCATGTATTCCTTGTGGGGCTAGCTGCGCTCCCCAACTGGCATGGATGATGGTAATTTATTGGGTCCCGATCCCTTTTATTATTTCAATGATACCGAATGAGGCCGATATGCAAGTGGAGGTCACGCGCTACGAGCCGGCCTCTGATTTAGGCTTATTCAATAACCGCGCCGAAGAGGTAAGGTCCGGCGCAAGGGCTACGACTTACGGGGGCAGCGTCTTCAGCCCGCACTCATACAGGATCAGACTGGAAGATACATGGTAAAAAAATATTACTTATTCCCAGTGATATTCTTAGCGGCGCAGTTATTTTATATTTTGCCTTTAGGGGCTGCGGTTTTACCCGGCCATCCAAAGATCTCCCAGTCCGCAGAACAGAGCATGCTGGTCAATGGCGTTAATATCCGGACTGCGCAGTACAGTTCTGTCTTGTCTGCAGATGCAATACTGGATTTTTATAGAAATAATCTCCTCGCCGAAGGCTGGAAAATAGAGTTCGAAACCCTGCAAAATGGCGTTTACTTAATGGTCTTTTCCAATGATAAAAAGGAAACACTGGGGATAGACGTTTATCCTAAAGAGGCAAAGCAAGGTTGTGATATAACCGGCACTTACACGTGGGGAGCAACTGAGCCGCCGAGCCCAGATAAGGATGTTGCGGGCCGGGACCTGCCGTGGCTTAACCGCTATCCGGGCTCTCTGCGCTATACCGATATGGAGTGGGATAGGGGCAAGACCCTGGTTTACGTAAATCAACAGGCTGATTTTTTAGAAGTAGCTGACTTTTACCGCGAGCAGTTGATCGCGTCAGGATGGCAGCTGCAAAAAGAAAGTGTCCTATCCAAGCAAAATCTGCTTGATATGCATGAGCGTTTGCCCGATAATATTAAATCGCAGATGCAGGGCATGGAAGAGGAGAGCATGAAAATAGAAAAAGAGGCCATCTCTATGTTTTTAAAAGGCAAGAACCTCTTGTTAGTATCGGTAGCGCAGGTTAGCGGTCAGGTAGCCGCGACGGTAAATTACATCATCAATTATCAAAAGGAGATGTAGGGATGCTAAAGATCCTTATCTTGGTTTCGGCATTTGCTTCGGCGAGCCTGCTTTTGCTTTACCTGCGCCCTTTTACGCAGAAGTACCTGGAGGAATGGCAGAACAGAAGAATGGATAAAATGACGCCCCGCCTGGACAATATGTTTATGAATGTGCCCCTCTCGAAATTGATCCTCCTGGATTTATTAGGTCCACTCATCTTAGGCGGGGCGGCCTTTTTCTTTCTGCACAGCATTATGGGGGTATTGATCGGCGTTGTCCTGGGTATGGCCATACCCTTGATCGTGATCAAGGAGATGGAAAAAGCCCGACGAGAGAAGTTTGCCCAGCAGATCGTGGACAGCCTTATGGTGTTAACCGGAGCCTTAAGGGCAGGGCTTTCCCTTCTGCAGGCCTTTGAGGTAGTGGCAGAGGAGATGCCGCCTCCGATGTCCCAGGAATTCAGCCTGATATTGCGGGAAAACCGGGTCGGCGTGCCTTTGGAGACTTCTCTGGCAAACCTGAAGAAAAGGATGCAGCTTGAGGAGTTAGACCTGGTGATAACCGCGATCCTGGTATCCCGCGAAACAGGCGGTGATTTGACCGAGACTTTTAGTCAGCTGATCTTTACCATCAGGGAGAAATCCAAGATTTTAGGCCGGCTCAAGGCCCTCACTGTCCAGGCAAAACTGCAAGGGATAGTCATGGGGGCTTTGCCGGTGGCCTTTGTCTTTTTCGTCTATACCTTTAACCCGCACTTCTTTGATATTATGTTCGAGGAGAGCGTGGGGCGTTTAATGATAGGGGCGGCGATTATCGGCGAGCTGTTGGGTATATTTTTTATCCGCCAGTTCTCCAAAATAGAGGTATAAAATGGACATATTTATTTTAGGATTCGTCTTTTTTGCTGCAATAGCCAGCGTATATTTTATCGGCAAATCCTTTGCTAAAGAAGAGCCGCGTTTTACCTTGGAGCAGGGCGGAGCGAAAGCCAGCTCCTCTTTTGCGCCGCGTCAGATCTTGAGCATATTAGCCTCCGGGATCAAGCCGGCGGAGAAATATCTCCCGTCTGCGGGGGTAAGAAAGAAGCTTACCTGGGCCGGTTCTCCCATAACTGTTTTAGAGTTTTTTGCCTTTAAGCTGGTGATGATCGTTTTGTTGCCGGCCGTGGTTTACATCATTACCAAGAAAAGCGACCCCATTTACCTGGGGATTGCCTTGTTTGTGGGTTATATCTTTCCGGATTTTTGGCTCAAAAAGAAGGTTCAAACCCGACAGCGCCAGATCGGCCGAGATCTACCCGCGGTTATAGACCTTTTAACGCTTTGCGTAGGGGCTGGTTTAAACTTTATGCTGGCCATAGACCGGGTGGTCAAAGACTTTAAAAAATGTCCATTAACTGAAGAGTTATCTTTAGCCTGGCAGGAGATTCAAATGGGCAGGACGCGCCAGGAGGCACTCAAGGGTTTTGCGGATAGGGTAGGCATGCCTGAGACATCCTCTTTTGTGCGCACCTTAGTCCAGGCTGACAGGATGGGGGCTCCCATGGGTGACGCCCTCAAAATTCAGGCAGATGAGGTGAGAATGCGCCGATTCTTACGGGGTGAAGAATTGGCTCTTAAGGCACCCATAAAGCTACTTATACCTTTACTTTTCTTCATTCTGCCTGTAGTTTTGATTGTTGTAGGTGGGCCAGTCATCTTACAGTTTCTAAAAGGCGGAGGAATGCAGTTTTAATGTCCACTCTGGACAATATCCTCGCTTGACCTAAGTTGACAGGAAATTGGACATTATTTGTGACGGGAAATGTATCTCAAGAAAATGTCCAATATTGAGGGTTCAATATGGCACCAGTAATTAAAGCAGAATATACCGGAATAAATTATGCGGGTCATGAAAATAGGAAATTACCCCGTTTTTTTGCCAAATTACCCATTCTTGTTAAAGACCCCCTGTCTCGGAGTGAAATGTTTGTGCTGGAGGTGAGTTCCGAGGATATCTCTACCCGGGGGGTGAGGATCTCCAGCAATCAAGTCTTAGAGCCCAAGGCTAAGCTGGAGCTGTGGATTAAATTCCTAGATACTGATGAGCTCAAGAGGCTCTACGGAGAGGTAGTTTGGGTGAAAAAGGGTGAAAGTAATACCTGGCAGGCAGGGGTCTCGTTTTACGCTACTCCTCTTGAACTAATCCCCCAAAGTCAGGACTGAGCTCAGGTTTTGGCGCTCAGGAAGGGGCTGAAAACCCTTTCTTTTCGGGTAAATTTTTACTTGACATTATATATATTATATACTATATTTAGAGTACGAAAAGGGAACGAAAAGGCTAACCCAGGGTAACCTGGGGGCGCAAAACCACGAACCCTCGACGATAATAGCAAATGAGGGCAGCCGGGTTGCCGAAGACCAGAAGGAATTCGAGATTTGACAACTCGGCTTTTTATTTAAGCACTTATTAAGAAGTTTTATAAAGATTTAAAAAAGATGGAAATAAGATTGGACGAGTTAAAGAATAGGGGTAAGGGGGATAGTTTTTTTCCATTAAATATTTTAAATATTATAAACGCCTTAGGCCAGAAATGGTCAAGGCCAAAAGAAATGAATACACAGCCACAGGAACTAAAGGAGTTCCATTCCAGCTTCAAGACCTGGATGAGAGTAGTTGCCTTTATCCTCGTGGCTGTTTTTGCGCCTGAGCAGATCGCCCAAGCTATTGAGTATGACCCCCGCGTCTTATGGCAGAATGTCAAAGGCGCGGTTTTTGCTCCCTCATACCTTTCCAACATTCCTACCGTTGATGTTCCTCTTGCAGTCAAAAGGATCCTCAGCGATATTTCCGGCAAACAGGTCAATGCCATCAGGCTTTCTTCCAATGTTACCCTAGAGCTGGAGCACCCCTTAAATCTAAGCCGGGAAAGGATTGAAGAAATATATAGCTGGTTAAAGGGCAAGCCCTGCGGCTCCAAGGCCCTCTATGATCTCTTGACCTTAAAAGGGATCAGGGTTGATGAGCAGGATATCGCGGTATTGGCTTTAAGTATTGATATTTTAAACGATGTAGTCAAACCCGAAGGCAATCCCGAAGTCATCAAAAACTCACTTTACGCCTTAGCCAAATCCGCCGAATTCTTCGGCCTGAAGCTTTATCCGGTCAAGTATTCAGACGCAATACCCACTACCCAATACGCAGTACCATTTATAGCCCACCTCAAAGGCGACCATTATATTTTAGTGACCAAGATCGCTGACGGCAGGGTTTATTTCGCCGATGAACACAAGGAAGAATACCTGCCGGTTGAGAAATTCGAGCAGGAATTTACCGGTTATGCTTTAGCCTTAGACCTGCGAGAAACGGGCTACGAGCTGGTAAGCGAAGAACAGGCCCGGACAATCATGGGCGCCGGCAAGAGAGAGGGCGATAATTATACGGCTTTCGCTACCGGCTTGGTCTTTTCCGCCTTTATGCCAAAAGGCACCTCAATGGGCCAGGTCTTCAGGAATCAAATTATCAATTATGCCAGTTACGGTGCCCTTAGGGTAGCGGGCGTAGATAAAAATTGGTCAGTCATAGGCTCGAGTTTGATAGGAAACGGTATTAATTCCGTGTTCGCCTACGGTAATTATATGAACACTGCTAAGGGGCTGGGGATTCAAAATCGAATGTCCATGGGGCAGTATGTCTTCGGTGAGGTGCTTAAAGTAAGCAGCGTAGTCCTGATTAAAGAGGTGGCAAGGAACAATATTGATTTCCAAAAGCATCCCGGATTAGAGACGATAGTTGATTTAGGCGCGACAGCCATTGGCGGCGGGGTAGGGCGCGCATACGGATCTTTAATGGGGACCAATTATAATGTAATAGTAGGCAAGAACAACATGCCCGAGTTAGTTACCTTCTCGGATCAGTCATTTGGTAAATCATTCTGGGCTGGTATGATTGATCCCTTTGGTACCGGCAATCCCGTCAATGGAAAGGCCTTCTATGCTCAGCAGATAGTAATGGGCGGGTTTAATGAGCTCTTGGCTCAAACCACAAAAAAATCCGACTATGGCTATGGCGTCAAGCAGCTCTATGGGATGGGTATTGGAAGCGCGTTTAGCCAATTAGCCGGACAATTAGTGGGTGGTTCACAGCTTACCCCACGTGATATTACGGCGGCGTTAGGTGCCGGCGTATTGCAGGGAACCACTTCTTATGCCTTGCAGGCAGCAGGGGTGGGCCTCCAGAAGTACTTGGGTCCAGTAGCTTTCAATCTAGTTGCGATGAGCGGCACTTCTTTAGCCAAGGGCTTAGTAAGAGGATGGATTTCTCCTCTTCAGGAAGGGTCGGATAAAGGCCGGGATAAATGGGAAATAGTAAAAGATAGCATCTTCGCTGATTTTGGCACGGCTTCCGAGAATACCTTTACTTTCGGTCGTGGCTGGGCAGGGGTAAAGTATGACATTGGTTATACCCCGACATATTATCTTAAATTGCATGAATTTATGCGCACGGCAGCAAACGACGGTATCTGGAACGCATATAACGGATATTTATCATCCAACCTGCATTATCAGGCAGTGGACAATATCGGAACTGTCGCCCTAGAGAGAATAAGGGGCGACGGTGTCGCTTATAAAAACAACAAATGGGGCAGCGCGGAAAACTACGGCTATGCCGCAGGGATGATTAAAGAACAGGGCGTGAGATGGACATCTTTTGACAGAAAGGATTCCCTGGTTATGCAGGCGTTGGGCACTAAGAACATTCCGAAGAATGCTATAGATAATGATAGTCTTAAGGAAACACTGAAAAAGTCGCAGCCTACTCTGCTTGCGGATAATGCGCCTTCTGCTCTTAATGGGTTGATGACAGGAGATGCTTCTCCGCTTCAGCCTACCGGGAAAACGCTGGATGATATCCTACGGGGGCCTAAAAATGAAGATAGCGCGCCGCTTAAGATTTTGACTCCCGATAAGCTTGACCAATTAGACCTGTTAGGCCAGCCCACCCTCGCGCGTGAGCCTCAATTTGCTCCCCAGGTACAGAGGGTCCAGCAGATTCCTAAAGATGGCGATAAGGGCAGCGCAAATTACGCATTAGACATAAATGCTATTATCGACCGCGCAAAAATAGAGAAAAACAGCGCCGTGCTTTATTATGAGATTAGAGACGGTCAAGGCAGGATATCTGCTTTTGATGTTGACGCCAGGATAAATTTTGAAGACAAGGTGAAGATGTATCTCACCACTAATATCGGCACGGATAAGGTTAAAGTTTTTAAGAGCCCCGCCGGAGTGCCAAAAGAGGGCGGCGCCGAATCTTTAGCCGCGTTGGCTACCTTTATTAATCCGGAACAATACCCGGGGATAAGTCCTTATAACAACGTCTTGGCCCAGCTGAGATTGACCGGCGTAAAAGATTCTACCGTGAGCATCGACGGCAATGCGGTATTCGCCAGGGGCAACGTAGCCTTCAATGAAGATATGGTTGCCTTTGGCAGTAATTACGGCAGGGACATAAAGGTTACTAATGCCGCCTATCAATACGCACCGCAGATCAATCACGTCTTTACCCTGCCGGCTGATAATCCCCCTGATCTTAATAATGCCAACGTGGTCAACAGGGTCAATCAATACAGGGCACATAATGTAGCTGCCGATATCGTGGAAATGCAATTGAGGAGCCCCAAGGATACCTTCGGCGTCAATGCCGGCGGCGCCTATATGAGAGCTGGAGATGTGATTTACGGATTAAGGAATGATTATCTGCAAGGGATAGGCACATCCGGTTCGGGGATGAGGTTTGATACTTTCAAGGACTCTTATAAATTAATGGTCACTCCCGAGAAGAATATTTGGGTGCATCCCGAAGATGGCCAGGCCAAAATATCGGGAATTCCGAGCCAGAATGCTCCGGCTGCTGTTTTTGGGACAAAGGTATGGGCAGAGCAAAATCCGACTTTGATTATCTACAAGAATCTTTATGCTATTCAAAAACCCGTGCCTCTTACAAGAGTGGCTTCCAATGCTCAGCCTGAAACCATGTTAATAGTTACTCCTGACAATCTGGGGATGTTCCCGGCGCTGCAGGACTTAAGCACTGCCGCAGTGCATCTGGAGATGGACCAGAGTAAACAGGTTAAGGTTTTAGCCGATAGAGATATTAAGAATATTGAAAATCTAAAGGGTGATCTGGTAATCGGCCTTGATAAAGGGGCGTATTGGAAATCAGTAGCCGGAGATTTCGGCGGCTACAAAGTTATCAGCGATATAGCACGGATCAACGATAAGATGGCGGCTAAGAGCCTGGTGGATGAAGGTCAGACCTTCTATCGTCCTATGGTGCTTATTGATAATCAGGGCGCTGCTGTTAATAGCGGTATAGCGATAAATGCCCAGGATATGCCTTTAACCGATCTGCGTTTGGATATGTCTGCTAAAACAGGTGCTAAGGCAGCTGCGAAGGAAGCACAGCCTTCTATTAAAGTGATAGGTAAAAATGAATACGGTACTTTGCAATTACTGAACAATGCTTCTCCTATGGCCGTATTCTTACATCCCGTGACCTTTAATGCTGATATGCAGACAAGTATTATTTTCGAGATCAGCGATGGCAGAAAGATCGCCCTCGAGGGAGCCTTAAATAAGGATTTCGGCAAATACAACGCGGCTTACCAATTCAACAACAATGCCTCTATGGATAGAGACGGCTATTATAATATGGTCGCCAACTTTGATGTGAAGGAGAAGTTTACCGCCGGTGAGCGCGTCCTTGATAATAATATTGCCGAGATTGTTAGATTGAATGCGGGCCAGTTGGCCGTGAATTTTGGAGAGCAAGGTAAAGCGGCATTTTCTACTGTATCTCAAGATAAGATTGTGGGAGAGGTGATTTTTCAGAATAGAACAACCGGCAAAGATATTGTGCAGATAAATGGCAAGTATGAAGTGGTAGATAAATATAATCAATTTGCGGTCAGTGAAAAATTAGGCAAGGTACTCAATATAGGTAATAAAGAATTATCAGATAAGACCTTAAGCTTTGTGAATACCCTGAATGCCAGCCAGGCGATCTCCTCTCCTTTGAGGGTGGCTGAAACCGGGACGCTTGCTGTTGACGGTTTCTTTGTGAGCCGCCGCCCGCAAGCCGAACCTGGCGCGGAAGTTAAAGCTGTCGTCGATTTACCCACTCAAGGGCTGAAGGAAACAGATTTTGCCAAATTGCCCGGCCAGTTAGATTTTGTCTGGGGCTTAAGTTCTAATGACAGCAAGGGGATAAATTTGCAGCATGGCACAACGCCTTTGGAGATCAAGTTCAGCCCCTTAGGCAATGTAGCCGATTTAGACACTCTGACCTATGAGAAGTCTTTCGTAAAGATCAGCCCCGAGTTCATTACCTTGAAGGACAACACCATTGATATTATGAGAATGAATCTCAATATGCTTCAGGATAAAGGGGCGAATATCCTCGGTAAGCTCGCCTGGGGAAGGTGGTCTAAGGATAAGCAGGAAAAGTCAGGACAGTTAAGTGATTTTAAGGCAGGGGCCGATACCCTGCGAGAGACTATGGTGAAAGAATGGGTTTATCTCTTCCCGAACCAGAGGCCGGAGATCACATCCTTAGGGCAGAAGGCGTTGACCAATCCGGCTTATAAAGAGTTCGCTCAGAAATATTGGATTCCCATAGCTGGGATGAACAAGCAGATTGAGAGCATCGTTACCCAGTTTAATGTGATGGGTGATATGTCCCGTTATGAAGATTTAGCTAAGGCCGCCCCTGATTTAGCAACCAAGATCATGAATTACGAAAAGGCCATCCCCGCCAATAGATATATGAAGGGCAATGTGCAGTTGATGGCTAATTTATATAAGCGCGAATTCAACCGCGATGTCCCTGCGCAGCAGCCATTGCATAAGACTCTGACCGAATTAGTGATTAATAAACCCAAGCTCTACGACAACATTATCGAGGGCGATATCGCTATTGACGAAGCGATCAGGAAGGATTGGGGAAATTTTTGGGCTGATATGAAAGAAACCGATCCTCTTGCTTACGGTATTTATGCCGGATCCCGCTGGGCTCTCACTAAAGCCCCGGCGATATTAAAGCAGGCGGCAATGTTCGGGATTGAAGGAGAGACTGGTTATGAATTAAAATACGGGGAAAGCGTATATAATTTTATGGCTCCTGAGAAGGCTTACAATGCCGGCATATACCACAAGGAAGCTGGCCAGAATGTTGCTGATGTAATGGATCCCAATGATTACCTACTTTTTGGCGTTGTTGTCCCTGCGGCTATAGTGGTCGCGCCGTTAGTCGCCGAGGTGGCCGGTCCGGCCTTGGCCAGCGTAGGCACAGCAGGAAGAATAGCCCTTGGCGCAGCTTTAAACGAAGGCGTTGCGCAGACCGTTAGTTTGGCCACTCAAGGGAGAATGATCGGTTTTACAAGCAAGGAAGATTGGATGTTACGTAGCGCCACCGCCCTCACCGCCGCAGATTTTATATTCTTTAGTAAGGGCGTGGCCAGCAGTAATTTCTGGGCAGGCGCAGGATTACTCACCCTATCCGCGGCTTCTTCATTAGGGGCGGACGCCTCCTTTAAATATGCCCTTACGGGTAATTCCCTAACCGGAGATGAGATCGCCACTAATTTAACTATTTCCGCCTTGACCGGCGGCTTAGGCAGGTTTGGCGGCAAGATATTGAGCGGCGTAAGAGGCGCAGATATGCTTGCTAAGGATGGGACAGTAATAGCGAGAACGACCAACTGGGTCCAAGAGGGCGTGTTGCTCGCGGGTCACACCTTTAAAGAAGGCGGTCTAATCGCCAAGACCAATTACGCTGTGGATAATCTCACCTCAATTGTTTCCAGAGGAAAACCTGCGAATTTGCAGGAGAGCCTTATATCCGTAGGCCAGGGTTATGGTTTATATACGGCTTTTAATACCGCCGGCACAGTGACAAAGCTTAGTCAGATAAGCAATCTCGGTGACGGAGCGAAATATATATTAGGCAAAGGGCTTGGCGGCAGCGCTTATAATGTGGCTACCGGTTTATATAGAGGCGATATCCAGAGCAAGGAAGATCTGCTTTGGTATGCCGGCACGGGTTTCACCGCGGGCTTGACCAGCGGATGGATTAAGAATCCTATTGTTTTTGCTACCGCTTCTAATCTAGTAGGAAGCGGATTAAGGCAGGCCTACACCGGCGGATTTACCTCAGGCCAGGATAGAGCAGTAGAGGCAGCAAAGAATATGGGTATTGATACTGCCCTTGGTGCGGTAGAAGGCCTGGTCTGGGCAAAGCGTAATAATATAGGTAAGTTCCTGGATTGGAAACCCGCGGCAACAGGACAGAAATCAGTAGATATTCCTTTAAGAATAGCCACTGGGCTTGCCAAGCATACTGCTATCGGTTTAACCGGAGGCGTAACTTTAGGCGTAGGCCGGGATTTGTTAAATGGCCAGCTCACCACAGATTCTACTCCAGGACAATTTGCATCCAGCTTTGTAAAGGGTGTCATTACCGGTGAAATTGTATCTTATGGATTCCGCAAGAGCGGCTTGCAGTATCATCTTAACAGCAAAGAAGGCAGCTTAGCGCGCCTGGCAGGATTCAGCGATGCCGGATTTACCCAGAGGAAGATGCTAGTTGGGGCTGCCGAGTGGCCGATAGTTGCTTATACCATGGGCATGGCTCAGCCAGTTTGGGACTATGGTTTTAATAGACTCGAGCACTGGATGGACTTGACAGTAGATAGAGTATTTAAGACTAATTTTGCAAGCAAAGAACTACCATCCTCAGCTTTCGATTTTAGAGATATGTCTCAGTGGATTGATTATTCAGGTAAAGTAATTGCTTCAAGGGATGACAAAGGCCGC
>Ga0315294_10007999_pt1 | contig 11613 bp, 25 predicted proteins | sample YL17G13_40_MG_FD_203626 | JGI IMG/M metagenome (GOLD analysis project Ga0315294, IMG submission 203626) | Sediment microbial communities from Yellowstone Lake, YNP, Wyoming, USA - YL17G13_40 | ecosystem: Environmental > Aquatic > Freshwater > Lake > Sediment | place: USA: Wyoming | collected...
GAAGGGGAGGCTAAGGGGTGATGAATGTGGGTAAAATTAAGTCCCATCTAAGAAGAAGTGATAACAGCCGATATTGGTAAAATGCTTCAACCTTCACCACCCTAATTACGATGATCCGCTGCCTCCTGCCCACATCATATCTGAAAGGAGGTTGAAAGATGAGTACCTGTAAACGATGTGGGAAAGTGTATAGAGAACCAGAAGATGAACAGGGGGATCATCCATGCCCTAAATGTGGATATGAATGGTGGGAAGTAGTAAAAGGTTGGACGAGAAATACCTGGATCGAATCCATGATCGAATCCATGAGGAGGTTGAGGGATGAGCAAGGATACTGAAGGAATTAACATCAATAGTCAGGCAAGTCACGAAGAGTTATGCAGTATGGCACTTAAACACTATGAAGAAATCTCAGCACTTGTTAGTCATTGGATGAGTACAGTTCATCATGCGATTGAATTCTATAAAAAATACAAAGATCAAATCTACACCCTTGAGGAAAGGGTGAAGGAGTTGGAGGCCGGCATTAAAACTATACTATCTGATCTTAAGAATCGTAGGGAATTTACATACATTAGACGTTGGGACATGGAGGTAACCCTGAGAGAACTACTTGGAATTAAAAGGGAGGAATAATGAAACATTCTTTCTATGGAGGTAAGAAGGGGTATGATTATATCTGTTTTGACAACCAAGGAAAAATACAATGTTCTGGAAGGAAAAAGAAAATGCTTGAATATGCAGGAAAGTGGAATTGGGCGGTAGCAAAATTAATTCCTATACGATTTTCTAAACCTACTTCAAACAAATAGGATAATGGACTCTGGTAAAAAGGAGGAAGAGATGAGTGAGGAGTATATTAGTTGTCCATTCTGTAAAGAAGATGATTTTGATCTTATAGGATTAAAGGGACACCTACTAAATGGACGGTGTGAAGTATTTAATCTAACTGACAAAGGGCAGAACCGTTATATAGAGGAGAAGATGAAGTGTAATCGTTGTGATAAGGCTATAAAGGACCCTGAATATTGTTGGTATTGCGAATCGGAACTTTGTAAACAATGCTGGGAGAAGTTTGGGCATTGTGGGCACCCCGAAGCGGACAAAGCAAATGAGCTGAGTGCTAAAGCCACTACATGGGAAGAACGCCATAGCATTCTTGAAACTACCTTGAAACAGGGGTTTAATTAAAGGAGGTTAGGGATGAGTGAGGATTGGTTTGAGAGAATTAAAGCAAGATGGAAGGATAGTGATTACTGGCCTACTTCTATTGCACAGGCAAATTCAGATATTCGGAGGCTTCTCTCCCACATCTCCACCCTTGAAGCAAAGGTGAAGGAGTTGAAGGACACCATAGATTCTATCTGTAATGGAAAAGCTCAAGATAGAAGTTTGCAAGCCGAATCCAGAATTAAGGAGTTGGAATCAGACCTACAACTCAATGCCTCTATGTTATCAAAACAATGTGATCTGGCAAGGGAGGCCGAAACTGAGCGAGACCATTTATCAAGGTTATTGATTGAGGAAAGGGTCAGGACGGTAAAATTGCGAGATGCGATAGGCAAACATGAAAAATTTATAAGGAGTCGTAATTGGGTTGTATCATTAGAGGATGAAGAACTGTATGCTTATCTAAAAGAGGTGGTTGAAAAATGAAGATTGAGTTAGCTCTTTCTGATGTAGAGACAAGAAGATGGAAAGGATTATGTTTGATTGATGGAGAATTATTTAAGGTGATACTCTTTCCAGGGTCAGCTACAACTGATTGGACAGTACAACTTACACCAACTCTGTTTGTTGAGTGTACTCCTGAAAATAAGATGACAGTTGCAATCGAGAAAGGTTATAAGATGTGGGAGATTGGAGAGGTTGTTTCATCAGAAGATGAGTTTAGAGTGATGCTCAAAGCAATCAATGAGCATCCTGAGATGTTAGAGGAGATTAGGAAAGCTCTTCAAAAGAAAGATGAAAGATGAACTCTGATTTGAGAAAAGGAAATCTGATCTTCCTTAAAACTCACCTTGTTGATCTCATTTATGTGGTGAAAGAGATCAAAGAGGATAGAGTGATAGCAAAGAAGCTGGATGCCCCACCTGAGTTATGGGAAGCTCTTCCTTTAGATAAGGTGGTGAGGTTAGCAGAGGAGCAAGAGAAACTTCTTCCTTCTGATATCGGGAAAGCGATTGAGGAACAAAGGTTGGTGGTATTTACACCACCCCGACAGAGTAAGAAGAAGAGATCTCTTGATAAGATGATGAAGAGTCTCCCAAAGGAAGCGATTGAGGAAATTTTAGATGCACTTGCTCAAGCAGGAATTACTGAAAAGGAAGGAGGTGAATGAGATGAAACTTGGAGATGCTTTTGATGAGATAGTAAAGGGAGAGATGATTAGAAAGTTAGAGTGGGAGGATGAGAGAGTCTTTGTAACATTAGCAGATGAGAGATTGATGATCTCTAAACCAGAGACAAAGACACTCGATTATTGGATTATATCTCTGGGAGATATTACAGCAGATGATTGGGTTATCTTTAAGAGTAAGAAGATGGAGATGACATAAGAAAGAGGGGTATAAAGATTGGAGAAAGGAGAAGAAAGATGACTCAACAACAAGTTAGAATTGGGGTGGAGAGTAAGACATTCGATAACTTTGCCCTTTCTTGTTTTCGTAACTGCCCAACTTATTATGATTGGAGGATCGTTAAAGGGGTGGTTAAGCCTGGAGCAAAGAAAACAGCAGCAGACTTTGGTACCTGTATACATATGGCGCTGGAACATTATTACTCTAATGGGATGACCGATGTTGCCATCCAAGAGGCGATGGAGTTATTTGCAAAAGAGTTTGTTAAGCATCAAGATGATGCTGATGACAAACGTACCATTGGGAAAGGGTTGGAGATACTTGCAAATTATTTTAAGAGATATAAGCATGAGGCTTTTAATGTGGTGGCGACAGAGGTAGGGGGAGCGGTTGAGATTGGAGCTTACCTCTATACGGTTAGGATTGATCTGGTTGCAGAGTGGATATCCCCAAAAGGGATTTATGGGTTTGATCATAAGACCACCTCATCATTGGGTAGGATGGTTGCCAAACCAAACAATCAGATTACGGGATATGATTTCACCTTGAAAGAGCAATACTCTAATGTGTTAGGGTTTCAGTTGAATGTGATTGGGGTGTATAAGGAGACTGAGGAGATGGATAAAGGTGCTCCAAAGGTAGTCTCTCCAAAGACAGGGAAACTTATCTATGCAAAGAAAGAGAGAGAGACTTTGATTAGGATGCCTACCTCTCGCACCTTGATTGAGATTGAGGATTGGAAAAAAGAAACGATTCATTTGATTCATCAGATTGAAGAGTGTCAGGAGAAAGATGTTTGGCCTAAGCACTCACCTGAGTTTTGTACTGCCTTTGCAACTCGATGTCAATATTTAGATCTGTGTCAGGCTCAGGATAAATCCATCTTGAAACCATTGTTAGAGGCAGAGGTTTATTTGATTGAGGCATGGACACCTTACATCTCTGGAGAGATAGAGGGAGGTGAAGAGGAATGAGCAAGAAAGCAAGTCTGATTGAAAAGGCAGCAGAACAAATTTATAGAGAGTTTCAAGCAACTTTCAGGTTTGGGTTGGATAATACACAGCAAGAAATGTTTAAATTATATTTGATTACGAGGCTCACAATGGTTTATAATGAGGGATATGGTGATGGGTTGGAGATGGCAAGAAACATCTTCATGACTGAGACTGATAGAAAGGAGAGATAGCATGGAACTTTCAGATAGATCAAAAAAAATACTTGAGTTAAAGATAGAAGAATGGAATTTAATTCACCTCAAGAAGGTGACTGAGGATCAGATGCTCGAGTATATGATTGGGGAGTTTGAGCAATCAACTCCAAGAGAGAAATCTAATCAACACAAGAGAAAACTTGATGCATTAGAAATCTTTCTGGACACTAATAAGTTATCATCTATTAAAGATGCTTGGTATAATGGATGGATTACTGGATGGTATCAATTTCAAATGAGAAAAGAATCAAGTCATCTCTTAAAGAGAGGGGAATAAGATGCCACTTTATGAGTATGAGTGTTCAAAGTGTGGATATGTTGGAGAACATAATCTTCCTCTTGCAAGGTGTAATGAGAAAGTTTATTGTGATCTTTGCTTTATACCGATGAGGAAACTCTTCAACAAACTAACCACCTCTTGGAAGGATAAGGATCGAAAGTGGGGGACATCACTTTACAGGAGAGGAGGAAAATAATGGGCTTGTTAATCAATAAGAAAAGTATTGTTGGGATTGGTGAACCTGGAGGAGGAAAGACCGTTCTGATTGAAACCTTTCCAGCTGGAACAGTTGATTTTAATACTGATCCTGGTGGCTGGAAATCTTTAGAGAGAGTAGAAGCAAAAGGTGGGAGGCATCCAAAGAAGTTGAAACACTCACCTACTTTAAGAGAGTGGTTAAAAGGGAAAGAGGATCTCCAAAAGGATGAGATTCTGATCATCGATTATTCTTCTCTATCTACCCCGATGAATGTTGGTCTCCTTACGAATTATGACAGCAAACAATACTTTGATCTTGGTCAGGACATCAATGCTTTGTCAACTTTAAAGTCAGGGGAGAGAGGAATCTTTCACTTTACGATTGACTCACTGACAGGATTACAATGGTATGTGTTACATGGGATGGTTAACCTTGCAGGTCATTCTCTTAAAGGAACATCTCAATATACTTATGGATTGGCGATTGAGAAGATCAGAGAGATCATCGATGTCTGTTGTCATGTTCCTTTTGATTTTTATCTTACAGCTCATATTGAAAGTGAGAAGGATGAGATTGTTGGTAAGATTCAAGAAACAATTCTTCTCTATGGGAAGAAGTTACCTGGGATTGTACTCTCAATGATCGATGACATCTACTATATGTCGGTGTCAACGATGTCAGGAAAGAAGGAGTATCAGTTAGAGACATCTCCAGGGATGTTCTTAAAGATAATAAGACAGAGATCTTTTGATGATCTTCCAGTTAAAATTAAGCCTAACCTGACAGAGTTATATAAAGGGCAACTCTCAAATGGATAAACTGACAACTAAAAAATGTGGGAGGAAACACAGTTATAGGACAGAGCAGGATGCTTTAGTAGCAGTCACCACCCGCTTTCGATATGAGTTTAAGAACTCAGACTGGAATTGTTTTAGAGCGTATAGGTGTCCGAGGTGTAGGTGGTGGCATCTTACAAAGGAGGGGAGGTGATAAAAGATGGTGGCAGTTAAAGATGGAAAGATCAAAGAGGCTGTGGAGGATTTGATTACTTCTATGGATGATGAGATTGCCAGTAAAGAGGCAGAGTTAGAGAGGGAACTCAAATCAAGAATGACAGAAATTGAGGATCGAAAGAAGGAGTTAAATCAACTCCGTCAGAGGCTCCACGCATTGGAGCAGAAATGGAGGTAAGAAGTGGAAGAAGAGAGTTGTATAGGTTGTAAGGGGGAAGGTTACATCAAAGTAACCTGTCCTCAATGTGGTGGAAATGGAGAGGTAGAGGAAGAGTGCCCAGATTGTATGGGTAAGGGTGTTGTAAATTTAACAGAAAAGGAGGATGAATAATTATGTCACCTATTGATCTTGGAATTGGATATGAGGAAATGGAGAGGTTAGCAAGACCACCGCTGATTCCTGATGGGACTTATGAGTTTGTGGTGGCGAAGATTGAGGATTCCCCTGTTCAACAAAGTGGAAGACCTCAATGGAGATGTCAACTGACAATCATTAACAGACCCGATCTTGTTAATCGCTCGGTGTTTTACTATTGTCAGCTTCCGTGGGTTGATCCTGACACCAAAGAATGGGATTACTCCAACACATTTGGGTTGGTTAATTTCATCAATGGAACAGGGATGGAGATTCATGGAAAGTCACTTCCTGATAAGGAGGCCTTTCAGGGAAGGGCAGGGGTGATGAAGGTAGGACATCGGACAAGGAAGGGAACGGAAGGTGACCCTGAGCCTACGATTGATCAGAGCACCTCAATCGTGACGAAGAGGAAGAGTGGAGGAGTGGTTGGTTAACCTCAGACTGGGTCAACTTGTGACTCACCTATCATCCTATCTTAAAAGAGAAGAGAATCTCCTCCAACTTTGAATATAAGGAGGAATATAATCCTATGAAGAAAGTTAGTATTAAAGCTACCACAGGCACAAAAGGAAAGCCTGATTATAAGGAGATCACTGGAGAGGCCCCTCAGTATGATAGCGTAGCGGAAGCAGTAAAGCTTCTTAAAGAGGAGGTTGTTCTCGAGCTGATCAACCGTCAGGTTAAGACAGACGAACTTAATAAGATCAGGAAACCTTCTGGTGGTGGGTTGGGTAGACTCATCAGTAAGGCACCTCCAGAAGCCAAGGATCAGATTGCAGCGATCCTCAAGAAGTATGGGGTTACGGTGTCATAAGGTTTATCTTCTAACTCACAGGGATAGGCTGTGATGAGGAGATTCTCTTCTTTTCTTTTTGAGAGGTGAAAGATGTCAATTAAACTTATAATTGAGGTAGAGCCAGGAAAAGCACCAACAGTCAGTGGACCACTTCATGATAAGATACTATGTTATAGGTTGCTGTTTGATGCCTTTCTTAGTATCATGACCCATAACACTGAAAAGATTATCATACCAAAACTTATCCCACCAATAAATATAAAAGGAGAGAAAGAGAGATGAGTTTCTCAGCTGAGCATTACATTAAAGTGGCAGGGGTGATTAGAGAGTTGAAAGTTGGATCATATACTTTGAAAGAAGATATGGTGGAAGCATTTAAGGAGATGTTTGAGAAAGATAATCCTAAGTTTAATCCTATTGAATTTATAGATGCTTGTTATTCAGAGGAATAGAAAAGGAGGTGAAAGTATGATACACTGTCCTTTTTGTGGTGGGGTTTATGTAGAGAAACAGGATAGAGTTTCCTGTTTGATGTGTGATCGTACAATGGATATTAAGTATGAGCTGTATGTACAAAAGGAACAGAAAAAACCTCATAAGAATTGGCACATCTATGCAACCTATAAACTCATAGGGAGAGAGAGGAAAAATGGGAGAGAAACTCAGCATCGATAAGATTAAGGTTTCAGATGATCGACACAGAAAAGAATTTGATCAGGAGAAACTTCAATCTCTGGCAGACTCAATAAAGAAATTTGGGATCATTGAACCCATCATTATTGAGAAGGATGGAAGGTTGATTGCTGGAGAAAGAAGATTAAGAGCATCAAAGATGGCGGGTCTGACTGAGGTAGATGTCATCTTTAAGGAGGGGTTGGATGAGTGGCATCGAAGAGCTTTGGAGTTGGAGGAGAACATCCAACGAGAAGATCTGACATGGCCAGAGGAGTGTGAGGCTAAACTCCAGGTGCATGAGTTGTATCAAGATAAGTTTGGAGCTGCTAAGGAGAGGAAGAAAGATTCAGGGTGGACACTTCAGGATACAGCTGAGCTTCTTGGAGAGAGTCATGGTTCGACTGTTCAGGATATCCAACTCGCCAGAGCTTTGAGAGTTAATCCTGAGTTAAAAAAGAAGGATACAAAGGTTTCAGCTTTTAAAGCTTTGAAGGTGACATCAGAGTTATCAATGAAGAGAGAGTTAGCAGGGGTGTTTGCAGGGTTGGCAGAAGCAAAAGGGGAGTCACCTATTCAAGTAAGGTTGGGGGATTCAGTGATTCTCCTCAAAGAGTATGAAGATGAGTCATTTGATTTCTGTGTGACTGATCCTCAATATGGGATTGGGGTGCATGATATGCAGGATACCTTTCCCAATCGAGGAGATGTAAGACAGGGAATTGAGTTTGATGACTCTCGACCAATTCTCCAATCTATCGTTAAACCTGTGATGGAAGAAGTCTATCGTATCTTAAAAGAGGGATCTCATTGTTACGTCTTTTTTGCGATTGCTCGTTATACAGAGGTAAGAAAGATTTTAGAGGAGGTAGGTTTCTGGGTGTGCCCAACACCTCTTTTCTGGATTAAAAATAATGCTTTAAATTTGAGACCTTGGATCACCTACCCTGTTAATTATGAGCCAATTTTTTATTGTGCAAAGGGGTATCCACCTCGTCCTCTCACCACCATCCAACCTCTTTCTACTTTTGATCATCCCATCCTTGTAGGGACAAAGGTTCATCCAACAGAGAAACCTTTGTTAGTTATAAAGTGGTTGATTGGGAATTGCTCTGAGCCAAAGGAGAAAGGGATTGATCCATTTTTGGGAGGAGGAACCTTTACCTTAGCTTGTAAAGAGATGGGGAGGTTAGGGGTGGGAGTTGAGATTGATGAGATATGGTGGATGGAGGCAAAGAAAAAAATTGAGAATGAGACATCGGAGACAGTATAAAGTTCAAAATAAGAAAGAAGAGACTGCAAATTCTGAGTTGATTAAGCTCCAATATCAACTTCTAAAAGAGATGTTTTATCTTGATTGGGATTTATCAATGACTCAGAATCAACAAATCGCTCTCGCTTTCTTACAGGAGAATCACTCAGAGTTTATCCTTGGAGTGGAAGATTCAGAGATCATATTTGAAAAGGAGGTGAGTATGAGAGGATGGAGAGGGGACATCTCAAAAGAGACTGCAAAGGTTTGGTTGGATGAGAACAAAGGAGTTATCTGTGCAAGGTTTCCTTATAAGGTTGAGGTGATTGATGAGATTAGGAGTAAAATCCCCAAAGGAAAGAAGAGTTGGAATCCTGAGGATAAGGTGTGGGAGTTTTCAGTTGAGACGATTGAGGTTATTGTTGGGATCTTACAGGGGCATTTTGATGAGGTTCTTGATTTAACTCAGGCCACCCCACCACTCCCACCAACTTCAATCTCATCAGACCCACTTCTCTCTTTGTTGGATGAGGAGGATATCAAAAAGATTAAACAGATGTTGGCGAAGAAGTATCATCCTGATGTTGGAGGAGATGCTAAGAAGATGGCAAAGATAAATGAGGTCTTTAATAAGAAATGAGGAGATAATAATAAATAAAAGGAGGTGACTTATTATGATAGATACAGTTGAGGAAAGAAAACAAACCCTTGTTGAGAAATTAAAAGAGAGAGCCACCAACATCAAAGCAAAAGAGTTAGAGGAGATTTGCATCATCCTTACTGACATCTCAACATCGATGGATGAGGGTTGCCCCAATGGAGAAAGTAAGTTGATGGCAGTTAAAAGATCCATCCCCTATCTCCAAGCAAGAGGGAGTTATCTGATGTACTCATTGATTGCCTTTGGAAGTGAGGCTCATTTGATCCAACAACCCACCTCTAACTTCTCAACCATTACTCTCCAAGCTGACCATCTTGTCACTCAGGGAATGACCAACATCCCTGCAGCTTTAAAAATGGGAATCAAAATGACTGATGAATCAACAGCTTTAAAGAAGAGAATGATTCTAATGACTGATGGTTGTAATAATGAGGATGGACACCTCATGGAGCATTCAATTCAGAGCTGTATAGATAAGAAGGTAATGGTTGATACTATTTCTTTTGGTAGATCTGCTGACATCAATCTTCTCAAATCAATCGCAAAGAGGACAGGAGGAATGTTTCAGGAAGCTGATTCCCCTCTCGCCTTACAACAGGCTTATGCTAAACTTAATTTTCAGGTGAGATATTTAGAGAATAAGAATGGAGGTTGAAAATGGATCACGCATCACCTTACATCAAAAAGAAGGTTAAAGAGCAGATGCTCCACCCCTTACTTAAATGTGATTTTCGTCAGAGCTATTGTAGGTTCGCAATCATTGGATATTGTTTAGAATCTTACAAACCTTATGCTTGTGAGTATGTTGGAAAGATCAGTAACAGAGGTAGAACTTTTGAAAAGAAAGGAGGTTGATACTTGTGACTGTTAAAGTATTAAGGGTTGGTATAACAGAAGAGGAGTGGACTCAACTCCGACCACTTCTAACCCATCATGGGGAACTCTCATTCATCCTGAGAAAAGCAATCAGAGAATTCATCACAGGGGGAGGAAGAGATGTCAGAAGTGGTCGTGGTCAAAGGGAGCGGGCCAAGACAGCCTAAGTTGATCTTTATTGGAGAAGCTCCAGGTGAGATAGAAGAACAAACTGGCATCCCTTTTACAGGACCTTCAGGGAAGATACATGATGGGATTATAGGATCGGCAGGATTACAAAGAGAAGAATGTTTCTTGGATAATGTAGTACCCATCAGGCCACCCCAAAATAAGATTGAAAGACTTTCAGAATTAGGGGTTACCGTAGAACAGTTTAGTCTCAACCTTAAAGAGAGTCTCTCTAAGATTGACTGCTCAGTGATTGTTGCTTATGGGGAAACCTCTCTCCAAATACTTACAGGAAAGGAGGGAATCTCTAAACACAGAGGGAGCGTCTATCCTTGTCTCTTGGATGATACTAAGATGGTCGTTCCTACCTTTCATCCTCGCTTTATCATTGAGAATTGGAAGATGAGAGGTGTAGTTATTGAGGATGTTAAAAAAGCTTTAAAGATAAAAAAGGAGGGATATCATGAACCCAGCTTTAACACGATCATTAAACCAACGCTATCGGAGGTTGAGGCTTATATTGAGGCTCTTAAAAAGGCAGATCGATTCTCCTTCGACATCGAGGTCGTCGGAGGAGGTCAGATTGCTTGCATTGGACTTGGGGGAGATCGCATTTTTGATCTTGAAAGATCTTCTATATGCATCCCATTTAAATTTGGATACAAAAATTACTGGGAGTATCTCGAAGAGAATGAAATCTGGATGCTCCTCAAAGAACTCTTCCAAGGAGACTCGTTAAAGATTGGACAAAACCTTAACTATGATCTAACAAAACTCCTTCCATTTATTGGTGAGCCTTCTCCTCCTTGGTATGATTTAATGATGGCCCACCACCTCATTGAAGCAGAATTCCCTCACACTCTTGCCTTTATGACATCTCTTTATACTTTCCCTGTGGTTAATTTTTATAAGGATGATCCAAAAGATGAGGAGAAATCTTGGAAGCATCTCACCTCTTCAGAGATACTCTGGGAGTATAATGGGAAGGATGTTGAGGTTCCTTTGATGATTGAACCCATTCTTACAGAGCAACTTAAAGAGTTAGGAATGCTCAACTTCTTCCAGGGATTTCAGATGAGTAAGATGAGAGTCCTCTGGAGAATTCAACAAAGAGGGATGCTTCTTGATGAGAATAAGAGAGCAGAGTTACTTGATATTCAAATGAAACAATTAGAGAGTAAGCAGAAAGCATTAGATGAGATTGTTGGCTACCACCTCAATGCTAACTCTTCTAAACAGATGATTAAGTTTTTGTATCAGGACTTACACCTTCCCGTTCAGCGGGATAGGAAGACCAAAAATACGACCACCTCAAAAGAAGCTCTTGATAAGTTGTATGCTTACCATCCTCATCCTGCCTTTGGATTGGCTTTAAACATTAGAGATAGTGTTAAAGAGATTGGGACATATCTGATGGTTGAACCTGAAGAGGATGGGAAGGTTAGAGGAAGATATAACGCTGCTGGGACTACCACAGGGAGATCTTCCTCAAAGAAAAATTATGAGGGGAGGGGGTTAGACTGGCATAATATTCCTGAGGATGATCGTC
>Ga0315294_10008000_pt1 | contig 11613 bp, 20 predicted proteins | sample YL17G13_40_MG_FD_203626 | JGI IMG/M metagenome (GOLD analysis project Ga0315294, IMG submission 203626) | Sediment microbial communities from Yellowstone Lake, YNP, Wyoming, USA - YL17G13_40 | ecosystem: Environmental > Aquatic > Freshwater > Lake > Sediment | place: USA: Wyoming | collected...
TTTGTTTTGTTTTATTTTTTATAACTTATAATAAGTCAGAATCAAGTTTGGGTTTTTCTGTGTTCTCTTCTTCTTTATCCTCAACTTTCTCTTTAGTCGTCTCTTCGGTTAAAACAGGTGGTTTACCAGTTATCAACCAGCTCAATGCCTCATCTTCTAATATGAATTTCGAGATTTTCTGGGCGATAGTTGGATCGGCCTCTTTAAGAAGTTCTTCGAGCCGATTGCAAATTCTTTGCATTCCTTTCTCTAAGGTTATCTTATCTCTAATTAATGATTGCGTCTGAGCGACGCGGGTTAATTCCCGAGCAATCGCAACCTTAACCTGGGGAGAGACATCTGGTTTATCACGCTCCGTTATTAAAAGATCATATGAAAGCTGAATTAAGTCTACGGTATTTACCTTTTTAGGATCAATTACGGCTGGTTCTTTCTTAGTTTTATCTTTCGCTTGTTGTCGCTTGATTTTTGTGAGGCGTTGGGATATGCGTTGCTGAGACAGGCCGCCTAACCGAGTGGACATTTCTTGCTGCGTCAAAAATTTCGCGAGAGTAGTCAATTCCTCGTCTGAGATATATCGTGCCTTATATTTTTCTGCCATTTTTTATCTAGGGTGCAAGGCGACGCCAGACCGGGAAGCTCGGAGTTGCGTCGAGAATCGCAAGGATTCGGAAAGGCGACATTAGACCTTTCTTTTCGCTTCCTATTCCACTCTACCTTGCACCTTTTCCTTCTATTTGTTTATTTCTCTCATTTTTCTGAGAAAGTCCTGCCGTCTTAATTCTGTGATATCCTGTTCTCTCAGTTTGTATATGTTTGCTTCTTCCTGTCTCAACTTAGAGATATCAAATAGTATAAACACATCTCCAACTTCAGGATTAACGAAGTTAATCACATCGGCGGGTAGTTTTGGGATTTTTTCCAATTCTTCCATCTTCAATTTGACCTCCTGTTATTTGAAAATATTCCCTTCTTTACATTTTAATACTCGACAGATTCTCTTTCGGATTTCTCTCTTGGGTATATAACCAGAAACTATTACCGACAGTAGTCCTTCGGAAATACCCAATAATCTCGATAATTCCCTCTGGGAAATATCACGTCTGAGTAGCATAATCTTTAAACTGAGGTTTCTGGCCATATAAATAAAAAACCCCGCACATGTAAATAAATTATCTACACATGCGGGATATCCGATTTTTACCCGCTAATTTCCTTTGTCCTTGCTTGCAGTCTCGCGACTAGAGGACTGGTTTCTGGGGATTCCAACCCAGAATTTCACCGAATGATGAAATTATTTCTTTTCCTAATTGTCATTTAAATATAACACCAAATAATGCCCCTGTCAATAAAAACTTCAAAAAAAGTTTCAAATTATTTAATACTCACTTTTTTAATTCTTGTCGGTCTCTTTCTTCCAATCTTTTTAATATCTTCGTTTTTAAAGTCGTAAGGGCTTTTCTTAATCGCTGTTTTGATACTTTTTTGGATACAGTAGACCAATTTCGTAGAATATTTAAAAACTCTTTCCGAAACTCATTAATATAGTCCATCTCCATCTCTACCTCCCTCTTTATTATTTCTTTTTTTCTTCTTCCCATTTTATAGATCGGCAGGTTGGGCACCCTAAGGAACCCTCATCAAATTCATCCGGGTTTTTGTGGAGAGCCTGCCATTGTGCTCCACAGATTAAAATTCCATTAGCCCGATTGACCGATTAAGAAATTTGACATTAATTAATTTTTCAGGCATAAGTTCTCCTAAACCTTAAAGATTCCGTAAAAAATAATTCCCTCTCTTTTCGCTTAATAATTCCTTACCACAGTCACAGTACCGGCTGTTTGGATCCTGGACATGTCCGCATCGGGGACATTTCCGCATACCGCTTTCAGTGAAATAGCAGGCAGAGCAGAAGAGAACATTATCCTTAGGATCTCTTTTCATTGCCCTTTTTTTACAAAAGTAACAAATATCCGGAATCTTACCAACACCTCGAGGGCCACAGAAGTTACAGAAAATTTTAAAAGTCTCACTAGATCCTAACTTGTCGATATTATTTGGCAAGGCTTTCTTATCTACTGTAACAATTCTATTACATCTGTGGCAAGTAATTTCAACTGGCATTATCTTTTATAATTTTGGCACTTGACTCCTAGTTCTATTTTCTCAACAGACACTTGGTCCGTCTTAAATTTCTCAAAGACGCTCACATTTTCATTTATGACTTTCTTTAGAGCTTTTAATTCCAAACAGTCATCTCTATTCTCACAACCGATAAAGTGACCGGCTCCTCCCTTAAGATTTCTTGATTCGTCCAGAAAAATATTGCAAGGTTGCAATTTGACATCTATAGACATATCTTTCACCTCCTCATTAAATCTTTAGACTGTGTAATAAAATAAAGCCTAAGTGAATGACTGACTATCCTAGGGTTAATTTGCGCATTAGTCGCCCAACGCTTGACCGTTCTATTGACCACATTTTGTTGTGCCATAGGGAAAATTATATCCTCAGGAGCGAATTTATAAACCTCAAAATACTCTTTTAATACTTCAATCGTACTTTCCCCACATAGACTAAACCTCTGGTAGTCGCCCTTTCTCTTTTTGACAAATATTATCCTGCTCTCAAGGTCTATATCCTTACGTTGTAGACTCTTCAATTCTTTTGATCTTAAACCCGCGGTAATGAATATTTCTATCATAGTATAGGCTCTTAATGCGTATCTGTAGAATCTGGAGTTTTTATCATAGGAATTTAACTGCAAGAATTGATTAAGAGCCGACCTTAGTTTAGAAATTTCTTCTCTGGTAGGAATAACCGGAGCCTTGCGTTCCTCTTCTATTTTGAGTTTATGATATAGAAAAAAAACTATTCTACTCAATTCCTCATCTTTGTAAAAAGAATATGCCCACTTGTAGTAATTTCGTAAGGCAATAATATAAAGGTTTATGGATGATTTTACATTACCCTTATTTTGTAAATAATTCAAAAAATTAGAAATATCTTGCCGGGTAATCATATTAAGTCCTTCGGAGGTCTGAGATAGAAACTTCTGGAATTGATTAATTAAAAAAAGATAATTTCCGATTGTTACCTTAGAAAGTTGCCTCTCAGACCTAAGATAATTTTTAAATTCTTTCATAGGTTTTAGATTTCAACTCCTTTGAGTCGTTGCGTTAGAAAGTGTCCATCGAAGTGGGTATAGGTGTTCCTAGTGACGTTCAAATCCCTGTGCCCGACCTGATCGGCAATTGCTTGTAAATCAGCTCCCTGTCTTTGAGATTCAGTTATGTAATAATGCCTGAAAGAATGGGCATGGAGCTTAGGATTGATCTGTGCCTTCTTGGTCCATAATTTGATTATCTGGGCTATATCCGAATTGACCTTACTTCTTAATCCAAACAAATTATCTTCTGGTTGAAGGTTTTTCTCTTTTAACCATCTTATAAGAACTTTCTTAGCACTATCTCCAAAAATACTAATTCTCTGTCGGCCACCCTTCGCGTTTTTGATAAAAATTGTCTGTTTTTCAAAATCCACGTCCTTTACTTGTAAACCTTTGAGCTCTGACGCACGGCAACCGGTCTGGAGAAACATTTCCATGATAGCTGATGTACGCAAAGTTAATAATTTCTGAGTATTTGAAACAGCGGGGCATTTCAAATATGCCTTTAATGTTTGCCTCAACTTTTTTATTTCTTCAGGAGTGGGTACTTCTATCGGTTTTGAATTTATCTTTTTTGCCCTGATGATATTGGATAAAAAGAAAGAGATGGATTGAATTTCCTTTTTTTCTGTCTTAAATGCAAAAAATTTGTAGAAAGTACGTAATCCGTTCACCATAAGGGCAATACTGCCTATGGCTAATCCCTTTTGCTTATTTTGTTTATTAATCTTGCCCTCTTTAAGAAAAACAAGGAATGAACTGATATCTTCCTGACTGATATTCTCAAAGGTTTTTGGCTTTATGAAATCACTCAAAAATCTTAAGGCTAATTTATAGGAAGTAATGGTACTTTCCGCAAGTTGCCGGTCATATCGTAAAAATCTTTCAAATTCTTTCGGCAATTCCTCATCATTTTTCTTATCCGGTAAGGATTCCTTTAGTTGCATTTCTCTAGTAGTTTCCAATTCTCCAAGGATCTCTTTTGCTCTTTCTAGAATGTTCCCTAAATCTCTCTGAGAGTTATTTGTTGTTTCTGTAGTTTGTCTCATTTTCATTAAATCCTTATGGTACTATACTTCTCTTTCAAAAACTCAGTATTAAAATGAGTATACCTTTTAGTCGAATTTAAATTTCTATGTCCGACCTGATCAGCCACAACCTCAGCAGATACTCCCTGTCTTTGTGATTCGGTGATAAAATAGTGTCTGAAACTGTGCGCATGTAGTCGAGTGCTGATCCTTGCTCTCTGGGCCCAACGTTTAATGAGATAATTCAGGCTATTTGTCTGATGTAAAGGACAGATAAAATCTCCGGGTTTAAAATTGTTCAATTCAAAGAAATCCTTCAAGGCTTCACAAGCAGTATTCCCTAATAAGCTAAGACGCTGACAATCACCTTTGCCATTCTTGATAAATACTGTTTTGTTTTTTAAATCGATATCATCATAGCGTAAACTCCTCAATTCCCTGGAACGCATACCCGTAGTTATCAAAGTTTCTACAATTGCATGGCTCGCCACTGCCCTCTGGTATTGATGAGAATTAGGCGTTGAAGATAAGAGTTTCTTGTAATTCTGAAAAGTCTCTCTCAATTTCGCTATGTCTGGCACAGTAGGGCAAAATGTGACGTTTGATTCTGATTTAATTCTGATTATGTTAGTCAAAAAGAAAACAACATTAGATAAGGTTGTTTTGTTAGTTCTATAAGTAGCCCATTTGTAAAATGTCCTAAAAGCATTAATATAAGTACCTATACTTGCGTTGCTAATAGGCTTTTTCTTCAAATAAATTAGGTATTTTCCTATATCTTTTTTCGTTGTGTCTAATAAATTCTTATTTAAAAATTCCTTAAGTTCGGAGAGGTAGTGTAAATAAGTCTGTATTGTACGCGGTGAGAATTGCCGCTCATATTGCAAATATTTAATGAATTCCCTAAAAGACCGGATATATTTTTCTATTGTTTGCGTTTTTATATGTCCTTCAAAACGAAGATATTTTACTATCTCTCCTAAACTATTTCTTTTGGCCTTTGTTTCTAACTGCTTATATAGTTGTATCTCCTTTTTTTGATATCTGTCTTTTATGTCACTTTTCTGCACTTCTCTTAAGGTTTCAATAACAGTTTCTTTAACAAAGCCCTTAAATGCCTGCCGGGCTTTCTCTCTGGCTGCTTCATCAAAAACAACTCGTGGCCTAGGGGCTATGGCATTCGGTTTTTGACGGAATCCTAAGGGAAGTCTTTTAGATATCAGATCATTCATGATTTTCCTCACAAATCTCTATATGTACCGCATCGTCCTCCTGTGATGTCTTCTCTGTGTTTAATAACAGTAAATCATAAAGTTCTTGGCCCTCAGTTGTATCACTCAAAGGTCTCTCTAATTTTTTCTGGCCCTGTATAGCGCGGGGCATATTATTATTCTCTCTACCAGACCATATCTTCTATAACCTATAACTTTTTTTTACATCTATCACAAAAATATTTTTCTTCGTTTCGGTCTATATTATGTTCTCTAACAATATCTTCTTCTGTAATGTTTTTTAGTTTCCTTTTGTCTATACAAATCAAGCAAACAAGTATTTCTCTTTGATGATCGGGTGCTTCAATCAAATAACCAACAATCTCTTCATTTTCAACTACGCCCATCTTTTCTTCTCTCTTTTTTCTAATATATAGGTAAGGCTAATTTACTAAACTAGCTAATTTCTTTATTAATCTTTTCACTCTAAGTTTAATCTCGACTTTCTTAATCCTGCGGTTTATTTCTTTTTGTTTCTTGCGAGCCTCTTGCGGAGAGATTTCTTTATTTATGATTTTGGTAATGAGCTCTTCACAATCAATTATGGTTTTTTTTAATTCAGGATTCTCTATCGCCTTAAGCATTATTTCAATATCCATCTTCACTTCCTTCTAATCACTCACCAAATCGCGCCAACTAATCCTTAAAACCTTGGCTAATCTCTTTAAATTCTTTACGCCAGGGAACCGGCGGCCATGTTCGTAACGAGAAATCTCCTGTACAGAGATTCCAGATTTCTCTGAGAGCTCCGTAGCAGTAAATCCTTTAACCTTTCGCCATTCTTTTAACTTTAATTCATCCATTTTACTTGCCTAAATAATGCTATCATAACTTGCCTTTTTTGTCAAGTAATATTATAGTTATCAAGGAAACAATATTTTATTTGCCTTTTTGGTAAAATTCCGTATAATTGATGGTATGAAATTCAGAGAGTTTATAAAGAAGAAAAGGGAGAAACTCGGTATATCCCAACAAGAATTGGCCAACCGCTTGAAAATAAACTGGGGATATTTGAACAAGATAGAGTGCGGTAAGATGCCTCCTCCTTCTGATAATAAAATCGTGAGGATGGCTAAAATTTTGGAAGTCGATGAGGATTATCTGTTATATTTAGCCCACTATGAAAAGGTCCCGCCCGATATCCAAAAAATTATAGAAAAATCTGACTTAACAAAAACTGAGCTACAACTTCTTTCTTTTATTAAAGAAATTTCAAAAAAAGTCGAGAAGTATCCGGATGATGTATCAACAAAAATAGGTTATACCCTCAGACATATAATAAACCTACTGCTTGATTACTTCACAGAAAAAAAATCTCCACCTGATCTTACCTTTGTTTCCCAGGGTCATGCTACTTTCTATATTGCCAATGATGAACTAGGGCCTGAATTGCGCGAAATACGCAATCAACTTTGGTTTATTTCCAGATTACCTAAAAAAGATAGGGATTTTGTATTAGATATTATTAGAATGGCTGCAAAGTATTATACCTATAGGATGAGGACGATAAAAACACCTGTATCAATACACGACTTAGAGAAAGTGGAATTGCTTGATAAAATGGTAGAGAAATATTTGAAGAAAGAAAAATAAAATCTCTCACTTCCCTTCTGGTCCTTTAACTGTATAGGGGATATTAACATCTGCTGGTTTTTTACCTGTAACGAAGGTAATAAGTCCTCCCGTCTTCATTGCCAATGCCTGAAAAATCATGTCTACCAAAGGCAGACTCAAATCAACCGCCCTCGACATCCATCTGAGTGGAGTGCAACCCCTCACCCATTTGGCGAATATCTCCTCGCCCTTCCAGAAAAAATGCATCGCCCTCGCCTTTACCGGTCCGTGCGCGGATGTTCCGAACTCCTGAAAGAATGCCTGCGGTATATCTTTGCTGCCGGCCACGACCCTTCCCTCGGCATAGAGAGGAGCAAGCCAAACAGGACCCTCTATGTGGACAGAATCACGAAGTTGACCCTGGTCTATAGGACAGGTATTCTTACATTCATTTTCCACAACTTTCAGTGACTCTGTTAAAGCAGCCTCGGCTTCTGCCTTAATCATTCCCATAAGAGCTTCTTCATTAAAATCTATCGGTATATCTGCCATTTTTCTTACCTCATTTTTATACTATCTCTCCTATATTCTTGGAGAAGGCCCGATACCTGAGCTAATAGCACTTGTGCGGAGTCCGCAATAACCAGATTCTTTATCTTCAGAGAATAAAGCTGAAATTTCAGTCCGGTTGAGTTTGTCCATTCTAAATTCTCCCTTTTTCAACATCTCCGCACCGATATTCTTGAGACCGGTAAGAAATATCCTCCGTAGTGTTTCTTCTCGCGTCTCTTTTGAATTGCGACAGATTAAAGCAAGCAACTCTCTTGGCCTCCAACCGTCAAAATTAATGTTTATGTACATATTTCACCTCCCTTAATTTCTCTATTAATTCATCTATTAATTTATAACTGAGCTTCATCAGTGGAGAAAAACTATTCCCCTTTTTGTATCCGACAACGACATTCAACTTTTCACCCTGAAAATATTCTATCTCTACCTCAATGGTTTCTTCACCCATTTAATACCTTTTCCTTTTTATCCTCGATATCTTGCTCCTCTTTTTTGAGTTTATCTTTCATCTTCTCAATTAGCCAGTCCCCAATTTTTTTATCGAGAGATATCTTACTTTTTATAATTAACTCCAAAACCTCATCGGCCCAGAAAAGCCAACGATTTATTTCTAGAGAAGTTAAGTGCCTTTCGCAAAACATAACTTCACCTAGAGTTTTCTCGATTCTCTCAATGATAGACTCTTTAATCGGTGCTTGGAGTTTTTTAAATTCTAAATCTTCTGGAGGGAATAATGTCTCTATCGGTACCCCCAAAACTCTTGAACATGTGTCTTTAATAATATCGGTTGCCTCTTCCTGATTTCTCTCAATCCTCGATAATCTCTGTGGCGTGATCCCTACCTGCTGGGCCAAGGCATAGGCATCGACACCGAATTTCCGCCTGTAAAACCAGAGCAAATTTTCCATTAAATCACCTCCAAAAAATAAAAAGGGCGCACAAAATTTTTAATATAATATGTGCGCCCTAATTTAATGCGGGGCTAATGTAATAAGGGTGTAGAACCGCCCTTCTACATTAGAAAGTTTACCACGAGAAGCTTACTTTGTCAAGGATAATGAATTATCCGCTTTACGATTCAACAGGGTAGAGATAATCTATGCCCTACCTCGAGATCTTACGTCTAGCGTGCTACCGGGCGGTAAAAAAAGGGCCAGGATTGAGTTCCCAGCCCTTTTTCTTCTTTTTATCTTTACTGCCTTAATTCGATACCTTCTTGGACTTCTTAAGGTAGACAAATACCGCATTGCTCAAATCAAACAACTCATCAAAACTCACGGTTAACTGCCTACCCTCACTCTGCCCGGCTGCATCGGTCAATGAAGCGAGACGATCGTTGACAACTTTTAATGGTAGTACATGGTCGTCCGCCTTGCGGTCTATTTCCGCGAGCCTGCGCTCTAATTTCTCGGGATTATTGATTAACTCTTCAACGCTTAGCGTCTTCATGGTTTTCTCCTTTCTGTTTTCTCTTTTTATTAACTTCTTAATCAGTCTTCACCTCCTTTAAATTTTTATCCCTCAAACTCCGGCCTCCAGGGATAATCTCTATCATCTCTTTCCTTAACAAATATGGCTCTATGTCTTGTTCGATGATTCTGCGATTTATGCCGGTGGCCTTGATTATAGTAGCCAGCCCGGCTTTAAAATTCTTGGCATTGAGCAATACTTTAAGGTATAGGTGATCCATTTTAGTTAAACCCTCACTATCTATACCTTCTTTTTCAAAATATGATTTCACTGTCTCAGGAGTAAATTCCCGATGTTCCACCAAGCAAAAATCCAGTAAATTGCGCGTGTAATTTATAACGTATCTTGCTATGTTGCGGGATCTCAATGCTATTTCTTTTAAGGATTCGTCTGTCGTGGGGTAATAGTTTATCCTAGTAAGATAGTTTCGTATGATTTGAGTTAAGTCCTCAACTGTATATGGCATTAAACAATATCTATTCTGGAATCTCTGCAAAAATGGCGTGGGTAGTTTATCCGGCATTGTGGTTGCCCCAATCAATGTAAAAGGTGGTAATGGCAGGTTGATAACTTTGTTAGTAGTGGTAACATAACCAAAATAAAAGTTTTCCATTACCGGATAAAATAGTTCCGGGATTTTAATGAGATTACATTCATCAATAAAAAGAATGTTCAGTCTAGTATCTTCAATCTTTTTAAGTACACTAAATACTTCTTTCTCTGATCTAAATTGCTCTCCATTCGTTAAGATAAAATTGGCCTGCAATTCCCTCGCGATAATATAAGCTAGCGTCGTTTTCCCAAGTCCGGCCTCGCCATAAAATAAACAGTGAGGCAGGAAACTTTTCTTAATCTTAGTCGCCTCAATGGAAATCTTAATGAGTTCTTTGATATCGTTCTGGCCTATATAGTCGTTTAGGTTATTCGGCCGGCTTTTGTCATCTACTAAATAAGATTTTCGCTGCAAAAACTCTTGTAAGTTTTCCTCTTCTTGCTGCTCTTCTAAAGAGTTCCTTACCTGCAAAGCAAAGTGCCTCTCCTGTTCCTTCTCAATAAGTTCCTGGGAAGTAAGGCGCCGTCGTGGATAATGGCCCAATAATCCGTCAATAAAACCCATTTATACCTTCTCCTATTCTATGAATGCTAGCCTGGCCGCCCACTCCACGCCTTCAGGATTCGCTCCGGCCTTGATGAGCAGTACCGCCATTGTATATCTCTGATCCTTCTCCTCAGGGTATTTCGCCAGGATGTTCATATAGTCGCGGTAATGATACCGTGTCGTCTCCGGGCCGTTCTCAATCTCTTGGACTAGCGGCCTTAATTCTTCTACTATTTTGTCAACCACTGCTTGTTGTTTTTTAGCTCTCATCGTGTCGATTCCTTTTCTTATCTTATGACTTATCATAAGTAATGTTGGCATAATCAATGTGTACCTCGTAATCACCCCCGCAACATACAAAGGGTAACTGGTAATCTGTCTATATCTCTCTGCAATATCTTTTATCCGGTGCTCTGTGGCTTTCCAAATATTCATGTGTCACCTCCTTATTCATACATTCTCATTACTTTGTCGGGACAATTTTAGACAAAAAAATTTACTTATTTTGTTGAGCCTACTTTGAATCTTCTAAAAAGCCATAATAAAAATGAGGAAATAGTGTCAAACCCCTCGCGCTTGGCAATTTCTATAATCTCTTTCTTTTCTGTCGTGGTTACTCTAAAATCAATTGTGGTATCTTTAGTTTGTTCTGTCATTGTATTAACAATGTATCATACAATATCGCTTTTGTCAAGTACTTTCTTATCCCCTATATCTACCTATGCCGGCCTCAATATCTCTTGTCTGGGCTTATCCCAAGGGTTATTTATGGCCTCTTTTAACACTGGAGCCTCGATTCTCTTGCCGGGACCTTATTACTCCTTGCTGCTATCTTTTCCCTTGTTCAACTTGTTCAGTGGGTTTTTTATTGTAACTTACTGACTTATAATATGTTGATTTATTTGTTCACTTGTGCGCCTTTATTTTTGAATTTCTTTTAGATAATACTTCATATAGCGGTTTAATTATAGTGTTATATTTATATCATTTGATAAGTTTTATACTAAATGATAATCTTTCTCTTTAATTAAAACATTCCTTTGTCTTAGGTAGATATTATAAAAATATTTCTAAAATATACCCGAACAAATGAACAAAAGGGTTAACTAATTAAAATTGATATGGTTAAAAGAATATTCTACTTTTTTGATTGAACAAAGGAAAATTTAACTGCGCCACTTTAAAAATTTATAGATTAGACTCAGGAATTAGTAAGATATTGTAAGGCCAAAAAATTCACTTGTAAAAATCATAGGCAGCCGGACCAGTCGTTTATTTTACCCAAGTAAAATATGTACTTTAATTTCCTTTTAGTGTTTTTATCATTTATGCTAACTCATTGATATTGTTTAAGATAATCTATTATCTTATGAGGGGGCGGGTGGCTAGGTATCAGTTTTCTATGGTTTTATTGATATTAGGGACCGGGATCCGGTGCTTGGGATCCCACCC
>Ga0315294_10008002_pt1 | contig 11610 bp, 10 predicted proteins | sample YL17G13_40_MG_FD_203626 | JGI IMG/M metagenome (GOLD analysis project Ga0315294, IMG submission 203626) | Sediment microbial communities from Yellowstone Lake, YNP, Wyoming, USA - YL17G13_40 | ecosystem: Environmental > Aquatic > Freshwater > Lake > Sediment | place: USA: Wyoming | collected...
GGGCGGAGAGGAGCGGACGAGGTGAGATGTTAGATGAGAGATGAGAGATGTTAGAAGTGAGGACGGACGCGGAGTGAGGGGAACGGCGCGGGTGCTGTGCGGGGACTCACGGGTAGAACTTGCGCGGCTGCCCGCGCGGTCGGTGCATTGCTGCGTGACTTCACCTCCGTACTTCGGGCTGCGGGTGTATGGAGGAGCGACGTGGGAGGGAGGGGAGGCTTCCTGCAAGCACAAGTCAATGGGGCGAGGCGGGTCGGGCGCGCCAGAGAAGCAGACGGCCGGAGCGATGTCGGACTCGAGTGCTGCCCGTGGCGGCGGGGTCTGCCGGTGCGGCGCGGTGATGGTGGCGAATGCGGAGGTGGGGAGCGAGGGGACGGTGGAGGGGTACATCAATAGCATACGGGCGGTGATGGGAGGACCGGGGGAAACCGGAGCGCAATGCAGACTGCAAAATGCAAAGTGCAAAAGGCGGAATGGCGGAAAGGGAGGGTGAAAGGTGAAGGTTGAAGGGATGAAAGGGATGGGGATGGTCTTGGTGTTTGTGGCGGTGGCGGGAGGGATGATGTGGCCGGCGTGGAATCAGATGATGTTGACGTCGGACTCGATCAATTACCTGAGCACTGCCGAGAACATCGCCAGGCACAGGAGTTTGCGGAACTTTTCGGGGTACGTGGAGCGGATTCATCCGTTTCTGTACCCGGTCGCGGTGGCGGCGGTGATGTTGATTGGACTCACGGCGCTGCAGGCGGCGTTTGTCGTGAACTGGCTGGCCCTGGCGGTGGTAGGGATGATGGCGTGGGTGATGCTGAGAGCGATGAGCGAGGAGTGCGGAGCGAACCCGGACGCAATGCAGAATGCAAAGTGCAAAATGCAAAGTGCAAAATGCGGAGCGGATTTTACCACAAAGACACAAAGGCACAAAGAGGGTTGGGAGAGGCAGGTGGGGGAGGTGGCGGGAGCGGTGGCGGTGATGTGCGTGCCGCCGTTGACGACCTTTGCCTACGCCGCACTTAGCGAGACGCTGTTTTCGGCCGAGGTGCTGGTCACGATCTGGGTGTTCTACAGGCTGGCGACGTATGAGAGAGGGACAAGGCGGAGGCGGTTTACCGCGGTCCAGTGGCACTACCTGGAGCGGAAGATCTGGATGATGGTGCCGATGATAGAACCGGGCGCTTTCGGCGTCGACCTTGGCTGCGGCCGAGGGGAGTACACGGAGCGGCTGGCCCGGAAGATAGACGGGAGGATGCTGGGCGTGGACCTGGATGAGGTGAGGGAGGATACTGATTGCGTCGTCTTTCATCGAGGCGACATGCGGCGACTGCCGGTCGCGGCCGGCAGCGTGGATTTCGTCTGCGCGATCAATTCGATTCACCATCTGGAGACGCGAGCGGCCCAGCGCGATGCCGTGGGCGAAGCGGCCCGGGTGCTGAAGGGCGGCGGGCTCTTCTTTCTGCATGAGATGAACGCCAGGGGCAATCCGCTGCTAAGGGCATGGCTGAAGTACGTGTTTGTCTGGTACAGCGAGTACGACGATGGTTCGGAGTTGTGGGTGAGGCCGAACGGGGAGGAGTTGATGCCGGAGTGCATGGAGTTTGTAAGGTGCGAGCGGTTCACGTTCATCCCGGACCTGACGCCGAGAGTTCTGTTGCCGTGGCTGCGCAGGGTGGAGGCGCGACTGGAACATGGGAGGCTCAGAAGATTCGGAGCTCACTACATGAGCGTGTGGAGGAAGGCGTGAAGCGGCAGAATTGGCTGGCCCTGGCGGCGGTGTGCGGCCTGGTGTTGTGCGGTACGAGGTTCATCGGGTTGGCGGTCGTAATCGGCGGGGCCTTGTGGCTGCGGACGTGGCGCGAGCGAGCGGTTGTAGTGTTGCCGTCGCTGGCCGTCTACGTGGTCGGACTGGTCTTGACCGACGTGATGAGGCCGCACTTTGGAGTGATGGACCGGTCGCAGCCGCTGGCCGGCATGTTGCTCAACTTGCCGGGCGGTACGATGTCTGCGGCCGGCGGCGTGATCGCTACCTGGTGGCTGGTGGGACTCGTGGTAAGGCAGTGGCGACACCGGCTGACCCGGATGATGGCGGGAGTGGTCGTCTGTTACCTGGTCGGCCTGGCAGCGACGGTGGTGCAGAACCGGTACAATCCGGCGCTGGATATGCGGTTGTTCGTGCCGATCACGGCGGTCCTGTTCGTGCTGCTGGTAGGGCTGGCGAGGAGGGAGACGCCGACGTTGACGCCATTCGTGATAGGCGGGGTGATGGCGTACGCGGTGTTGGCGGCCGTCATCGGCTGGCCGGGCGCACGGAGCCTTGACAATAAGGGGCTCAACTCGAGGGTCTATTGGCAGTCGCCGCTGATGCGGGAGATACGCGAGCTGCCGGATACGGTGGAGGTCTACAGCAGCAGCCCGTATCTGGTGTGGCAGTACGCGCGGCGCCGGTCCAGGGCGATACCGTACACGGCCGAGATCGCCGACGACCGGAATTCGTATCTGAGGAGCACGATGGAGGACGTGAGGCGAACGGGCGGAGTAATGGTCTGGTTCAACGGCAGAGTGAATGGATACATGCCGATGGACTCGTTCGTGGGCATCATGGAGCAGGGACCAGAGGGAGAGGTGGAGGTGAGGAGGGATGAGGTGGGGAGGATGGTGAGGATTAGAGGCGCGGGAGGAGAGGACGGAGGAGTGAGGATTGAGGACTGAGGACGGAACCGGCGGAGGCGGACCGGACGCAATGCAGACTGCAAAATGCAAAGTGCAAAAGGCAAAATGAGGAACCGGAAATGACCGGCGGAGGCGGCCCAGCGGGCGCAAGGATGGAGGAGGGAGGAATGAGGATGGAGGAGTGAGGACGGAGGGATGAGGGAAGCGACGGTGATTTGCGGAGAGTGCGTGGTGGAGATGAGCCGGATGGAACCCGAGAGCTTCGACCTGGTGCTGACGGATCCGCCGTATGACTTGACCGCGAACAAACGTGGCGGCAGCGGCCCGGCGTCGCTGAACGTCGACAGCCCCGCCGGCCGGAGCCGGATAGGGACGGGCTTCATGGGCAAGGCGTGGGATGGTACGGGCGTAGCGTTCAAGGTAGAGACGTGGCGAGCGGCGCTGCGGATACTGAAGCCGGGCGGGCACCTGGTCGCGTTCGGGGGAACCCGGACCCATCACCGGCTGATGTGCGCTATCGAGGACGCCGGGTTCGAGATACGGGATGTGCTGATGTGGCTGCATGGGGAAGGGTTCCCGAAGTCGCTGGACCTTTCGAAGGCTATTGACAAGGCGGCGGGCGCTGTGCGAGAGGTGCTTGGCCGCAAGTGGGAATCCCGTAAGGGCGGAGGTCTGCAACTGTCCGTAATGAACGACGACAACTGGCAGCCGCCAGCGGTGACGGACGCCATTACTGCGCCCGCGACTGCCCTGGCGCAAATCTGGCAGGGATACGGGACGGCGCTGAAGCCGGCGTTTGAGCCGATTGTCTGGGCTATGAAGCCGCTGGCGGGCACGTTCGCCTCTAACGCGGAGCGGCATGGGGTGGCGGGAATTCACGTCGACGCCGGGCGGATCGACGGCCCCGCGGGCGATGGGGTGTGGGGCTCGTCGAATGCGAGCTGCGCGCCTCTGTTCAATAACTCGCCCGAGAAGCATGAGTTCCGGAGCGAGCAGCATCCTCTAGGCCGGTGGCCGGCGAATGTGATACTGGATGAGGTTAGCGCGGAGATGCTGGACCTGCAGGCAGGGCCACAGGTGAGCGGCGGTACGCCGCTGCACCGATTCAGCGACAAGACGAGGAATGCCTACGGGAAGTTCACCGGTGATGAGAACCCCGCGGGTATCGGTAGGTCGGCCGGGTTGGTGTCGCGGTTCTTCTATTGTGCGAAGGCGGCGCAGAGTGAACGAGAGCTTGGACTGGAAGGATGCGCGGCGCGGCAGCCGGACGCGGGACGCGATCCCGACGCGCCAGGGGGAAACAACCCGCGCAACAGAGGCGCGAGGACTGCCCGCAATCATCATCCAACGGTGAAGCCGCTGGACTTGATGAAGTACTTGCTGCGGGTGTTCGACACGCCTACGGGCGGTAAGGTGCTGGACCCGTTCATGGGCTCGGGGACGACAGGGGTGGCGTGCGCGGAGCTGGGACGCCGGTTCGTGGGGATTGAGATGGCCGCGGAGTACTGCGAGATTGCGCGGAGGAGGATTGAGGCGGCGACCAAGCAGGGGAAGTTGGGGTTTGATGACAGGGACCAAGGGGACGAAAGCGACCAAAGGAACGGGGGAAATCGGGGTTGAAAAGCTCAAAGGTTGAAGGGTTGAAATGACCGGCGGAGGCGGCCCAGGGCGGGAGGGAGGTGAGACCTCATGGATGCGCGGAGAGGGTCGCCGACGCCGGGGAAAGGAATAGGCCGGATAGGCCGAATAGGCCGAATAGGGGATATGGCGGACGGGGAAATGAGAATCTGCGGACATCTGCGGACATCTGCGGACATCTGCGGCTCGCGCGCGCGCGCGTATCCGGTTATCCGGTTATCCGGTTATCCGTAAACCCCCTACCCCCTTTCGGAAAAACACGAAGCTCGAAGTCAGAATGACGATTGAAACCCGAAACTTGGAAATGCGGACGGGAGGATGCGATGGACCAGGAACGAGCGGGAAAGGTCGAGGCGGAATCGGAGATGAGCCACGAAAGCACGAAAGGACACGAAACGGAATCGGGTGCAGGGTCCGGAGTGGCGCAGGTGGTGCCGGGGTCGTTCAGGCCGGGGCGAAGACCCTTCGCTGCGCTCAGGGTGACAGGGGGTTGGCTCAGGGTGACAGTGGGCTGGGTACGGAGGCTGCCGGCGCGGATGGTGGACCGGGTGATGCTGTGGATCGTGAAGCGGTCGGGGATTGCGGCGAAGTTCGTGGAGGTGGAGAACCTTCAGGCAACGGAGCTCGCGGGGCTTATCGACCTGACCCAGCGGATGCAGAGGCTGGAGCTGCACCTGGGACTGAGGAGACAGAGCAAGATCATTGTGCCGCAGAGGAGCCGGCCGGAGTGAGGAAGCGGACGAAGTCAGAAGCGAGAGGCTAGAGGCGAGAAGCTAGAAGTGGCGGAACGGCGCGAGGACGCGGAGACGCGGATAGCGTGCTACGGTAGGTGTTTCAGGCTTGACTGAGATATTCGAATCGTCAGGATTGGGGTATATGAGTTCCGAGCCACAGGGTCTTTTGCCTGGCTTTGGGCGAGGCGTTGACAAGCCCGTGGAGTGGGAGCACGGACGGACACGGACGGGCACGGACGGACAGGGACTCAGCGACGGAGGGCGAGATTCCTCGGCGGACCTCGGAATGACAGGGTCGAACGTCGGAATGACAAAGGGCGAGACGCGGAGACGGATGACGAAGGGGCGGATGGCTCAGGTGGTGCAGGGGATGGCGTTGTGCAGGGCGAGCGAGTACGACGATTCGATGCGGCTGCCGGTTGAGGTTCTGAAGAACGGGGACATCATTGTGCGGTTGCGCTTGACAGGCACGTCCGCCGAGACGTATCAGGCGATACGGACGGCGCTGAAGGGTGGTACGCCGTGGTTTGTGCTTGACAGGTCCGGCGCAGTGGTGAATCTGTACAAGAACGCGCTGAACGGGCGCGGGATCGAGAAGCTGAGCATGGCGCGGATTCTTGAGACGCTGCCTGATACGGATGAGCTGCCGGAGGATTTCAAGTGGACTGACTTCACGAAGCAACAACTCACGGCCCTGATGCTGATGTCGGACATCACGAGTTCGCTTACCCGGGAGCAGATAGGCGCGACGTGCGGAGTGGACAAGGTGACGTTGTGGCGCTGGGAGGGGAAGGGGAAGTTTCTGAAGGCGAAGGCGTGGCTGCTGGAGCGGGCCCGGCACCGGCTGGAGGAGGACTTTTACCGGAATGTGGGGACCGGGCAGTATAGCGCGGATGATGCTGTCAAGTTTCAGTACACGAAGTTGGTCGGCGAGGCGTGCGGGAAGATCGGGCGCCGGGCCGGCGACGACCAGGGGCCGGCGAAGAACGAGAGCGAGCTGGCCTCGAGCCTGGCGGCGCTGGCGCCGAGTACGAGAGCGGCGCTGGGGGCGGAGTTTCGGGTGATGGCGAATCTTTTGAGCGGGGAGGGAGAGGTGGCGGCAAGCGAGAAAGGGACGCTGGTGGCGGGAAACCCGAAGACCGAAGCGGACGCAATGCAGAATGCAAAATGCAAATTGCAAAATGCAAAAGGCGGAGCGGAGGTGGCGGGAAATCCGAAGTCCGAAGCACGAATGACGATTGAAGTCCGAAGCACGAATGACGAAGGGCGGAGCGGACGCGAGGAAAGTCCAGAGTCTAGAGTCCAGAGCCCAGAGTCCAGAGTTGCGGACGGAGGACGAAATGGCTGATACGATGCCGAAGGTACGGCGGTACGTGATGGTGGCCAGGCAGTATGGCGGGTCGTCGGTGGCGATTGAGGGCGAGGACGGAGTCTTGCAGGTGATCGGCGACATTGCGCTGCCGCGCGGGCACGACGTATCCACGGCTTGTTGCGAGAAGCCGGACAAGGCGAGTGAGGCGAAGGCGAAGGCACGGGCCGCTGAGGAGAAGAAGTTTTCGGATATGGTGCTGCGGCATCTGAATGACGGGTTGGCGATGGAGAGCGGGCGGAAGAGGCTGGAGAGGACGAAGGGGAATTCCTAATTCCTAATTTCCAGTCAATCAGGAAATGAGGAAATGTCAAGGGCGGACGAGGATTGAAAGGACTGAAGGAGCGACGATGACAAAGGCAGAGGCAGAGGTAAAGGCAAAGGCGGAAGCCGAAGCGCAGGCAAAGGCCGAAGCGGAGAAGGCGGACGCACCGGCGCGGTCGGAGGAAGTGGCGAGGGTAACGGCCGCGAAGGCCCAGGCGGAGGAGAAGGCCAGGGTCGAAGCCGAAGCCCGGGCGAAGATGCCGTGCGAGTATTGCGGGATGGTGCAGGAGCATGCGCTGGGGTGCCCGGCGACCGGCAAGGTGGAGTGCGTGAAGATGGGTTGCCCGGGGTGCTCGTTCAAGGGAAGCTGCAAGCATTTCAAGTAGAGTGGCCAAGTGGTCGAGTGGTCCAGTGGTCCAGTGGCGGACGCGGATAGGGCGAGATTCCTCGCTTCGCTCGGAATGACAGGAGCCGGAGAGTGAAGCGCCATGAGAGCCAAGAACGCCAATGGTCCGAACCGGACGGATCCCAAATTGGCAACTGCCAAGATCGCCCAGAGGGACAGGGCGAAACCCCTAATGACCAAGACGCGGGGACGGATCCGTGGGTCGTTGTGATGATCGTGGTATTGGTGCTGCTGGTGATTGCGACGGGATGGGTGATGTTTTGGGTGGCTGGCCTGGGTCCGATGGTGCACGGACTATGAGAGTTCATAGCTTACAGCTAACAGCAGGAGCGGAAAAGCGGCAGCTCGGCGCTGCCGCAGTCCAAGGCGCTGCCGCGCGAGGAATCGGACGGATCGGACGTATGGGACCGATAGGACGTATGGCGGAATGACGGACACGGCTGGACCGACCATCGTTACGAGCGAGCTGAATGTGGAGCAGCGGCGGTTTATGGACGGGATTAAGTTCCTGGTGCATAGCCGGCTTGACTTGTTTGCGATGTTCGTGCTGGACCGGGATAAGATGGTGCCGCGGTTCCACCGGCCGATGTGCGATTTCATCGCGGAGCCGGTGCTGCGGAGGTACAAGCGCGAGCACGTGAATGGCCCTGTGGACTGGATAGGCGAGGCGACGACGGATTATCCGCGCGTGACCGTCGAACGCGGGCTGCAGTTCCGGCACATTGAGGGGCCGCGCGGCTGTCTGAAGTCGACCGTCGGTATGCTCGCGGCTTCGCTGTGGGTGCCGGCCGAGTTCGATGCGGACAGTTCGTTCATGGGCGTGCTGGGTAGTCAGCCGCTGGCCGACGCGCAGGCGACCGAGATCGAGCAGCAGATGCAGAATGTGCGATTCCAGTACCTGTACGGGGACTGGAAGACGAACGACATGAATCTGCCCTGGACGCTGCGGTCGAAGACCTACTCGACCCGGAAGCGGCCGAGCAAGAACCCGTCGCTGATGTTGACGTCCGTCGGCGCGGACGTGACTGGTCTGCACCCGGATTTCATCGTGCTGGATGACCCGATACACGAGAAGAACTATCGGAGCCCGGTGGAGCTTGCGGGCATCGAGCAGTACCATGACGCGCTGTTCGCGCTGGACCCGAGCGTGATGTGGGTGTATGGGACGAGATGGGACCAGAACGACCTGTACGGCAAGCGAATCCTGGGCGAGCTGGCGGATGAGTATGACGTGTTCATTCGAGCCGCGCGGCACCCCGACGGTACGCTGGCGCTGCCGGAGCTTTTGGACGAGCGGAAGCTGGAGCTGAAGCGGAAGGTGCTGGGTCGGTATCTGTTCTATTCGCAGATGATGAACATGGTCGTGCCGCGGACCGAGCACCCGCTGAGGGGCGACCTGATCAAGCGATACTCGGCGGGCGAGGCGCCGAAGCGGGCGGATATGACCGTGTTTGAGTGGTGCGACCCGGCCGGCGCGCGGGAGACGGGGAACTGGGCGTTCCCGGTTGTGGGCTTCACGCGCGACGCTCAGACGGATGAGGTGCACACGTGGCTTTTGGCCTACGAGAAGGGACCGCTGACGCCGGCGCGGGCGGCCAAGATATTCTGCGACCTGTGGTGGGTGCACAAGCCGGATGAGTGCGGGTGCGAGAATGTGGGCATTTCGCAGGGTTTCATGGACACGAACTTGATACCGGAGATGCGGCGGCAATCCATCCACAAGCGGCTGAATGAGACCCGCCCGGGAGCGACGTCGAAGAAGGCGCGGGTGGCAGACGTGGAGAACAGCCTGGGTGCGTTGATGGAGCGGGGCGTGGTGCACGCGCCGCGCGAGGCACCGGCGTTCTGGAACGAGATTGGGATGTTCCCGAGCGGGACATACGACCTTTTGGACGGTTGGGCGGCGATTCTGAGGTTCGCGTTTGAGAATGAGTACTTTCCGAGGTCGAGCAAAGTGGCGCAGCGGCCGAAGTCGGGGGACTACGACATGGTTCAGCGGGACGCGGATCGGATAGTGCGGGCCGCACGGAGAGAGGACGCGGCGAGGAGAGGACTCAGCGGCGCGCCGCTGATTGCGGAGGCGATGAGGTGCGTGTTTAAGGACAGCGGGGAGCGGGAGGAGAGGAGAATTTCTAATTCCGAATTGCTAATTTCTAGTCAAGGCGGAAATGAGGAAATGACCAAGGTGGGGGTGGAAAATGGGTAGCGTCCCTATTTTGGTCCAGGTGGCGTACGAGGTGATACGGGCGATGGTGGAGACGGAGTAGGACGCAATGCAAACTGCAAAATGCAAATTGCAAAATGCAAATTGGCCGAGGGGGGCGGGATGGGACTGATGCTGCACGTGGTGGTGGATGTCGTGGTTGTGGGGCTGGCGGCGCTGTGGCTGAGGAGAGAGGTTAGCCGGCAGGTCTCGCGCCTGATGACTCATGGGTGCCCGATGTTCGATAGCGTGCCGGCGCAGATGAAGGATATTGAGCGGCGGCTGGAGGCGACCGAGCAGAAGGCGGAGGCGGCGGTGAGTACTGCGCTCTGCGCAAGGCAGGAGGCCGGCACGGCGGCGGAGCGGAAGGCCAGGGATGAGAGGCTGGAGACGGCGCCGGCGAGGACGCAGGTGGCGTTTGGGAGGCGTTTGTGAGGAGCAGCCGAAGTCAGAAGGCAGAAGGCAGAAGGCAGAGGGCAGAAGTGGGGGGCGGGGAGCGGAAGCGGAATAGGGCAAATAGGCCGTATGGGACGTATGGGCCAAATGGCGGAGCGGAGTAGGGGCTGATGGCGAGCGGGAATCAGGACAAGCTGGTACACATGGGGAAGGCGGGGAGAGATGCGGCGGAGGCGGTGGAGGAGCTGAAGTCGATGTTTGAGGCGGCGCAGGTTGTGGTGCAGGCGTCGTCGGCGGAGCGTAAGGAGTGCCAGGAGCTACTGCTTGGGGAGCAGTGGTCGAGAGTGCGGACGAACGTGACCGGGTCCGGGGACATCGTGTACGAGCGGGACCTACAGGGCGACGGGGATATGGAGCTTTTGCAGAACAATGTGCTTGCCGACCTTCTAATGAACCGGGTGTCGCAGTGCGTGGGCGGGCTGCCGCAGCTCGAGGCGCTGGCGTCTACGAATGAGCAGGCGGACTACGTGAACGCCGCAGCGACCACCAAGATGATTCGGCCGCTGCTGGACCATCTGAAGTCGAAGTCGTTTTGGCGACGGCTGAAGATGACGGCGGGTATGTACAACTGTTCGTTCGGTAAGGTGGGGTGGTCGAAGTCGATGGGCCCGGTGGTGAGCGGAAAGCCGACGGGCGAGGTGAGTCATGTGGTGATTCCGCCGTTCGACATCTTTCCGGACCCGGACTGTGAGCGGGTGATGCCGGAGCGGGTGGAGGATACGGACGCACGATGGCTGTTCCATCGGTTCACGACGACGCTGGATGAGCTGAAGTTGATCGTGAAGGGTGAGAAGGCTGAGAAGACTTTGAGCGGCGGCGACCAGATATGGTGCGGGCTGCCGAAGGACAGCGACATCACTCCGTATGATGGGGACACCAGGGGCCAGCGGAGCGCGGCGCGGCTGAAGAACGGAGATTTGACCGGCTGGAGCCGGGTTGAGTGCCTGGCGTTTTACGAGTTTCCGACCGAGAGGCACGGGCGCGGGCGGTACTGTTTGATGTTGCCGGGCAACGATAACTGGTTCGTAAACTACCGGGAGAGTCTGCCACACGATACAGTGAAGCTTGCTGGCCTGTTTCCGTTCATAATGACGCACGATGAGCAGTGGCCGGGACAACTGGCCGGACGTAGCCGGACCAAGGCCGCGGCGATACATCAGCGGATAGTCAATCGGCGTCAGAGCGAGCGCGAGGACCTGTTGTCGAAGATCGCGCCGGTGACGTACTACAACAGCCGGATGATGGTCAACCTGAAGGGTATTCAGAACGTGAAGGGGCTGGGCGTGATGGTGCCGGTGGAGGGGCCGCTGGAGGATTTGCCGGAGACGAAGTGGCCGTCCGCGGTTGACAGTTTCATCAGGTCGAGTATCGAGGCGGAGGCCCGGGCGATACGGGGAGCAGAGGACCGGATGGGCGTGCACCAACTGGCGAACTATCCGCGTCGCGCCATGACGGCGACAGAATCGGTCGAGGCGATGCGCTACGACCAGGACAATATGACGGCGGAGGCGGCGGTGTTCGAGGAGTGCACCATCGTGCCTTACGTCAAGCTGGTGCTGCAGATGGTGATGCGGGAGTACGGGGACAGTCGGATGGTGGCGTATGTGGGCGACCGGAACCGGAGCGAGGTGATGCGGATTATGGCCTCGCAGATCGCGTTTAAGGACATTCTGATTGTGGGGACGCCGGGGAGCTCGGCGCCGCGGACACGGCGGCAGCAGAAGGCGGAGGTGCTCGAGGCTGCGAAGGTGGGGGCGTTCTCGTCGCCAATTCCGGAGATCGCGGAAAAGAAGATGCGGTGGTTCCTGGACTTGATGCAGCTCGAGTCGTCAATCGAGATGAGCGGCGACGAGATGGACATCAAGAACGCCAGGGC
>Ga0315294_10008003_pt1 | contig 11609 bp, 13 predicted proteins | sample YL17G13_40_MG_FD_203626 | JGI IMG/M metagenome (GOLD analysis project Ga0315294, IMG submission 203626) | Sediment microbial communities from Yellowstone Lake, YNP, Wyoming, USA - YL17G13_40 | ecosystem: Environmental > Aquatic > Freshwater > Lake > Sediment | place: USA: Wyoming | collected...
GATCGCGGGCAGCTCCACCTCGTTCCGGCCCGCGGCCCGGGCGATGCCGTGGAGGCAGGTCAGTTCCTTCACGCGCTCCACGAGGGTCGCCTGCGTACGGCGGTGGGCGAGCGTGATCCCCAGGAGAATTGCGATCCGTTCGAGCATCGTTCATCCTGCGGAGAAGCGGCTGATGTCGGCGGCACGAGAACGAACACCCCGGAGACACGCTACCAACGTCGGTCGTGCCTGTCAAGCCGCCTCTCCGTTTCTCCCCGCTTATCCTCTCCGCTCGTCCCGCTTGACAGGGGCCGGCGAGTGCGCGAGGATTCGGCGGCGTCGGGTGATGCGGGGCCTCACTGAGGGTGCGAAAAGCCTAGATCTGTTCAGGACAGAGGGAGGAACTCCATGGTGGACAAGGTGGCAGCGTTCAGAGTTCCGGCGCAGATCACGCTCGGCTGCGGCGCGGCCGAGACGGTGGGGGCGGAGGCGAAGCGGCTGGGGGGCACCCACGCCTTCGTGGTGAGCGATCCCGCCCTCCAGAAGCTGGGGGCCACGGACAGGATCGTGGCGTCCCTGGCGGCGCAGGGGATCCGGGCGACGGTCTCTATCGAGGTGGAATTCGAGCCATCCGTCGGGAGCGTGGCACCCTGTGCGGCGGCGGCGAAGGCGGCGAAGTGCGATCTGGTGATCGGCCTCGGGGGCGGCACCTCCATGGATACGGCCAAGGCGGTGGGGGTGCTCCTCGGCAATGAGGGCACGGTGGAGGACTACCTGGGGATCGGCCTGGTCAAGCGGCGCGGGGTGCCCTCGATCCTCATGCCCTCCACCTCGGGCACGGGGGCGGAGATCACCCCCAACGCCCTCTTCCTGGTCCCGGCGCTGAAAGAAAAGAAGGCGATCGTCAGCCCCCACATCATCCCCGACGTGGCCATCGTGGACCCGCTCCTCACGCTCACGGTGCCGCCCAAGGTCACGGCCGCCACCGGGATGGATGCCCTGAGCCACGCGGTGGAATCCTACACCTCCCTGAACGCCTCGCCCATGACGGACCTCTACGCCCTGGAGGCCATCCGGCTGATCGGCACGCACCTCCGGACGGCCGTGGCGAACGGGAGCGATCTCGCGGCGCGCGAGGGCATGGCCAAGGCCAGCCTCTACGCCGGGATCGCGATCGGAAACGCCGGGACCAACATCGTCCATGCCCTGGCCTATCCCCTGCAGGGGTATCACCGGGTGACGCACGGGGTGGCAAACTCGCTCCTCCTGCCGTATGGCATGGAGTTCAACGCGCTGAGCAACCTGACCAAGTTCGCCGCGGTGGCCGAAGCGCTGGGCGAGCCGATCGCCGGCCTCTCCCCCCGCGCCGCGGCCGCGAAGAGCACGGAGGCCTGTCGGCTCCTCTCGCTGGACGTGGGCATCCCGCAGAAGCTGCGGGAGGTCGGGGTCAAGGCCGAGCACATCCAGGAGCTGGCGGACGGGGCCATGAGGGTGACGCGGCTCCTGGCCAACAACCCGCGGCAGGTCCGGCCCGAGGACGCCAAGGCCATTTTGGAGAAGGCCCTGTAGCCTGGGACTTCGAACCGCCAAGGCGCCAAGGTCGCCAAATAGGGCATGGCGGTTTTCTCATCGGGGCGATGGAGGATGGCCGGTGAAGATCACGAAGATCGAGACGTTCAAATACTGGATCCAGTGGTGCAACTGGCTCTTCGTCAAGGTGTCCACCGACGAGGGGCTCTCCGGCTGGGGCGAGGGGTCGCTGCACGGCGCCATCGAATCCGTCGAGGCCGCGATCCACGAGCTCACACCGGTGCTCCTCGGCAAGGACCCGTCCGGGCCGGAGCGGCACTGGCAGGCCATGTACCACGCCTGGCGCTGGCGGGGCGGCCCCACGCTCTTCACGGCCATGGGGGCCATCGACATCGCCCTCTGGGACCTGGAAGGGAAGCGCCTGGGCGTCCCGGTGTATCGGCTGCTGGGCGGGCCGTTCCGCGAGCGGCTGCGGGGCTACGCCAGCCACTGGCTGGCGGGGGCCGACACGCCGGAGAAGGCGCACGCCGCCGCGCGCGAGGCCGTCCGCCGCGGCTTCACGGGCTTCAAGTGGGGGGCGTTCAACGCGGAGAAGCTGCGCGAGAACGAAGCGGGTGCCATTGCCCGCGCCGCGGAGCTGATGGCCGCCGCGCGCGAAGCGGTCGGACCCGAAGTGGAGATCTTCGTCGAGTGCGGCGAGAAGCTCTCGCCGCGCACGGCGGTCATGGCGGCGAAGGCCTTCGCCCCGTATCGCCCCGGCTGGTTCGAGGAGCCGATCCCGTTCGAGAACGCCAAGGCGATGGTGCGATTACAGCAGGAGATGCCCGTCCCGATCGCCACGGGCGAGCGGCTGCTCTCGCGCTGGGAGTACCGGGAGCTCCTGGAGGGGGGCGGCTGCAAGATCATCCAGCCCGACGTCATGCACGCCGCCGGGATCACGGAGGTGCGGAAGATCTGCACGCTGGCGGACACCTACTACGTCCCGGTGGCACCGCACAATCCCGGCGGGCCGATCTGCACGCTGGCGGCCATGCACCTCGCCGCCGCGATTCCGAACTTCTACATCCTGGAGCAGATGGAGGAGGAACGGCCGCTGCGGGACGAGCTGTGCACGAATCCGGTCCGCTACCGCGAGGGGTTCTTCGAGCTGCCGACGGCGCCGGGGCTCGGCACCGACCTCGATCTGGAGGTGCTCAAGGAGCGTCGGTTCCGGCCGCAGCCGATTTCCGGCTCGACCGAGTCCCTGTGGAGATAGATGGCGGTCCAGAAGCTGGAGTGCGAGAAGAAGGAGGGAGGCCGATGAAGCACAGAAAGCAAGTTCGGTCGTCAGGCGTTGGCGTGTCGCGACGCCAGGTCCTGCAGGGGCTGGCGGCGGTGGCGGCAACCACCGCGGTGGCCGGCAATCGTGTGGTCCACGCCGCAGCGCCGGCAGTCAAGACCGGCACCATCACCCTCCAGTACCAGACGGCGAACCTCACCGAGGCGCAGTACGAGCCGGTCTGGAAGGCGATCATCGCCAAGTTCGAGGCGCAGAACCCCAACCTCAAGGTCGAGCCGATCCTGGTGGCGCGCAAGGACCACTGGACGAAGTTCGTGACCGCGGCCAAGGCCAACCAGGCCCCGGATGTCGTCGCCGTGGACATCGCCACGGCGGCCTACCATGGCTACCTCCGGCCGCTGGACGACCTGTGGCAGGCCGAGCCGGCGTCCTACCGCCAGGCCTGGACGGCCGACGCGATCAAGACGGCGAGCTGGCAGGGCAAGTTCTACGGCCTGCCGAGCTGGGGCGGGATCTACGGCGAGATCTACAACAAGGACATGGTCAAGCAGGCCGGTCTGGACATGTCGAAGCCTCCCGCCACCTGGAAGGAGTATCTGGACTGGTCCAAGCGGCTGACCAAGGAAGGGCAGCGGTGGGCCCTGGCTATCCTGGCGGGCAAGACTGACTCCACGACCCGGATGCTCCTCATGTGGATCTGGTCGAATGGCGGTGAGGCGTTCAACGCGGACATGACCCAGGCCACGTTCGCCAGCAACGCGAAATCGCTGGAGGCGATCGAGTTCTACCTGGGTCTCCATTTAAATCATGGGGTGGTGGCGCCGGGGGCCGTCAACATCAACTACCTGGAACAGACGACCCTCTTCGCCCAGCAGAAGATCGCCACCATGCGGAACGCCTACTGGGGCGTGGCCAAGGTGGTCGGCGACAATCCGGCCATCCAGGACAAGATCGCCGTGGCCTTCCCGCCGATGAACACGGGCAAGAAGGTGACGCTGGCCACCATGGCGGCGGACAGCATCTCGAAGGACTGCAAGCACGTGGAGGCCGCCTGGAAGTTCGTCAAGTTCGTCAACGACCGGGAGTGGGGAATCAAGCGGGCGCTGGTCTCCAACTGGATGCCGATGCGCACCGACCTCGCCAGCGACCCCGAGGTCAAGAAGGACCCGATGCTCGTGCAGTTCCTGGAGTACGGGAAGGTCGCGCGGGCGTACCCCCTGCCGCATCCGCTCTGGGCGGACATCGCGGCCAACGACATCGTGGCCGCCACCCAGACGGCCCTGCTCAAGCAGGTCTCGGTCAAGGAGGCCTTCACCAAGCTGGATGCCGAGCTGAACAAGAAGTTCAAGGAGATCTAGGGCTGCGATAGGGGCCGATTTCGTCGTAGTCCCCAGGGGGCGCCCCGAGCCGCCGGGCCCGCGGCCCGGCCGGGTCCGGTCGCCGTGGTTTGCGGAAGCAAACCGACAGCGTGGAGGAGCGCCTCGGGCGCGACGACCCGGAGCAAGGCCGGGCGGTTCTCGACGAGGCCCTAGGCGGAGAGGGACGCTCCCTGGGGGCTACGTCACATGAAGCTGATTTCAGGCACAGGAGAATAGGGTGGGGATTCCTCCGGCGGGCGGGGGGTCGGATGCGGCCCTCCGCCCGGCCTGCCATCGGTGGGTGAGCCGGGGCCTGCGCCGCGAGCGGTGGCTGGGGTACCTGTTCGTGGCGCCCATGCTGCTCTTCCTGCTCGGGATCATCTTTTTTCCGCTGGGCCATGCCTTCGTCACCAGCCTCTACCGCGAGGCTGGGGTGAACATCCGTTTCGTGGGCCTGGGGAACTACACCCGGCTCCTGGACGATGCCGCGTTCTGGAACTCGCTCCGCGTCTCGGTCGTTTTCACCGTGGCATCGGTCGCCCTGCATCTGCTCGTCGCGCTGCCGGTGGCGCTCTTCCTGAACCAGCTCCGGCGCGGGCGAACCGCCATCCGCCTCGCGTTCCTCACGCCCTGGATGGTGACGCCGGTGATCGGCGCCATCGCCTGGGTGTGGCTGCTGGATCCGCACTTCGGGGTGGCGAATCACCTCCTGCGGTCGGTGGGCCTGATCGCGCAGAACAAGATCTGGCTGGGCGAGCCGGGCCTTGCCCTGGGGTCCATCGTGGCGGTGGACGTGTGGCGGGGATTCCCCTTCGTCATGTTGATCGTGCTGGCCGGCCTCCAGACCGTTCCCAAGGAGGAGTACGAGGCGGCCTCGATCGACGGTGCGAGGGCGCTGCAGCGCTTCGTCTTCATCACGCTCCCGCACCTCCGCTACCTGCTGGTGGTCGCCACGACGCTGGACGCGATCAACACGGTCCGCACCTTCGACATCGTGGCGGTGATGACCCGGGGCGGCCCGGTCAACGCCACCGAGGTCCTCCCGGTCCTCATCTTCAACACGGCATTCCAGGCCAATCGCTTCGGGCCCGCGGCGGCGGTGGGGGTGGTCCTGCTGGTGCTCCTGCTGGTCTTCTCCACGCTCTACATCCTGCTGCTCCAGTCGGAGCAGGGCGGGGCGCAGAGGCCATGAGGCTGGATCGCGCGGTGCACATAGGCATCTGGGCGGGAATGCTGCTGTTTCTCGCGCTGACGATCTTCCCCTTCTACTGGATGATCAACACCTCGCTCAAGCCGCAGAGCGAGGTCTTCCAGTCGCCCCCCAGCTTCTTCCCGACCCACTGGACGCTGGCAGGCTACACGCGCGTCCTGGCCACGCGCGCCGTGGGCCGCTACTTCTGGAACAGCGCCGTAGTGTCGGTCGGCTCCACGCTCTTGGCCATGGCGCTCTCGGCCCTGGCCGCGTACGGCTTCTCCCGGTTCCGCATGCGCTGGGAGCGGCCGCTGATCCTGATCCTGCTCCTCACGCAGATGCTCCCCGGCACGCTCCTCATCATCCCGTACTTCCAGCTCATGGCGAAGCTCGGGCTGATCAACACCTATCTCGCGCTGATCCTGGCCTATGTCTCCTTCGCACTGCCGTTCTCCACTTGGATGCTGATCGGCTTCTTCCGCTCGATCCCGCTGGAGCTGGACGAGGCCGCCATGGTGGACGGCTGCGGCCGCATCGGCGCGTTCTGGCGGGTGATCCTGCCCCTGAGCCTGCCGGGACTCGTGGCCGTGGCGATCTTCACCTTCCTGCTCGCCTGGAACGCCTACGTCTTTGCCCTGGTCCTCACCACCGACCCCAAGATGTTCCCCCTCTCGGTGGGGATCGCCAACCTGATGGGCGAGTACCAGGTGATCTGGAACGAGATGATGGCCGCCGCCGTGCTGGCCACCCTGCCGGTCTTCATCCTCTACGGCTTCCTGGAGCGCTACCTCGTCCAGGGCATCACCGCCGGCGCCGTGAAGGGCTGAGGCACCCTCCCTTTCTATAATCGGGTAATCGTAATCGGGGACGTGGCATCCTTCGTATCCTGGCGCTTTCGGCCGGAACTGGTCGTTGCCAGGTTCAGCGAGTCCCGCTCACGCGCCACCGCGATTCCCCGTCAGGTCCGTCTCGATGTCCACCCTCGCAATTTGTCATTCTTGGCAACGTAGTCCGTCCCGTCCCCTAGTCCATCCCAATGATGATTCTGGGCTTCCCGGACTGGTCGGCCGTGACGCGGCACGCCGTCTGGGGAGCAATCTGGGAGAACCTCGTTATCGGCGAGGTAGAGAAACATTTCCTCAACCAGGGGCAGCGCCCTCCCTGCTGGTTCTGGCGGACAGTGCAGGGTGAGGAGATCGATCTACTGATCGAGCGCGGGCCGGATCAGTTTCTGGCGATCGAATGCAAGGTCGGGGTCGAGATCACCCCACGCAGCCTCAAAGGATTCGCCAGGCTGGAGAATGCCGACGGGCCGAAGGCTCTCCGCCGGGCGGCCGTGATCTGTCGAACACCGGCGTCCTATCCCCTGGCGGAGAGGGGTCGCATCGAGGCGATCCCGCTCGGCGGGACGCATGGCATAGGAGGGTGGCTCAGGCGAAACATGGTGCAGTGAGCGACCCTATGGTAGGGTAGTTGCCTCGCGCGGGCGAATGAACACCATAGCAGAGGGACAACAGAGGGGCGTGCGATGACCACAGTCTCCATCGTCAGGGTCGGGAAGCCTCGGGGATACGACCAGGTGCTCGCCGCCGTCCGGCAGGCCGTGGAGATGGCCGGAGGCTTTGCCGACGTCATCCGGCCGGGCAGGCGGGTGATGATCAAGCCCAACCTGGTGGCGCCGCCGACGTCGGCCGAGGCGGGGGCCTGCACCAGCCCCCTGGTGTGCCGGGCGGTGGCGGACCTGGTGAGGGAATTGGGGGCCAGGCCGGTCATCGCAGAGTCCTCGGCCCGCGGCGCGGACACCGAGGCCGCCTACCGGATCATGGGGTACGAGGAGCTCCGGCAGCACGGCTATGACGTGGTGGACCTGAAGCAGGATAAGGTCGTGAAGGTGCCGGTCGCCGGCGGACACGTCCTCGCGGAGATCGCGACCTTCGAGCTGGCCACAGAGGTGGATGCCATCATCAGCGTCCCGGTGCTGAAGACCCACGACCAGGGGCAGGTCACGCTGGCCCTGAAGAACCTGAAGGGGCTGGTGATCGACGGCGACAAGCGGCGCATCCACCAACTGGGCATGTTCGAGGGAGCGGTGGACCTGGTCAGCCACTTCAAGCCCGTCTATGCCGTGGTGGACGCCATCATCGGCCAGGAAGGCATGGGGCCGCTCCTGGGCCTGCCCGTGGAGATGGGCCTGGTCATGGCGGGGCGCGACTTGGTGGCGGTGGATGCCATCGCCGGTCGCGTCATGGGCTTCGCGCCCGCCGACGTGCCCATCACGGCCGTGGCGGCGGAGCGGGGTCTGGGGACGATGGACGAGGCCGAGATCCAGGTGGCGGGAGAGCCCGTGGCCGCCGTGGAGCGGCGGTTCGTCCGGGCCGAGGAGGATCACCGCATCGATCGGGAGGGGATCAGCATCGTCCACAGCGAGGGCACCTGCACCGGCTGCCGCAACGGCCTGCTCAGCTCCCTCTTCGACATGCAGGAGGAGGGATCGATCGAGCGGGCGCGCGGGCTGACCATCGTGGCCGGGCCGACGGCGCTCCCGGCGGGCGTTCCGCAGGAGTTCCTGGTCGGCATCGGTTCGTGCGGCCTGCCCGAGGCGAAGCGTCTGCCGCGCTACGTGAAGGGGTGTCCCCCCAACAACGTGGACATCATCCGGGCCCTCACGGCGGAGGACCCGAGGTAGGTCCGACCCGGAACATTCGAGAAGGAGGGAACGTATCAGCGGTAGATGAGCTGTCCTCCGGAGAGCCGGAAACGTGGCGGACTGACGCGGACGCTCGCCTCAAAGGCCTTCACGGAAAGCCAGCTCACCCGACCATCTCCGATCCTCCATCACGCGTCACATTTCCATAGCAGGCAGCTTTGCGCGGGTCCGGCTTGGCCTGCCTGCGCGCCGGTCCACCGCACGGGGAGAATGGATGGCAGCGAGACCCCAACAAGAGAAGATCATGACGCGACGCCTGATCGCCGTGGTATGGGTCGGGGAGACCAACGTCAACGTGGAGATGGTCCGGGCGGGACTGGCGGAGGTGTATCGCGGTGCCCGCTGCCAGGCCTCCTGTCGCGAACTCCGGGAGGCCGAGGCACGGGCCCAGCGCGCGCGGGCGGGGATCTGGGCGCAAGAACGGTATGAGAGCCCGGCTGCCTTCCGGAAGCGAGCCCGCACGGCCTCGTGAGGGATCGCCTCTTTCGCCTTGCCTTCCTCTCGGAGGCGGACTAGGCTGAATCGGCGCGGACAAGAACACGAACGGGGTGTAACGTAACCACAGATTACGCAGATTACACGGATTAGGCACGGAGCCCCGGACCCGAAATCTGAATCTGTGGAATCTGCGTACTCTGTGGTTTCCTTCGGTTGAGTCTGGGAACGAAGTGTGGTTGGAAAGGAAGTCAGAGAGGAGGCGACATGATGGCGGGGGGAGCAAGCGCACGCATCCAGGTGATCAAGACGGACAAGGCGGGACCGCCGGTGGGGCCCTACAACCAGGGAATCAAGGCGGGCGGCTTCGTGTTTGTGGCGGGGGAGAAGGGCATGGACCCGGTGACCGGGAAGATCGTCCCGGGCGGCATCGAGGCCGAGACCCGGCGGACGCTGGAAAACATCAAGGCCATCCTGGAGGCAACCGGGTCCAGCATGGATCTGGTCGTCAGCAGCTTCGTCTTCATGACGGACCTCGGAGACTTCCCCAAGATGAACGCCATCTACGCCGAGTACTTCAAGGCCAACCCCCCGGGGCGCACCACGGTGGAGGTGAAGGGGTTGCCCGCCGGCGCCCACGTGGAGATCACGGTCACGGCCCTGGCCGGCGCCTAACCGGGCGCCATCCGCGCCGCGGATGGTGCGGGCGGGCGAGCGCTCCCGCCGGCCTCGGCCTGCCGTTCGAGCGGGAAGGCTCCGCCTGAATCACTGAGCTCACCGCCAGGACACCAAGGCACCAAGGAGGAGCCCGTGATCGGGAAACGGCAGCGCCCCGGGCGGCGGGGGCCGCGCCGGGGCGCCTGATGTATATCCGTGCGGGCTACTGGCGGGCGAACTTCTGGAAGGTGTGGGCATCCTCGCGCACGCCGCCGCGCGAGACGCCGAAGGTCCAGGTCACCTCCCCCACGTAAAGGTCTCCGTGGGAGTCCAGGCACAGGGTGTGCGGCGCCACGAAGTACCCCGGGGCCTCCCGATCTGCACTCCCCCACCGCGTGATGACGTTCCCCTGGAGGTCAAAGATGCTGACCCGGCCCGGCAAGTCCCACTTAATCTCGCCGTGCACGAACGACGACTGACCGACCCGCCACCACAGCTCCGAGACATAGAGCAACCCATCCTTGCCGAAGCTGATGTCCGTGGGCCGCTGGACATGCGTCCACATGTCGAGGAGCTGGCCGTCGCGGGTGTAGATGTGAATCCGGTCGTTCTCGCGGTCGGTCACGAAGACACGATTGTCCGGCGAGACGCCGATACCGTGCGGCAGATGGAACTGGCCGGGGCCGATTCCGGGCTCGCCCCAGGACTGGATCAGCGTCCCGTCGGCCTGGAAGCGATGGACGCGGGCGTTGCCGTATCCGTCACACACGTACAGCTCCCCGTCGGGGGCGACGGCGACATCGGTGGGGCGATTGAAGGGCGGGCCCCCGCGCTTGATGCTGGCGATGGTCTTGCCGTCGTAGCCGGTGTCCGAGCACTTGCCCGGGGTGCCGAGCATCATGATCTGCTTGCCTTCCGACGTGAACTTGCGCACCGTGTGATCCCCGTCGTCCACGGTGTAGACGGAATCGTCAGGCCCGACGGCGATGCCGTGGGTCCGTGGGGTGAAGATGTCCTCCCCCCACGAGCGCACGAAATTGCCGTCCCGGTCGTAGACGAGGACCCGAGCATCCTGCCGGGTCATGAGATACACACGATCCTTCGAGTCCACCGCCACCCCGTCCACATCCTTGTGGATGTACCCTTTGGGGAGCTTCTCCCATCCTTCGATCACCTTGAACTTCGGGACAGCTGCCATCGTCTTGTGCCTCCCGTCGCTACGAAAGAGAAGGTTGCATTCCGTCCCGCCACCTTGGCAGGACACCAAGCTGCATTATACGCGCCTAAGGAAGACAGGCAACAGACTTCCCTCAGTCGTTCAAAGAGCAGACCAACCGCGGCCCGGTCCGGGATAGGCACCGAGGACGCCCCGTTGACGACTCATGGAAGGATGTGCTCGACTTGCACCTGCAGATGTGTGGGGAGAAGAGGAGCGCGATGCGAAGAGAACTCACGATGGCGGCGGCCCTGGTGCTGCTCCTGATCGTCAGCACGACCGCACTGATCTTGGCGGGGACGCCGCTCACGGAGGTGACGGTGGAGCAGGCACGGACACTGATCCAGGAGCGCGCCGGCAAAGGCGGTCTCGCCATCCTGGACGTGCGGACGCCCGCGGAGTTCGCCGAGGGGCATCTCGCCGGGGCGGCGAACCTGGACGTGAGCGCGGCGGACTTCGCGGCGCGCGTCGCGACCCTCGACCGCGCAAAGACCTACCTGGTCTACTGCCGGACCGGAAACCGCTCGCGCAAGGCCGTCCAGGCCATGGAGCGGCTGGGATTCCAGTCGATCTCCCACATGCACCAGGGGATCGTGGGCTGGCAGCAGAAAGGGTACCCCGTTTCCCGTTCCTCGTGAGCCCCTCGTCGACTTGCCTCGATGGTGAACTGGATCCCCTGCTGGAAGGGAGAGGTGATGGCGAAGGGGACCGGACGGTAATACGGGGTAGGGTTCTGCGGGTTGTTGCCGAGGTAGAGGTTGAATCCCATCTGGGAGGTGGTGAGCTGGAAGGAGCCGGCGACCATGTAGTTGCGGATCATGAAGGGCGAGCGCGCGCCCGCAGGTCAGGATCCCCAGGACGACGTTCAGCAGCCGGTCACGCCGCGGGGGCGAGGAGCTGGCCGACGAGACGCTCCGACAGGCTCCCACGCTCGATGGTGACGTGCCCGTCCACGATCACGTAGTGGACCCCCTCGGCGAACTGGTGCGGCTCTTCGAAGGTGGCGCGATCCCGGATCGTGGTCGGATCGAACACGGTAAGATCGGCGAAGTAGCCTGCCTTCAGCTCCCCGCGGCGGTCCAGGCGGAGCTTGCGCGCGGGCTTCCCCGTCATCTTGTGGACGCCCTCCTCCAGGCTCAGACCTCCGTGAAAACCTCTAACGCCCGCGGGAGCCCCTATGGGAAGCGAAGTTACGGACCAGAAGAATTTCAATAATTATGGTTAACATTATCTTCCTCGTGTGCTATTCTCCGGCC
>Ga0315294_10008004_pt1 | contig 11608 bp, 19 predicted proteins | sample YL17G13_40_MG_FD_203626 | JGI IMG/M metagenome (GOLD analysis project Ga0315294, IMG submission 203626) | Sediment microbial communities from Yellowstone Lake, YNP, Wyoming, USA - YL17G13_40 | ecosystem: Environmental > Aquatic > Freshwater > Lake > Sediment | place: USA: Wyoming | collected...
GCCGCTATGTGCCCCCAGGCTGGGATCGGGAGGACGTGGATAGGCTAGTGGCATACTACAATTTCGCCAATGTCTGGAGAAGCGTTACCTTTGAGGAATTCTGCCGCACCCACAAGCCCACGGCAATGGTCGGCTAGTCCTTCTCCTTGTCTTGGGCCGTGCCCGTAAGCTCCCTTACAGGTCGCGACTTCGGTTACTCCCGGTGTCTGGAACACTATTGGACAACCCGCTCCGCCCAGAATCGGCTCGGTTATGGTCGCCTTTCCCATGATGCTCAGAAGGGTAAGACAGTCTGGTGAAACTGTACTACTATGTGTTTCCGGCCTTTCTAGCCGAACCCGTGCCTTTTCAGGGTCCGGATGACCTCTTCCACCTGGGCCCTGTCCCCACCGCCAATCCTGGCCACTTGTACAGCCTGCCGAAGGTCAGCCTGAACTCCCGAGATGGCCCACACCTGGTCCGCGATATAACCGGCCAGGTCCCCCGGGCACCCCTCCCTGGGGAGCACCCTCTCACACACGTCCCGGAACTGATCCTGGGTGTAGGGGTCAAAGCGCAGTCGGATGAACCGGGAAAGGAGGTCCTTGGGAAGACGTTCGAGCCGGATTCCGGCGGCGAAGACCCTGGTGTTTAGCTCTAGGGACCTGGTCTTGTTAAACTTGGACTCGGAAATGACCCCCGTCGCCATCAGGCTGTTCAAGACCCCAACGTTCTGCCCGTCCAGCCGGTCCACCTCGTCTATGAGCAGGTAGCCTGGCTGGTAGAGGAACAGGAGGTCGGCCAGGCCGGCGCTGGTCAGGGTCTGGGCCAGGCAGTAGTAGGAGGTGGGGAGCCGGGCCAGCTCCATCAGGAAGAGGGTCTTGGCCGAGGCAGGGGGGCCCTGCATCAGGATATGGGCAGGCCTCTGGGACTTTATCGCCATCTGGACGATGGCCTTGATGTTGTCATGGCCCACGATGGCCTGGAAGAGGTCCCCCGGGAACTCAGTCTGCTCCACCGGGGAAGGCTGGGTCAGCCTCTCCAGGGCCTCCTGGATGAGAACGCGGCTCTTCAGCCGGTAGTGAGTGGCGCTGCGGCTGGCGGAGGTGATATCCAGCAGCCGGGCTTTCACCATAGCATGGAGGACCTGGGGGCTCTGGTGGACATCAAACCACTCCCAGCCCAAGTAGTCCCCGGGCAGGCCCTTCTCCTTCCAAGCGGCTTCCTCCCGCTCCTCCACCTGGATGGCCTCCTGAAGGGTCTGGGCCCACTCGGGGTTACGGGAAAGAGCCCGCAGGATTCGTATCTTCTCTTCGACTTCCATATCTACCTCCATCTTAACACAGGCAGCGGGGACTTCCAGTCCGTGTGAACCCAGCAGTGCACCATCGCCCAGGGAGGCCTGACCCCGGGTGATAAGGAGATCGGCTCCGTAGCAGAGGGGTGATGAGGCCGTAGCATATTCGCACCTCCTGAAGAACTCCTGGGGAAATTATCCCCCTAGACGCCACCTTGTCAAATTAGGGGACCAAAATGTGTCTAGCAGCTCCTCTGGCCTTACCATCCGTCTTCGAGTCCGACGGCTGCTCGGGGTTGTGAGGCACACCCCCTTCTCCGGGCCCGAGACCATCTGCACCAGCACCTGCTCCACGGCCAGGGTTTCCTCATAGCCGTAGAAGAGCATCCGGCACTCAGCCTGGCCCCCCTATGAATGGAGCCACCCGGCAGATCCCCTCCGCCAACTTGTCGGCATCCACAAGAACCTCACCTGTCATACTCCTGTCTCCTTCCTTTCCTGCTCTTTCCGCAGCCTCTCAAATATCGCCACCAGGCTGCCACCCTTGGCCTCCGTCTCCCGCTCCTTCACCTCAACAGCTATCTTGGCAACAATGCCCTCTCCCTTCTCCACGAGTTTAAGGTGCTTGCAGCTCCGTGCCCCCTGCTTCTTAAAGACCCAGGCGGGGCAGTCGCAGCTGAGGTTCCCCTCCTCATCCCGCTTGACGGTGTATTCCTTGTCCGATGAGGACGATGGGAACCTGGCTACTACGGTGTAGACTTTGTCCATCAGTTCTCCTCAGCTGAACATCAGGTCAATGGCACCCCGGCCTTATCCACCTCCCGCACGAGGGCCTCCACCAGCTGCTGCTCCCTGGGGCCCAGCCCATAGCCCAGGGTATCGGCCAGGGCCTCCGACAAGCTATCCACATCCACATGGTAGATGGCTGCAATACCCCAGCTCCCATCGGGGTCGCCGAACAGGTCCCGCACCACGCCAAAGATTTCCTCGTCGGTGAAGCCTTCAAGCCGGAAGGGCTCCGCTAACAGCTTCTCTGCGGTCATATCTCCCGTCCTTTCTGGAGAAGGCCCTCAAGTGCGGCTCCCAGGGTATCGGTTATCTCCTCGTCCGTCATCGCCCTCAAAAGTGCCTCCGCCGTCTTCTTGTTTCCATATGCCTCGACCTGGATGCTACCGAGCCTGAGCCCTAGCCCATCCTGCCTGACATAGACGGACTCGAGCCCAGCCCTCAGCCATTCCTCGGTAGCATCACGCAGGGCCTTCAGGGGCTCCATCTCCCGCTCCTGGCGCACGGCGTTCACCTCTTCCAGACTGGCCGTCCAGCCCTCCGTCTGGAACGAGAGCCCGCACTCCAGGCAAATCCCCGATGACTGGTCGAAAGGCTTGCTGTCCGAGTAGCAGCTCATCTCCCCACCGCACCTCGGACAATTCTGGTCGTAAGAGCAACCGCTCATTTCTTCACCTCCTCAACCCGCATATCTGTCCTGACCCGCAGGAAGATGGGCCAGCGCAGGTGGCCGTCCCTGGTCACCTCCATGTATTTCACATCCACCACCAGCAGGGGCCGGACCCACATGGCCACATCGTTGCCACAGAAGTCATTGAAGGGGCACTCGTCGGTCTCCAGCCTCGGCAGGGCAGCCGCCAGGTCCCTGAGCACCTCATTCTTCATCCCGCTCCCCACCTCGGCTACCCACCGGAGCTTGCCATTGCCCGTGGGCTTGCCCACGATGAGGGCCCCCAGCAGGCCTTCCCGCCATCCCTTGCCCTTGGTGAAGCCCCCGATAATGAAGCTGTCCTCCAGGTGGGCCTTCACCTTCTTCCAGGCGGGGTGGCGCTTTCCAGGGTAGTAGAGGCCCTCCACGTCCTTGGCCATGACCCCTTCATAGCCACTCTCCACCATGCCTCGGAAGAGTTCCTTGCCCTCTTTACACCACCCCAGCCAACCCGACCTGAGGTTGGGTACCGTCCCCGACATGACCTCCGAAAGAACGGCCTTCCGCTCCATCAAGGTCAGATGAGAGCCCCTCACGGTCATGTCCTGCCCGACCACCTGGAGGATGTCAAAGACCACGTAGATGGCCGGGAACTGCTTTCTGGCCCACTCCACCGCGGGCCCCCGCTTGTTGATGCGGTTCTGGATGCGGTTGAACTCGGGGATGCCTTTCTCGTTGTAGCAGACTATCTCCCCGTCCAGGACCGCCTGGGAGGCCTTCATCAGCCCGGGCAGACCGTGGAGCTCCGGATACTGCTCGGTGATGTCAGTCCCCGACCGTGCCTGGAGGCGGACCTGGCCATCCTCAATGTGGGCCAGGCACCGCACCCCGTCCAGCTTGGGCTCAAAGATATGGCGGGGGCTGTCAAAGGCCTCCGGAGCCTTCTCCGCCAGCATGGGCTCAATGGGGTTCATGGGCCTTCTCCTCTGGAATTGGAACCGCTTCGCCTACGGCAGCCAGGGCCTCCTCCAGTGTGCCACCTTCCAGCACATAAGTTGAGAACTCGCTGGCAGGCCCACGCACTAAGACATCGTAGCTTCCATCAAGCTCCATAACCTCAATAACTACCTTCTTCATGCGGCCACCTCTTCATAGTCGCCCTGCTCCTCCTTGACCACCCGCCCATTCTCTATCAGCAGGGTCCCCTGGAAGCCCACCCCGCCCTCACGGTAGGTAAGGTCAAAAGTCAGGTCCGGGAACATCTCCCCCATCTTCTTGATGAGAGGGATGAGGGGCCCCCAGGCGGTGGTGAAGATGAACTCCACATAGCCCTCGCCCTCGTCAGCTACCTCCACGTCGCAGAACCCCCATTTTGTCCCCCAGTTCTCCGTCTGCCACTCATGGCCGCCGGAGTTGAAGCCGTCCTGGGGCTGGTCAGCCAGGCTGACACCCTCCGGGAACTTCCCACCCACCAGATGCGCCTGGTCCCAGGCCGAGGCAATCTCATCCAACCGCCGGAAGTGCTCGGGATAGGGAATGAGCTTGTTGGCATCCAGCAGCTTCCCCTCGCTCTTCACGGCCTCCCGAAAGGCCTTGAGCTTTCCCGCATCCCCCGTGACTCTCAGCTCGTTCTCACACCAGTTGGGCATTTCAGTCCCCCTCCGACCAGCCGGGGATATGGGGCTGGATGCCCTTGTATTCCCGGCAGCGGGGGCAGACCTGGGCATCCAGGGGAAGCTCGGTCCCGTCAAAGATACACTCCAGCTTTCGCTTCGGGTCCCCCTCCCATCTGATGAGTTGCTCCGATGTCAACTCCTGGCCCTTCTCGTTCTTTATCCCGACCAGGTGCTTCCATGTGGCCATCACCCGCTCCCTGTTGGTGAGGAAGGCCTCAATGTCCTCCCGGCCCACAGACCGCCACACATCCACCTCGTGGTCCCAGTCGCACGCCTTGGGCGATAGCCCGCCCAGGGCGTCTTCCACCAGAGAGGTGAGTTCTGCCCGAGTGAAGGTCTGGTTATCCATCGTTCCTCTCCATCAGGGCCATGAGCATCCGGGAGCTCGTCATCTGGAGGCGATGCCCCGCCTTCCACATGAGTTCCGAGGCCTTTAGCAAGGCCTTCATCCTGAGCATCCTTACCCGCCACAGCATCATCAGCCACCTGTTTTCCAGTCGCCACAGTTTCACCCGCCACCAAGTCCAGTTTTCCATGCTTACCTCCTTGGCCTGCCTCTTCAGGCGGGAGACGGCCACTCCCCCGAAACCCCAGAGGCCGTCCCTCTGGGGTTTCGGCTCACGCCTTGACACTCACCTTGGCGGTTTCCGCCGCCTGGATGGAGGCCAGCAGGGCATCTGCCAGGTCCACCACCTTGGCAGGGGCCTCCGGGGCCACCTGGATGGGCTGTCCAGCCAACTTGGCCTCTATGACCTTCGTCAGGGCATCCCGGTATTCGTCCCTGAACTTGGTCAGGTCCACCGCGGGGGCCTTCATCGCCTCCACCAGCCTTCGGGCCATCTCCTTTTCCTTGTCGGAGACGGCGGGGACCGTCTTCGGGTAGAGCTCCACGGGGTCCCTCAGCTCATCGGTGTAGAAGAGGGTCTGGAGGAGCATCACCCCGCCGAAGGGCCTCAGCGCCGAAAGGTGGTCCCTGTCCCGATAGCAGAGCTTGGCCACAGCCGTCAGCCCCATCTCCTCCACCACCTGGAGGAAGAGCATGAAGGCTTTCCCGCCTGCCTCGTCGGGGGCCAGGAAGTAGGCCTTGTCGTAGTGGCGGGGGTCTATCCCGCTTCCGGGCACGAACTCCACCACCTCAATGGTCTTCAGGCTCTTGAGGGGGAGGGCCTGGAAGTCCGCCTCTTCCATGACCATATACTGCCCCTTGGACACCTCGTAGCCCTTGACCAGCTCCTCGGCCTCCACCTTCCGTGCGCAGGTCGGGCACCACTTGGGCATCTGGATGCGCTGTCCGCACTCCCGGTGGAGCTGGTTGAAGTGGACCCCCTTTTCCTCGGTCGCCGAGTAGAGCTTCACCGGCACCTGGACGATGCCAAATCCCAGGTGCCCTTTCCAGATACTTCTGGGAGCCATCGCTTACCTCCTTTCTTTTTAGCCTGGCTCATCAGGGGCGGGAGGCCATTCCCGCCCGAGGGGCTGGTGGCTAGGCCTCCGGAGGCCTGTGCTTCCCTTCTCCCGCCTCGACTTTCCTCGCGGGATACCTAGCACCATCTCGTCCCACCAGTCCCCCTTTCGCCTCGTTATCCCCCCGGGCACTCATGCCGGAGGATGCGCCACAGCACGGTCCAACTGAACCCCCTCTCCTCCCGCCCGCACCTTTCACAATGGGCCACCATCCGATGGGGGAAGAGGAGACGGGCCAGCTTCACCAGCTCCTTCCACCTGGTGGCCACGAAGCCCGCCACCCCCACCGTGAGGCCCACCCAGACAAAAGCCTCCAGGGCCTCCTTCACCGCTTATCTCCTTCATGCTCACCGCACCACTTCCTTCAGGAGCTCCGCCACCGCCCTGGGGAGTTCTCCCACCGAGCCGATGGTGCGATAGTTGCCTTCCCCATACTGGGCGGCCAGCATCCCTTTGTAGGAGTGGAGGGAGATGGCCCACACCCTGTATCCAGCCTTCCGAGCGCCGTTCACCACAGCCACCACCGAGCTGCTGTCATCGGGCTGGCCGTCGGTGAAGTGGATGATGAGCTTCTCTTTTCCCTTCATCCTGTCCATCAGGACCCGCATTGAGGCGATGGCTGGCCCGGAGGGGGTGCCACCCCCCTGGTCCACATTCCCCAGGTGGAGCCTCCCCATCTGCCTGTCGCATATCCTGGTGGTCTGGACCTGGAAGAAGCCTCCCGTGTAGGTGAGGCAGAGATAGTCCACCCCAGGCTTCCTCACCAGGGCTTCCCCGAATACCGCTCCCGTAGCCCAGACGATGGGCATATAGGAGGACATTGACCCGCTGACATCCAGCAGGAGTCCCACCGCCAGGTCGGGGCGGTCCAGGACCTCTCTCCTCTTGAAGGCATGGAGGTTCCCGGTGCCCACCCTGGCCAGCCTTCTGTTGTCCAGCTTTCCGTTGAGTAGGCCGTGGATGTGTCGGGACTGGACCTGGGCCTGGCGGTCAAAGAGCCGCTGGAGTTCCCTTATCTCCCTCTCCACCTGGGACTTCACCCTTTCCGCCGCAGGCCCGTCATAGTCTGCCCTCTTGGTCTGGGCCTGGACCTCCTGACGGGTCGGCCCCAGGGCCTCGGCCACAGAGCGGGAAAGATCCTCCAGCTCGTGGGCGACGGCCTCCATCACCTCTTCCTGGAGCGCCTTCGGCATCTCCCCGATGTCCCTGACATCGAAGGAGTCCAGGTTCTCGGGAGCACCCGCCCCATCACCACCCTGCTCGGAGGTCGCATCCTGGCCTTTGTTGTCGCCCTCGTCCTCCGTATCGGCCTCGGCTTCGGCCTCCCCGCCGAAATGTCCGAGCTTTTGTCCCTCCTCGGGTCCCTCTTCAGCCTCAGCCTCAGCTTTGGCCCCTTCAGCCTCGGCCCCTTCCTCTTGGTGGTCTCCCCCACCCCCTACCCCCTCCCCCTTGTCGGCCTCGGCTTTGCCCCCACCACCGCCCCCACCGCCCTGTGGTTCAGCGCCTTTCTCTTTCCCGGCGGCTCCGCTTGCCTGGCCCTGTCCACCACCCCCACCGCCCTTGGCTTGGACCACCACCATCCTGGGAAGCGGGATGGGCTGGTCGGGGAACTTCCCCACCAGGTAGAGCCAGCACTCCGCCGCCAGCTCCAGCCTCTTGCCGGAGTCGGCTTCCTTCACCGCTTTCACGGTGGCATCCATCAGGAAGGTCATGGCCTCCCGCACCCTCTTGGCCATATGGGCCGGGAGGTCCTGGTCGTAGAGAGAGCAGGCTATCCACAGGTTCAGGATGTGGTTCCTGGGAGGCTTGGCCTGGCGTGCTATCTCGGCGTGGTCAATGGGGTTCCGAGTGGCGATACACTCCCGGGACCACCGGATGTATTCCCCCAGGACAGGCCAGGTTTCGGAGGCATGGAAGTCTATGTAGGCGTCCTCCAGAATGTTGGCCACCCGCAGGGCCTCCTCCAGCTCAGGTGCCGTGGGGCGTATCCCCGTGGGACGTCCCCGCTTGCCTTGGCGTTTCCTGGCGATGCTGGTTTCCAGCTCCTGCCCCGCCGTTGCGGAGGACCAGAGACAATGCCCTCCCTCGTGGGCGGCGTATCCTATCACTTCGTCCACCGCCCGCCCAGCAAAGGGAGGCTTGAGGCTGGCCAGGGGGGAGTAGTCCAGGAAAACACGACTCTGGACAGGCTTCCCGTTCTTCTGCTGGACCCACCAGGTCGCACTCTCCCCGTTGGTGGACCAGGTGGCCCTCACCCCGGAGCCCATGACCCCGATGAGGGAGTCGGACCCCTGGAGGACGCTGGCAAGCTCCAGGACCCTGTCATCGGTCTTGTCCTCCCGCCAGAAGTCGCTCAAGTTCTTCGGCATCTTTTCACCTCCTTTCCGGCCTGCCTCTTCAGCCGTGGGCGGCCATCCCACGGGACGGGGACTATTTCCCCGTTTCGGCTTTGTATATCTCCAGGACCAGGGGCGTCCCCGCCAGGAGCCCTCTTTCCTCCGGGGTCAGGAGTTCCACCACCGCCTGGTTCAGGACCGCCGCCAGCTTGTTGGCCCCGGAAATCCTCAGGGCATCCCGCCGCTCCTTTTCCCGCACCTCGGCGACTTCCTGTTTGGTGGCCTCTAGGACCATCTCCAGCTCTTTAAGCCTGTCCATCCGCCTCGTCCTTCCCCTCCACCCAGGCCTCGTCCACCTTGCCGATAATCTGGAGGTGCTGGAGCAGGGCCTTCCGGTCGGCGTTCTCGTCCAGGGCGTTGAGGATGGCATATCTCACCGCCTCCTCCAGGGGCACCCCCTCGGCCACATCCTGGGCCGCCACCAGCAGTTGCCTGGTGGAGGGAGTCATCCCCACCTTGGGGTTGCGGCGGACATCCGCCGCAAACCTGGCCAGCTTATCCGCCACCTCCTGGGCCACCCCCGTCCTCTTGTGGAGTATCTTCGCCTCCACCTTCATCGGGGGCCAGGAGAGGCGGATAGTCCTGGTGAAGCGTTCCCGGAGGGCCTTATCCATCGGGTTGGTGCCGAAGTATTCCGCTCCCTCGTTCATTGCCCCGAAGAACACCACTCCGGGAGCCACCCTGACATTCCGCTTGAGGTCGGGAACCCAGGCCGCCCGCCTCCAGTCCCAGAGGGCAAATTGGGCGTTCAGGACCTCGGGATGGCACCGGTTGGGCTCATCCAGGATGACAACGCAGTAGGGAGTTTCCACCGCATCCACATACTTGGCCTGCTCGTAGTAGGTCCCCTGCTCCCGGGAGAGTCGGTCCTTTCCCCACCACTCTCCAGGCTCCATGAACATCCCACAGTGGACCTCAAAGCAGGGCCTCTTCTGGGCGGAGGCGAACTCCCACCCCAGGCTGGTCTTCCCCACTCCCGCCGGCCCCACCACCATCACATTGACATTCTCCCCTCGCTCGGAGAGCTTCCCGATGATGTAGAGCTCCCTGCCCACCGTCGGGGATACCCAGAAGTCGGGCTGGGGCTGCGGGATGAACATGCCGGGAGGGAGCCGCTTCTCCTCCGACTTCCGGGGTGGGGCCTGGGGCGTCTCCTGGACGGGCCCTTGCTTCCCCTGCCCGTGGCTGAAGAGCTGGTGGGACCGGAGGTCCTCCTGGCTCCATGCCTGGTATTGGCAGTTGGGGCAGGGGAGCTTCTGGGCATCCGCCTTTGCCATTGTTTCCCCCCTTTCGGCCTGCCTCATTCAGCCCTGGGAAGGCCATCCCCAGGGGAGGGGCGTCTCCGCCCCTTTCGGCTATTCCAGGGATAGGCTCACCCTGAAGGCCCCCCTGCGGTAGAGGAGGGATTGGGTCCCCTGGGAGTAGTGCTCTCCCCCATCCTCCAGCTGGTAGCCGAGGGCCTCCAGCGCTTCGCCCACCTTGACGGTTTCCCGGGTGAACTCGGAGAAGTTGACGGCCTCCGCCGAGGCGAAGGTATCCCGCACCTTATTGGGATATGACATCTACTCCACCACCCAGGCCAGGACCGCCACGGCCTGATATCCGTCTATCCGCCCCGCCTCCAGGGCCGACCAGACTATTCCCTTGGCCTCCCTGGGGCCGACACGCTCCAGGAGGGCCTGGGCCACCTTCCACCCCGTTTCCATCGTTTCCCCCTTTGGCCTGCCATCGTCAGCCAGGGTCGGCCAGGTCCCTGGGAGGGGTGGAGTCATCCACCCCTTTCGGCCAGTCCCTTCAGAAACACGGAAGGGGAGGGCTTTTCCCTCCCCTTCATCCTCCGCTATTCAGTTTTCCCCCGGGTTTTCCCTAGCTCTTGGACCTCCGGGTTATGCTGGCCTGGAGCTCATCCGAGAGCCTCTCCCAGCGGTTGTGCCTGGGCCGCTTGTCCCTGGCCACCCCCATCGCATCCAGGGCCTCCTGGACAGTGGAGAAGGGGCCTCGGCCATCGGCCAGGACATACTCATAGTGGCCATTGCCGTTCCCATTCCCCGTCGCCTTCCCCTCGGCCTTTGCCCTGGGCTTCCCGTTCCCGTGGCCGTTCAGGATGAATTTCCCCTCCACCACATGGAGGATTTTGCCCTCCAGGGGATTGAGGTCATGCCCCTCGGCCAGGGCCTCCAGGATGCCCCCCAGGGCCTTCTCCGCCTCCGCCCTGCCCGTCTCCTGGGTAATCTGCTCCTCCAGCTTGCGCTGCCGTTCCATTAGCTGTTCCAGCCTCGTTGCCATTTCTGCCTCCCTCTTTCTCTCTATTAGCAAGGGCATGGCACGCCCTTTGCTTTCTCCTGGGAACTTGGGACATGGGACACCCCCAGATAGAAGGATGGAAAAGACGGTTGTGTGGAAAAGCCCAACTTCGGGCAGGGAGTGCCCCTCTCTAACCGGAAGGGCTGGCTTCAATGGCTGCCAGCCCTTCGTTTTGTGCCCTTTTGTAGCTGAAATCATAGCACAAGATGGCAAAGCTGTCAAGCATTTAATATGAATTAAAAGCATACAAAACCATATATGTCTTTTATCCTGGTGAAGTGAAGTTTAGCAAATTATCTGAACCCAGAAGAGAAAGGTTCTCCAGACTCCCCATTCTTCAGGCCCCCGGGGGCGAGATTACCCGGCCCTGGAGACGGCAGGCTATGGAGACGGGTGCTGTCTACCTACACAGAGGCAGCGAGAAGAGTCCTGGCTGCACGCCTCTCAGTGGGAACGGGAAATACAGGTGCGACGATATGTCCAATTGTTTCACCCCCGCCTCAGACGTGACAACAGGACACATGTCGAACCTTCTGCGGCCTGACTTGGTCGCCCGCCTTAAGGAATAGGCGGCAAGGGTTCGGGTCCCCTAAGGGCCTAGGTTGTCAAGCCCTGTTTCCTGAATGTTTTAACAACACTATGACAGGGAAGGGGTGAGCTGGTGCTGAAGAACCCCTGGTGCCTGCCCGGGCCCTGGGTCATCCCAGAGGAGGAGCCCTACATCCCCTTCCTCCGCCTCGACAACCGGCGGGCTGTGGAGGCCAGGGAGCTGCCGGCGGGCTTTCTCTCAGGCAGGCTCTCCGGCAACAGGGCGCTGCGGGCGGTCAGGGAGTTCTACCGGGAGAGGGCTGACGAGCTTGAAGCCCTGCTGGAGCAGCTAGATTATCTTGGCGGTGTCCTTTTGGGCGATCCCGCCCTCACCTGGAGCCTACACCACTCCCCTTAACTGTCCGGTTTTACTGCTCCCTTTTGTGTCCCGTTTTCGCTGACGGCCTGCAGAATATTATGTCTTTGACTAGGCAGGAATGTTCAGAATATACTTACATCGAGAACTGAG
>Ga0315294_10008005_pt1 | contig 11607 bp, 11 predicted proteins | sample YL17G13_40_MG_FD_203626 | JGI IMG/M metagenome (GOLD analysis project Ga0315294, IMG submission 203626) | Sediment microbial communities from Yellowstone Lake, YNP, Wyoming, USA - YL17G13_40 | ecosystem: Environmental > Aquatic > Freshwater > Lake > Sediment | place: USA: Wyoming | collected...
CTTTTTGGGCAAAATCGCGTGCCAATTTTTGTATCATTAACTGTTCTTCGGTTAACGTAAAATCTACCATTTTTTCTCCTTTGCTATATTTTAGATTTAATCTTTTATTCTTTTAAATATATAGTCCGCGTTTGTTCGCAGTTTCTTCCAAGAAAAAAGGTTCTCGATTTCTTTTTTCTGAAACAATTTCTTTATTTCTGCGTTTTCTAACACAAGTTTACTTAAATTCTCATCTTTTTCTTTTGCTTCAAATGCAAGTTTTTGTGTAATCTTATAAGCTTTGTCCCGGTTCATTCCCTTTTGTATCATCGCCATCATTAAACCTTGCGAGAAAAACTGTTCTTTTGATTTATCAATATTCTCTTTCATTTTATCCGGGCAAACCATAAGCCCGCTGATAACACCATTAAGTTTCAATAACATATAATGAACCAGATTAAATGCTCCGGGAATAATTATCCGTTCATTGGCTGAATTGGTCAAATCACGCTCGTGCCAGAGCGGGATATTTTCTAATCCAACTACGGCAAAACTCCTGACCACCCGAGCTAAGCTACATATACGCTCACAAACGATCGGATTCTTTTTATGCGGCATTGCCGAAGAACCTTGCTGCTCTTGTTTGAACGGTTCGGAAACCTCGCTAATTTCCGAGCGCTGGAGGTTTCTTATTTCGGTTGCTATCCGTTCTAATCCAGACGCAATAACCGCTAAAGTATTTAATAGTTCGGCATAACGGTCGCGGGGAATGACTTGCGTTGAAACGGGTTCTGGTTTTAATCCCAGCCTTTTTAAAGCTAATGCTTCGACCCTTGGGTTAATTTCAGTATAAGCACCAACTGCACCAGAAATTTTACCATAACCAAGATTTTTTTGACAAGTCTGTAGCCTTAAAATATTACGGATAATTTCCTGATACCAGGACAGGCATTTCAGACCAAAAGTTATCGGCTGGGCATGAATACCGTGGGTCCTGCCCATCATCAAAGTGTATTTATGCTTTTGGGCAAGCTGCTTGGTCGCTTGGGCAAAGTCTTTCAGTGCTGAAATAATATAGTCGCATCCAATTAAACACCTTAACGCCAAGGCAGTGTCAACGATGTCATAAGAAGTTAAGCCAAAATGCAGGAATTTAGCATCTTTTCCTAAAGATTTTTCGATTGACTTTAAGAAAGCGATGACATCATGCTGAACAATCTCTTCATATTCGGTTATCGCCTTAACATCAATCTTCGCCTTTTTGAGCTTAGGATACAAACTTTTCGGAATTATCCCAAGTTCTGCCTGTGCCCAGGCAACCGATTGCTCAACCAACAACCAATATTCAAACTTGGTCTGTTCAGACCATAAGTTAGACATTAAAGAAGTTGAATAACGACCATTCACAAAATCATTATAAGTTGATTATATTAAAAGTCAACCCCAATAGAATATTCTATTAATATCTTAACAAGTTTCCCAATGCAATTGCTGGTATATTTCCTTAGAAAGTTGCTTATAGTATATTAAATAGGTATTTTACCAGGTTTTCTCAAAAACCTTGTTAATGTATTATATTAAAATGGATTTACGCGACCTTTCATATAGATTTTAAGAGACAATTTAACCTACCCCATATGCGACCCCGTAAGTCACCCGCAGGATAACGAAGGGTTAGGAATTGGTCAACAAAGGGCTAGCCCGAGTATAACACCCCCTGAAATAGTTGTTAGTGGATAGTTGTTGGGAATTAGATAGTTAACAAAAATCCTAAATCCTTAACGCTAAATTCTAAACAATATCAAATTTCGAAATTCTAGTGTTCAAAACTTGAGGTCATTAGTTTCGTGTTTGGATGCCGTCACACTCCATCGACCCTTCGGGTAGCGTAGTTAATTCTTAGTAATGATAGAAAATTCTTATCTGTTCGCCTTGGCGGTCAACAACCATATCAAGTTGTTTGCTGGCTGATGCGGCGAGTTGCTGAAAGTTCTGTGCATTCTTGGGCTTTTGGTTATTGATTGAAACGACAATATCGCCGGTTGCTATTCCGAGCATAGAACCAACCGAGTTGTCTTCTAGGTCAACCACAACAACTCCATTTTCGCTGGTTAAATTATACTTTCGCATTAATGTATAGTTATTATCACTGACCGTAATACCGATTTTAGTCTTTATCTTTTCAATCTTATCTTCGCTGACCATATTTTTTGTATGGTCTTTGGTTTGTACGATAAATGTCTTCACTTCGTCAACTGGAATAGCAAAGCCAATCCCTTCAGAACCACCGCTGTGCGTAAAGATAAATGTATTTATGCCGATGATTTCGCCTAACGCATTTGCCAAGGCACCGCCTGAATTACCGGGATTAATCGAGGCGTCGGTTTGAATCATATTTTTATACTCACGTCCTCCGCTCTCGCCCGGTTTCATATTGCGATTGAGTGCGGAAATTACACCGACTGATATTGATGGTTGGGCATCTTCCAGTAGGAATCCAAATGGGTTGCCAAATGCGATACACCATTCGCCAATCATAATATCATCGGAATTACCAAGGTTTGCATAAGGCAGGTCTTTGCCTTTTATTTTTATCAATGCCAAATCCTGATTTCGGTCAATATCAACCAGTTCGCCATCAAATTGGCGATTATCGGGTAAGGTTACCTTCATTTTAGTTGCGCCTTCGACAACGTGGGCATTCGTAACAATATCTCCCTGATCATCAATAATTACACCCGAACCAAGCCCTTGAATCTGCTGTTTATATTGCTGGCGTGGCGTAAAATTTCTGAAGAAATCACCCCAGAATGGATCGGAAAACGGGTCAAAGGTTGTAACCATCCGCTCCTGAATTACCGTGATAGAAACCACGGCTGGGCTTACTTTCTTTGCAGCAAGCACAATCGCGGTGGTGCGGGAATTGTTGATATCGACCTGCATTGAAACCGGAACAATTGAACCACTTGGTATTTGGGTAAACTTAGTTTTGGTTACGCTCGGTTGTCTGACTAAAAATACACCTAAAATCACAATGATTACAACGGAAATTATTAGATAAAGATTCTTCATAACTATAATTATATTTTATCATATAATAAATGTCAACTTTTCATAATGAGTTTTCTGATTAGTAAGGTTATTCAAGTAATCTTGACATAGTATCACATGCCACATATACTAAAACCAAAGTTTTTATTAAAGGAGTTACAATGAAATCATTAGTTGTATTCTATACTAGAAGCGGTACGACTAAAAAGGTAGGCGAAGCAATTTCGCGTGTATTAGAATGTAATTTTGAAGAAATCGTTGATACTGCAAATCGCAAAGGTCTATTTGGCTGGTTGCGCTCGGGTCGCGATGCGACGCGAAAAAGATTAACAACGATCCTGCCGACCAAGCTTAATCCCGCTGATTATGATATAGTAATTATGGGTACGCCAAATTGGGGTGCATTGCCCGCCCCGGCAATCAGAACTTATATCGAACAGAATAAATCAAAGTTTAAGAAAATAGCGTTTTTTGCTACAAGCGGTGGTTCAAACAATGAAGGTACATTTAAAGAACTTGCGCTGATTTGCGGCAAATCACCGCATAACGTACTCGGATTAAGACAGAAAGAAGTAAAAAGGGGTGACATAACTGAAAAGATAAATCAGTTTATCGCCAAACTTTCGTAAATTAATGGAACAAGTAGTAATCTTTAATTCTCTTGATGAGCTTGAAAAAAGGTTAAAGCCGCATCTATCACGGCGAGCGGAAATAGAAAAGCAGTTGTCTGATCCGAAAGTGCTTGCCGACGCCGCCCAGACGCAAGGCTTAAGCAAGGAATATAAAGATATTACTGCTGTGCTTCAGATGTTAGAAGAATACAAACGCCTGGAAAAAGATATTCAGGAAATAAAAGAGTTAAAGGTAAATGCCGAAGAGGATGAGATAAAAGATTTAGCTGAAAAAGAACTTGTTAAGCTTGAAACTAGACGACAGGAACTGCAGTATTCAATGCTGTATTTTCTAATCCCCAAAGACCCGGCATGGAAAGGTTCCTGTATCGTCGAAATCCGCGCTGCGGCCGGTGGTGAGGAGTCGGCTATTTTTGCTGCCGATTTGTTCCGAATGTATACAAAATATATCGAAAAGAAAAAGTTGAAATACGAAATCTTATCATCTCGACCAAGCGATTTAAGCGGGTTAAAAGAGATTGTCTTCTCGGTTGAAGGTACTGATGCCTTTCGCTATTTCCGGTTCGAAAGCGGCGTGCATCGGGTACAAAGAGTACCGGTTACTGAAGCATCTGGTCGGCTGCACACTTCCACAATTACAGTTGCGGTCTTGCCCGAGCCAACCGAGATTGAACTTAAAATTGACCCGCAAGATTTAAAAATCGATGTGTTTCGGGCTGGTGGTCATGGTGGTCAGCACGTCAATGTTACTGATTCGGCAGTTCGGATAACCCACATTCCAACCGGGGTTGTCGTTTCCTGCCAGGACGAGCGAAGCCAGTTAAAGAATAAGATAAGGGGAATGAAAATTCTGCGTGCCCGAATTCTGGAAATTAAAAAAGCTGAAGAACAGAAGAAGTATGGTGACCAGCGACGAAGCCAGATTGGAACCGGCGAACGGTCAGAAAAAATCCGGACCTATAATTACCCACAAAACCGCGTTACTGACCATAGAATTGGTTTATCGGTCCATAACCTGGCGGAAATTTTAGAAGGTGACCTTGATTCATTGGTTCATCCATTGGAAACAGCGGAAATTACTGAGGCGCTAAAGGCACAATAATGGCAACCTTGCAAACGTTATTAAAACAAGCAAAGCAGGTTTTTCCAGATGAGTCTGTTGCCGAATTTTTTGTGTGCGGATTAACTAACAAAACACATCTTGAAATGTATACTGACAAGTTTCTTTTATCGCAGGAAGTTTTTTCCCGAGCCCAGAATTTGTTGTCGGCATATAAACCGAATCTACCTGTGCAGTATTTGTTACGCAAAACATATTTTCTGTCGTATGAATTATATGTCGATGAGCGGGTGATGATCCCGCGTTTTGAAACCGAAGATTTAGTTGTGAAGACCGCAAGTAAAATAAAAGACCCAAAATCAATACTTGATATTGGTGCCGGTTCGGGAGCGATTGCAATTGCCCTGGCAGATATTTTTCCTAAAGCAAAAATTATTGCAACCGACATTTCGTCCGAGGCAATAGAAGTTGCCAGGATTAATGTAAATAAATATAATTTTCAGGATAGAATTAAACTTTATCAGGCTGATTTATTCTCTGGGTTGGAGCAAGGCTGGTTCGATTTAATAATCTCTAACCCGCCGTATATTCCGAATGATGAAATAGAAGGTCTAAGTCCGACTGTCAAAGATTTTGAGCCTCAGCTCGCTCTAAATGGCGGGAAACAAGGATTTGAGATTATTGATAGAATTATTAAAGAAGCCAAAGAGTGGCTGAGTCCGGCTGGACTTTTAGCAATGGAGATTGACCCAAGGCAGGCAGAGTTAATAAAAGCACAGGTGCGTTGGGTGGAATTTGAGAAAGATAACCAAGTAATGATTCGTTATGCGTTTATTAAAGGAGGGTAATATGAAAATTGGCTTGATTGTTAATCCGCAAAAACCTTTAGCAAAAAATATTGTTGCTGACCTTGTGCGGTTTCTATTGAAAAAGAAAATCGAACCGATGGTCGATAAGGTTGCGGCAAAGGCATTAAAACTCTCCAAGGTTGCGGCTAGCGATAAAGAAATTCTTGCTTCGGCCGATTTGATAATCGCTTTGGGTGGCGATGGCACTTTATTACGAACCGCTCGCATGGTTGCGGACAAAGAAATTCCGATTATGGGTGCAAATCTTGGCGGCCTCGGTTTTTTAACTATGTTTGCCGGTGACGAAGTTAAAGGTGCGGTTTTAAATTTTCTGAATAAAAATTATCGCGAAGAAAAACGGATGGTTCTTTTGATAAAATATAATAAAGAGCAGTTCTTTGCACTCAATGATTGTGCAATTAACATGGGACCGGACGCACGTGTAATCGAGCTGATTCTGTCCAGCAATCGTAACTTTATCTGCAAACTGTTTGCGGATGGGGTTGTGGTAGCAACACCGACCGGCTCAACCGCTTATTCACTGTCCGCCAATGGTCCGATAGTCTATCCAACCTTAGAAGCGATGCTTGTTACGCCGCTCTGCCCACATATTCTTTCCGCGCGACCGCTGATTGTGCCTGCGTCGGAAACAATTACTTTAGAATTAGGTGAGCGCGCCGATTTTGCCCTATTAACAATTGATGGACAAGAACAAAGAGATTTGCATTCGGGTGAAAAAGTTGTATTACAGAAAGCTGGCTATTATATTCGTCTTATTGCACCAAAAACCAAATCCTATTACGAAATCCTCCGCAACAAAATGAAGTGGGGCGAGCGAGGGGAATAAATTAACCGATAAATGAATAATCAGAATAAAATCGAGCTGGGCAAGGTTTTTAACGTTCCGAATTTGCTGAGTATTTCCCGTTTGGTATTGTTGCCATTAATTTTATTTCTAATCGCAACCAACCAAATAATTACTGCTCTGGTCTTTATGGTAATCTCGTGGATTACTGATGCACTTGACGGTTATATTGCGCGCAAAACCAATCAAGTTACCAATATCGGCAAAGTCTTGGACCATTTTGTCGATAAAATCTGGGTCGGAACAATCCTTGTCACTCTTGTTGCAACACGAGGTTTGCCGTGGTGGATTGCTGGTGCAGTAATTTTGCGGGATATTCTAATTGTCATTGGTAGTTCGTTGGCGGTTCATAAGCGAAGCATGGTCTATTCCTCGAATATTTTAGGCAAGATTGCCGGTTTTTTCTTTGCGGTTTTAATGGTAACATATCTCTTAGATTTTAACCGTTCCTATATAATAAGAAATGTTTTACTGATAATCGTTACGGTTTTAATCATCGCTACATTTATTAAGTATTTGTCTGTTTATATCCGGACGATACGCGCCAACTAATATTTAATTTTTCCATTAACGATACATCCCTGCCTTATAATCTGTTTTGAACCCTGCGCGCACCCCCTACTATATTTTGCGATACAATCCTATATATAATTCCGATAATATTTTCAACTATGTAGTCAATTAGCTAGTCGTCTCGCTGGTTTATTATGAACCGAATTTTAAACCTAAATATATTCTTATTTCAAACTCCAAATCGCAGTCCTGAACTCAGAAGTGCTCTAAAACCTACTATATAGAGGGAATGCCTCCCCTATCTTAATGGAATTTCGGTTTAAGATTATGGGATTTATAATGTTAGGTGGGATTTTAACTCGAAAATAATATTACTGATCAGTAATATTTTGATTTAAAGAACGATTTGTAATTTAGTGGAATTTCTTCAGGTTTTTAATGATTGTTTTATTAAATCCCTTGTGTTTAAAATCTACATCCTTAAAAACCGCTGATGCTATGGCTATTCCAGAAACTTTGAGTTTGAAAAGTTGCTTGGCGTTCTGGGGTGTTATTCCGCCAATTGCAACGACCGGAATTTTTACACATTTTATTATCGCGTTTAATTTATTAATGCCAAGTAAGGGCGCGTCTAATTTCGTGCTGGTCGGAAAAATTGCACCAACGCCAACATAATCTGCACCATATCGCTCGGCGTTTTGCGCCTGAACTATATTTGTGGCAGTAATTCCGATAATTTTCTCATTGCCAAGTATCTTTCGTGCATAATTTATTGGCATATCATGCACGCCAAGGTGAACACCGTCTGCGTCGACCGCTTGAGCAATGTCAACTCGATCATTAATAATCAGTTTAACTTTCTGATTGGAAATGGCCTTCTTAATCTTAATCGCATCAAGTAACCACTGCCGAGATAATGTATGTTTTGGTTCACGCAACTGAATCATTATTGCTCCGCCCGAAACACATGCTTTCGTAATTCCGGTAAGATACTTTCTTCCCACCGATGCGATATCAATTATCACGTATAATCGCAAGTCAATTGCTGGTTTAATTCTCTTGGCCAGTTCTTTTTCCACATCATATAGCGTAAATCTTATATTTTTAAATAGGCCAGAGATTTGGTCCTTCTTGAGTTTAAATACTTCTTCTAAAACCCGTGCTGATTCCTGGCCTCTTTTGAAATTGGCGGTTAATACATCAAAAAGGGTGGTTCTTTTGATTTTATCAAACTTAGCACTGCGACCGATATCTTGTTCGCTTTTTCTGGACCTAATTACTTTTTTTCGCATCTCCCCCATGTTTTGCCATAATTTTTGTTTGAGGTTTCTGATTGTATTTAATGTTGCTCTGTCTTCGAACTTAAACCGGACAATATCTTCAATAACTCGTAAACCTTCGGTTAACCGGTTTAAGTTAACATCAATTATTCGGTCTTCTGGTGCTATATATGACATATAATACGGTTAGATCTTATTCAATAGATATCTCTACGATATCAGTCCCATTGTCAATTTCAAGTATCTTTCCAGTTTTGTTGTTTTCGATTGCGTCGATTATTTTTTCCATATCGATTTTTTCTTCGCTGATATTGATTTTTGCATCAGATGGAATAAAATTTGCTCCGAATTTCACAAGTCCGACTGGAATTCTAATATTCGTTTTTGTTTTACCCGAGCCTTTCTCAGATACATGAATTTTTACGGTTTTTCTGCTCTCTTTTGATTCTTCGGCTTCCGATGTCTCATTTATTGTGACTTTTATTCTTTGTTTGCAAAATGTTTTTCTTATTGTTTTGACCAAAATCCAGAATCCCCAAATAATCAGGATTATCGGCCAGTCGCGCCCGAACGAAAGAAATGGAATTCCCATGTGGCTAAACCAGATCCATAAACCGATTATAACCAGTATAATGCCCCACCAAATTTTTCTCATTTGCAGCACCTCTTTCTCCAAACAAAACCTTCGACTAATGTCATAATACCAATAATGATTATAATTATTGGCCAATCCCGGTTAAATGAAAAACTGTGTTTAATAATACCAAGATTAGCTAACCATATCCAAAGACCGAATAAAAGAAGTATTACTCCCCAGATTATTTTTCTTATCATATTTCCTCCGAATCTAAATTAATTAACAATAAGTAAAAATTTAATATTAGTCAATATATATAAATATAATATACTAATATATAATACATAATATATATTAATATTATACGTGTGGATAACTAGTATGTTCCATATTATAACCGTATAATAAGCACTAAAAGCAATGTACAATATTGATAACAAATAAATAATGTGGAAAAAACCTGAATAAATCTTAATAAACGGGAAAAACGGACAATTCTACTCACTTATATCCCAATAATCTACAGAAACTCCACAAGTTATCCACCGCTTATCAACATTGTTATTTTATGAATGTCCTGACTTAAAGAAGAATCGCTCTTTTTTAATTCGGTTATTTTATCAATTGCATGAATTACGGTCGAATGGTCTTTTCCGCCAAAATAAGCCCCGATTTCTTTTAATGACATACCACCAAAAGCACGTAAAAGATACATTGCAACCTGCCGTGCTAGAACAAGAGTCGCAGTCCGTTCCTTAGATTGCAGTTGTTCTAATGTAACATTATAGTAATTTGCCGCAGTTTCAATGATTTTAACTGGCTTGGGTGGTTCTTTATTGATTTGGAGGTCAGACAGGACTTGTTTACAGATATCTAATGTTAAAGGCGTGTTGGTCAAAGATGCGTACCCGCTAACCCGGATAAGCGCACCTTCAAGTTCTCGAATATTCGTTTTTATATTCTCGGCAATAAAAAATATTATCTCAGGAGCAACCGATATACCATCAATCTTGGATTTATTGTTTAATATAGCAATTCTCGTCTCAATATCTGGCGGTTTTAAATCACACACTAGACCAGAAACCAGACGTGAAACTAGGCGTTCTTCAAGAGTCGGAATTTCTTTGGGCGGACGGTCTGATGTAAAAACAATCTGCTTTCCCATATTCTGAAGATGATTAAATAAGTGAAACACATCTTCCTGTAACCTTTCCTTTCCTTTAAGATAATGAATATCATCGAGTAACAACAAATCTAAATTACGATATTTGTTATTAAAAAGCATTGTGTTTCTTTCTTGAATCGATTGAATTAAATCTAAGAAAAGCTGTTCAGCTGGCGTATAATATATTTTAATCTTTGGATTTATTTTTTTAAGGTGGTTTCCAATCGCGTGTAATAGATGAGTCTTGCCTAGCCCGACCCCACCATAAATAAAAAGCGGATTATAAACACGAGCTGGTGCATCCGAGACCGCCCTAGCGGCAGCAAAAGCAAAACGATTTGATTCACCAATAATAAAATTATCAAAGCTATAACGAGGTAACAGTCTTGAACCGTCTAATGGGCCATTGCCATTAAATTTAATTGGTGAGGTTGTCGGGGGGGCTTCAATTATTTCATCAGTCTCTTCGGCGGTATTTTCAAAACCGTCCTTTTCGACCTTAAAATCAATTTTTAATTTGGAAAACTCTGGTTTTGATAAAATTCTAGTTAATGGATTTGAATAGTACTCAGAAATCCATTCGATAAAAAATTGATTTGGAGCGCCAAGTACCAATATTCCGTCATCAAGCGATATCGGTCTTAATGGTTCGAACCAGGTTGCGATCGCGTCTTTATTAACGACCTCCAAAAGCCCGGTCATTATTTCTGACCAAAGTTTTTCTTTGGTCAATCCAACTAAATCCATAAAATCCTTTTTATAATCATCTCCAGGTTTTCCACAAAGTTATCCACAATACTAAAAAATGTAAATAGCTGAAAAATAAAAACTTACACAAAATAAACTTTCTTTTCAACAATTCAATACATTTATTTCGCTTTTATGCGAATGCTCATTCTAAGATTAATAAAAAAATCGAAATTAGTCAAGAAAAACTTTTTATAAAATTACATTTTCTTTTTTAGACGTGAAATGTAATGTGCTGATTATTAGAAAACTATTTTTGCCCAGCGATTATCACCTGGCCAAAAGCGATTCCACCGTCGTTGATTGGAACGGCACGGTTAACAAAGACTTTAAAACTCAAACGTTCTAAATGAGAATATACCCCATTTAAAATTATACGATTCTGAAATACGCCGCCCGAAATACATACTGTATTAAGACACCTTTCATTACGAATTTTTAAGCAGGCACTGACTGTCATTTGAATAATTGTTTTATGAAACCATAAAGCTATCTCAGATTTATGCACCCCTTTTTTATACAACAGCAATACGTGTTCGAGAATAGTTGCCGGATCAAATTCATTGTTAATAAATACCTGTTGGTTGTTAATTTTTAAACGACCAACAGCCTTCATCGCTTCGGCTTCTAATGCCATCGGTGCCTGTCCTTCAAATGACTGGTTGTGGCATATTCCTAAAATCGAAGAAACAGCATCAAACAACCGTCCCATGCTTGATGTCAATACCCATTCTCGATTAGATCTATCCGAAATAAAATCTCCTGTAACATCCTTCAAATTAGACAAATATGACCTAGCAATCATACGAGGGTTTGTAATCGCTTCATCTCCCCCGACTAGCGGCATATTTTTAAGATGAACCACCCGCTCAAAACTTGAATAATCAAGA
>Ga0315294_10008007_pt1 | contig 11605 bp, 16 predicted proteins | sample YL17G13_40_MG_FD_203626 | JGI IMG/M metagenome (GOLD analysis project Ga0315294, IMG submission 203626) | Sediment microbial communities from Yellowstone Lake, YNP, Wyoming, USA - YL17G13_40 | ecosystem: Environmental > Aquatic > Freshwater > Lake > Sediment | place: USA: Wyoming | collected...
TCATCCTCACAGAATTTGTCGAACAAATAATCTTCGACCTGATTCATCATAAACAAAGGATAGTCACCATCCATCTTCCAATGCGTAAAATAGAAGTACGCATCTCCTGTCAGATAACATCGTTCTCCATTATTCCAAAACCAAAAACCTGCAACCCTGCGTTCTGTTTCTATTCGTCTTACTTCGTCTTGTTCGGCAGGTGTTAAATTGAACTCATACTGTTCGTCGGTATATTGATAAGGTCTTACCCAATACTGTTCTGCTTTCGGTTTGTCATAGCCGAAAATATCCTTGTCCTTTGGGGGATTAGGAATTTTAATAGGATAGCCTTGAAGATTTAAAATCAACGAAGTTCACAGTAATAAATTATTCAATATCCAAACTAACCTCTCTAAACTGTTGATACTTATTGCAAAACTAACTAAACTTTTTCAAACTTTAATTTCTGTAACTCGCTAACCTTACAAACCACATCATCAATCTGCACTCTTATGTAACTGACTCCCTTTATTTTAATTGGTATATCGGAGTTTTTCTTGCAGATAATTTCATCGCCTTCTTTTAGTTTTACCAATAACGGGTTATCAGTTTTATCTTTTTCGTTGATGAAAATAATTTTTGTCTTGTATGCTTTTTTATCCGTTGTCAGTTTCTTATTTGTTTCGGGAACAAATATTTTGCTTGTTTTTATTTCTTCAATTTGAGGTAACTCACAAAACAACCACCCGCGCAATGGGTCTAATTTATCACCAACAATTTTTGCGAACACATTAAAATATTGAAGTGTCGTTATTACATACTCATTCCCTTCTTCATCTTTTCCAAGCCAATCTTCTGCATATAAATCTTCGCCTCTGTTTCCTCTTTCCACTTGCAACAAACTGTAACTGCTTGCCACTTCATCACCCACTCTTAGCCAACCGTTTTCATCACTTGTTGCTATGACTGTTCCGTATTCCAAAACATATTCGCCTGTTTTCCACATATCCATTGGAAGAAAAAACCGTCCGACTTTGTTGGCTGCCTCCAAGTCCTTTGCAGAATATTTTATCACCACCCTTTCGTGGCTTGTTGTTACATCATTTTCGGTAACACTTTTCGGTATCGGTTTTAGTTTGCTGTAATCAATCATCATTCATTTTTTTTCTGATTTCTTTTGCAAGTATAGCACTACGCTCTGCTGTGCCTGAATTTCTAAATGCTTCGGCTGCTACTGCATCGTCGGTACGCTCAAAATTCTTTGCCCTTGTTGTTTTTAAATCTTCTAATGCGCTGATATTTGCGATAGCATTGGTAAGACAAATATTCTGAATATTAACAGCCTTTAAATATTTATCGTCATCCATTTTCATTGGCTCTGTTGCTACGCCACCCTCTGTAATGCCTAATCCTCCACCTTTATTAATCTTCATTCTTGCAACATTCAATTGTTGTTCGATAACTTCTTGTGTTGTGATTATCGCTTGGAAATAATAATCGTTTTCTTGTCCCCAAAACCATTTTATAAATTCATTATATAATTCATTCTCATTAGTTATTATCTCTCCAAATATTCCATTAGCACTTATTCCGTAGTCTTTAAGTATGGCTTTTTTCAGTTCCGTTCTTATCTTCCAAACATCGTGCAATGGACTTTCACTACTGTAACAGTCTGCTGTGTAGCGCACAATATTATTCTGCTCAGCAACACTTGTTGTTATCTGTTGAAGCAAGGTGTATCCCTCATTCAATTTCAGTTCATCAAATAAGTCCTTAATTTTTCCCTTTTGGGGGAATGATTTTATGGATTGGAAAAGTGTCTTGCTCACGAATGTCTGTTTTCTTTTTATCGTTTTTTGAACTATAAACTAATTCTACCTTCTTCTTGTAAATCCTCTTTCTCACATTAATATATTTACCTTTCATCTTTTAGCAATACATTAACGACTTCAAGGTATGTCGATATTCCCTTTGCGCTAATCGTAAATACTCTCTTTGTCTTTTCGTTTTCTTCATCTGCAAATTCGTGTTCATCCACATACTTATGCGCTATTAAATAATTCAATCGTTGGGGGCTTGGGTCTGTTCGTGAATAGTAGTTAAGAATGTTTTCGGTGTCAATTGTTTCATCCCTGTTCAATGGTTTCTCTGCGACAAATAAATTTATCAGTATCTTAAAATGTCCGTAGTCCATTTTATACGGCTTCAAATAATTATCGAGATAATACCCTTTCACTAATAATCGTGAAAACATTTTATACACATCAAAGTTTCTTTCTGTTCTTTCTGTTTGACTGATAGCAACATTAGCAGTCTTGAAACTACTCATAAACTTATGCAGTGTTCCATCGTTTGCTGTTTTATATACAGGGTCAGAAAATCTGAAAGCCCCTGCCATATAATGCTTCGCTACTGCTCGTTGGTCAAGACAAAACACATTCAGTTCCCGTCTTTTTTCTTCGCTGTCGTAATTGTTTTTTCCGCTTATGTAATACTGAAATACTTTTTCAAAGTCGCTGAAATTCGCTGCGCTGTCTTTATCAAATATCATCAGAAAAAACTTCTTATTCATGTGTGTAAGAAGCAATAACTTTCTGTCAAGCGTATAGGTTTCTAATACAGAAGTATGTCGTGGTTTCTTTCCTAATGCCTCTGCCAACTTCATCTTTTCAAAGTAAGCAAGTTTACCCATCTCATTCGTAATGTATTCATCGAATAATGGTGAGCGCACTAAGTTATGATTGCGTTTTTTAAACTTCCTTTCACTCATAATTTCACTCCAAGATTTAAAAGTGCATCACGCAATTCACAATAAACACTATTTCTTACAGCCATATTTGTAAAACCTTTATGACAAGTAGCAAGTAATCCATGTAACATTGCCTTTGACTGTTGCGAAGTAGAAGCATCATTGATAGTCATTTCAGCAACAGCAACATAATCACCCATCAACAAATCAGCTTCTTTAGATATTTGCTTTTGTGTTTCTTCGCTGTAACGAATACGATTAACAAACATTGACGAATAAAAATCTTTAGCAGCAATATCCATTTCAATATCCATTATCAACTGTTCTTCTTCAAGTGCTTGGTCTTTAAGATTTATCTTTTCTAATGCACTATAATATTCTTCACCAGCAATCATTTCATTGATAACTAAAATCTTTTCTTTTTTAAGAGCGATTCTTTCTTTTAATTTCGTTGCAGTACCCCGATACCAATTCACTTTATTTTCGGCTTGCAGAATGAGGTCGCCACTATCTTGCGAATACACACGAATATTCGGTTCAAGCAACTGCACCGCCTTAATTAATAACTCAACTGATTTTCTTTTCATAGAAACTCTTAATTGTGTTTACAATAAATCCTACTTCGTCCAATGTTAAAAAAGGGTGCATCGGTAATGAAATAATTTCATTTGCAAGTTGTTCTGTTATCGGATAGTTCCCCGTGAAACATCCCTTATAACATTCTTGCAAGTGAATCGGTATTGGGTAGTGTATGACTGTCGGCACTCCTTTTTCTGTTAAATAATTTTGTAGTTCATCACGAAACTTTGTTTTTACCACAAACAAATGATAAACCGAATAATTACCATCGGCAACTTTAGGAAGCACAATATCACCAACACCACTAAGTAATGCGTGATACATATTAGCGATATAATTTCTTTGACTATTCCACTTATCAAGTGCTTTTAATTTAACTAAAAGTACGCCTGCGTTTATTGTATCAAGTCTTGCGTTTGTTCCGAGTTCATTGTGATAGTATTTTTTTATAGAACCATAATTACGAAGTGATAACATTTTTTCATAGTAATCTTTCGAGGTGGTGATTGCAATTCCACTATCTCCAATCGCCCCAAGATTCTTAGCAGGGTACAGGCTGAAACAAGAAATATCACCCCAACTACCTGCCTTTCTTCCACCCTGACTTGCTCCATGCGCCTGACTTGCATCTTCAATTAAAAACAAATCGTACTTAATACACAAAGCCATAACCTTAGCCATATTTGGAACTATCTGTCCGAACAAATGAACAGGCATAATTGCTTTTGTCCTTCCTGTAATCAGTAATTCTAATTTTGAAGTATCCATCAATTGGGTATCAGGATTTACTTCGCACAAAATAACTGTTGCTCCTAATGAAGTAACTGGTAATGCCGAAGCAATGAAGGTGTTACTTGGAATTATAATCTCATCACCTTTTCCTATTCCAAATGTTTTCAATGCAAGTTCTATTGCCGACAAGCCCGAACTAACACCAACTCCATAAGTAACCCCGCAGTATTTAGCGAACTCATTTTCAAAATCAGAAACTTTCCGACCTAAAATAAAATCTCCTTTTTCAAGTGTTTCTTGAATAGAAGCATCAATTAATTCTTTTTGCTCTAAGTAAGCGGAATGTAAATCAACGAACCGTATATCCATGTGATGATGTAGAATTTTCTGTTATTTTTAAACTGTATTTCTTTCTTGCTATTTCTCTTGCAGGGATTCCGACTACTGTTGTGTATGGTGCTACATCCTGTGTCACGATTGCTCCTGCGCCTATAATTGCGCCTTGACCAATTCGTACAGGAAAAAGAATTGCTCCGCTTCCCACGATAACATCATTTCCTATAACCAACTTACCCCAATCTTCTTTTTCATAATTCACCTGTCCATTTGAAAACTTGTCGTTCACCGTCATAATGTTGTGAGCCAAAAAACAATTTTCTCCAATCCTTGTTCCACTACAAATAAATGAATGGCTTTGCACCCTTGTTTTATTTCCAATCACAACATCATTTTGGATTTCTGTATAGCTTCCAATCATGCAATCTTCACCTATCGTACACCCATATAAATTAGAAAAGTTACAGATACGAGTGCGCTCACCAATTTTTACTTTCTTTTGTATGCAAACAAAGTTTCCGAGATTAACGCTGTTTGGTATTTTTGAATCTACGCTGTTCATTGTTTAAGTGCTGTTTGACAATATTCCAATATCCGAACTACATCACGACCTACATATCCATCTGACAAAGGTTCTTCATCATTAATGATACAGTTAATAAAATCATCTACCTGTTCTGTTAGTGGCTGTAAATATTTCACATCAACTTTGTGTTCTCCTTCGTTATCGTGAATGATTAGTGTTTGTGCTATATCATCAAGTGTCAGCATCTTCTTATCTCCAACGACTGTTACACATCGTTTTTTTACAGGTTCATACCAACTGCAATGAATATTTGCAATTACATTGTTTGAGAATTTCAGATTGACAAAACAAACATCCTCAATATCTTTTTGCAAGTATGCTTGCCCGAATGAAGCAACACTTAATGGCATTTCATCCAACCAATATAAAAGCATGGATAAATCGTGGCTTCCTAAATCTGCCAAACTGTTACAGTCAAAACGAATCGGAGATTTTCCTGTTCTTTGAAATGTTATATAAAGTAATTTTCCGAGTTCTCCGCTATCAATTATTTCTTTTGTTTTTTGAACTAATGAGTTGTAAAGAAATGTTTGCCCTACAAGTAACTTCAAATTATTTGCTTCTGCAATTCCTATTAATTCTTCTGCCTGTTCTACTGTTTCGGTAAAAGTTTTCTCGCAAAGAATGTGCTTAGATGAAAGTAATAAATCTTTTACAATTGAGTAATGCGTTTTATATGGAGTGCAAATTATAACTCCGTCACAATTACTTTTCATTACCTCATCCAATGAATCTGTTACAGGTAAATTATACTTTTCAAGTCCTACAATGTTTTTATCGCATAACAATCCTATCTCTACACCTAACTCTTTTAAAGTCCGTATGTAGTTACCACACCAATATCCGTTCGCACCAACTAAACTTATTTTCATGCTTTACCTTCTGATTTTAATGCTAAAAATTCTTCAAGGTGTATTTGTTTTTTACCGTTTTGCGCCATTTCAAAAATGCAATGATTTTTCCAAGCCCTTAAAAGCGGAACTTCATCATCTTGGTCGGAGTGAACATTAATACAATCCTTCATCATTGCCCATGTATATCCATGCTTACTCATTTGTTGGATAATCGAAAATTCTAACCCGCCATAAATTGACATTTGACTTGGATATGGAATACCCCCAATCTGATTTATCAGCTTACCCGAAACGGCTATCTGACTCCACATTGTTTCTCCGTTCACATCAATAATATTGTTTCCTGCCACCACCCTTTCGCTTGAATTTTCTTTGTTTAATTCCTTGAATTGTTCGGGCATTATCAACGACACTACTCCTAATTTTTTATCGGCTCTTAACACATCAGCACATTTTTTAACCCAATCTTTTGTTTGTGGGCGTTCATCCGAATCGCAACAAAGGATGACATCATTTTCTTGTATCTTTAAATGCTTGCAGACAGTACTCCAATTGGTTGAAACACCTTCATTCTTGAATTTGATATAATTACTGCCGTACTTCTTAGCGAGTAGTTTTAATTTTTCGGTATTTTCTTTTTTTGCTTTCTCAATATCTTGCGGTATTTCATCTCCTTTCTGTAATGGAAAACCTATATCACAAATTACATGGATGAAGTCTTTTCTGTCGTTTAGCTTGTATAGAAGTTCCACCGCTTGCTCTGTTTCAGAATACAAGTTCCAACATAAAGTATGCACTAAGTTTCTTCCTTTCGGTAATTCTACTTTTGGTTGATGTGAATAGTAATCAATAAAATCCTGATTGAGTGTTGCTGCTAATGGCTTCCCTCTGCATATATACATTTCTGCTTCAAATCTGTCAGTTGTATTTACCTTGTTTAATAGTGGTACTTGATTTTTTACATACTCACTTTTTGTCCAGAAAAAGTTCCCTGAAAAATGCTGTGCAAATTCTCTGTCGGGGCGCAACTGAACTCCGCAACATTCGTATCCTTTTTCAAGTTCTTTTATGTTGTCACGCCACTTTGTTATCACCCAATTATTCATTGACTGCCTCCACAATGTACCGCCTGTGTATGCAACTTCATTTACTTCTTTTGGGTATTGAACACCCTTCCCATGAATATAAAAAATGTAGTAGTCCTTATCACTTTTATCGGCATCACGCTTCATTACTTCGATTGTATGAAATTCATATCGCTCTTTATTAGTGCTGTATGTAGAAATAATAATTTTGGGATAATCTTTTATGATATTCAATAAATTAAAAAACTCCTTATTATCACCAAGCGCACCTATAAAAATATTTTCGCATTCATCATACAAACCTGAATTTACAATTGCTTCCAACTGCTCTCTCACTATTTCTTCATAATGATTCGTACACCAAAGATGATAGTAGCCGATTATTTTTTTCATTGTAAGCAATTTACTTTTTGAAAAATATTTCTCTTTGTTGCTACAAGCCCATCAAAAACAAATTCGTTTGGTGCTTTATATTCAATAGCCGCAGTTTTAAAGGCATTAATAAAATTGCTTCCTAAAAAAACAGCGTCACAACTTCTGCAATCAATAATATACTCTCCGTTCAGATTAAATCTGATTTTATAAAGGTTGTTATTGACCTTGTGCAATTCGTTATTTGAAGTTACAACATCAATACTTGTGTTATTATTTGTAGCGAATACAACATCGAAATCTGTGTCGGTGCTATCTGAATTAAAGGATTGGTTGTTTCTTAAAATGAATGTTACAAAGGGTCGCAGATAAACATTATGTGAATCATCCCAAACTGAATGAGGTACTAAGTAACTGCTACCACCTCTATGTGAAATGTATTTATCAGTTGGGAAAATATCTACTCTCATTTTTTTATCCTTTGCCTCCTTCATATTAAGAATTAAAGGTGCGCCATCTGTAATGAACGGATATTGCATTTGCAGATACTTGTCGGCACGAATCATTGAACATTGAGGATGTGCATAGGGAACGGCATCTTCTTCGCTACGAGGGTCGTTTCCGTTGTTTTCGTATGAACCATAATGAAGTGTTCCGAGTGCGTATAGGTTTTCATCTTTCTCAAATTCCGCAATCATAAGTTCGACAAAACCGCCCCTTTCAACAACAATATCCGAATCAATGAGCAGGCAATATTTTGTTCTTACAAATTGAGTTATTATTTCATCCAATTGCAAGCCGTGTCCATGATACCCTTCTTTGCGCATCCACACTTTTAAGTTCGGTGTTACCAACTCTTTATACTGTAAATATTGTGCGCTGTCATCTAATGAATCATCTTCTGAAACAACAATTGGAATGTCGGGATAAAATCGTAATAAACTCTCTAATGTAATTTGAGTGAATGATTTTGTTTTCCGTTGGCAGAATATAACTGTTACATCTTTTTTTATCCATTCTTGTTTCCAAAAATCATCGAACATAAAAATACATCGCTCGTGCGGTATGGTTGGATATTTTTTATAAAACTCTGTAATACTAAATTCAGCCATTCTATTTTTTTATAACTATAATATTGCTATTCATTATTGGTGAGTCTGCCTGTGCAAACCAATGGATATGACCTTCTAATGCTTCATCCATTCTTCGGGGATGTTCCAAATCTTCAATCAGATACAATCCGCCTTCTTTTAAAAATGGGAATAAAACATCAAGCGAAATCTTTATGTCATTCATATCGTGACTCCCATCGTCCACGATTATATCAAATTTTACATTCAGTTTATCCATCAATGCAAGCAATTGTTCCTTGCTTGTTTGGTCGCACTTGTGGGCAAAAACTCTCTCTCCCAATTTACCTGATGTTTCTTCGTTGAAATCAACAATATCAATTCCATGAATGTTTGCATTGACGAAATAATCTCTAAACATTCTCAATGAAGCACCTTCGCTTGTTCCTATTTCTAAAACATTTTTCACCTCATTTTTAAAACTCCGAAACAGCGTATCGTAAACTTCACAATAGTTGTGACAGAACTTTGCTTTGTCGGTGTTGTAGTGAACCGCTAATTGCTCCAATGTCATAGAGCGATGTATTTTATCAGTTGGTAAATTTCTGTTTCCTGCAATGTTATTTTTGTTTCGAGCAGGTCTTTGAGTTCGTATTTTCGTACATCAACTTCTACTTCTGATTTTAAATATTCGTCAATCAGTTTGTTGTACTCTGCTTCGCCTTCTTCTGTTTTCCAAATAAATTCTTTTTCTTTTTGCTCCTTTGCGTTGATGTCAATTATCTGCGCTTTGTATTTTGGCTTACCATTTTCTGTTTCAATGTATTTGAATAGCAGTTCGTTGGTTTCTTTTGCGAAAGCGATGTAGTGCGGATAAATGGTGTCGGCTAAATCTCTGATAGCAAATTTCTGTAAGGACATTGTTTCGTTGCCCTGCCATCTTTTTACTACTGCACCACATAGTTGTTCTACTTGGTTAATCTCTGCCTTTGTTAGTTTCATTTGATTGTTTTTATGTACTCAACCCATTGTGGGAAAGAATCTTCATTAAGAATTTTTATTGACAACCCATTCATTCGGTGTTCAAATAGTTTGCATGGTTTACAAATTGATACTTGGTGTTCACCTTTGTTGTAGTAATCTGATTTTCCATCTTCTCTCCCGAAGGTGAATCCGTTTTCTTCAAAGTGCGAAGAAATGTATGGGTATCTTGGCATTAGTTAAATTTTGTTTGATTCCATTGTTGATTTTTATGTTCGCAGATTATGGAGTTATCTACATACACATCAATTCCTTCTTCGTGTAAGTCAAATGACCACATCGTATCGCAATGTGCTTTTTGTTTTTCGTTGGCATAGAATTTATAATCTTCAAAGATTATTTTACGACTTAGTGTGCAACCAAATCCAACTACGGAACATTTTTCTAATCTGCCATTAAACTTTCTGTAATCTTCTTTCCATAGCAATGGAACTCTGTTTGTTTGTTCACCATAAGTATCTTCCATTTCACCTTTCAGAAGTATAGAATCTTTTCCTGTATTGATAAAGTAGGGTGCTGCTACAACCATTTTGTCGTGACTGATTAATTGTTCTACTATATCGGTAGGACAAATATTATCTTCTTCCAACATCAACCACAAATCACAATCACTTGCTAAAAACTTTTGTAAACATTGATTCATTGATTGGCACATATACATCACATTGCTTAGTCCTTTTGGATTTACATAGCCAACTTCAAATCCGTATTTCTCCATGAGTGTTAAATGATATTTTTCATCTTTGCTGTTATCGCAGAAATAATACATTTTATATGGATATGTTAAATTTCTAATGTTCTGAAAATATTCATCAGCTACATAAGATTTACGCTCGTTGACTGCGCATGATATGAAAACTTTTTCGCTCACTATCCTCTAAGCATTTGTTGGTTGATAATACTGTACTCTGAATTTCCTGTTACCTGCACCATCATTTCATCACGCTCCATTATCACTTTTATTTTCATGTATGGTTCATCGTTGTAATTCATTTCATCGAGGAACATATCTTTTATTTCTTTTTTCATCTGCTCTGCATATACAGGTTCAAATGAATCTATTGTTCCGTAGTGTCGCTTACCGCTTTTCTTTCCTGCGGGTGGTATATTTTCACTCCACATTAATCTTCGGTCTTTTCTTAGAAGGGAGCTTGCGTGTGCCAAATGTATCTGTGGAATATAAATGGTGTTATACATCCCTGCTTTTCTTCGCAGTTCCAAAGCCATTTCTTCGTGATACATTATTTTGTCGAGAATATCTCGGTCTATTTTTTCAAGATTGAAATCTGTCTGTCTTAAATTTTTATTCTTGTAGTCACCCGACAAGCGATTATCACTCATGTAGTTTTCATGTGTAGAGGTTTTTTAATATCGAAACGAGTGAAAGGTTTGCCACAGAAATATAACTGTGTGCCGATGATTGTATAAATTTCTCTAAAACTGATTTTCAAAACTGTGTTTTATTGTAACGGCTGTAAAAATAGCAATAGCTTTTAAATATGCAAATTTCAAACAATTAACATTTCAACATATCGATACATTTGGTCATTATTTGAAATATGTATTACATAAATAATTACACATATTATTTAATGTGTAATTTTAATTATTTATATTTGTCGAATTATGACATTTCAATTCGACTTAGGTTTTGTTAAAGGCGAGAAGGGTCGGCGCAGAATTTACCCTTATGAGAAACTCGCAAATGAGGGTGACTTCATAGAAGTACCTAAAGGAAAACAATATGATGCGCTAAGAGCATTGCATGGATGGATGGGTAGAAACCAATTATCATTCAAATGTAAAATTGGCTACAAGGACGGCAAGTGTTATCTTGTTCGTATGAGTTGATATTGAAATGATATTATTTTGATATTAAAATGATGTCTTTCCATCAGTCAATCTTTGTCAGCATTGGGCTATGGTCATTACTGTTCCACCCCGTTTAGATTTCAGAAACAAGTATTTCGGTAAAACTGAAATCAATCATGCGTAACCTCGTAGAACCTCCCGATAAGGACTTAGTTATGTTTTGGAACAAACCGAAATTTAATTTTTAAGCAAATCTTTTAATTCATCATCAGGAATTTTTCCTGTCAGAAGATATTCTAATATTTCTTCACTTGCATCATAAATATCATAATCAGGACAAGCGAATTGGCTTCCATCTTCCTGAATGTGAACGGGTGTTAGTTGTAGTGCGCATTGAAACGCAAAAGTTC
>Ga0315294_10008008_pt1 | contig 11604 bp, 13 predicted proteins | sample YL17G13_40_MG_FD_203626 | JGI IMG/M metagenome (GOLD analysis project Ga0315294, IMG submission 203626) | Sediment microbial communities from Yellowstone Lake, YNP, Wyoming, USA - YL17G13_40 | ecosystem: Environmental > Aquatic > Freshwater > Lake > Sediment | place: USA: Wyoming | collected...
GCCAAAGCGAATAATGTCAAGGTTTCTATTGCCAGAAAGCAGAATAATATAATCCTTTGTGTGGAAGACGATGGGCGTGGTTTTAAGTCTTTCCGCTCTGATAAAAAACAAAACTCATTGACAGGTTTTGGGCTTTTTAATATCCGCGAGCAAGTAACTTATCTGGGTGGTGAATTAAGTATAGACTCGAAGGCTGGTATTGGCAGCAAGATTATTCTAACGGTCCCATTAAAGGACGAGGCTTAGATTTAAAAGGGAGGTTATATGAGCATAAAGATATTAATAGTCGATGACCATGGGATATTGCGGTCTGGGGTCAAATTAATAATTGACCAGACCGATGATATGAAGATAGTGGGCCAGGCTTGTGACGGGCATGAAGGAATTGAACTTGCCCGGAAGCTAAAGCCTGATGTTGTTCTTATGGATATCAGTATGCCCGGTTTAAATGGTATCGAGGCAACCAAAGAAATCGTCAGTAAAAACCCTGATATTAAGATTTTGGCATTGTCTGCATATTGCAACAGGCGTTTTGTAAAAGACATGCTTAATGCCGGGGTTTCGGGGTATGCCCTTAAAGATACAATGGCCGACGAACTGATTTATGCTATTAAAAGTGTTCACGCTGGCCAGCGGTATCTAAGCGAAAAAGTTACAAAGTTTGTTGTGGATGACTATGCTAAAGGCGGATCATCGGACTCTGCTGAAGAACTGCTGGACAAGTTAACGACCAGGGAGCGGGGGCTACTTCAACTAATTGCAGAAAACAAGACTACCAAGGAAGCGGCAAAACTGCTTCACGTTAGCGTCAAAACTATTGAGGCCAGGCGACTCAATATCATAAAAAAACTTGGCGTATCCGGCACAGCAGAATTAACGAAAATTGCAATCAGAGAAGGTTTGACATCTATAGACTTTTAGTTTGTATTATCCGGGGCGTTATTGCCTTTATTGTCGGGGGTCCTTTTCATTTCAGTAACACATAATGTTATAACATACAGGTTTTGGAGTCTAAAAATATAGGGTTTTCCTATATTGCTGTTTTTATAACATACAGGTTTTGGGGTCTAAAAATATAGGGTTTTCCCATATTGCTTAATATTAGAACATACAGGTTTTGGAGTCTAAAAATATAGTATTTTCCTATATTGCTGTTTTTTTATAAAGTGTTAGAAGAGAGGAGTATTATAGAGTGATGAGAGAAAGGAAAGAGAGTGTTGGTTTTGTACTCATAGTCAGTAATGAGCATCCACTATTGCTGTTTTTTTATAAAGCGTTAGAAGAAAGGAGGGTGATGAGAGAAAGGAAAGAGAGCGTTGGTTTTGTACTCATAGTCAGAATGAGTATCCACCTTGTTTAGCGCCTCATGTATTTTCCACAACATCGGCCATCACATCTTGATAGTATAGGAATTTGTATTTGGTAGTTTAAAACCTATGTTGTTAAATTTAATTTTAGAAAAAAGAAGAAAGTGAGAGTAAGATGAAAAAGTTAATTACAATTTGTTTAGTGGTAACAATGATTTTGGTAGTAAGTGGTATAGCTCAGGCCAGCCTCTCTTTGGGTACGGCGGCTAATTTCGCAGTCCTGGGCGGCTCGACGGTGACCAATACCGGCAATACCATCATCAATGGCGACCTCGGTGTCTGGCCGGGTACCGCGATTACCGGCTTTGGTCCGGGGATCGTGAACGGAACGACCTACGCAGGTGGCGCGGTCGCGCAACAGGCTCAGAGCGATCTGGCCACTGCGTATAACACCCTCGCAGGGATGGCGTTTACGCAAGACTTGACCGGTACAGGCCTGGGTGGACTCACGCTCACGGCGGGCGTCTATAATTTTGACACGTCGGCTGGTTTGACGGGGGCGCTCACCCTCAGCGGCCCAGGCGACTTCGTCTTTCAGATCGGCAGCACGCTCACGACCGCGAGCGGTTCCTCCGTCTTCGCTATCAACGGCGCTGATGCAAGCAACGTGTACTGGCAGGTCGGCAGCTCCGCGACCCTCGGCACCACCACCGCGTTCGAGGGAAGCATCCTCGCACTCGCGAGCATCACCCTGAATACCGGCGCAACCATCGATTACGGCAGGGCCTTGGCGCAAACTGGCGCAGTAACGCTGGATAGTAATGTCGTCACTATTCCGGAACCTGCAACAATTTGTCTGCTTGGTCTTGGCGCTTTGAGTCTGCTTCGAAGAAAGAGCAGAGCATAATAATGTAATCAACGACTTTGAAGTGCGGGGTGATATCTGCTCCGCACTTCAGGTCCTGATAAAAGAAAGGAAACATATTATGCTAAAGAAAACTTTTATTTTAGGTTTGCTGCCTGCGATTCTTGTCGCACTGTCGTGCGGTTTAGCACAGGCAACCACGTTTACAGTTGCGACTTTTGGAGATCCTTCTCTAATTTCCACCAATCCGCTGTTCACGGTTGATTTTAGGCATAAGCAAATGAAACTTACTGGCGGATGGGCTGACAGCCAAATCGGTTTGACTCTGGAAATCCCCTATAGCGGTTACACCATTGCAAACGGTAATGCCTTTACAAACGCGTGGTTCGAAATGAGTGAAGTGGAAATAACGTACGCGCATAGGACATTCGGTAAGACTGGTCCCGGCGAGATTAATTTTTACCGGGACGGCGATTCAGGAAATCCTTTAGTGGCCATTGACTTTGAAAGTGGTTCTGTATCACGGTACGGCTTTGGAGCAGATGAAATATTTGTTGCTAATAACGTAACAATTACAGGTTCCGAAATCACCGGCACACTTTCAGAAGGAATGTTCTCTTTCAGCTTTGCCAATCTGGCACGTTTGCCGGGCAGCGCTAACTGGAACGACGGATTTGCCGCTACTGCGGCATTTACTTCGTCAGCGATTCCTGAACCGGCTACGATTCCTGAACCGGCTACGGTTGGACTTCTCGGTCTTGGCGCTTTGTGTCTGCTTCGCAGAAAACGCAGTAAAGCATAAGGAAATACTAAATGCGAAGTTAGAAGTATGAAGTAAAGTAGTAATTTGAAGTTAAAGGACTGTGTTCAAAAAACACAGTCCTTTTTTTATTATTTCATTTTCATAAAACTACCATCACCGTATTGCTCGGCTGACCTTCGCCGGATTTGTTGGTTGCTAAAACGAGATATTCGAGTTCCGCGCCTTTCGGCTGGTCAACCAAATCGGCTTTTTGGTCAAAGGTGCGATTATATGCTCCCGGCCATTAAGTGGCGGTATATCGTCAAACTGGGAAAGAAGACAAGGATTTTTCAGTTGGGAATTTTTACCATGAAGCACCGAAAGCACGAAGGTTTTCTACTGCGGATTTAAGAAGAGATTGCTTCGCTTCGCTCGCAATGACTATTTTTAATAGATTCTTCGCTGCGCTCCGTGTCACGGGAATGACAGTTATGAAATGGGTTGTAGAATCACTTCTTAAACTTATGCGTGTTCGGTTTTTTCAAGCACAACGGCCTCGGTTTCAGATGCGTTGCCGGGCAGTTCGCTAAGCGTCCAGTATAAGTTGAGGACTCTCATCGCCTCAACAAACTTCTTGTAGTCCACGGGTTTTACTATGTAACCGGCCACGCTAAATTTAAAGGTTTCCACTTTATCGCGGTCATCTTTCGAGGTTGTCAGCACAACCACGGGTATCTGTCTCAACTCATTGTCGGCCTTAGCCACCTGGAGAAACTCTATGCCGTTCATTTTCGGCATATTCAGGTCGAGCAGAATGACACAGGGCTTTTTGTCGGTATGCGTTTTCAGGTATTCTATCGCTTCCTCGCCGTTGGTTACTCGAATCAGTTCGTTAGTGACCTTAAGCTCACTAAACGCACGTTTGACGGTCATAGCGTCCACACTATCGTCTTCAGCGAGCAGTATTGGCCTCAGATTTCGCATCTTTGACTCCCACACATAATTCTTCTGTCGCGCATAAAACCTGGTGGTACTATCGACACAAGCTACGGCTGATTTCAGAAGAAAAGCGTTATTTTCGAAGCAGGACAAAACTTTTTTTGAGAGCCGAGCCGTATATGTTCAGCATAAAAAATGTCCAGCGAGAACAACTCCGCTCAATTATAGGACCCGGCAATTCCGCTTGTCAGGAGCAGACAACATTTTCAAGCTTAACGTCTTTCTCCTCAAGGTCACCGCCCGGGAGTTCGCTGAGCGTCCAATAAAGGTCAAGGATTCTCACTGCCTCAACGAATCCTTTGTAATCGACGGGTTTGACTATGTAGCCGGCAGCGCTGCAATTGAAGCATTCAAATCTATCCTGGTCGGCTTTGGAGGTGGTGAGAACAACCACGGGGATGCACTTCAATCTGTCATCGGCTTTTGCGATTTTGAGGAATTCAACGCCATTCATCTTGGGCATATTCAGGTCCAGAAGGATTACGCACGGCTCGGTGTTGGCGACATTCTGCAGGTACTCCAGGGCCTGTTCACCGTTTGTCACGCGAACAAGAGGATTATTGACATTAAGGTCCTTCAACGCTCTTTTCACCGTCATAGCATCCACGGTGTCGTCCTCCGCAAGGAGAATCGGCTTAAAACTGCGCATCTTGTTCAACCCCCAATAAAAAGCCCCGGAAAAGCTCTTCCCGTGTGCCAGTTAATCAAGGCACATAAAAGGACTCCGCAAATACTATCGACGTAACAAATAGGGAGTTTGATAAGGAAAACCCTCTTTCGGGCACGGAATACTACCTATATATCGCAGATATTTTGGTATGGTCACTGACAAAAGTTGTCACAGAGGCGCCTATATCGCCATTGACGCCTGTTTATGGGACCTTCGAAACGGAAACAAAGGGGGCTTTCGCTGTGAGGTTAAGTGCGCTACAGGACGACTCCGCTAAAGACAGAGAAACAAATCGGCAACAAGCAAAATTAGAGAGCCATAGGTTTACACAGATTTTTATCGCTGACGGCAACCCGGCCACATATTTTACATACGAACTTGGCGTTTTTTACAAGGGCTTTGAATTCCCTGGGGTTGCTTAATTGAAAGCCGAGGTTGTTCAAATAACAAAGGTGTTTGTTGTGGCCGACGTGCGGCATACTTGTCTTTGCCATTGTATTTATCTCCGTAAAAAAGTCAGTGCGTTAATCCTTTATCTTCCGGTTTATGAAGTATAGCAAACGTTAGCACAATAAAAAGCATAATCGCGGAAACATATTGGACGAACCGCGGCATCATCCAGCCATGATGAGCAGTATGAGCAAATGTAACACCGGTGATAACATAATCGAGAATTATGCCGCTTAGCAATGCGCATCCGGCGACAGCGGCGAGATAAGTTATCGCGGTGGCCCTGCCCATAATTTTCCAGATGGTAATAAAGGACGCGGCATTTGTAGCAGGCCCTGTCATCAGGAAAACCAAGGCGGCCCCCGGCGTCACACCCTTCAACATCAGTGCGGCCGCAATCGGGACCGAAGCGGTCGCGCAAACATACATCGGTATTCCCAAAAGCATCATTACGAGCATCGGGAAAATGCCGGTTCCGAGCTTGTCCGCGAAGAAATCGTCGGGAACAAGGGCTGAAATAAAGGCAGCGACAAGCAGGCCAAGCAGCATCGCCCTGCCAATATCGCGGGGAAGCGTGATAAAGCCGTATTTGAACATTCGCTTAACAGGATTACTTTTTTGCCCGCCGGAACAACATTCATCCTCGCAACTCTGATTTTGTTGTGAACCGTTTTCGAGAGAGTCGCCGAATAAATTGACCATCACGCCGCCGACTATGCCGGTAACAAACGCGGCTATCGGTCTGAATATAGCGAAGACCGGACCAAGCAATGCGTATGTGACAAAAATGCTGTCAACGCCTGTCTGCGGGGTCGAGAGCAAAAATGAAACAGCCGCCCCCCTGCTTGCGCCGTGCTTGCGGAGCGACATTGTAACCGGGATGACGCTGCACGAGCACAAAGGCAGCGGCACACCGAAAAGCGACGCCTTGATAACGGGCCAAAGCCCCCTGCCGCCGAGATGTTTTTCAACAAGCTGCTTCGAAACAAGGACACTGAGCAATCCCGCCATAAAAAAACCAAACAACAGATATGGCGACATCTCAAGAACTGTGTTCCAGAAGCCAAACGCTATGGATTTAGCGAACTCTGTCATATATATACTCCAGCTCAGGCCGGTCAATTAACCGATATTTGTTCAACCTTGCTTACACCGCCATTAAGGCCTATCGTTACATCCTCAAACGTCATCTTTACTCCGGCCTTTGCCAATGCCTCTTGTGCTATGCGAGTCAGGCCATGACAACAAGGCACTTCCATATGTACTACGCTGAGGGACTTGAGTTTGTTGGCCCGCAGAATATCAGCGAGCTTTTCGATGTAGAAACGGGCATCGTCAAGTTTGGGACATCCTATTACAATACTGTGGCCTATAAGAAACCTGCTGTGGAAATCACCCATCGCAAAGGGAACACAATCGGCCACAAGCAATAGACGCGCATCCGCGAAATACGACGCGTGCGGAGAAACAAGTTTAAGCTGAACGGGCCACTGTGCCAGTTGCGATGAGACATCACCTGTCGCAGAATCTGATTTTTCGGCGGTGTTTCGCAGTTGCGCAGGCGCCATACCGGGACACATAAACGGAGTCGGCTGCGGTTGTTTCATTTCCCGCAGATGCTCTTTTGTCGCTTCCTCATCAAATGCTTTGGCTTCCCGCTGCTCGACAGTGAGCGCGTTTTGCGGACAGTGCCCGATGCAGGCGCCAAGGCCGTCGCAATAGGTTTCGCTGACCAACTTTGCTTTGCCGTTGATTATCTTTATTGCGCCTTCCGCGCAGGCGCTGGCGCAAAGGCCGCAGCCGTTGCATTTTTCTTCGTCGATAGTAATTATATTTCTCAAGGCCATAGTGCCTCCTTTATTTGGCTCCGAGTATCGCTTTCAAATCCTCATCCGCAGAGCCAACCGGAGCGATATTGAACTTTTCAACCAGGACATTAAGGGCGGCCGGGCTGACGAACGCGGGCAGCGACGGGCCGAGCTTGATATTCTTTATGCCCAGATGCAGCAGCGTCAGGAGGATTACAACCGCTTTTTGCTCATACCAGGACAAGACAAACGACAACGGCAGGTCGTTTACGCCGCATTTGAAGGCCCCTGCCAGGGCGACGGCTATCTGAATCGCGGAGTAGGCGTCGTTGCACTGGCCGCAATCGAGCAGGCGAGGTATGCCGTCGATTGCGCCGAAATCGAGTTTGTTGAACCGATACTTGCCACAGGCCAGCGTGAGGATAACGCAATCGTTGGGGACTTTCTGGGCGAATTCAGTGAAGTAGTTTCTTCCCGGTTTTGCACCGTCGCATCCGCCGATGAGGAAGAAGTGCCTGATTTTGCCTGCCTTTACCGCATCGATGACCTTGCCGGCAACGCTCATAACGGTATTGCGGGCGAAGCCGATGGTTATGGATTTCGCCGGGGCGTCTTCAGCAAATCCCGGTGCGGCCAGAGCGGCTTTGATAACGGGGGTAAAATCTCCGTTTGAGATATGAGTTACGCCGGCCCAGCCGACGACGCCGGAGGTGAAGATTCTCGATTTATAACTGTCCTTGGGTTTCTGAACACAGTTGGTTGTCATCAGGATTGCGCCGGGGAAGGCGTCGAATTCATTTCGCTGGTCCTGCCAGGCGCCGCCGTAATTACCAACGAGATGCTTGTATTTTTTCAGACCCGGATAAGCGTTGCAGGGCAGCATCTCGCCGTGAGTGTAAACGTTGATGCCTTTGCCCTGAGTTTGTTTGAGCAATTCTTCGAGGTCTTTGAGATCGTGGCCTGAGACGACGATGCACTTGCCTTTGACCGGGGTAATGCGGACCTGTATCGGCTCCGGGTGGCCATAAGTGCCTGTGTTGCCCGCGTCTAATAATTCCATCGCCTTTAGATTGACTTGGCCCACTGCAAGAGCGGTTTGAAGAAGCTCGCCAATATCGGTCGGCTTCTGAGCAAGCCGGTCGAGTGTTTTGTGAATAAACGCGTAAACCGTGTCATCTTCTTTTCCGAGAATCTGGGCATGGTCGGCATACGCGGCAAGCCCCTTGAGTCCATAAACAATCAACTCCTGCAAGCCGGCGACATCGGGGCCGAGCTTGTTGATTTTATCCTGAACGCCGACAAGAGCGCCGGTTTCAACCAGAACATCCAATTCATCGAGATTAGCCCACCACTGGACTTCGCAGGGCAACTGCTCTGCTTTTTTGCCGGAGCGTTTGCAGGCGGCTTCGTAAAGCGATTTGGCCCTTTCTTTAATCGAGGCCGCTTCTCTCAGCAGTGTCTGAAAACGGGCGGGGTCAAAATCGACGTTTGTCAGCGTGCTGAATAACACTTTGACAGTGAAAACGTTTACGGCTTTATCAACACTGCCAATTTGTCTTGCGCGATTGGCATAGCGAGAAAGGTCCTTTAACGCATAAACCAAAAGGTCCTGAAGCGCAGCCGTGGTCGGTTCTTTGCCGCAAACCCCTAAAACGGTGCATCCTGCGCCTTTCGCCGTCTGTTCGCACTGATAACAAAACATACTCATAACGTAACCTCCATAAAACTTAATCTTTGACTGTTAGTTTTTTTAGTTTTAGTTTTAGTTTTCGCGCAGGTAAAGCTCTTTCGCGATTTGCCTGCCCGTGTTAGTTTTGAATATCCTGCCGATAAATCCTTTTAATTTATCCAAGCTCATTGCGCCGCATTCATCCGGGATATTAACCAGCCAGTCCGCATCCCAGATAATTCGAAATTCAAGGGTGTCTATGTTTCTTGCGGTGTGATGATTGGCTATGATTTTGCACACGTGCTCGATTTTTTCAGAGCCAAACCCGTTATCATCCAGAATTTTTTCCGCGATTGGCGGGCCTTCGATTTCCTGGTATTTTCCGGCCGGAGAGCCGTATTTTAGTTCGGCCTGATGAATACCAATATCGTGGAGTATAGCCGCAGCCGTAACAACGGTTGCATCGCCGCCCTCGACAGCGTGTATCCGCTCAGCAAAATTCAAAACGGCGAGGGCGTGGTTGACTCTCTTCTGGTCATCGCCGAACACATCTTTCATATTTTGAATAAGCTTGTCTTTCATCGCTCGCAATCATGCCCGAATCATTGTAAGCAGCATTTTGAATTTTCCCTCGGCTGCGACAGCGTGCGGGATATTCGCGGGCATAATAATCAACTCGCCCGCGGAAACGGCTATCTGTTTGCCTCCGATGGTTAATAACGCCCTGCCGTCGAGCACCTGCACAACCGCGTCATAAGGCGTGGTATGCTCGCTCAGTCCCTGCCCCTCGTCAAAGGCAAACAGGGTTAGCGTTCCGACGGGCTTATCGATTATGGTTTTACTTACTACCGAGTCGTCGGCGTAATCAATGAGTTGCGCCAAGGTCGCGGGTTTTGCCAGACAGGTTTCCAGAACAGTCGAATTACGTTTATTTTCGTTCATTTCTTGCTCCTGCTGCGTTTGTTTTTTGCCGGCTTTTTGGCCCCGTTTGTATCCGCTAACTGCTTCAAAGTAAGGCCGTCAAGAAATTCATTTATTTTGCCCTGAAGACGAGTTAATTCCGGTCTGATATTGCACCGACACGAAAGCCGACAAAGTTTGCAATTGTTGAGCCGGACAGGCCCCTGGATGGTCTCGACCAACTGGCGAACAGTTATTTTGGAAGGATTTTTGCAAAGCATAAACCCGCCCGATGGCCCCATTTCGCTTTTTACAATCCCGGCACTATGCAGCCGCTGCATAAGCTTGCAGGCAAGCTGATATGGTATTTGCTGGCGAACAGCAAGCTCCTTTGTGGAGACCGGCTCACCATCGAATCTGCCGGCCAGTTCCACAGCAGCCCTTAACGCGTAATCCGTATTTCGCCTGATAATATCCATACTTTCCTTAAGATTGATAACTATAGGACTAATATAGTCCTATTTAATACCGGCGTCAACACAAAAATGTTCGTTTTTTTATGATTTTTTTTAACTCAATAACCGTGCTGGCTTTCAACCTGACACTATAATCTCGCCGGCAGACGAGATGTGAATTTGCCTTTTAAGCCCCTTTGACGAATCGAAGCGGTATTCGCCTGCGCCTTTCAGGACAACATTGTTGCCGGAAACGGCAATCTCGATATTTTCCTTTGGGAATTTTTGGTGAATGACGTTAGCCAGAAGCAATGCCTTTTCGAGGCCGTCGCCCCTGCGATAATTCACGACTTCATCGGGCTGGGCAAGACGTTTCCCATCGTATATCGAAACGCCGTCCATTTTTCGCAGAAGCTCATAGACAGCATCAGGCGACATTGAGCGGGCCATCTCCAGCGAGACGGGGTTTCGCTCGACAACGGCTTTAAGGAAAGGTATCCAGTCGCAGGTCTCTATATCACGATAGGCGTAGAAGGCAAGGTCCGCAGTAACGCTTTGGCCGCGGAGGTTTTGCAGATAATCGATGATTTTGTCGCGTGTCCAGTCAACGCCTATTTCAATTGGCGGGGCCGGCAGGTAATTTTTTTCGGGGGATGGCAGTTTCGGCTCACAATGAACAAAGTCAGCAAGCCCATCGACAAACTTCTTAACCTCGGGCATAAACGGCTGAAGAATTTCGGTTATCGCCGCCCTGCCTTCGGCGGTCCGGACGTCGATTTTCTTTTTGGTTATAAACTCACAGAAAAAATCGCAGCGGACCCTGCCTGGAATCTCAGATTGGACAAAATCATCATCGGCGACCTCGGCGAGGAGTTTTTCATGCGTGCTATCGGCGATGCGGTAGTCACTGCCGTGTTCGTAACTGAACAATGTTTCGGCCTTCAAAAATTGCGGATGGCCGTGGCAATCCCGGCAAAGCTGGAAGTATTTCTGATAGGACGAATTACTCCTGAGATAGTTGGCGAAAACAACCAGCGAAAGCTCACTGGACAGATACGAGCCAAGCTGCTTTACGAAATACCCGTAAACATCGGGCTTTATCGTGGCCTCATTATAGAAACAATGTATATAGCCGGAAGGATGGGCAACGATTGTTACGTTTTCATTGCGAAGCGCGCGCTGGGCCTTGCCTGAGATTTCGGTGCCGTTGAACCACATCGCCTTGGTAACGAGGCGCCGGTTGTTAGTCAGGACGCCGTCGCGAATGTCGATGAAATTTTGCGAGTGAAGCGGCGTGAGTATCGCGTAGATATCCTTAAGCGGTATGCCGCAGACGATAAAAGCGGCGGCGGCGTAAAGCGCCGACAGCGAGACACATTCGCCGGCTCTTTTGGAGTAGTTTGGCTTGTGAACAAAGGCCTCCATCGCCTCGACGGTTTCAGTTTTCCAATAGGGAATAACGTCGGTGTCGTATTTGTCCAGGCCGAAGTGCTTTCGTATATCCACGTCGAAATAGTATTTGTCGCCCTCATAGCCGAAAAGACCGTTGCTTTTGGCGACGTCATCGGGCGAAACGAATTTGGCAAAGCGACCCAACTCCCTCGATTTGCTCGTAAGTCCCCAGGTTTCCAAATCGAGGTTGAAGTCGTATTCGTCCATTATGAACTGACGCAGGCGAAGAAGTTTTTTGAAACTGTCCTTGCCTTCGAGTTTTTTGAAGCAGTCCTCGTCACGCCATT